>JAABUM010002296.1_pt1 | contig 25966 bp, 27 predicted proteins | sample 5559161 | NCBI WGS metagenome assembly JAABUM01 (sample SAMN10711868, study PRJNA513369) | rock metagenome | isolation source: Antarctica rocks | place: Antarctica: Victoria Land, Siegfried Peak nord
TGGCCCGGCTGAGACCGCCGAGGAACCGGTGGCCGGTGCCGGCGTCGTCGCGCGACAGGACCATCGCCACCGCGCCGGAGCCCAGTGTCAACGTCGCGAACTGCTCCCGGAACATGCGCTCGTCGCAGCTGTCCTGCGCGAGGCGGGCCACGGTGGCGTCGACCGTGAACTTGCTCGTCTCGCCGTTGACTACCAGGCCGTGGTCGACCTCGCCGCGCTCGATCATCGCCGCCACGACGTTCATCCCGTTGAGAAATCCGAGGCAGGCGTTGCCGATGTCGAAGTTGGCGGCCGCGGGCGAGAGCCCCATCCGGCCGTGCACGATGCTGGCCGTCGAGGGCTCCAGGTGGTCGCGGCAGACGGAGGTGTTGAGCAGCACGCCGATGTCGTCGCGCTCGACTCCGCTGCGCTCGAGGGCGAGCTCACCGGCGCGGGCCGCGACGTGGCTGGGCATGGTCCCGTCGTCCCAGACGTGCCGCTCGACGATGCCGGCGAGCGACTCCATCAGGCCGGCAGGGACGCCGAGGCGACTCATGGTCGAGGCGAGCTGGTCCTCGATCTGCTCGGAGGTGAGGACGTGGGGCGCGTCGAGGTGCGCCAGGCCGGTGATGGCGACGTGTTCAAAACGCTGGGCTGATTTCACTCGTCAATCTTGCCCTGCGAAAACATGGGAAGACACAACTCGGCGTGACTTCTCGCCCTCCCTTGGTGTGACATCTTGCGCATCCGCGCGCCGCTGGAGCGCTGCTACGAAGGCATCCCGCAGGTCGACCTCTCGCACGGGCTTGGCCAGGTAGCCGTCCATCCCCGCCGTCAGGTAGGCATCTCGCCCGAACTCGTCGCACCCGGTCAGCGCGAGGATCCGCGGCTGGCGAGGCGTGGGCAGGTCTGCCCGGATGTGCTTGGTGGCCTCGAAGCCGTCCATCACCGGCATCTGGATGTCCATCAGCACCACGTCGTAGGAGGCGCTCGCCAGGGCCTCGAGGGCCTCCTGCCCATTGGTCACGACGTCGACGTCGTGGCCGAGTGCGCGCAGCATGAGCTGCGCGACCTTCTGGCTGACCCGGTCGTCCTCGGCGAGCAGCACCCGCAGCGGCGGACCGGTCGCCGGCACGATGCCGAGCGTCGGCGGGGGGACGTCCTGCAGGTAGGCCAGCGCGGACTCGGGCATGCCGTTCTCGCCGGGCACCGCGTGCGCGCTCAGCACCAACCGGCTGGGATGGCCGGCTGCCGCCTGGTAGGCGTACTCACCCTCGTGGTGCGACACCTCGCCGCTGGCCAACCTGTCGATCAGGTCGAGGATCTCGAGGCCGTGCGATGCGTCGGTCAGCGCCGCGAGGTTCAGCCATGAGATCTCCAGGTCGCTGCGGCCGAACAGGTGGCGAGCCGCCCGGTTGGCGGACACCAGCCGTCCGGGCCGGGTGCCGGTGAGCTCCACCAGCACGGCGGGCTGTGGGGCGTGGTCGAAGGCCAGCCGCAGTTGAGCGTCCGTGCTGCGGGCCGCCGCAGCGGCGACCAGCACCGCAGTGACATCTTCGATGTGGCAGAGCAGTTCGCCGGCAGGGTCGCTCGAGCTGGGTACCACCGCCATGCGGATGCGGACGCTGATCTCACTGCCGTCGGCGCACACCCAGCGCCGGACCCGGTCGTGGGGCTCCTCGGGTGATCCCGCGGAGCATGGGGCGTGCGGTCCCGCCTGCGGTTGGCCGGCCCGCTCGAGGTCGGCGAACCCGAAGCCCAGCAGTTGCGTCGCGGGGTAGCCGGTCAAGCGGGACAGGGCCGGGTTGACGCGCAACAGGCGTGCCGGCCGGCCACCACCGAGCGAGGCGACCAGCATCGCGGTCGGGGCGACGCGGAACGCCGCTTCGAAGTGCGCCTCGCTGCTGCGCAGCGCCTGCTGCATCCGGCGCGCCAGCGACAGGTCACGCCACAGCCCCTGCTCGGCCGGGGCGGCGACCCTTCGAGCCCCCTCGGTCACCTCGTCGTGGTCGGGCAGGAACTGCGGGAAGGGCGGGTCGGACAGGAACGCAGACCACTCGTGGCGCACAGCCGGCTCAGTGGCGGGCTGGACGGGACCGGCGACAACAATGACCTCCGCCGGCTCGATCGATGGTTCCGACACGTCGGCCTCTCCGCGAGAGCCAGGCGGCCTCGACGCCTGGTGCATCGGCCTCGTCCAAGATCAGTCTTGAGGCCTGGAGGGGTGACGCCGCCGGTCAGGCCAGGCCGAGCCCGCGCGCGGCAGTCTGCAGCTCCGGCCGCACCGCCGGATGGGCGATGCAGTCGATGATGAGCCGTGCCTGGGCACGCTGGCTGCGCCCGAAGATGTGGGCCGCCCCGTGCTCGGTTACCAGCGCGGAGTGCTGGAACGACGTCACCGGCCCGTTGATCGTCGGGACGACCGTGGAGGAGTCGCTGCGCTCGTGCCAGGAGGGCAGGGCGATGACAGCCTGACCGCCGCGCGAGTGCATCGCGCCCACCGCGAAGTCGGTCTGCCCGCCGAAGCCGGAGTAGATGTGCCCGCCGACGTGGTTGGCGTTGGCTTGCGCGAACAGGTCGACCTGCAGTGCCGCGTTGATCGAGGTCATCGCGGGCTGGCGCGCGATCATCCCGGGGTCGTTCGCCGTCTCGGTGCGCAGCATGCGAACCCGCGGGTTGTCGCCCACCCAGCGGTACAGCTCGGGCGAGCCGAACAGGAACGAGGCCACCACCGGGCGGGCCGGGTCGGTCGCGCCGTGCTGCTCCAGCGCGAGGATGCCGTCACTGATCATCTCCGACCACACCGCCAGCCCGCGCCGATGCGTCAGGGCCGCCAGCGTGGCGTCGGGGATCGTTCCGATGCCCAGCTGCAGGGTCGACCCGTCGTCCACCAGCTCTGCCACGTGGTCACCGATCGCCGTCGCGACCTCGCTGGTGCCGGCCGGCGGCGGGGACGGCAGGCCGGCATCGACCTCGATTCCCCAGTCGAGCATCTCGACGTCGATCTCGGCATCACCCAACGTGTAGGGCATGCAGGAGTTGAGCTGGGCGACGACCATGCCGCCGCGTGCGCGCGCCTGCTCAAGAGCGGCGACCAGGATGTTGACCTCGATCCCGAGCGAGACCTTGCCGTCGCGCACCTTGGAGGTGTGCAGCAGCACCACGTCCGGGGGCCGGGACCGGGAGAAGAGCTGTGGGACGAGGGACAGGCGCATGGGCAGGTAGTCCAGCTGAGGGCCGCCGCCGCGCATGCCAGGGCCGACGAAAGGGGTCTCGTGGATGACCCCGTCGCGGGTCGGCAGCGGGGGCCGCGCATTCAGCATGAACAGCCGGTAGCGCGGGACGGCGGAGTCGAAGGCCGAAAGCAGCTGGTGCGGGGTGGCGAAGTTGCCGCTGGCGACGACCCGGGGCACGGGCACGGCCAGGCGGGCGAACTCCTTGGCAAGGCGTTCCTCCGAGACGATCTGCATGGCTGGCGGCCGCGTCAGTCGGTGTCGGCGGGCGGCTGCTCGGACGGTTGGTCCCGCTGCAGGCCGTCGGTCGGCTCGTGCTCGGTCTCATCCTCGATGCGCACATCGACGACGCCGGGGACCGTGAAGGCCAGCCGGGTGAGGAACTCCGGAACCTGCTCCGGGCCCTGCCCACGCCAGAGCGCAACCCCCTGGCTCACCTCGACGCTCCACGAACCCAGCGTGCTCGGCAGCCCGGCGAGGACGTTCGACAGGTCGGCGGCGATGTCCGCGTCGGTGCGCAGCAGGACCCGCAGCACGTCTCGCCGGCTGACGATGCCCGCTACCTTGCGGCCGTCGACGACGGGAAGGGACCGCAGCCGCCGGTCGATCATCAGCTGCGCGACGGATGCGACGTCGGCGTCGGGCGGTACGGCCAGCACGTCCGTCGTCATCACGTCGGCGACATGCTGGGGGGAGCCCCCGACCGGCTGGGAGACCGGGCGCAGGTGGCGGCGCGGGTCCTCGTGCAGCTCGAGCTGCATCACATCGGCCTCGCTGACCATCCCCACCAGCCCCCCGCCCTCGTCGAGGACCGGCGCGGCCGAGATGTCGCGCTCCACCAGCAGCCGCGCGACGTCCTTCAGGCTCTCGGTCGGTGTGACCGTCACGACCGGGTGCGACATGATCTCGGATACGCGCACAGATCCTCCTCGGGGCGGCTGCAGCGGGAGCCGACCCGCCCTTTCTAGCATCGGGCATCGGGCCTGATCACGTTCGTGCGGGTCCGGCCGGGCAGCTCATGTCAGCTCAAGGTCCTGAGGCGGGACGTCGATGCCCTCTCGGAGCAAGGGAGCGCACATGCATGCACCTGCCCTGTCAACTGCGGCGAATGAGCATGACCCCGGCGGCACCGGAAGCCCCGTCAGCGCGGTGCTGCTCGATGCCATGCCCGACGCGACCGCCGTCCTGGACAGCAGCGGCACGATCGTCGCGGTGAACCGTGCCTGGCGCATGTTCGCTCTCGACAACGGCGGCCAGCCGGACAGCACCGGCGAAGGGGTCAACTACCTCGACGTGTGCACGCGCTCGGCAGCCGCCGGGTGCGACGACGCTGCTGCCGTCGCGGCGGGCATCCGAAGCGTCCTCGACGGCGACATGGTGGAGTCCGACCTGGAGTACCCGTGCCCGTCACCCGCCGTCGGCCGATGGTTCGTTCTGCGCATCACCGCCATCGACGGTCCGGAGCCTGGCGCGCTGGTCTCCCACCTGAACATCAGCCGCCGCAAGATGGCCGAGCAGGACCTGGAGCGCAGGGCGTCACACGACCCGCTGACCGGGCTGGGGAACCGGGCGCTGTTCGCCCGGCGGCTGGCGGCGGCGTTGACACCGCGGCCCAGTCGGGCATCCGCGCCCGACGTCGGCCTGCTCTACATCGACCTTGACGGCTTCAAGCCGGTCAACGACACCTACGGGCACGCGGCCGGTGACGAGGTCCTGCAAGCGGTGGCCGGCCGGCTGGGGGTGCTGACGCGCCCGCAGGACACCGTTGCGCGGCTGGGCGGTGACGAGTTCGCCGTGCTGGCCCCTCGCATCTCGCCCGACGGCCTGCGCGCCCTGGTCGCTCGGATCAGCGAGGCGATGTCCCTGCCGCACGCCGTCCACGGTCACGCGGTCGAGGTGGGGGCGAGCGTGGGGACCTACCTCGCGACTGCCGGTGAGAGCGCCGCCGACTGCCTGCGCCACGCGGACGAAGCCATGTTCAGGGTCAAGCGCAGCCGGCCGGGGCGCTGAAGCGGAGCACTCCTGCGAGCCGCAGGTTCAGGCTCCGCAGTCGGGCACGTACTCGCTCCCGCGGTACACGAGAGGGCCGGGCCAGGGAAGGGTGGCCAGGCAGGTGCAGGTATCGCTGGTTCATGGTTCCTCCACGAGTAGCCCTGGGGCGCTTGTCGCAAAGGAGATCGGAACAGCTGAATCCGTCCTGGTTCAGCCATTCGGCACAACCACGGGCCGCTAGACGGTAGAGCCGGCCACGGGCGTAGACCTCAGGTCGATGAGGGTCGCGGCCTCACCAGATGCCGTAGCTCCGGCTGCCTCCTCACCCGGCGTCGTTCCGACGATCTGCTGGCCACGCATGAGCGCGAAGTACACCGAAGCAGCGACGACGACCCCGATCGGCCAGGCGAAGGGTGACACCGGGGAGAAGGCGTGGATGAGCGCCAGCGGCGCTGCGATCACCGACGCGACGAGGAAGGCGGCGATCGCCCGGATGTTGACGCCCGAGTCGTAGGAGTAGGCGCCCTCGATCTTGTAGAGCTCGGCGAGGGCAACCCGTTGCTTGCGCACCAGGTAGTAGTCGACCATCAGGATCCCGAACAGCGGGCCCATGAACGCCCCCAGCGCGCCGAGGAAGTAGTTGACCGCGACGGGCGAGGAGTAGATCTTCCACGGCATCACGACGAGCGACAGCACGGCGGCGACCAGGCCGGCTCTGCGGAAGTCCATCTTCCGAGGCACCAGGTTGGACAGGTCGTACGCCGCGGACACGAAGTTGGCCACGACGTTGATGCCCAGCGTCGCGACCGCGAAGGTCACCGCACCGAGCACGAGGACGACGACGCTGTCCATCCTGGCGACGACGTCGACCGGGTCGGTGATGAACGTGCCGTACACCTTGAAGCTGCCCGACGTCACGACGGTGGTCACGATCGCGAACGCGATGAAGTTCACCGGCAGACCGAGCAGGTTGCCGCGCTGGACCGCCCTTCTCGTCGGCGTGAACCGCGAGAAGTCGCAGAAGTTGAGCAGCAGCGCAGCGAAGTACGACACGACCAGGCTGACGACAGTGAAGAACTTCAGGATCGAGTCGCCGGTGGACAGCTTCGGCCCGCCGAAGTTCATGCTGAGGTGGCCGCCCGACTTGGCGAAGATGTAGACCGCCAGAGCAATCATGACGGCCCAGATGGCCGGTCCCGCGTAGTCCTGGAAGCGGCGGATCGTCTCCATCCCCCGCCGGATCAGCAGAAGCTGCAGGGCCCAGATGACCAGGAAGCTGATCCAGCCGAGCGGTGGCAGCCCGAGGAAGCCGCCGTGCGTCCACGAAGCCAAACCGGGCCAGATCTTGAGCATCAGTACTTGCACGGCGACCGAGGCCAGATAGGTCTGGATGCCGTACCAGGCGATGCCCACCATGGCCCGGATGAGAGCGGGCAGGTTGGCTCCGCGGACGCCGAAGCTGAGCCGCGCCAGGACGGGATAGGGCACACCGAGGCGCTGGCCGGCGAGACCCGTCAGGTTCATCAGCCCCATCACGAGCACGGTCGCAATGACCAGCCCGAGGAATACCCACCAGCCGTTGAGACCCAGGAAGAACAGGCCGGCGGCGAAGGTGTAGCCGCCGACGCTATGGATGTCGGACATCCACATGCAGACCAGGCTGTTATGCACATCCGGCGCGTTCGTGCAGGTCACGGGCTTACTCCTGTCCGCTGGTCCGCACTGAGTCCGCATGATCTTCGCTGAACGCGTTGTCGATCACGCTGCGGGTGCGCTCGTCGCTGTCCGGCCATAGGTGCGCGTAGGTCCGCAGAGTCTCGGACGGGTTGGCATGCCCAAGCCGCGATGCCACGACCGTCACCGACTCGCCACCGTCGATCAACACCGAGGCGAACGCGTGCCGCAGTCCGTGGAACGTCGGCTCCCCAACCACGCCGCCGAGATCACGAACCGCGGTCTTCCACGCCGTCTCCAGCCCGGCCCGCGACACCGGGCCACCCGACGAGCTGGTGAAGATCAACCCGCCGGGTCCCGGCGGCCACCGGCGCAGGTGCGCGGACAGCTCGTCGAGCACGAACGTCGGCGCCGGTACGACCCGAACCGACGAGGAACACTTCACCGGCCCGAACCTCGGCGGCCGCCCGACGAGCTGACGGTCCACTTTCACGCTGCGCCGCAGGAAACTGACCCGGTCGACGGTGAGCCCGAGCGCCTCCCCGAGCCGTAGCCCGGTGCCTCCCGCCAGCAGGACGAGCGCCCGGTATCGCGGGGAGATCGTCTCGGCCAGCAGCCGCACCTGCCCCGGCGTGAGCGGCACGAGCTGCTCGCGCACGATCTCCGGCAGGGTGACCCGGGTGCATGGCGACGTGGCGATGAGACCGTCGTCCATCGCAGCGTTGAGCACGGCGCGCAACACCGCAAACGAAACCCTGACCGTCCTGGGTTGGTAGCGGCTGGACAGGTCGGCGACGAGCCCCTGCACGTCCGAGCGCCGGATGCTCGCCAGCGGCCTGTCGTGCAGCGCGTCGAGGCGCTGGAGGATGCGCCCGTAGCTGTCCCGCGTCCCCGCCCGGTGATGCGCCTGGACCGCGAGCCACCGCGTGGCGTAGACGTGCAGCGTCTCCCGTCCGGCCCGAGGGTCGACATGGCGGCCGGTGTCGACCGCGACCCGTTGCGCCGCTGCCCACCGCTCCGCGTCAAGTTTGCGGGCGAAGGAGCGGGCGTGCTCCCTGCCGTCAGCGTCGCGGTACCTGGCTCGCCACCGGCCGTCGGGGCGCTTGGCGACGCTAGCCATGGTCGACCTCCCACGCTCCGCCGCGTCGGGCGTCCGCGACAAGGGCCGTTGGCAGCTCCTGGTCCCAGACACCCCGTTGCCGTGCTTCGTCGACGAGTTTCGTGTCGACCTCCGGTACGGCGTAGCCCTCGGCACGCATCTCATGGACGTCGCGACTGAGCCGGGACAGGTACTCGGTCACGTTCTCGTCGCGCAGTCGACGGCGGCTCTCACTACCGGGTTCGTCCTCCGTCGTGAGCATGCGGAGCATGTCGAGTTCGCGGATGGCGATCGTGCTGTGCTCGAAGAACTTCCGCGCCAGCTGAATCGGAGCTGACGCCAGGTTCCAGGGTCCCAGCCTCGACCTGAAGGGGACCTCGCCGACGAGCCACAGCAGCGCCGCCACGGGATGCATGGGCGTGGTCGGTGTCAGCATGACCTCGCTGTCGTGAGGGTTCACCAGCAGCGTCGTGTGCGGCACGTCGAGAACGATGGCCAGAGCCAGCAGCTCGTCGACGCCGACCGTGGCTCGCCGCCCGGTCTCCAAGTTCGCGACCACCTCCCGTTTCCAGGGGATGCCGAGGTCGGCCATGCGTTCGGCGAGCGTCCGGGCGCTGAGGCCTTGCCCCTTGCGCAGGTCCTTCACGCGCCTACCGATGGCCGCCGCCAGGGTCTGTGTCATGTCAGCACAATACTGGTAATGCTTGACACTCCGCAACAGGATGAGGCACCCTCAGTCTCAGTGAGTTGAGATTACACCAGCGTGATTTAACAGCACAGGAGGAGGACGACATGCCGGTGGAGTGGATCGGGATCGAAGACCTAGCTCGTGAGCTCGGAGTGCCCGTCAAGACGATCTATGCCTGGAGGTATCGCGGGATCGCGCCACGCGGGGCGACCTTTGGTCGCCACGTCCGGTTCCGGCGAAGCGACGTCGACGCGTGGATCGAGCGCCGGTACGACGACCGGCAGCCCGCCGCCTAACCCCCAAGACGTGACGAAGGCGGCCGACCCCGGCCGCCCCGCGCCACCACCCCGAGGCCGATTGGAGGCCCCTTAATGAGCGTACCGACCACCCGGCTCGTCCAGCCACCCCCCGCGAGCGGTCACGGCCGACTCCGCTGGCTTGACGACCTTGACGCCGCAGTATCTCTCGACTGCCTGCGCCTCGCGGCCGTGCTGACGACTCAGGGCGCCAGCCCGGTCACGGTGATCGACCTGCTCGAGGACTTCTACGAGTACCTGACCCGTCGCCTGCGTGCCGTCGTCGACGAGCACATCTGCGCCGAGCTCCAGGCGACCGCATGAGCACCTTGTCCGGCGCGCTGGCGCTGGCCCGTCGCGGTGTCCCCGTGCTGCCCCTACACGAGCCGGTCGGCGCTGGCACGCCCGACGTGTCGTGCTCGTGTCGACGTGCCGACTGCACTTCGGCTGGGAAGCATCCCCGAACCGTTCACGGGCTCGCCGACGCATCCACCGACCCCGACGTGATCGCCGGATGGTGGCGTCGCTGGCCCACGGCCAACGTGGGCGCCTGCACGGGCGTCAAGTTCGACGCCCTCGACCTTGACGGGCCACCCGGGCTGTGCAGCCTCGCGCAACTTCTCGACGCCGGCCGGGTTCCCGATGTGCTGGCGACGGTCGTCACCGGGCGCTCTTTCAGTTGGCATCTGCTCGTGCCGCCGACGGGGCGTGGCAACCGAACGGCCGTGCTCGACGGCGTCGATTACAGAGGCCGAAACGGCTACGTCGTTGCGCCGCCGAGCTTGCACGCCTCCGGCCGGCGGTACGCCTGGCAGGCCATCGAACCTGTCGGGCCGGCCGAGCATCGCCGCATCCTCGAGGCAGCACACCGCGGGATCGTTGTGACCGGAGCGGCTACGTGAGCGCCGACGCCGTTGACCTCGCGAGCCTCGTCCTCCCTTGGGAAGATGCCCCACCGGCGCGGCCGGTTGCCGCTCCTGCCGCCCCTGTGGCTCCGTCCGGTCAATCGAGCGGCTACGCCCAGGCAGCCCTAGTACGGGAATGCGAGAAAGTTGCGTCCACGGCGCAGGGCTCGAGGAACCACCAACTCAACGTGGCCGCCTTCTCCCTCGGGCAGCTGGTAGCCGGTGGGGAGTTGGCCGAATCCGACGCTCGTACCGGGCTCGCCGACGCCGCCCAGGCGTGCGGGCTCGGCTCCGTCGAGGCATCGCGAACTATCGACTCCGGGATCGACGGAGGCTCCCGAGAGCCTCGCACCGCACCGAAGCAAGGGGGCCAGCGCGCTCCTGCGAAGGGTGCCACACGCGCAGGTGGCCCCCTTCGGGCTCAGGGGACCTCGGAAGGGGCCGAAATCCCCTTAGCCGCAGGGGATTCACGAAGGGGGCCACGCCCCCTCGAACACCCCTACGAAGATGCGAAGGGGGCCACTTCTGCGCGTGGGCCCCTTCGTCCGCCTTCAGGCACCGCGGGCGTGGTCCGCCTCGCCGACGTCACCCCCGAAAGCGTCGACTACCTGTGGCCCGGCCGCCTTCCCCTCGGCAAGATGGTCCTCGTCGACGGCGACCCCGGCGTAGGCAAGACGACAGTCGCCCTCGACCTCGCCGCCCGCGTCTCGTCAGGCGCGAACATGCCGGACGGCGCGCCCGGTCCCGGCGCCCGCGGCGTCGTGCTCCTGTCCGCTGAGGACGGGCTCGCCGACACCGTCCGACCCCGCCTCGACGCAGCCGGAGCCGACCTCGCCCGCATCGAGGCCATCGTCGACGTTGCCGAGCTCGACGACACCGGGCAGCAGGTGACCCGACCGCTCGTCATCCCCGACGACCTCGACCACGTCGAGGCCACCATCACAAGGATCGACGCCGCGCTGCTCGTCGTCGACGTCCTCATGGCCTATCTGGGTGGAGGCGTCGACAGCCACAAGGACCAGGACGTCCGCAGGGTCCTGCATCGCCTCGCCGGCCTGGCCGAACGCACCGGCTGCTGCGTGCTGCTGCTCCGGCACCTGACCAAAGGCAGCGGCGGGTCGAGCCCGGTCTACCGCGGCGGAGGCAGCATCGGCATCATCGGCGCCGCCCGAGCAGCGTTCCTCGCCGCACCCGACCCCGACGACACGGGACGCTGCGTGCTCGCCCCGACGAAGATGAATCTCGCCGTGGCACCGCCGGCCCTCGGCTACCGACTCGTCCCCGCCGGGGAAGTGGCCCGCGTCGACTGGCTCGGCACCGTCGAGCACCGTGCCGCGGACCTGCTACGCCCTCGTGACGACGACGACGGACCCCGCGGGGAAGCGGCCGCGTTCCTGCGCGACGCCCTCGAGTTCGAGCCACTGCCTGCGAAGGTTGTGCAGGCCCGTGCCCGCGAGGCTGGCATCTCCGAACGGACCCTGAAGCGCGCCAAGGCGCAGCTCGGCGTCGAGTCCGTCAAAACGGGATTCGGCGACGCAGCCCGATGGCTCTGGACACTGCCGAGCGGTGATGACCGTGGAGACGCGTCGACCTCGACGGGGTCGAAGGAGCGGCAGGCGCGTGATCGTTAGCTGCATCTCGTGCGGCCGGTACATCGAGGCCGGCAACCACCGGCACCCGGGCTTCTGCTCCGCTGCCTGCCGCGACACGTCAGCAGCGGCAGGCCAGCCGGCAGGCCAGACGCGACCGGCGCCGGACCGCACTCGACCCGAGCGCACCCACCCACTAGACCCACACCCACGGCCAACCCGGCCACAACCGATAGGAGACTCACAATGACCTCAGCAGCCCAGGCAGCGGCCGCACTCCAGGCCGAGCAGGCCGCACGTGCCGATCAGATCAGAGCGCGCTTAGCCCGGATCCACCGCTGATCTTGGGAGTCGGCACTGAAGGCCGTGCCGCTGTCTTGGTCGGGTGCCGGCGGTGTGCGGGCAGCGGTGAGCTGCCGGTCTTCCGGCTTGTCCGCGGTCCTGCTCGTCGGGGCTGGGTTGGTGTTCAGCAGCAAAGCGGTATGGCGTGAATGCGGTCGAGGGCGATAGTGATCGCCTGTGCCCAGGGCCATCGGGCTGGGAGCCGCAGCCGTCGCTGCCTGCCGGTGTGGACGAGCCGACCGGGGGTGGTGAACACGGTTCGGCGCAGGGTCGCGGCGGTCGCGCGGTCCAGGTCGGGGCCGGCGAGCTGGCCGATGGCGCGGCCGAGGTTGTGGGCCATGACGGCAAGCGCGAGCCATGCGGCGTTGGCCATGAAGTTGCCTGAGGGCAGGTGCTTGAGCCCGGCGCTTTTGAGCTCGGCGATGCTTTGTTCGACGACGGCGTGCCGGCGGTGGTCGGCCTCGGCTTCGGGTAGCGGCAGGTCCAGGTCGGTGATGAACGCGTGGTAGTCCCAGGTTGTGAACAACGCGAGCTGGCTGCCCGGCGTCGGGCGGACCCGGCGGACGACGAGTCGCACGGTGCGGGCGTGCCGCTTGTCGCCGTCGAAGCAGGTGTAGCTGGTCTCGGCGATGTCGGCGCCCGACACCTGCGGCGTGGACAGCCAGTACGGGATCGGCTGCCAGGCGTCCTCGGCGATCTGCTCGATCGCCGCCCGCACCTTGCGGTCCTGCCGGACCGTGATGGAGAAGCGGACGTCGAACTTGGCGGCGGTGCTGACGACGGTCTTGGAGTAGAAGGCGCTGTCGGCGCGGACGGTGAGCTGGCCGGTCGCGCCGGCACCCCTGACTCGGCTGACCGTCTCGGTCAGGAACGACGCCGCCCCCGGGCGGCGCCGGCGCTGCCGCCCCGCAGCCGGCACATCAGCACCTGCCCGGTCTGAGCGCACGTCGCGAGCTGCGGGTGATAACCGCGGACCTTCGTGTATCCAAATGCCGCGCCCTGCTTGGCCCGCCCGTGCACTTCGACGATGGTCGAGTCGATGTCGATCGTCAACGGGCTGGCCAAGTCGGCCGGCCCGGCACCGGCGGACCACAGGCGAGCAAGCAGTTCGCGGCTGATCGCGTCGAGCTGGCGGATGTTGGACCACTTGTGCGCCCGCAGCCACGACCCGACCGTTGAGGGCGCCCGCGTGCCGTCGAACAACGAGCCCGCAGCACCGGCCCGCAGCACGGCGACGTCGTCGATGCTGTCGCCGCCAGCCAGAATCGACCCGACCACCGACAGCGCCTTGGCCCCGCTGTTCGCGCCGTGACGGGCCAGCCGCAGGCGGCGATCAACAAGCCCGGCGACGTCGAGCCGCTCGGCGAGCACAGCCGCCGGCAGCAGCCCCGCGTTCGGCACCAGATTCGTCTCGTCGAAGCTGACCGAGACCCGGCTCAAGTCGTGATTTGCTCGCACCCTGCAAGTGCCCTTCCATCTGACGACCACTGACCCCTCAGCAAGGTCATCGTCGCAGGTAGGAGGGCATTTGCTCGTTCGGCAAGCCGCCCACGATTAAGGCAAAGCGGTGGATCCGGGCTTAGAGTTGACGCAAGACGCCAAGGTCGGCATGCTCGCACGCCTCCACGCCGAGGGCCGCACCAAGATCGTCGACTTGGCGCGGCAGGACGGCGACGACACCACCACGGCACGGCGCACCGCATCGGCGAAGGCGTTCGGCACACGCGACCTCGCCGGTGATCCCGCGTCGCTCACGATCTCCGCGCGGGACGCAGCCGACCGGGCTGCCAACCTGTCGAGCGGACGTGACGCACTCGGCATGTTGCAGCGCGCCGAAGACACAGGCGATGAGGTCCTCGCACGTCAAGTTGCCCGCGTCGCGCTCGCCCAGGCAACCGCGCCCGGCGTCAGCGGGCTCGACGACCAGTGGGCCGAGGCAGTCAACCGGTTCGGCGCGTCCCGACCAGCCGTGGCCGACGCCATCCGCAAGATCATAGACGCCGACCGTCCCGGCCCTGGCTGGTCGTTCTACCTTCCCCAACCGACCGAGCTGTCGGGAATCCCTCGACCCAGCTCGACACCCTCGCCTCGCGCGTCGCCCGGAGAGCGCTCTCCCCACGAGGGAAGTGCGACGTGTCGAGGGCGCTGCCTCGTCGTCACCCGCCGACAGCGGAATCCCACACAGCAAAGGCGGAACCCGCCGGAGCAATCAGCACTCCGCGGTCACCGGACCTACGCAGAGCGTCGCGCAGAGGCCCGGCAGTGGCCGTATCGGCCAGGACGAACACCCGCTCCCGGGTCAAGCTCTGGCTCTCCACCGCCACGTAGGAGACGCTTCCGCCGCGAGCAACGGCCAGGATGTCCCGAAGCCGGGGCCAGGTGTCCGTCGCGAGCACGGCCGGCCGCAACGACAGCGTGTAAGCGTAGTCCGTCTTGCCGTAGACGCTCCCCGGGCCCGGTCGCCCCGCGATGGCCGGTTCCGCCAGACCGAGGATGTCCGAGCAGCGGCGGGACGGGGCCCAGAAGCACGGGCGACCGAGGACGTCCGTAGCGAGGACGCCTCGTGCACCACTGGCCGCACCGACGTGCTCGAGCGCTCGCCCAAGCCGGTCGAAGCCGCGGTCCGTGTCAAGCGCGGTGCGTCCGTTGTCACGCAACGGCAGTTCGTGGTGACCCACGGCGGCCAGCACGAGCGGTACGACGGCCGCGACCGCGACCGCGCGTTGCCCACCGGTTCGCGCCAGCACGACGGCCACGGCCACGTATCCCACGGGGAAGTACGGGGTGATCAGCCGCGAGTACGGCATCCAGTCCCCACCGCTGAGAACCGGCAGCAGTGCCCCCGCGACCAGCACAACGACCGCGGGGACGAGATCCGCGCCGATCGTCGCCGCCACTCTCCGGCGGACGAGCACCAGCGCCACGACCAGAACCACGGCGGCGACGAGTGCGGGCACCCCTGCGCGGTGGACGAGGTAGGCCAGCCCGTCGCGGCCATGGAGGCGTAACGACGTCAGAAGGGAGAGCCCGATGTCGCGCTTCGCCGTCACGGACGTCGGCAGCAGACGGCCGAAGAGGGCGAGGCGGGCGAGCTCGACGCCCCCCAACCCCGCGATCCCCAGCACCGGCCACCATCGCCTCCGTGGCTCGCCCCGTGGCATCGCCAGCCGCAGGCCAGCCAGAACCGCACCGATGGCCAGACCCTCGGGCCGCGTGGCGCCCAAAGAGATCACCCCGAGAGCGAACGTCGGGCCGGAGGCGTCCCACGACACGAGCACCAGCAGGAGCAGGGCGCCGAACAGGCCCCCCTCGAGACCCATCGTCGCTCCCGCGACGACGTCGGTGGTGACGGCGACCGAGCACGCGGTCAGGAGAGCCACTACCGGCGGGGCTCCGAGACGACGGCACAACCGGTCGGTGAGCAGGACGCTGCCCGCGACGCTCAGGAGCCCGAGAGCGCTGCCGGCGACCGGTAGCGGGACGGCAGCCAGGTGCGCGAGCGAGAGCGCCAACGTCCACAGCATGTTGCTAATGCCTTCGACGCGTTCGCCCGCGTTCAGGACGAGCCCTCGGCCCGACGCGAGGTTGGCGGCGTAGCGGTAGCTGATGTAGGCGTCGTCGATGCTTGCCGAGCGCGTGAGGGCAAACGTCACGCTGAGAAGTGCCAGCGGCAGTACGACGGGGCGAACCCGCGACACCTGCAGCCGTCTCACACGCGCTGAGGAGAACGACGTAAGCGTCATTTCGCAACCGTACGAGTCATTCCCGCCGCTGTCCGGTGAATGAGAAAGGCGGCACCGGCGAGCGGATGTAGCCCAGGTACTTGTGGAAGAAGCTTCGCGGAGCCATCCAGGGGAGTGCGTCGGGCTAGTCCGCGGCGCGGTTGCGCGAGGAGCAGACCGCACGTAACCACGCCGTCGGCGCCCTCACTGCGGCCGCGCTCGACGGCCCGGTCGACGTCGACGTCGCCCTCGCAGGAGCCGACGGCATCGTCGAGGCGCAGGCCGAGACAGCCCGCGTCCTGGCAGCGATGGCCGTCGTCGACGCCGCAGCCGGCGGCGCAGCCACCCGACCGCTCGAGGAGGGCACCACGGCCGAGCTCGCCCTGACCGACTCGGTCGACGACCTGCTCGCTGCCCTGCACACCTTGGTCACCGACATGGCGGGGCAGGTGCGGGCTGGGGCGGACCTGCGTTCGTCCGGAACCCTCGCCCAACTTGGGCGAGGGGGTGCGCTGATCGCTTCTCACCGGCCGAGGAAGGGGTTGCGACCGCCAACGCACCGCTCCGTCACCTTCGCGTCCCAGTCGGCCTCGCTCAAGCCGCAATCAACAAGTGCCCAGAACTCTCGCAGCTGCAGGCAACATTGGCTCGCCATCAACTTGCCCAGCCCATCGTTGATCTCGCTGGCGCTGTGCGAGATTCTGGTGACGAGAGTGGTAACGCCGTCGACCCGCTTCCTGAACATGTGGTGGTGCGTCTCGTCGCGCTGCATCCCCTTCGCCACGAGGGCAGGGGTAACCGCGGCGACTGGGCGAGGGGGCACAGGGGTCGAGTTGGGCTGCTAGGCCAGGCGAAGGTGCTGGCGCAGGAACTCGAGCTGGTCGGCCAAGTCGTCTGACAACTCCGATGACGCGGAGAGAATCGCATAGTGCTCCGTCAAGGCTGCTCGGAGGTCTTCAACCGCATCGGCCAAGGACGCGCCCGCGCCGAAGATGCCTGTCGTGTCCTCCACGGCCATCAGCAGGCCGTCACTTGCCTCGATCCGAGCGCGCACGGGACGCAGCAGGCCTCGACCGCCCAGCCAGTACTCTCCCGCGTACGAGGTGCTACCGCTAACGCGGACGCTCATGTACTGAGTGTCGGCAGGCTCGTGCGCTCGGTAGATCACCGTTTCGGGTTCGACGTCCAGGCGCTTGCTCCATGCCGGGCAAGCCGGCGTAACCGTCGCCTGAACAGAGTGTGTGGCCGTAGGTGGTGTCACTGTGCACCTCCTAGTGCGTCGTCGATCTGGTCGATGGTGCCCTGCAGTGCCTGGACGAGCGCCGCCACGCGGTCCCGACTCATTGACACGCGGACAAGCGAACGAGCGGTGACGGCCGAGATGGTACGCATCGACGCCTGCTGCTCTTCTGGTGTGCCCAGTAGTACCGGCGGGGCAACGTGCCCGAGCACGAGGATGATGTCCTCTGGCCCCCCGCCTAGCGAGCTTCCGACCTGGACCAGTGCGATGTTCGAGCGCAGCACGGGCAGGTCGTCAACGCCGGGCCAGATGACCGACACCTGCACACTGCTGTTCTCGGACTCGGTCACTGTCTCAACGTGCCACCCCAGGGGGGCGAAGGTCCAGAGCAGCCCGGAAGTCTCACGAAGTTCGCAGTCAACCGCCAGTCTCTGTCGCTTGGGCACCCCTGCCCCCCTTCAACTTTCAGGATCAACCCATAGACCGCCGGATAGGGCTCTCGCGTTGTGTACGGGTTCAGGGATTCGTGAGCCTGTGACGGTGCGTGACTGAAAGTGCCAGGATCTCGGGCTGAGACTGCGAGGATCTGATCCTTGATCTACGGTACGTAACAGCGGAAGGCGCAAGCGGTCTCCTGACAGCCTGCCCGCTGGGGACCGAAATCTCGCATGCGGCAGCTCCAGTCGCCAGAGTCCACAGACTGGACAAATGCCGCCGGGAGCGGACATAGTGCCCCCCGTGGCCAACGACGGTGTCCCTGCCGACTGGTATCCAAACCCCGACGACCAGGGGGCGTCCCAGCGCTACTGGGACGGCAAGGGGTGGACGGAGCAAACACGTGCCGCGAATCGTCCGCGACCCGCTCCCCAAGGCGCACCCCAGCCGACCGGCACGCCGTTTCCCTCGGGTCCTCCGCAGCAGCAGCAGTCGTGGGCCCCCCAGCAGCAACCGAAGCGGAAAAATTGGTTTGCACGACACAAGTTTCTCAGTGCCGGGCTCCTGCTCCTGATCATTATTGGCATTGCCATCGCGGCGAACAGTGGTGGCGGTTCCTCGACCTCCACCACCACGTCCCCGGGCAGCACTGCCACTAGCGGCACTGGTGGTGCGAACAAGAGCAGCATCGACCACCTGTCTGACTACAAGATCACCAGTTGTGGGAGCGACCCGTCAACCGGGGATTTCGCGGCGAAGGTCGCCATCACCAATACATCCTCGAAGAGCAGCAACTATTTCGGAACCTTGGCGTGGGTATCGACCGACGGCAAGACGCAGTACGACACAAGCCCGGTGATAGCCAACAACCTCGCGCCTGGTCAGACCACGTCCGTTGACGGGTTCTCACTCAAGACCGCCCAGGCAGGTGCCGTCTGCAAGATCGTCGACTCCACAAGGCTGGCCGCTAATTGACCGCCTCATGAGGCCACCTCAGCCATACGCGACGCAGGTGCCCCTGCGGCGTGTCCCTGATGTCCCTACGCGCGTGACGCGCGCGCGCGGGAGTGGTCACGCAGCACCTCGCCGGTCGGCGACGTGCTCGCAACGACCGCAGCGGGCTGCCCAGCCCATCGTTGATCTCGCTGGCGCTGTGCGAGATTCTGGTGACGAGAGTGGTAACGCCGTCGACCCGCTTCCTGAACATGTGGTGGTGCGTCTCGTCGCGCTGCATCCCCTTCGCCACGAGGGCAGGGGTAACCGCGGCGACTGGGCGAGGGGGCACAGGGGTCGAGTTGGGCTGCTGACCGCCAGCGGCTGTTTGGCCTCACCACGCTCAGCCTGACCGCCCCGCCTGCCCTCACCACCCGTCTCACCGCGGTCGCGAACTTGTCGGGCCTGCGCGTCGCGGCGAACCCGACGGCTGCCACGCCCAAATCAGGCGACCTGGTCGCTACGGCCACCACCACGGCCACCGCCAATCTGCTGGCAGCGGCTGCCAGCGGCCCGGTCAGCCTCGCCACGGCATTGCCCTTCGGTGCGTCGATGCAGGCTCCAGCCGGGAGGCGACCGACCGGGCCTCTGCCGGGGTCGCCCTGCGTCTCTCCCCGCACCCCGTGCGACCAGGGTCTGCCGACCTGACGGGCCTCGGGCAGCCCTTTACGGCGGTTTGCCGCGACATGACAACCGCAGCCCTGTCGTCCGGCGTCGTCACCATCGGTGAGGGGATGGCGGGGAACCAGCAGCGGATGACAAGATGAAGACGTGACGGAGCACAGCGGCCAGACGGTCGTGACGATGTCCTGGCACGGCCTTGAGGGCGCCCCGGTTCAGTTCGTAAACCACATGCTTGTGCAGGTGAACCCCGGGCACGATGGTCGACGTCCTGACGAGCTTTTCCTGTCCTTCGGCATTGCGAACCCACCTCACGTTCCAGATTCGACGCAGCCACCTGAGGCCATCGACCTACCAGTGGCGGCAGTTGCTCGGCTGGTGACGACACGAGCTCGTCTCGGTGCGATGGTCGACGCCTTGACGGAAACCTTACGGAGGTATGACTCGTTGCAACAGGCATCGGAGGAGGAGACGGCGTGACGACAGCTCCGGAGCGGTTCCACCTGGACGCCGCGATGCTGCAGGCAGCGTCGCCCGTTCAGGGGACTTTTTGCCTTCATGCTGCCGCCGACGTAGTAGGGCATGATCTCCATCATTTCTGGCTCGCCGAGATCAAGAGCGATATGAGCCTGTGGGGGCCCTGGTTGCTCGGTACCCCGCAGCCGGATGGCGAGCAAGAATCTGAGTTGGCGATGCTCGAGCTGGTAGGTGTCACACCCGCGGTCGCCGCGTCAGTACTTAGCTACGTGGGGCGCCCACGTACAGGTATCGACGTCGCCTTGGAGGACGACGAGGACGACGAGGCGGGCCGGATTTAGGGCCGTGTGGCTGCCGGACCTTCCTAACCCGGAGGACGAACTTCGACAGGGCGACTTCCCAGCGACCACATCGTGGCGGATGACGGGGTCACATCGGTGAACTATCCGGTGGGCCTGCACCTGGTGGAGACCCCCGCTGACGGCCCGGCGCCGCGTGCCGGGCGCATGTGGATAGCGCAACTCCACAAGACAGTGATCTACGACGGGGACCTCTCCTGGTTACGTGCTGAGCGGGTCGCTCGCATGACTCCGGAGGCACGCCGTGCCCTCCGTGCCCGCTTGGCAATACGTGCTGGCCGTCCGGAAGGTGAAGACGTGGCCTACTTTCTGGAGCGTGGCGATTCACCGACGCTCGCGTAGTTGTACCCGGAGGACGACACAGCGGGCCACCTCCGGCATTACGCCAGGGGTGGCAGTGTCCTCGCCTCGCGGGCGTCCTCTGCAGATGGGGCAGGACTACGCCAACCGCGTCGTGGACCAGGCAACAACGGCGCAGAAGCTGGCGACGGTGCGGAGCAAGCTTGCAAGGCAGCCCATCGGTCTAGAGTGGCAAAATGAAGTCCAGTCCTGTGATTGCGCTGCACACTTCGGCCGGCTCGGCCTTGAAAGCGGTGGCTAGCGTCCTCGCACTGGGATTCGTAGCCGCGGCCTGCGGGGGCTCCTCCGCTTCGGTCAGTCCGCCTTCAGGGGCGGCCTCGGTACCGCCGTCGTCGACTTCCGCTCAGCAATCTGTGGCGCCGCCGGCTGGGACCACCGACCCTGAGAACATCCAAGTGCTTACCGAGGACCAGAAGCGGGCTCAGGTCCAGCAACTCGAAGCCAAGCTCGGCTGTCCGACGGCCCTGATCCAGAGTGGTCACGGGTTCAGCCAGTACGCCCAAACCGCAGCCGAGTGCAAGACCTCTATTCCTGACCCAGGCAACTTGAACGCACCAGTGCAGGTCGGTATAGACGTGTTCGGTAACGGGGCTCAGCGTGATACCTACACCCAGGAGGCGAGGTCCTTTGGGGGTGGTTCGCTGGTCCAGGGTCCCAACTGGGTGATCAGCGTGCCAGTTGGTGAAGACGCCATCACTATCAAGGTCGCCCAACTGAGTGGAGGTTCCGTGGTCTGAGGAGGCCGTGATGGCACTCTGGCTTGTCTCTAGCCCTCTCGGAGCGTGGCGTCCGCGGCCAGCAGATCGAGGCATGCGGTCGGCATAGGGAGCTCGGCGCCGAGCAGCTCGTCGTCGGGGATGGGCGTGGTAACCGCAACCGCGTGCTGGCCAGCCAGCAGCAGATCGGGCTGGATCAGAGGTCGTTGCGCCGAACCAAGATGTCGTTCTCGCGGGCCAAGATCGTGCAGCCTGTGCTCTCGCTCCCCCAGGACCTGGAGTCGGACGAAGGGCCGGTCCGCGTAACGCTAGCAATCCAGACTGGCCTGAATGTGCGTCAGGTAGGGCTGTACCGCGTTCGCCTGCGAGCCCAGGTTAGCGAGAGGGCGAGATGCTCGAGAGGGAAACCGTCCTGCGTGTCAAGGTGGCCCCGGGTGCTAGTCCCTTGTCGGAAGGTTCCCCCCTCGTATAAGCCGCCCCATAGGCTTACGGAAGCTGGTTTCCTTCCCCTCGCACCGCACTACGCCAGGGGTGGCCCGCCTCGTGCTGTCCCGGGAATCTCTGGGGGCGGCGCAAGGGGGGCCTCATCACGAAATGGTTCCCGTTCTCATCGCCAGCGCCACGAGGTGGGCAACGGTCGCCAATACCGAGCCGGCGCCCGATGCGCGCCAGGTGAGCTTGATCGTGGACGCCGACAGGCCGACCTCCGCTCGTCAACGGCTGGGCATCGGGACGACCCCTGCGCCGGGGACTAGAGGACGAAGCCCTCACGCTGCAGCTCGTCAGCGAGCCGCCGCGTACCGGCCATCGCCGCCGCCTGCTCCCTCATTGGTTCCTCAAGGTCCGACCACGGGACCGGCCGATCGGTGGGGAGCGCGCCGAACAGGTCGGCCAGTCGTCTCGACGTCTTGATCGTTCGCTCGAGGCCCTCTCGGTATAGGCGCAACAGGTCCGGGTCGGGCTGAGGGCTCGTCACGGGCAGCAGCATCGCATCCAGGCTCCCGAGCGGGCCACCTCCGGCATCACGCCAGGGGTGTCTAGGAAGCCCCGCGCTCGGGGTCGGCATCGTCGCCCTCCGCCGGCGCGAGGCGGCCCCGGAACCAGCGCCAGCCTCGATCGCCGGGTCTACGCAGCTCGCTTACGCACGTGAAGCACACGAATACCGAGCCCGGCTCGACGAGGCTGGCGGCTGACGGCGCGACCCGCTGTCTGCAGCGCACACAGTGGTAGTCCCCGAGCGCAAGAGCAACATCGCCCTGCCAGCCGCCGGCTCGTGCGGTCATCACGAGCGGCGGCTCCATGGGGCCAAAGTGTTCCACGGCAAGGGGACAACGCAGTACCCAAGCCGTGCCTACGACTGACGGCTCACAGTCGACCAGGTCGGCGGACGAGGCGTCGGAGCGCGCCAAAGCCTCGCAGCAACCCGGCGGTAGTAAGGAGTAGTCCTGCGGCAGCGAGCACAGTGCATGCGAGGCACAGGGCCAGCCATCCGATGGCGGCCAAACTCGCGACGAGGAGCCCCCCACGAGGGCGATCCTTCCCACCCCCGCCAACAGTCGCCCCCATCCTGAGGCGAGCTGTGCGGTCCGCACCTAGTCCGCAGAAAGTCCGCAGGAGGATGAGAAGCGGCGGGAAGCGTTGAGCAGCGTTCAGCAGCATTTCTGCAGGTCAGGAGCGGTTTCCGGGGCATCCGTGCAGGTCACGCGGGAGTGGCATGCAGAACAGGCTGTACACCCCCACTCGCGTTCCGTCGAGGGCGCGAGATCCGCGTTGTACAGCAGCTCGCTGTAGCCGGACGGCGCAGGGGTCTGGTCCTGCTGACCGGCGGGCGCGGCGACTGTCGTGGGTTGAAAGGTTGCTGTCATGGCGGTTCCCCGGATCGGCGAGAGGCAACTGATCCACTGTCGGCCGGGTCGCCCGCGCGTCGATTCCAGTCCTGTTAACGGTCGATTAAATCGTGCGGGGTCGCTGTCCGTCACGCGGCGGGATCGCTGGTTGCTGCGTCTCCTGCCGTTTCAGTGGCTGGGCGGCCTGGATGTCGCATCCTGCATCAGCCAGCAGCTGCCCGTAGAGCCGTGCCAACCGGCCGGCGACTCGGGCAGGGGCGTGCTGCAGGGCCGCGACGTCGGCTGCAGCACCGCCGAGCGTGGCCCGGTCCATCGGGCGCTGCACGAGCCGGGTGACCGACGCGACCAGGGCGGTGATGTCATTGGGCTGGACCAGCAGGGCCGAGACCCCGTTGTCGAGCACCTCCCGGCAGGCCCCGATCCGGCTGGCGACGATGGGCCGCCGCAGCTGCATCGCTGCCAGCAGCGGCAGTGGGAGCACGACCGATTGGTCGAGGCAGACGACGACGTCCATCCGGCCGACCGCGGCTGCCCCCACCGCATCCATGCGCCGCACAACCGGCATCGCCGCAACAGAAGTCCAACTCGATGTGGCAGCAAGCGCAGCCGCTCCGCCCACCCAGATCTCGGCCTCCGGGCGAGAGGCGAGTACCGGCAGCAGCGCGTCGACGGCAGCGGGCACCCAGGCGGCCGGCTGCTTGGTGGCTATCAGGCCGACGACGAACCCCTGGCCTCGAGCCGGCTCGCGGCGCGCCAGCCGCCAGGCGTCGACGGGCACGGACGGAAGCACGACGTGCACGGCGCTCTGCGTGACGCCGGCTCTCACCAGGGCGTCGGCATGCTGGCGGGACTCGGCCACGACGTGCGTCCCGGAGTCGATTGCGGTGAGCCGGCTGTTGCGAGCGCCCACCACGACGACGCGGGCGGCGTCCTTCAAACCCGTGTCGTCGTGCGCTCCGTGGACGTGCAGGACGTCGGCGGCCTGCGAGGAGCTCGGCCTCTCCCAAGCCCCGGCGCGCCCAACGTCCCTGGTCGCGGGGGATTCGAGCGCAGCGGCGAGGCCGAGCTGGCGTTGCGCGTCGACGATGCTGGAAACCTGTTCCCGCGATGCACCGGGGCCCACCCGGTGCAGGACACGCACGTGGGGGCTCGACGGCCTACCGGGCTCGTCGTCCTGCGGGCGGCGAGCGTTCAGCAACTCGACGATGGTCGGCACGAGGCTCCGTCCACACGCAAGTGCAGCCATCGGGCCGACGGCCAACCTCGACCCGAATCGTAATGGACAGTGTAAACAGCACGGGAGCCGCCCCCACCCTCAGGAGGCCGCCGGCCGGTGGCAGGTGAGCTCAGCCGGGCTGCGGTCCCGCTGTGATCGCTTCGGCCAGCCGCTTCTCGTCGGGCCGGGCGGGCTCGGTCGTCTGCAGCCAGTCGACGACGACGCTGCAGAAGCGCGCCGGGTCGTCGATGTGCGGGAAGTGGCCGGCCCGGTCGAACACCTCGAGCCTGCTTCCCGGCACCGCCTTGGCGGCCCGGATCGTGTGCTCGGCCGGGATGACGGTGTCACGCAGTCCCGTGACCAGCAGCAGCGGGACCTCGCTGGCGAGGTAGAGCCGATCGCGCGCGTCGATGCGCTGGCCCCGCAGGTCGATCACGGAGCGCGCGGTGTGGACGAACGCCGAGCGCGCCTCGACGTCGGCGAACGAGCGCAGCCCCTGCGCGACCTCGTCGGCGGCCGCGTCGCCGACGCCCGGCAGCCACGGCGCCGCCCGGCGCACGCCGGACGCCAGCCGCTGCAGGGCCTGCGACCCCAGCAGGGGCAGGACCAGGCCAGCCCCGGGCAGAGTTGCGGCACGCAGCGCCGGCGACACCGTGCGGCCGAGCCCACCGCTGCTGACCAGCGCCAGCCGCTCGGTGCGCTCCGGGAACTGGTAGGCGAACTGCATAGCGATGCCGCCGCCGAGCGAGTGGCCGAGCACTGACGCGCTGGGCACCCCGAGCGCGGCGAGCAGGTCACGAGCTCCAGAGGCAAAGGCGCCGAGCGAGTAGTCGCCGCGCGGCTTGGCGGACTGCCCGTGGCCGAGCAGGTCCGGCGCGATCACCCGGACGTGCTGGCCCAGCAGGGGCATCACCCGCTCCCAGGTCCGCGAGCTGCTGGTGATCCCGTGCAGGAGCAGCAGGGTCGGCGCCTCGGTGCGGGGACGCGCCTCGCGGTAGGTGACCCGGTGGCCGTGCAGAATGATCTCGCGGTCTCGCACCCTCGCCGTCATGAGTGCTTGCTACCCGCTAGCAGACGGCAGCAATCAGCGACCCGAAGCACCTGACGAGTGGAGGACCGAGTGACCGGTAGCCCAGCCCAGGTCGCCGCCACCGAGGCCGCTCGCCTGCTCGACGCGGGCGAGGCCGTCCTGCTTGACGTGCGCGAGCCGTACGAGTGGGCGGCGGGCCACGCCCCGGAGGCGACGCACGTCCCGATGGGCGAGCTCGCGCTGGACCGGGTGCCACCCGGCTCACCACTGCTCGTCGTCTGCCACGTGGGCGGGCGCTCGATGCAGGCGGTGGTCGCGCTGCGGCGCCACGGCATCGAGGCCGTCAACGTCGCGGGCGGGATGGAGGCCTGGCGCGCCGCCGGCCTGCCGGTCGTCACTGACAGCGGCGACCCCGGGCAGATCGTCTGACCCGCAGCCGGGCCGCTCATCGCGTGCCGGTCCGGCAGATCATCGCAGGGCCGCCCCGGAGATGGTCCGGCCGATCACCAGGCGCTGGATCTCGGACGTGCCCTCGAAGATCGTGTAGATCTTGGCGTCGCGCGCCATCCGCTCCACCGGGTACTCGCGGGTGTACCCGTTGCCGCCGAGGATCTGGATGGCCTTCTCCGTGGTCCGGACCGCGGTCTCGCCGGCGAACAGCTTGGACTGAGAGCCCTCGGCCGCGGTGAAGGGCTTGGAGTTACGAGCCATCCACGCTGCGCGCCAGACCAGCAGCCGGGCGGCGTCGACGTTGACCTTCATGTCGGCCAGCTGGAAGGCGACCGCCTGGTTCTCGACGATCGGCTTGCCGAACTGGACGCGCTGCTGGGCGTACCCGAGCGCGTACTCGTAGGCGGCACGAGCGATCCCGACCGCCTGTGCGCCGACCGACGGCCGGGACGCCTCGAACGTCGCCATCGACGCGTTGCCCCTGCTCGCTCCCCCGGTGCGCTGGCGCTCGCGGGCCCGCGCGAGGCGCTCGTCGAGCTTGTCCTTGCCGCCCAGCAGGCACGACCCGGGGAGGCGAACGTCGTCGAGCACGACCTCGGCGGTGTGGGAGGCGCGGATGCCGTGCTTGGCGAACTTCTGCCCCTGCGACAGGCCCTTGGTGCCCGGACCGATGACGAACGACGCCTGGCCGCGGGTGCCCAGG
>JAABUM010002297.1_pt1 | contig 25961 bp, 27 predicted proteins | sample 5559161 | NCBI WGS metagenome assembly JAABUM01 (sample SAMN10711868, study PRJNA513369) | rock metagenome | isolation source: Antarctica rocks | place: Antarctica: Victoria Land, Siegfried Peak nord
GCCCCATCGGCTACGCCAGTACGGACGCGGGAAGACAACGAGCGATGCGGCGAGACGGCGACCTTACCACCCTCGCGCCACCCTTTATCAGACAGTTTCTAAGTGTGCGCACAGGAACGAAAAGGCGGACCGCCAGGGCGTCCATGTCCCGCGTAGCCCGAGCGTTAGCAGCGCTCCCCGTGTACCCTGCCCGCCTCACACTGCGGACACCGCAACCCCGCGTCTGCTTCAGGAGCCAGGACGAGATCATGCCCCCCACAGACCGGGCAATGCGGCATGTCGACGCTCTGCCAGGAGGGGGATCGCCCGCGCAGCCGCCGCGCCAATGCCCCCGCCAGGCGCCCCGCCGGGCCATCGCGCGGGCCGAGCGGCACCCCGAAGGGTCCGGCGTTGCCGCGCCGCCGACCACCGTCCGGCAATGCACAGTCGCGGGTCGCGCCGCAGGCGGGGCAGTAGAGCCGCGCCGCGCTCCCGCCCGCCCCATCGTCGTGCGGCCCCACCGTCTCCGCCGTCCAGTCGCAGCGGTCGCACGCCAGCCGATACCGCTTGCCCGCCATCGCCCCCCCTCCCGCCGATCGATCACGAACTGTGCTAGGCTCCCACCGTCAACGGGCCGGAGCGCTGTTCAGCAACGTCGCGCGCTATCTCGCTCAATCTGCCGACTGCCGACTGTCGTCTCACTCACGACCCACGACCCACGACCCACGACTCGGAGGCCCCCATGCCACACCTGCCGCTGCTCCTCTTCGACATCGACGGCACGATCCTCCGTTCCGGCAACCATGTCCACGGGCGTTCGGTCCGGGTCGCCTGCGAACGATTCTTCGGGATCGCCGCCGATACCCCGATCCCCGAGGAAGTCGACCTTGCCGGGCGCACCGACCGCCACATCATCACCGCCCTGCTCGCGGCGCACGGCATCCCGCGCGCTACGAGCGCGCCGCGCCTGCCGGAGATCTTCGCCTTCATGGACGAGTACGTCGCGCGCGAACTGACGCCCCTGACCGAGTATCTCCTACCCGGCGTCGCCGCGCTCCTCGACGAACTGGTCCGTCGCGACCTTGCGCTCGGCCTCGTCACCGGCAACCTGCCGCGCATCGCGGAGGCGAAGCTGGCGGCAGCAGGGGTCTGGGCACCGTTCGCCCGCTACAGCGCGATCATCGGCGGCTTCGGCGACGCCTCGGCGGAGCGCAACGATCTCCCGTCGCTCGCCCTGGCGATCGCGGCAACTGTCCTCGGCGCGCCGGTTGCCCCGTCCGACGCGATCATCATTGGCGACACCCCGCACGACATCACCTGTGCCAAGGCCAACGGCCTCCGCGCGATCGCCGTCACCACCGGGCGCTACACCGCCGAGCAATTACGGGCGTATAAGCCCGATCTCCTCCTGCCCGACCTCAGCGACCACAACGCGATCCTGGCGTTCATCGGGTGAGGGAAACAGGGCGGGCGGCATAATGCTCCGCTGCCCGCCCTGTTTACGGCTTACGCCGCCGGACATACCGAGACGATCAGGGCCGCACGAGCAGCGTAGGGATGTATACAACCAGGAGGATCGACTGAAACACCAACCCACTGACCGGGAGGGTGGCGAACACACCCACGAGCACACCAGCCCCGGTCACGATGGCGATGATCCCGCTCGCAGCGCTCAGGCCGAGGAGCGCCAGCATAATCACGTCTTTTGGTCGCCGACTCACCGGCCAGCGCCGCGGCCCGAACAACAACGTTCCTCCCAGCAGCACGAGAGGCGCACCGGAGGACAGGACAGACGCTGCATCGCGCTGTGTGGCATCGGAGTGCAACCAGCCAAAGTTATGTGCCCAAAAAGGTGCGAAGCAAGCCAGGCCGAGGAGCGCCATAACGATCAGCCAGGGATTGAGCCGCGCATTCGCCTGCCGTGCACTGAGATCAGCCATTGCCCCACCCCGCTACCAAGGCGACCGCTCAACGTTCCGCAGTGCCGGACGCCGTATCACACGTCACCAGCACGGCAAAACTGGCAAGTGCAATAGCAATCAACAAGAAGAAGAACAATCCATACACAAAGGTGGATAACGTACCGGTCAGGCCAAATACGATCGCAAGCCCTGCCCCGACGCCAAAGACCAAGAGGAAGAGATGTAGCCCGGCATCGATCAACGCCACTTGCGTGGTACGCACACGCCAGCGCTCGCGATACGCGCCTCTGGTGAGCACGCCGAGATCGCGCGGGGCGCACGAGACCGCCAGCATAAGCATGAAGAGACCACCTGAACGCGCACTGTCCACCGTGCCGGACGCCCAGACAGCGAGGAGGATACTGCAGAGGATGATCGCGAGCGTCGGCGCGATCAGACCGCGCCAACGTCGCCTGCCGCCACCCACCGCGCGCGCATTTCGCATGGCGGAATCTCCTTGCCACTCAGCGGGCCGCGCCCGCACGCACCAGCGCCCCGATCCGCGCCGGTTGCCGGGGCACGCCTGCGGAAGCGGTGTGTACCCGGACGTCCTCGTCAGCGCGGGGCGGCACCCCACCGAACAGCATGGGGACTGCGGCGGAGTCGGGCGGCGAAGCGGCCTCGCGCGCTGCGCTATCGAGCTGTCACCAGCCAGAGAGTTGTGCCGTAAGCGCTACAAGACGCATCGAGCCGAACAACGTCAATAATAGCAGCGGGGTTCGCGCCGCGCATATGACCACCGGTTGTTCGACGGTCGGCCATCGTTCCCGCCCTCGCGGGGAAGTTTAGCGTGCGGCGGCGCTCGGCGGGAGGCCCGGCTGCGCCAGCCCGAGCAGTGCGAGCATCCCATTGAGCACTAGCAGTCCGAGCGCAATGAAGTAGACGAAGCCGGAGAGGGGTGCGAGCAGATCGAGCAGCGACGCGAGTCCGGCACCCAACACGAACGTGAGCATGAAGAGTTGCAGCCCGGCAGCGAGCACGACGCGGCGCTCGTCAGACACGCGCCAGAGCGCTACGGCGCGCCCCCAGGTCAGCACACCGAGATCGGGCGGCATGGCGGAGAGCATCAGCGCCAGCAACGCGAGGAGGGAGAGGCTATCGCGGCGCAGCGCATCCGGCGAGCCTGATACCCAGGTGTAGAGGGAGAGGCACATGAGTCCCAACGACAACACGGACAACGATAGGCTAACCCACCGCCGCTTGCCACCGCCCGCCGTACCCGTGTCGCGCATCGCCGCCCCCTCGCCGCAAAACGTCGGGCCGCGCCCGCTCGCGCCAACGCAACTAGCCACGCATCGATGGTAGCCGGATACAAAATGCTCGAAAAGATAGCCCCATTGCGGCAGGCCAGATGATTGACCTTAACTCATTTCAAATCTCTACGTTGTAGATAAATGCGTCGTGTCGTTGATCGCACGAATCTCAGTAACGAAAGGCGGATAGAATGCATTTTGTAAACGCTCCGCCTCAGGAACGAGATAAAGATGGCTGATCGATCCATTTCCAAGCTCGAAGAAATGCGGCGCGTTCGGTGGGAGTCCAAGCAAGACATGCAGTAATGAGTTCGCACAGCCACCATGCGTAATTAAAGCGATCCGATCGTTAGTCGCGAACTCTTTACGCACCTGATCGAGCACATTCTGGCAACGCGCGAATGCGCTTGAGGGGGTATCACCGCCGTGATCCCAACCGCTTGCCGTAATTGCAGTTGGGAAGCGCGCTCCCGGACAAAGTTTCAGGAGCGCCATGCGTCCGTAGCCACGATGGTGCGCCATGTAATGCTCGCGCAGATCCGGCCAGACCTCGATAGTTGGGTGGGCAAGCGTGGACGCGACAATCTGCGCCGTTTCCAAGGCACGGATCAGCGGGCTACTAACGATGTGCGTTACACCATGTCGTTCCAGAGCTCTCGCCACTTGCGTTGCCTGCTGTCGACCATGATCGGTGAGTGGGCTATCAGGGTCCCCGTCGTTAACTACCTGACCCCTGCATTCGCCATGTCGGATCAGGAATAGATGCATCGCTTCGCCTTTCGCTGTCGCCCGCGCAAACGCCCAACCTCAATATCCGGCGAAGTTTACTCACTGGCCCGCTGCGCCGGACGCGCCGAGCGCGCGACCGCGACGACTACATTCGCCAGGACCGGGATGAAGAGACAGAGGAGCGCCAGGGCAGGCACGGCAGCGCTGATGTCCAGCAGGACCAGCGCCGCGATGATCGCCCCGACCGCGCCGAAGAGCAGGTTGAGCCCGAGCGCGAGCGGCACCAGCACGCGGGTCACACCGGTCGCGCCCGCCCACTCCCGCCCGACCAGATAGCGCCCCGCCTCGACCAGCACGGCGAACGCCAGGAAGAGCAAAACGACCGCGTAGTTCTTCTGCGGCGCCGCCTCGTCGAAGAGGGTGCCCACGGCGGTCAGCGCGAAGACCACGACCGCGAGGATCAGGAAGAGCGCCCCGGCCAGGCGCAGGGTCAGGGCGAGGCGCACGGGGGACGGCGGCATCGCAGCAACCTCATCGGCGGTAAGTCGCAGCGGACCAATAGCCATACTTGCCGCCGCACGGCGACAATGGACGCAAGTATAGCCGACCGTCCCACGCGCCTCGCTTCCGGCGCATCCCGTACAACATGCTCCTGCCCCGACCAGCCCCCCCATTCTACGGACTGCGGACTACGGACTATCGCTCTGCCGACCGCCGACCGCCGACCGCCGACTCCTTCTCTCGCCTCACGACTCGTGCCTCACGCCTCGTTCAACGTTCGCTCGATGCCGACGCGCAACTGGCGCAGCCGCGCCGCCGTGTCGGCCAGCTCCTCCACCAGCCCACCCGAGCGGTCGCGTTCGGCGCGGACGAAGCGGGTGTACGGCGCGACCGCCTCGCGTATCCGCGCGATCGAGCGGTCCAGCTCGGTGGCGAACTGTTGGCGCAGCGTGCCGACCAGGCGCTCGCGCAGCGCCTCCGAGCGCTCGCGGAACTCGCGCTGCGCGCGCCGGCGCTTGGCCGGGAGGATGCCGAAGCCGAGTACCGCCACCAGCGACGCCGCCAGGATGCCGGTCACATCCACGACCACCGTCGAGGCGGCCGCCACCACCAGCGCCCCCAGCCCCACCGCGCCGACCTGCGCGAGCCCGGTCCCGACGATCGCGCCGCGCACCGATTCTCCGAGTTGCCGCGCCTCGCTCGCCGCGTCGTAATGGGTCACGACCTCCTCCGCGCGCCGCCCCACGGAGGTGAGCAGGGCGCGGCGGTCGTAGTCGAAGCCGCGCCCGACCTCGCCGATCACCTCGTCGTTGTACTTCGTCAGTTGGCGGCGCGAGACGTATTCGTTGATCGCGATCCAGGTCTTCAGGTCGCGCTCGATCAGCCAGTCGATCAACTCGTGGACCGTCTCCTCGATCTGCGTCTCGGTGTCGCGCGTCACCGTGCGCTCGAACTCGGCGCGGATCTTGTCGGCGTTCAGCAGATCGACCGTCCGCCCGATCCGCAGCGTCTCGTCGAAGAACGCCGTGCCGCGATCGTTCATCGCCAGGATGATCCCCTCGATCTTCGAGATGTAGAGGCGGAAGTCGCGCTCCATGTCCTCGCGATAGACCGTCAGTTGCCCCTCGATCGTATCGATCGTCTTGCTGTCCTCGGCCAGGAGCTTCAAGCGCTCCTGCGCCACGCCGTAATAGCGCTCGGTCAGGCGCTCCGCCACCCCGAGCGGGTTGAGCAGCTTCAGGCGCACACGGCTCGCCTCGTCGAGCGTCTCGAAGATGTAACGTTCCAGCGCGGCGAAGTGGCTCCGCGCCCACAGCGCCTCGCGCTCCGGCCCCGCCTCCAGCCCCTTCGCATCCTGCGCCAGCTTCGCCGCGACCGGGAAGATCTCCGGTGTGAAGCCGAGCAGCCGCCCGACGTTCTCCCCGATGAAGCGTTCCACCTCGACCAGTCCCGCCGCGTCGAGCAGATCGACCTTGTTGAGGACGATGACAATCTTCTTGCCCCACTCGCGGATGATCTGCATGTAGGCGCGTTCGCTCTCGCTGAACGGGCGGTCGGCGCTGGTAACGAAAAGAATCAGGTCCGAGCGCGGGATGAATCCCTGCGAGATCGCCTCGTGCTCGCGGACGATCGCGTTGGTGCCGGGGGTGTCCACCACGCTGATGTCGCGCAGGAAGCGCGCCGGGTAGGCGTGCTCCACGAAGCCCTCACCCGTCGTCTGCGTGTCATGGACCGGGCCGAAACGCAACAGGTTGATGCGCGCGGTCGTCGGTGTGACCCCTTCGGGCATCACCGGGTCGCCGAGGAGGGCGTTGATGAAGGCCGACTTGCCGGAGTTGAACTCCCCGACGATCACCAGCAGGAAGATCTCGTCCAGACCGCGCACCGCGCCGCGCAGGAGGCGCAGTTCATCGGGCGCGGCCCCGTAATCGGTCATCCGGTCGAGCAGCCGATCGAGCACGGTGCGCTCCTCGGCCACCAGCCCGCGCTGCCGCTCGCTCAGGATCTCGCCCGCCGTCAACTCCGTCGCCATCGCCCCGCCTTCCACACCCGTAAGCACACTACTACCGTTACCATAATGTACGATCGGGACGCAGCTTTCGTGCCATCCCGCTCACCAGATACACGATAATTCGGCGCGGCCCTCAGCGGGGCGCATCCGGCACGATGATCGCGGCCAGGTGCGGACTGGTGAACTCGCTCGCCAGACAGTCCATGTAGATGACGTCCCAGAGCCGCCCGCCCTGCATGTGCGCCTGCCGCCGCCGCCCGAACTCGCGGAAACCGGCCCTAGTGCCGTGTCAGCAATGGTGTGATACTCTCTCCTCCTAAGTTGAGGCGCGGCGCATGCTGCGCGGTGGGAGGGCTGGCGATGAAGAAGACGGCACTGGTGCGGCTGACGACGGACGAGCGGGCGCAGCTGCAGCACCTGCTGAAGGTGGGCCAGGCGCCGACCCGGCAGCTGACCCACGCGCGGGTCCTGCTCAAGGCGGACGAGGGGGCGGACGGCCCGGCGTGGCCCGACAAGCGGATCGCCGAGGCGCTCGACGTCGCGCCGATCACCGTCGGGCGGGTGCGCCAGCGCTACGCGGCCGAGGGCGTGGCGTCGGCGCTCGCCCATCGGCCGCCGTCCGCCACGAAGCCGCGCCGCCTCGACGGGGCGCAGGAGGCGCAGCTGGTGGCGCTCGCCTGCACCACGCCGCCGCCTGGGCGGGAGCGCTGGTCGTTGCGGCTGCTCGCCGACAAGGTCGTCGAGCTGCAGATCGTCGACACCATCTCGTATGAGACGGTGCGGCAGGCCTTAAAGCAAACGCTTTGAAGCCCTGGCGCAAGGAGCGCTGGTGCATCCCGCCGGAGCGGAGCGCCGAGTTCGCCTGGCGCATGGAGGACGTGCTCGACGTCTACACCCGGCCGTTGGACCCGCAACGGCCGTTGATCTGCCTGGACGAGGCGAGCACGCAGCTCCTCGCCGACGTCGCCCCGCCGCTCCCCGTCGCCTCAGGCCACCCGGCGCGCGAGGATTACGAGTACACGCGGTACGGCACGGCCAGCCTCTTCCTCTGCTACGCGCCGCTCCTCGGCCAGCGCCACGTCACCGCCAGCGAGCGGCGCACGAAAGTCGACTTCGCCGGGGTGATCCGGGAGTTGCTGGAGGTCCGCTACCCCGACGCCGAGAAAGTGATCCTGGTCATGGACAATCTGAATACGCACACCCCGGCCTCCTTATATGAGGCGTTCCCACCTGCCGAGGCGAAGCGCCTGGCCGATCGATTGGAGATCCACTACACGCCGAAGCACGGCAGCTGGCTGAATATGGCGGAGATCGAGCTGAGCGTGCTGGCGCGGCAGTGCCTCGGCCAGCGCTTGCCCGACCTCGCCGACCTGCGGCGCGAGGTGCGGGGCTGGGAGACGGCGCGCAACGCCGCCGGGCAGGCCATCGACTGGCGCTTCACCACCGCCGACGCCCGCATCAAACTCAAGCGGCTCTACCCGCTGGCGTTCCAACCAACGGCATCCGATGATTACCCACACCATTGCTGACACGGCACTAGTATAAGCGCGGAGGCCGGCGGGGTTCGTCGCGTAAACGGTGAGCATGACGCTGTGCAGCCCGAGCGCGGTGAAGGCGTAGTCGAGCATCAGCCGCGTCACTTCCGTGCCGTAGCCCTGCCCCCGGCAATCGGCCTCGCCGATGCCGATCACAAATTCGGCGGTGCGGTTGCGCGGATCGATCGCCTGCCAGGCGGTGAAGCCGAGCGGTCGCCAGTCGACGTGCCGGTAGATGATGAACAGCGCCCGCCGTCCGCCGTCGTCCCCCTCGGCGTGAAGCGCCGCCATCGCCTCGGCGGTGTACGGCACCGCCACGCCACCCTGCGTGCGCCGCAGCGTGAAGTCGTTGAGCCAGCGCCCGACGGTCGGCAACAACGCCGCGCACTCCGGCCCGAGCGCCACCCGCTCCCCGAGGATCGTCACGGTCGGCTCCGCGTACATCGTCCTCCGCCTCCAGAGCTGAACCGCCACCGATCAGCGCACCCATGAGGCGGCGCGACAGATGGATTAGACACCAACGCGCGCCCACACGGCGAGACCACCAATACATCGGTGGAGGAATCGTGCCGCCGTGGGGCCTCTAGCGCGGCGCACGGCACGCCACAGAATAGATCGCCGCAAGAGCGCGTTAGCAACAATGGCAACCGCCCTGCGATACGAGCAGCGCCCACCCAAGAGAGCGGGGCGGGGCGCGGGGACGAATGAGCGCGAGACGCTGGGCGGGCTGACCCGCCCGGCGAGTAAGGAGCGAAGACCATCATGGCCGACAACGTTTTCACATCCCTGGCCGAGACCGACGGCTACGAGGCGGCGGTGACCCGCTCCCAGGACGGCCCGGTCGTCCTCTTCCTGCACGACTACACCTGCCCGATCAGCCGCGCGGCCTACAGCGAGATGCAGCGCCTATCGCCGGAGATCATCGGCGAGACGCGGCTGGTCGACGTCGGGCGCGAGCACGCGCTGAAGCAGCAGATCGAGGCCGAGACGGGCGTGCGCCACGAGTCGCCGCAAGCGATCATCCTGCGCGACGGCAAGCCGGTCTGGAACGCCTCGCACTTCGCGATCACCGCCAAGAGCGTCACCGCCGCGCTCGCCAGGCAGGGCTAGCCGGCGCGGGCGGCATATTGCCCCGCCCGCCCACACTGCTATCCAAGCAGGCCGTTGTTGCGCCCGCCACGAGGTATATACCCTCGTGGCGGGCGCACGCCGTGGGCATCGGGCGCCGCTCATCGCCGCGCCCCACCGCGCCCGCCCGGTCCCACACGGCGAACACCACGCCGACGAGCTGTCCTGGCACTCCCTGCCTCACACGCGCCCCCTATGCGCATGGTCCGAGGCACTGGAGGATGTGGCTTCCACGAGCGGCGCAATAGCCTTTCTCACAGTATTTCACATCTCCGTAATCGATCACGAGCCGGGAACAGGAAGCCCCCAGCGGCCCTACCACCGGGTCATGTCCTACCAGATTACCTTCTTCCGCATACCACGTCCGATACCATCCGGCACCAGCGCAATAGCGCTGCACGACCGCGTCCTCCACGCTGCGCAGGGAGTGACCGCGGCGTGCCGCTGCCTCCCTTACCACGCATATGCGGTATCCTCAGGAGTTAATGCGTAATGAGGGTATAGGACTTTATGGGGGTTCCACTCGGGACAGACGGACGCTAGAGTTAACTGTCGATACACAATTGTTTCCACAGGGCGCACTAACAGCCCTGTGCCTGCACCTGCCCGGAGGTCCATTTTGCTACGTTCGCCGTCGCCGCTGCTCCGCTCGGTCTGTCGCCCCTCGCGCCTCATAGTCGTCCTCATCCTCCTGATCGTCCTCGCGCCACCCCTCCTCGGGATGACCACACCACACGCCGCAGCCTCGTCATCCGATGACCTGTCGATCGTCACCTCCCTGCAACTCGATCGCCGCACAGTCGCGCGCGGGGAGCGCATCACCGGCACCAGCACCTACGCAAATCGGAGTGATCGCGCGGTGGTTATCGCCGACATCGTCATCGCCGGACGGCCACCCGGCGGCACCAACGCCGCCGGGCCGTGGCTCGACTTCGGCCCCGGTACGGGCGCGCATACACTCGCGCCGGGCCAGCAATTGACCGTCACCGCGAGCCGCACGATCGCATCGACCGATCCGATTGGAGCGTGGTATGCGTTCGCGACGTGGCAGGGCGCGGACGATGGTGCGTGGCACGACGCCCCGGTCGCCGCGAATGTCGCTTTCACCGTGACCGCCGTATCCACCACGCCGACAGCATCGTCACCAACAGCCACGCCCGGCGCACCGACCGCGACGCCAGGTGCCGGACAACTCACGATCGTCGCGCCGCTACAACTCGATCGTGTGGCGGTGGCGCGCGGCGCGACGATCACCGGCACGGTGACCTACGCCAATACCGGCGGGAACCCCCTCGCGATCGGGGCGATCATCATCGCCGCGCGCCCGCCAGGCGGCACGAACAGCGGCGGACCCTGGCTCGACTTGGCCCCACAGGGGGGAGCGCGCACGCTCGCGCCAGGTGAGCGCTTCACCCTGACGGCGAGACGGACGATCGGCGCGAGCGATCCCGCCGGTCCCTGGTACAGCTTCACGACCTATCAGGATGGCGCGGGCAGCTGGCACGATGACAGCCGGAACGTCCCGTTCGTCGTCGGCACCCCGTCGCCCACCGCCACCGCCACAAGCACGCCCGCGCCGACCCGCATCCCGACGAACACGCCGACCCCGGCCCCGACGGCGACCCCGACCCTCATCCCAACGAGCACGCCCATCCCGCCAACGGTGACCGCGACCGCAACGAGCACGCCACCCCCCACCAGCATGGCGGTGTCGAACACGACGGGCGGCTTCGTCGGGCGCGAGGGGACGAACTTCACCCTCGATGGGCAGCCCTTCCGCTTCGTCGGCTTCAATCTGTACGACGCGGCCAATACCGACCGCTACAGCTGTGTCTGGTGGCAGCGCTACACGGAGAGCGAACTTGACAGCGCATTCGCGGCGATGCACGACGAGGCGGGCGCGACGGTGGTGCGTTTCTGGGCCTTCCAGTCGTATACGGCGGGGGGGACCGACTGGTCGGGGCTGGACCGGGTGCTGCGCCTCGCCGCGAAGCACAACCTGAAGGTGATCCCGGTCCTCGAAGATGGCCCCGGCTACTGCGGCTTGCAGGCACTGCCGTGGGTCAACGCCGGACGCGAACGCTGGCAGAACAGCGGTGCCTGGTACGATCGGGCGTGGCGGCGCGATTTCCGCTACGACGGCTACGCGCTCTCCCTGCCGGACTATATCGACCGCATCGTCGCGCGCTACAAAGACAACCCGACGATCCTCGGCTGGATGCTGATGAACGAGGCGGATACCAGCAATGCGGAGGGACTCTACACCTTCGCCCGCGTCCTGACCGCGCAGATCAAGGCCATCGACTCCCGCCACCTGGTGACGCTCGGAAGCCAGAGCAGCGGCCCGCCCGCGACGGCGGGGGCCAATTTCCTGCGCGTCTATGGCCTGCCGACGATCGACTTCGCCGAAGGGCACGACTACCCCTATTGGTCCGGGGGCGCTGGCGAGACGATGCCGCTGCCGGGGAGCCCGGACGGTGGGCGGTCCCTGCCGGACCCACAGAGTGCCACCTGCCTGGACACGAGCGGCACGCCCGGTCGTGCCACCGTCGGCTGCGCCCTGTCACAATCCCTCCGCATCCTCGGGAAACCCTTCGTGATGGGCGAGGCGGGGGTGGCTGGCGGGGGCAGCATCGACGGGCGCGCCGAGCGGGCGCGGCGACTCGGCGCGAAGGTGGACGCCTTCTTCGCCAATGGCGGCGCGGGCTACCTCGTCTGGAATTGGAACAAGCTCCACGATGTGCAGGGGTACGACTTCCTCCCCGGCGAGGGTGACCCGCTGCTCCTTTTCCTCCGCGACACCGCGACGCGACTGGCGGGTCGGTAGCCGTGCGGGCTACGGCGGCGACGAACGCCCGTGCTATACTCCCTCTCCACTGTCCGTATAGTGCCACGAGTCGAGGGGGGGCGCGGGTGAGCGCCGGATATCCGAGCCTGCACGAGAAGGTCAAGCGCTTCCTGCTGACGCAGGGGGGCGCGGCGGACGAGGACACGCTGATCCGCCACGTCTTCGGCTCGGCGGGGTCGGCGGCCCTCTGGCGCACCCTCCTCCGCCAGCTCCTCGCCCCCACCGATGGCGTCCCACTTTTCGAGGAACGCGCGGACGGGCGCTGGCACATCGCCGGTGCCCGCCCCGCGCCCGGCGGGAATGCCGATCTCGGCGCGCTCGACTGGGTCGCGTTCGACGTGGAGACGACCGGCCTCAAGCCCTACACGCAGCGGATCATCGAGGTCGCCGCGATCCGCTACCGCGCCGGGCGCGAGGACGACCGCTTCAGCACCCTCGTCAACCCGGAGCGATCGCTGCCGGGGCAGATCGTCTCGCTGACGCACATCACCGACGACCTGCTGATCGACGCGCCCCCCTTCGCGGCGATCGTCGATCCGCTCCTCACCTTCCTGGGCGACGACCTGATCGTCGGCCACAACGTCGCGTTCGACCTCGCCTTCCTCGATGCCGAGCTGCGCCGCGCCGGACGCCCAACCGCGCTGAACGCCCGTCTGGACACCCTGGCGCTGGCCCAGCGCGTCCTCACGTCGCAACGCCGCTGGAATCTCGATGCGGTGGCGCGCGCCCTCGGCCTGCGCCCGCCGAAGGATCGGCACCGCGCCGAGGCGGATGCGCGCCTCACCGCCGCCGTCCTCGCCGCCCTCCTCGACCGCGCGCCGGAACGGGGCCTGCACACGCTGGACGATCTCCTGCGCGTGGGGGGAGCGCGCGGCGGGAGCTATCAGGGCGAAGAGACGCAGACCGGGCGCGGGCGCGGGCGCTCGGTGCTGGACCCGGCCTGGCTCGACACGATCCCGCACCTTCCCGGCTGCTACCTGATGCGCGACGCCCGCGACACGATCATCTACGTCGGCAAGGCCAAGGATCTCCGCAACCGGGTCGGCTCCTACTATTCGCAGGCGCTCGGGGAGACGAAGAAGCCGGGACTGTTGGAGGCGATCGCACGGATCGAGACGATCATCGTCGGCTCCGAGTTGGAGGCGCTGATCCTCGAATCGCAGCTGATCCGCCGCCACACCCCGCGCTACAACGTCCAGGGGCGGCGCTACGAGCAGTATCCCTACATCAAGGTGGAGCTGAACGACGCCTGGCCGCGCGTGCGCCGCACCCGCCGCCGCAGCGACGATGGCGCGGCCTACTTCGGCCCCTTCCGCCACCCGCGCGCCGTGCGCCGCGCGCTCGACACGATCACCGAAGTGCTGCCGATCCGCACCTGTCGCCCGCGCGCCAAGACGCCGGAGGCGCGCTGGGCACCGTGCATGCGCCTCACCCTCGGCCAGTGCGTGGGGCCATGTGTGGGGAAGACGACGCAGGCGGAGTACGGCGCGCTGGTCGATGTGCTGCTCCGCTTCCTCGGCGGCGAGCCCGAACCGCTCCTCGCGCGCTTGCAGGCGCAGCGGATCGCGCTGACGGGGCGGGGCTACTCGGCGAAGGCGGCACAACTGGAAGGGGCGCAACGCTCGCTCGCCGCGATCGCGCGCGAGGGGGCGCTGATCACCGCCGCCGGGCGCGCCGACGATCTGATCCTGGTCCTCCCCTCGGTCGAGGCGGACGCCGTGGAGGCGCTGCTGCTGACGCGCGGACGCCTCTGGGCGCGCACACGGGTGGCGAAGACCGAGCGGGCGGCGGGCGTGGCCGAACGATTGCACCGCGCCTGGACCCGCGCCCACGCGGAGGAACTGCCGCCGCTCGACCACGCCACGGTCGACGAGACCGCCCTGCTGCTCGGCTGGCTCCGTCGCCGCGAGCACGACCTGACGATTTTCCCCCTCCCCGAGCCCCTGCCCGACGCCGACACCCCCCTCGCCTGGGACGCGCTCGCCACCGCCGTCCTCCGCGCCGAGCCCTACCGCGACGACTGGGAGCCCGATCCCACCGCCGACGACGCCGACGACGACACCCTCGATGACGACCCTGACGACCTCGACGCCGGAGAGGATGAGGACGCGGACGAGATCATCGTGTTGGGGTAAGGGGTCTGGGCAGGGCGGGCCAGCGGGCCAGTGGACGAAAACCGCGACCCGCGCGACTCACGCCCAGGCGTCGCGATAATCCTCGATGTATTGCCGCAGCGTGATCGGCGCGCGCCCGAGGAGGCGCGGCAAGTCGTCGGCGATCCTGGCCGCCAGGCCGAGGCGCGCGACGGTGTAGATCCCGAGCGTCACGCCGATGAAGGGCCATGGCTGGCCCGCCGCGCGCAGCGCCCGCACATAGGCGAGCGGCGAGGGGTCGGCGTAGCGCACCGGGCGACCGAGCACCGCCGTGAACTGCCGCGCGACCTCGGCGTAGGTCAGCGCCCGCGCGCCGGTCAGGTTGTAGGCGCGATTCGCGTGCCCCCCCGTGGTCAGGGCCAGCGCCCCGACCGCCGCCACATCGCGCACATCGACGAAGCTCGTCGCGCCGCGCCCGGCGGGGATCAGCAGTTCGCCACGACGCACCTCCGCGCGGTGCGTCGTGTCCAGATTCTGCATGAAGTAGCTGGCACGCAGGAAGGTCCAGTCCATGCCGGATTCGCGCAAGGTCTGCTCGATCCGGTGGTGCGGCACGACCCGGTTGCGCTCCGCGCCGAGGATCGAGAGGAAGACGACGTGGCGCACACCCGCCGCCCGCGCCGCCCGGATCGCGGGGGCGATCACCCCGCGCACGTCCGCGAGTTCGGGTGGGCGCACCAGGAACAGGCGCTCGATCCCGGAGAAAGCGGCGGCATGGGTGTCGGGGCGCTCGAAGTCGAACGGGACATAGGCGATGCCGTCGCCCAGCCGCCCGCGCGCCCGCGCCACATCGCGCACCGCTGCGACGACGCACGGCTCGTGACCCCGCAGCAGGGCAAGCACCGCCGCGCCGACATTCCCGGTCGCGCCGGTCACTAGGATCGTGCCCGCCATGTCGCCCTCCCTCGCCGTCACGAGCCGATGGTGACGCGGATGGCGGCGAAGCCCTCCCCGCGCGCCCGCGCGAGATCGGCCTGCGTGATCGCGCCGTCCGGCCCCACGGCGGCCCCGATGATCCGGGCGAAGGTCGGCTGGGCGCGCACCATCCGCCCGAGCGCGTCGGCGGTCCCGGCGTCATCCTCGATCAGCTCGGCGAACGCCGGACGGCGCTGCCCATCGAGCCAGACGCGCACCGGCGCCCCGTCCCGGAAGTTTGCCTTCCAGCCGCTTTGGGTCGCCAGCAAGAGCTCCCTGCCCTCGCGCACATACGCGACCGGCAGGCGGAAATGCTTGCCGCTCTTCCGCCCGGTGTATTCGAGCAGCAGCAGCCGCTCGCCCAACAGGCCGTGCAGCGGCGAGCGAAGGAGCAGGCCCATGAGCGGGTTGATCACCTTGTAGGCCGCATCGGGCGGGCGGCGCATCCTGGTCACCGTCGTCTCGGCCATGACTCTTCTCCGTTATCGCACCGTCCACCGGCGGCGCAGCCTTGTCGATGCGCGGGACATGTTGCGGTTGACTACGGGGCGGGCGCATTCTTGCGCCCGCCCCGTCCGCCCTCCATCACGCGCCGCCCTTGTACTTCGTACTTCGTATTTCCTCGACCCCTTACCCCTGCGCGGTCACCTTCTGCGGCTCCAGATAGCAGATCACGCGGGTCTCGGCGGCGTTGCGATAGGGGTAGGTGTCCACGCCGATGTACTTCTTCGCCAGCGCGTCGATGTGGGCGTCGCCCCCCTCCGGCGAGATCGTCGTCACCTCGCCGCGCACCTCGATATAGCGCTGGTCGTTCTCCGGGTCCACCAGCAGCACCGTCACCCGCGGGCGCTCGGCCATGTTCTTGTGCTTCTGCCGCCCGGCGGCGGTGTTGATGCGGATGTGCGTGCCGTCGAAGTCGCCCCATACCGGCGTCACCTGTGGCTGCCCGTCGGGCATCAGGGTCGCCAGGCTCAGCAGGATCGGGCGCGCGAAGAGATCGTTGTACTGCGCGGGGATCGTCGCCATCGTTCATCCTCCACTCGCGTTCGGCGCGGGCCGTGACGCCACGGATACGCCGCTCACATCGGGGCAACACCGGGTACGGTCGCCCTATTCCCATCCCGTCGCACGGCGCGGGCCAGCGCCCGCGCGGCTCAGGCCACCGCCTCATCGATCACGGCGGGGAGTTTCGTCCCGCACCAGGGACAGCACTGGATGACGATGCCGGACGTCGCGTCGCCAGCTTCGCCATCGTGGATCAGGATGTTGTAATGCCGTGATTGCTCGTCGTAGCCGATGAGATAGTCCGCGCATTCATGGGGCGGGTGCTGGTCACAGCGCCAATCGGCAAACGTGGTCATCATCGCGCAGCAGTGGCGACTTTCCATCAAAAATACTCCTCACACATGATTGCCGAGTACATCCTACGCCGCGACGCCCTCCTGGGCCGGGACGCCGCGCTCGATCGGCAGGATCGCGGCGGTCGCCAGCAACGCGATCACGGCGAGCGCCCAGAAGACCGGCTCGTAGCGCCCGCTGACGGTGTACAGGAAGCCCGCCGAGACCGGGGCCAGCGCCCGCGCCCCGGTGACGAAGAAGGCCAGGATCCCCGCGATGCTGCCGTAATGCCGCGCGCCGTACAGCTCCGCCACCAGTGAGGCGCGTGCCGGGGTGATCGCCCCGAAGCCCGCACCGAAGAGGGCGACGAACGCAAAGACCCCCGCCTCGCCCCGCACGGTCAGCAGCACGGCCAGCGCGACCGCTTGCAAGATGAAGATCACGGCGGTGACGTAGCGACGCGGCCAGATGCCGCCGAGCGGCGTGAAGATCAGCCGACCCGGCAGCGCCATGATCCCCACCAACCCGGCGGCGGTCGCGGCGAACCCGGCCCCGTAGCCGCGCGCGATCAGGAAGGGGATCAGGTGGACGGTGACGGCAACGTTGGCGAAGAAGGCGAGGCAGAAGCCGGTCGTCAGCCAGCGGAAGGAGCCGCTGCGGGTGGCGGCGCGCACGCTCGCGCCCGGCACGGCGGACGCCGCCGCACCGGGCACCCCCGCCCCCGCCGCGCCATCGGGGAGCAGGCCGAGATCCTGCGGGCGGCGGCGCAACAACAGGGCGTGCGGCGGGATCGTCGCCACGGCGAGGATCGCGGCGAGCGCGACGAGCGCACCGCGCCAGCCGAGCCGCCCGATCAGCCAGGCGATCAACGGGATGTAGATCACGCTCGCCAGCCCGGCCACGAAGGTGAGGATCGTCAGCGCCCGCGCCCGTCGCGTCACGAACCAGGTCGCCACCGCCGCGAAGGCCGGTTCGTAGAGGGTCGCGGCCATCGCCACGCCGAGCCCGACCCAGATCAGGTAGAACGCCGCCAGGTTCCCCACCGTCGCCCAGGACAGCAAGAGGAGCGCCGCCAGGATCGACCCCGCCGTCATGATCGGGCGCGGGCCGAGCCGATCGACCAGCCGCCCGATCCACACCGCCGCGATCCCGGAGCAGAGCAGCGACGCCGAGAACGCGCCATTGATCGCCACCGACGACCACCCCAGCTCCGCCCCGAGCGGCGCGACGAAGACCGAGAAGCCGTAGTAGAGAATCCCCCACGACGTCAGCTCCGTCCACGACAGCGCCAGCAGGATCGTCCACCCGTAGAAGAAGGGCGTGCGGCGCGCGGCGGTGGACGTGGCGGGGTGGGACATGGTGGCCTCCTCCGGGTACAACGGGAGCGCGGATCAGTATCCCAAGGGGTTACTATACGGGCTTATTGGCCAACGGCAATGCGCACCTATAATCAGAAAATCAACAGCCAAGAACTCCGCGCGCGTATGCGCCTCTTCGTCGAAAGCGAGGTAGATCTCGTTGTCAAAGAATTCGATGTTTAAACCATGCGTAATGACTGTCCAGGTGTGATTACCCAAAGTGATGTTGACGCGGCTCGCCGCCTCGATATCGAGAGTGATATTCACCCAGCGATCTGCCCATTTACCGGACGGTGGGTCTTCATCGATCATTACCGAGCACTCGATGGTTACTCCATGCGGCTCATCACCCATGAATCTATCTTTAGGACGATCCAAATGCAGGTATACCCTCCGCAGCAGCCCATCAAAAAAATTCGCGTATCGCTTGAGAAACGCCGCGCTATTGGCAACAGAAAGCATGCCTTGCATATCATCGACTGAAGAGGCTTCGGTCATGTGTGTAGCCCCCACCCTCTGTTCATCCAGTAAGCCGCAAACCTTATAGTGGCTCGCCCCTCTCCTCGGATGGGGAGAGGGGTGCCGCCCGCAGGCGGCGGGGTGAGGGTGTATGCAGAGCCGCCGCGCGCGTGGGACCGGGACTGAAGTACCCTTGAAGGGCAGTAGCTCCCCTCCGGGGGATACTATCCGCCTCCGCGGACTGGACCAGCCCCAACCCCATCTCCTCCCGTGCCGTTCTGTGCCTCTGTGCCTCCTGTTCCGTCCCTCGTTCCTTCTTTCTCTTTTCGTTCTCTGCGTCTCTGCGTCTCTGCGGTGATCCTCGTCCCCGCCCCCTACCCCAGCGCCCATTCCAGGTCCGCGATCAGGTCGTCCGGGTGTTCGAGGCCGACCGAGAGGCGGATCAGGTTGCCCGGCGTCTGTGTCCCCGGCCCCTCCACCGACGCGCGGTGCTCGATCAGACTCTCGACGCCGCCGAGGCTCGTGCCGCGCGTGAAGAGCCGGGTGCGCCCCACGACCGCCAGCGCGTGCGCCGCGTCGCCGCGCGGCTGGAAGGAGACCATCCCGCCGAAAGCGCTCATCTGGCGCGCGGCGATCGCGTGCTGCGGGTGCGAGGCGAGGCCGGGATAGTGCGTCGCCTCGACCCCATCGTGCTCGCTGAGAAAGGCCGCGACCGCCGCCGCACCCGCGACATGGCCCTTCATCCGCCAGTAGAGCGAGCGGATGCCGCGTGACACCAGCCAGCAATCGAACGGCGCGGGGACGCCGCCGCCGATCCCCTGCACCTCGCGGATCCGCGCGAAGAAGTCATCCTCCGCGCGCGCCACGACCGCGCCGCTCAGCACGTCGCTGTGCCCGCCGAGATACTTGGTGGTGGAATGCGCCACCAGATCGGCACCGAGCGCCAGCGGCTGCTGCAAGACCGGCGAGGCCCAGGTGTTGTCGCAGACGAGCCGCGCGCCCGCCGCGTGCGCCAGCTCGGCGGTCGCCACGATGTCGGTGATGTGCAAGAGCGGATTGGACGGCGTCTCGATCCAGACGACCCTGGTTTGCGGACCGATCGCCCGCTCGATCGCGTCGAGATCGGTCATGTCCACGAAGGTACTGGCGAGGCCCCAGCGCGCGCAGAGATCGGTCAGGATACGGCGCGTGCCGTGATAGACATCGGCGGGCGCGACCACATGATCCCCCGCCGCGAGCGCCTGGAAGACCGCGTGCGTCGCCGCCGCGCCCGACCCGAAGGCGGCAGCGGCCGCCCCCCCTTCGAGCGCCGCCAATGCCGTCTCCAACTGCGCGCGGTTCGGATTGTTGGTGCGCGAGTAGACGTAGCCGGACGCGAAGCTACCGTCCACCTCGCGCTCGAAGGTCGTCGAGAGGTAGAGCGGCGGCGAGATCGCCCCGGTCGCCGGATCGGGGCCGTGCCCCGCGTGAACCGCCACCGTCTCTCTGTGCAGCCCGCGTTCGTCGTGCATCGCCATTCGTCCCTTTCGTGCGTGTCGTTGTCTGGCCCGCTAGGACCACGCTCAGCCCAGGAGCTTTTCCATCACCATCGTATCCACCCAGCGACCGTCGAGCATACCCTGTTCGTGGTAGATGCCGACGAGGGTGAAGCCGTGCCGCTCGTAGAGGCGTAGGCCGGGCTTATTCGTCGGGAAGCCGGCCAGCACCATCTTGTGGAAGCCGAGTCCGCGCGCCCGCTCCTCCAGCGCGCCCAGCAGCGCATCGCCGAGCCCCTGACCGCGCCGCTCGCGTGCGACGTAGAGGGAGAAATCGACCACGTGGTCGTAGGCCGGGCGCGGGTTGAACTGGTTCAGCGCGCCCCACCCCGCGACCGTGCCGTCCGCGTCTGTCGCCACCAGCACCGGGTAGCGCCCGACGTGCGTCGCCAGCCAGGCCGCGCGCTCCTCCGCCGAGCGGGGTTCCGTCTCCAGCGTCGCCACGCGATCCGCGATCCCCTCGTTGTAAATCCTCGCGATCGCCGCCGCGTCCGCCGCCGTCGCCTCGCGTATCCGCATCCCGCCCTCCTCGCGCGCCGCCACCAGTCCCGACCACGAGCGAGTTCTTTGTCCGAGCCCGCTCAGGTATGCCGCCAGGAAATCGAGCACATCGGGCTCGATGGTGTAGTAGCGATGCGGCCCCTCGCCGCTCGTCCCGACGATCCCAGCCTCGCGCAGCGCCGCCAGATGGTCGAAAAGGCTCGACTGTGCCAACGGCAGTTCGTCGGCCAGTTGCGCGGAGGTGCAATCCTTCCGCTCCGCCAACAGCTCCACGATGCGGAAGCGCGCCGGATTCGCCAACGCGCGGAGGAGCCCCACCGCGCGGACGCCACCCGGACTGAGGGCCAGTTCCCCCCCTTTCATCGCTCTCTCCGTATCACTCCAGATCCCCTCACACCAACTCTGTATATTCCCGATTTTACGGAGATACGCTGCGTTGTCAAGCCTCGGGATCGCGCGTTGCAGCGCCGCCGAATCTCTTTAGCGATTCTTCATCATGCGCCTACCGGAGATTTATCGTACACCGCTATAGTTGTGGACATAGGGGATGCGCGACACGCTTGGAGGCACATCGTAGCGGGAAAGACCAGCGGCATCGCGCGGTGTCAACGCTGGTACCGCAGGAGAAAGAGGGCTACTGTTATGACCCACGGGATGCAGAACGAACATCAGAACGGGCAGCCCAACATCAACGACCTCGGCTTGCAAGCCGACCTGGCGATGTGGACGAGGAAGCCGATCGAGCGCCGGAATATCCTGAAGATGGGGGTGCTCGGCATCGGCGTCCTGCTGACCGGGTGTGGCACAGCCGCCGCCGCCCCGCTGGCAACGAGCACCCCCACAGCGACCGCCGCCGCCGTGACCGCGACGACCACCAGCACCGGCACCACGACGATCACGGCGGTCGAGGAGATCCCGCAGGAGACCGCCGGGCCATATCCCGCCGACGGGTCGCAGGCGTCCAGCAAGGTGCTCAACGCGCTGACCCTCTCCGGGATCATGCGCAGCGACATCCGTACCAGCCTCACCACCGGGAACACCGCCGCCGGGATCCCGACGACGATCGAACTGACGCTGGTGGACGTGAACAATAACTATGCGCCGCTGTCGGGCTATGCGCTCTACCTCTGGCACTGCAACCGCGACGGCAACTACTCGCTCTACAGCAACGGCGTGACCGCCGAGGATTACCTGCGCGGCGTGCAACAGTCCGATAAGGCCGGGAAGATCGCCTTCCAGTCGGTCTTCCCGGCCTGCTACAGAGGCCGCTGGCCGCACGTCCACTTCGAGGTCTACCCCTCGCTGGAGAAGGCGACCTCGGCGAGCAACGCGCTCAATACCTCGCAGCTGGCCCTGCCAGAGGACGTCTGCAAGGTCGCCTACGCCACCACCGGCTACGAGCAGAGCGTGAAGAACCTCGCTGGGGTCACGCTCGACAGCGATAACGTCTTCGGCGACGGCCACGACTGGCAGGTCGCCACGGTGACCGGCGACCCGACGAGCGGCTATAAGGTCGCCCTCACCGTCGGCATCGAGGGCTAACGGGCTGCTCGCCCATCGGTCGCTCGCACGCGAAGCGCCCCCTCCACAGTGGAGGGGGCGCTTCGCAATCATACCGAACCAGCTACCGGCGTCAGGAGCGATCGTGCGCTCGCGCTCGCGGCGCGCAGAGCGCGGGGTCGTCGCTCAGACCCGCTCCAGGATCACCACCGGGATCTCCCGGCTCGTCTTGGTCTGATACTCCGCATAGGGCGCGAAGATGCCGACCATCAGCGGCCAGAGCCGCGCCTTCTCGTCCGGCGTGGCGGTGCGGGCGCGCGCCGTGAAGCGGTCGGCCTTGACCTGCACCTGGACCTCGGGGTTCGCCGTCAGGTTCTCGTACCAGAGCGGATTCTCCGGTGCGCCCCCCTTCGAGGCGACGACGATGTAGTTGCCGCTGTCCTCGCCGTAGATCAACATCTGCCGCCGTGGCTGCCCCGACCGGCGCCCGATCGTGTCGAGCACCAACGTCGGGACGCCGCGCCACATGTGCCCATCTTCGCCGTTCGTCTCCACGTAGCGCTCCGCGTGCTCGCGGACCCAGCCCTGCGCGCTCGGCAGCGGCGTCTGTCCCTGTTCCTGGCTCATCGGTCCATCCTCCTCTTTCAATGCGCCCGAACTTCGGCGCTTAACATGGGGGAACGGTGCAAGGGGTCTCATCCATTCCCGCCCGGTAGGTCGTCCGCCCCCAATCATGCCCAGCGACCACCGATGGAATCCCCGTAGCAGCCATCCGGGAGGATCGGCGTAGTTGAGCCCTCTCCTGGCCACAAATCCCGGTAGTTGGGCATGCAGATACTGGCGAGCGAGGCGTTGAGCAATCGTTCCTTTCACCAGATACCCATCCCAACTACAGGCGTGTCCTCATTCCGAACGATGACTAACGCGTGCTACCCTCCGGCCAGCGCGCGACGCCAGTCGGCGAAGATGTCGAGCTGGTGCCGGAACTGGATCCTGTCGGGTCCCGGCAACTCGTCCGGCGCGAACCAGCCGACCGCCGCCGCGTCGTCGGCCGCGATCGGCTCGCCGGTCGCCGTCGCCAGATAGCAAAGATTCAGCGTCGTCGTATCATCGTCCTCGGGGCCGTAGAAATAGCCATCGAGGTAGATGCCGAGCAGCCCGGTGAGGACGATGTCCAGCCCGGTTTCCTCGCGCAATTCACGGAGCGCGCCCGCCTCGGGGTGCTCATCCGCTTCGAGGAAGCCGCCCGGAATGTCCCACTTCCCCTTGCCGGGGTCGAACGCGCGCTGCACCAGCAGCACACGACCATCGCGCACCACCAAGACCTCGGCGCACGGCTTCGCGCTGCGGTAATGAATCCGCCCGCAGCGCGTGCAGACCCGACGCGGCGGCTCGTGCGCCACCACCTGCCGCGTCTCCAACGCGCCGCCACAGTCTGAGCAGAAGTGCATGGGCACCCTCCGGGCGAGTAGTCAGTGGTCGGTAGTCAGTGATCAGCAGTCAGTGGTGGTGCATTGGGGATGTGGCAGGATGCTACCAACCAAGCAACACGTACCACTATTGACTACTGTCTACTGACTACTCGCCCCACTCATACTCCATCCGCCGCGCCGTGAAGCGCGCCGCCTCGTCGCCGTGCAGCCGCGCGACGACGTGCAGGCTCATGTCGATCCCGGCAGAGATGCCAGCGGCGGTGACGACACGCCCCTCGTCGACGTAGCGGACGTCCGCGCGCATCGTCACGGCGGGATACTGCTCGCGCATCCAATCGACCGAGGCCCAGTGCGTCGTCGCGGCCTTGCCATCGAGGATGCCGCGCTCGGCGAGGAGGAAGGCCCCGGTGCAGACGCTCGTCGTCAGCTCCGTGCGCCGATCCTGCGCCGCGATCCAGTCGAGCAGCGGGGTGTTCAGACGCTCGCGGCGTGTCCCCTGCCCGCCCGGCACCACCAGGATGTCGAAGTGCGTCTCCGCGTCGCCATCGTCGATCGCCAGGTGCGGCTCCACCAGCAGTCCGCCGGTGCACGTGACCGTGCGCCGCGTCTCCGCGATCGTCCGCACGTTGAAGAGCTTCTGTTCGTTGCCATTCTCGCCTGGTCGCCGCGCCACCGAGAAGACCTCGAACGGGCCGCAGAAATCGAGCACCTCCACACCATCGAAGATCAGGATCCCGACCTCCCGGATCACCCCCTCGGCCATCGTCACCCCCTTCATCATCCTGTCAGTGTCACACTGCCAGAGTATACGCCACTGTCCGACAGTGATCGGGGCGAGCAGGGTAGCGTATCCCCGCCAGAGTCTGGAACAAGACTTCATACACTGCGGTTACCAATATTCACAGCGGCGATGCCCCCTCTCCTCGTATGGGGAGCGGGGTGGCGAGCAGTTGCGAGCCGGGGTGAGGGCTTAACCCCCGCGAGATTTGCCGTTGCAGGGTGGGGAGGCTGTTGGACTGAAGTACCCATGAAGGGCAGTCGCTCCCGGCTAAGGGCGGCTGCGCCGCCACGAAGTACCCATGAAGGGCATACTATCCCCGTTGGGGACTGGAGCACCCCAACCATTTTCCCTCTCGTTCCCCCTCTGTGCCTCTGTGTCTCCTGTTTCGTCCCTTGCTCTCTCTCGTGCCCTGCATCTCTGCGTCTCTGCGGCGACCTCGTCCCGTTCTCGTTCTCATCCCCGTCCCCACTGGCACACCCCCTGCGTACCACGTACCCGACGACGAACGCGGCGAACAGGGTGGACAGTGGGGGGCAAGGTATGGCGGCGACGGCGACGATCGGGGCGGGCACGGCGGCGGAATTGTTGCGCGGGCGGGAGCTTGGCTTCGCCTGTGTCGTGCTCGGACGACCGGGCCTCAAAGCGGACGACGCGCGGCGCTGGCAGAACAATCCGCATCTGCGCGTCAGCATCGGCTACCTGCACGACATCTTCGACTACCTCGACGCGGTGAATATCCGCATGTACCGCCTCTCGTCCGGCGTTGCGCCGTACATCACTCACCCCGACCTGCCGCAATTCTGGGGGCAGATCGACGAGTGCCGCGACGAGTTGGCGGCGCTCGGGGAGAAGGCGCGGCGCTACCGCTTGCGCCTCAGTTCGCACCCCGCGCAGTTCACCCTCCTCAACGCGCTCGACCCCGCCATCCTGGCCTCGTCCCTGCGCGACTTCGACTACCACGTCGCGCTGCTCGACGCGCTGGGGATGCCCGTAGACAACAAGGTGATCACCCATGTCGGCGGGGTCTACGGCGACAAAGAGGCGGCGATCGAGCGCTTCATCGCGCGCTACCCGGCGTTGCCGGCGGCGGTCCGCGCGCGGCTGGTGCTGGAGAACGACGAGAAGCACTACCACGTCGGCGATGTCCTCCGCATCAGCGCGCGGACCGGCATCCCGGTCTGCTGGGACTGGCTCCACCACGACGCCAATAATCCCGACAACGTCTCTGCCGCCGAGGCGACGCGGCTCGTCGCCGCCACCTGGCCGCCGGGGCAGAAGCAGAAGATCCACTACAGCTCGCAGCGCCGCGAGACGCGCCAGATCGCGCGCAAGAACCGCAAGACCGGCGAGCGCGTGCTGGTGGACGCCGCGCCCGCACTCGGCCAGCACGCGGACGACATCGATCCGCTGGAGTTCGCGACCTACCTCGCAGGGGTGCCGGACGTGCCGTTCGACATCATGCTCGAAGCGAAGCACAAAGACCTCGCGGTCCTCAAGCTGCGCGCCGACCTCGCGAAGATGCCGGTGCCAGCCGCATCTGGCGATCCCGCCGCCGTCGCGAACAGGCCGACATGAACGATCCAGGAGCACGATGGGAGGACCGTGCCGCTTATCCCGGCACCCAGCCGCCCCACCGCAAGCGTTTCAGCATGCAGCGGCGCTCGAACCAGGAGAGGAGCCGATTCCGATGATCGCCCCCGATCATGCCACCATCGGCGTGCTTGTCGCCGAGGGCGCGAGCCGCTCACCAGAAGAGTGGCTCCAGTTCGCCACGCAAATCCTCACCCGCTGTATCGAGGCGATCGGTGCGCTCATCATCGCTGTCGGGGTGCTACGCGCGCTGGGGCGCTGGATCGCACAACACATCTCCCGCCGGGAGGACCGAGACTCCACCGAGACCATCCGGCTCGGGCTGGGGCGTACTGCACCATTCCTCAAATGCGGTAGACTTCTGTCCTGGGGTGGAAGGACAGAGGAGGCCGCCATGCCGAAGGTGATCACGGCCCGCGAGCCGCAGGATACGCACGAAGAGCAGCGCGTTCG
>JAABUM010002298.1_pt1 | contig 25953 bp, 18 predicted proteins | sample 5559161 | NCBI WGS metagenome assembly JAABUM01 (sample SAMN10711868, study PRJNA513369) | rock metagenome | isolation source: Antarctica rocks | place: Antarctica: Victoria Land, Siegfried Peak nord
TCTGGGTACTCATCGGAAGGTATCCTCCTTATCCTTCTCCATCGCCCCAGTCGGGCGACGGTTGGTCGCTGCGTTGCCGTCCCGTTTGGGCGGCGTCGACTACTGCTCGCTGATCTCGACCGTATCGATCGTGACCTGCTGGACCGGCTTGTCATTCGCGCCAGTTTGCACAGCGGCGATCTTGTGGACCACATCGATCCCGTCGATCGTCTTACCGAAGAGATTGTACTGCGGCCCGAGGGATGTGCACTGCTGACCCTCACAGATGAAGAACTGCGAGCCATTGGTATTCGCGCCGGAGTTCGCCATCGCGATGCTCCCGACCTCGTACTTCCCTTGCACCTGCTCGTCGGGGAACTTGTAGCCGGGGCCACCGGTGCCGGTGCCGGTCGGGTCGCCACCCTGGATCATGAAGTTCTTGATCACTCGATGGAAGATCACCCCATCGTAGAAGTGATCCCGCGCCAAGAACACGAAGTTGTTGACCGTGACCGGCGCGTTTTTGGGGTCCAATTGGACCTTTATCTCGCCCTGGTTGGTCTTGATCGTGGCGATGTAGGTCTTGTTCTGATCGATCGTCATCGGGGGGGCCGCGCTGTATTGCTTGCGCGCCGTGGCCGCGCTCGACGCGGCAGGGGCCGCCGCGCCGCTCGGCTGCGAACCGGCGGCGGGGATCGCGGTGCCGACGACACCGCCCGTCGCGGTGGGGCGTACCCCCGCGCCGCAGGCGGTCAGGACACCGGACAGCAGACCAAAACCGAGCGCGACCGCTGCGACGCGCATCCGTATCGTTGGCACGAAGTTATACTCCTTCTTGTGGCGTCTGGGCCGGGGCGGGCACGCCCGCGAGTCCGAGTTCGGGGGCGATCTCCGCCATCGCATCGACGACGATCTGGATATGCTCGTCCAGGGAGACACCGAGGAGTTCCGCGCCGTGCGTCATGTCGTCGCGGCTCACCGCGCGCGCGAACGCCTTGTCCTTCATCTTCTTCTTGAATGATTGCGGCGTCACCGTCGCGATCTTCTTCTCCGGCCGCACTAGCGCAACCGCGCCCGCGAAGCCGGTCACCTCGTCCACCGCGAAGAGCGTGCGCTTCAACGGCGTGTCGCGCGCCAGGGACAGGTGATCCGCGTGGCTGAGGATCGCCCCGATCAGCTCCTCGCTATAACCGCGCTCGCGCAAGTACCGCGCGCCATCCTGCGGGTGCTGATCGAGCGTCGGGTGGCGCTCGTAGTCGAAGTCATGCAGGATGCCGACGACCCGCCAGCGCTCGACATCCTCGCCGAAGCGCACCGCGTATGCCCCCATCGCCGCCTCGACCGCGCGCATGTGCCGCCGCAGGCTCTCGCTCTGCACCCATTCGCACATGAAAGTCCAGGCTTCCTCGCGGCTCGGCCAGCGCCCAGTATCGGTGGCGCTCGCCTGTGACTGCCCTTCCGTCTGTGTCATCGCTTCCCTTCCTCGCGCCGCCTCATGTCCGGTTCTGGCGCACAAGGGGCAAGTATACGCGCCGCGCCGCGCCACGACCGCCCACACCGCACCGCAACCGATGTCGCACCATCGAGGCGACTGCTGCATCAATAGGCCAGGACGCTCAGCGATTCCCCCCGGTCGCCTCCGCCCGTTCCAACAATTCCGTCGCATCGAGGATCGTGTAGCGATAGCCCTGCTCCGTCAGGAAGAGCTGGCGGCGGGCGGCGAACTCCTGATCGTTGGTATCGCGCGTGACGATCGAGTAGAAGTGCGCCAGCACCCCCTCGCCTTTAGGGCGCAGGATCCGCCCCAGGCGTTGCGCCTCCTCCTGCCGCGAGCCGAAGGTGCCGGACACCTGGATCGCCACGTTGGCGTCGGGGAGATCGATCGCGAAGTTCGCGACCTTGGAGACGACCAGCGTGCGGATCTCCCCCCGCCGGAAGGCGTCATAGAGCTTCTCGCGCTCGCGGTTCGGCATCTTGCCGGTGATCACCGGCGCACCGACCCGCTCCGCGATCGCCTCTAGCTGGTCGATGTACTGCCCGATGATCAGCACGTTGTCGTCGCGGTGCATCGCCACCAGCCGGTCGAGCGCGACGAGTTTCTCCGGGTTCTCGGCGGCGATCCGGTACTTGTCGCGCCCGTCCTCGCCGAGCGCGTAGGCCATCCGCAACTCGGGCGGCAACGCCACGCGCACCTCCCAGCAATCGGCGGTGGCGATCCAGCCCTGCCCTTCGAGCGTCTTCCAGGGGAGGTCGTACTTCTTCGGGCCGATCAGCGAGAAGACGTCGCTCTCCCGCCCATCCTCGCGCACCAACGTCGCGGTCAGCCCGAGGCGGCGCCGCGCCTGGATCTCGGCGGTGACGCGGAAAACCGGGGCCGGGAGCAGATGCACCTCGTCGTAGATGATCAGCCCCCAATCGCGGCTCGTGAAGAGCCCCAGGTGCGGGAACTCCTCCGCGAGCGGGCGACTCTTCGGCGTGGCGGGCTCGTCCGCGCCCCCCTTGCGCCGCCCCTTCGGCGGGTGGTAGGTCAGCACCTGATAGGTGGTGACGGTGATCGGGCGGATCTCTTTCAACTCGCCGGTATACTCGCCGATCATCTCCGGCGGGAGCGTCGTCTTGTCGAGGATCTCGGCGATCCACTGGTGGACGGCGTTCGTCCCGAAGCAGACGATCAGCGTGTGGGTCTGCGCCGTCGCCAGCGTGCCGATCGCCACCACCGTCTTCCCCGCGCCGCACGGCAGCACGACGACGCCACTCCCCCCCTTGCTGCCGCCGGATGCCCAGAAGACATCGATCGCCTCGCGCTGGTAGTGACGCAGATCGAAGTCGCGCCCGCCGAGCGTCGTCGTCCGCATCCCGAGGGACAGGGGCGCGCCGGTCACGTAGCCGGCCAGGTCTTCCGCCGGATAGCCGAACTCCACCAGCGCGTGCTTCAGGTGGCCGCGCATTCCGGCATCGACCTCCAGGGTCCGCTCGTCGAGCACCCCCAGGATGAACGGCTTGACCTTGCGCGCGCGGCTGATCTCGGTGATCAGGATCGGGTCAGCGGAGGTCAGCACCAGCTTGCCGCCGTGCGCGTCCGACCGCAGCAGCTTCAACCGCCCGAAACGGGACATGTAGTCGCGGATGTCGTGGACGATGTTCCCCGGCAAGTCGAATTTGCTCAACCGCCCCAGGTCGGCCAGCGCCGCGTCGGGGGTCAGCCCGGCGGAGGCGGCATTCCAGAGCGAGAGCGGGGTGATCCGGTAGGTGTGGACGTGCTCGGGGCTCTTCTCCAACTCCGCGATCGCGGCGATCGCGTCGCGTGCCTCCTCGTAATGCGCGTTCGCCGCTTCGAGGAGGACTGTGCGGTCGCCCTGCACGATCAATGGATTCTCGGGATGGTAGGGCATCTCTGCTGCTCCCTGTCGCCGGCGTCGATTGCCACGGCTCGGTCGGCACGTGCCGCTACGGCGTAGCGGCACATCGGTTCAGCATACCGCATCGGCGCGAACGCTTCATCCTAGCACCCGGCGCGGCTCACTCCGATGCGAGGGCGATGCCCAGGATATTGTTCAACCGGAAGACCCGATCGTCCTGGCGCTCGCGGCAGAAGGCGTGCAGATAGTAGGAACCGCCGCGCAGTTGGAGTTCATACGGCTCGATCGTGCGGATGGTGCCCCGACGCTCGTTCGGCTGCTGATACTCGATCACCAACGGCTGGCTCGCGTCCAGCGCCGCCTCGACGAACTCCACGAGTTGCCGCCCGCTCAGCGACAGCAAGCCCTCGCGGCGTGTCCCGCCGCGCCGGCCCCCTGTCGGGATACTCTCCAACAGCTCCCGCCCGGTCGGCAGGCCGAGGCTCGCGGCGGTGCGCTGGGCCGCGCTCCGCTTCTCGGCGTGCGGCTGCACATTCAGGCCGGCGCTGACGGTGATGCCGCGCGCCTGCAACGCCGCTTCGAGTTGCGGCCAGCGTTCCTCGGCGATCAGCGCCAGGTTCGCCGTGAGGATCCGCAGGATCAGCGGGCGCAGCGCCTTGACCCGGCTCAGATCGCCCCAGTTCGCGGTGGGCGGCAATTCCACCGCGCGCACCTGCGCGTACTGGAATGGCTGGTAGTACCCCGACCAGCCGCGCAACGTCAGCACGTCGTCCGGCGAGAGCCCCGCGCGCGCCTTGAAGCCGAGGAACGAGAGGATCTCGTCGATCGGCTGCCCCGCCGTCCGCGCCCGCGCCAGCGAGTCCGGCGAGATCCGGTAGGTCGCATCCGCACCCTCCTCCCCCGGCTCGGGATCGGTGAAACGGATCAGCCGATAGCGCAGATAGGGATCGTCGTCCTGCGCCGGGACCACGATCCGGTCGGGGCGCGGCAGATCGAGCACCTGCGGCGGATCGAGGGCGTAGTTGATCGACCAGACCTCGTGCTCCCGCCCCAACGCCTCGCCGAGTCCGGTCGGCGCCCCCTCGTGCAGCAGCGCCACGGTGGGAGTCAGGCGGCGGGCGAAGCTTGCGGCGAGTGCCGGGTCGGCGAGCCAGCGATCGAGGGTGGCCGCGTCGGGGGCTTCGAGGACGGCCACGTCGCGCAGCAGGTGGACCCGCTCGAACTCGCGCGCCCAATCGGTGATCGTCTGGCGGACGTTCTGCGGCAGGGGTGACGCGGCACCATCTTCCAGGGTCGCGACGATCTGATCCTCGCTCAAGCCCCCCGCCAGTCCGCGCACGATCGAGGGGCGGGTGAGGGTGTAGACGGCGGCGCGATCGAGGCTCTGCGAATCGGCGAACGCATCGAGGCGGGCCACCAGATCGAGATTGCCGAGCGCGTCGAGCACGAGCACCTCGAAGTTCGGCTGCACGATCAGCGACACCCCGCCGACGACCGGGGCCGCCGGCTCGACATCCTGGCGCAGGAGGCGCCGCCCCAACTCCGTCAGGCGCACCGCGAGCGGCGCGTCGGCACCGGCGCCGGTGCCGATGTCCACCATGCCGAGCCAGCGGAGCGACTCGTCCAACACCTGCGCGACGAACGCGCCCTCGACGTCATCCCAATCCTGATCTTTCCGCAGCCGCCGATCGCGGCTACGGAGATCGGCGCGCGCGAAGCCCCGATAGTAGTTCTGCTCGGTCGCCTGGCGCGCGGCGTAAAAGTTGTCCTGGCCGTAATAGCTGTAGTAGTTGTAGTAGCTTGGCGGGAAGTCGGGCACGCGATCGACCAGGAATTCCGGCGCGATTTGCCGCAGCCGCGTCGAGAGATCGGCGAACGCGAACCAGCCATCCGGCACGATCGTCAGCAGGACGGTGATCTGGCGACGTGCATGCGCGATCCGTCCGGCATTGGGGATGTCACCGGGGCCGGAATAGGACCACGGCTCGGCGACCAACCCCGGCACACGCGCAAACTCGCTCCAATCGAGATCGAGCCACGCACTGTAGAGCAGCCGCGCGGCGTCGTACTCCGACTCGTTCAGGAAAGTGTCGGCGCGTGGGGCGGCGCGCAGGTGCCCTCCCTCCTCCACGGTCATCTCCGTCGCCGCCAGCAGGCGCAGCATGAAGGCGACCTGCCCTTCGCACTGCCCCACCGCCTCACCGCGCGCCGGCTGCACCCCCGGCTGCAAGGCCGCATAGAGCTTGCGAAGGTCGGCGCGGTGCGGCTCGCCCAGGCGGGTCAGCCGCAGCCCGGCACCGCGTAGAAAGCGCAGGACGAGATAGAGATCGCGGCGCAACGCGGCGAACGAGCCGGTCTCGACCGCTGTCGGCTCGTCGGCGAGCGGGCGAATCGGCGCGAAGTCGTCGTCCACCATCAGCAACGTATCGCTGATCGCCCGGGGCGTCCAGACGGAGAGGAAAGGCGCATTCGGCTGGTCGAGATCGAGGGAGACTTTGCTGCCGCTCGAACGAGGCTGCTCCACGATCAGGAGGGCCTGATCGAGCAATGTGCGTACCGTGGCGCGCACCGTCGCCTCGTCGGTCGCCACATCTTGCCCGGCCAGTAGCAACGCGGCGATGGGGACATGGTCGCCGTTACTGGCGACCCGCAGGAGACGTCGCCCGAGCGCGGTGAGCGTGCCGAGGAGCCGCGACGCGAACTCGGGGGTGATCAGCAGGCGGGCGAGCGCGTCGACCCGCTCGGCCTTGCGCCGACTTGCGCCCGCGCCGGGACTGAGCGCGTCCAGGATCGCGCCGATATCGACGGCGGCATACCCCTCGAAAGCCGCGCGCAAACGATCGAACTCGGCGACCGCCCACGGCGGCGGCTGTTCCGGCGCGCTCATTGTCGCCCTTCGCCGATGACGCGCGGGGTGTAGCCCGCCTTGCGGAGCGCCTTCAGGATCGGCTCGACCTGGGTGTGATCGACGACCACAACCGTGTCGGAGAGTTGCCGCACGACGTGCCGCCCCGTCGGGCCGGCCAGGACCTCGGCCAGGGTTGCGGCGTCCGCACATTCGATCAGGGAGATGTTCCGATAGAGGCGCGCGCCCCTCGCCGGGTTGGATACCATCATCGCTATCGCCCGCTCCTCGCCTGCCCGCTGCATACCGCAACGCATTCGCGCACACTGATTGACATTGTACGGCCCATCACGGAGCCGCGCCAATTGCCACTTGCAGAAAAGGGCCGCGCGATCCAACTGCTGTGGATCGCGCGGCGTTGCGACGTTGCGGCGGCGAGCGACGAGAATGGGCGAGACTCAGCCACCCATCAGGCGTGGCGCGATCACGATCTCATCGGCTTCTTTCGCGCGCGCATCCCAGCGATCCAGCTTCACCGGGCCTTTGTCGGCGTCGATCGCGAAGGGCACATCGCCACGCACGAGCGCTTCGCGGAAGATCCGCTCCGCCTCTTGCACCGCGGCCTGCGCCTCGGCGTCATTCTCGGTGTCCGTCCCGGTCTCCCAGGTCGTCACCGCGTCCCCCTGCTCGCACATGCGGCGGATGATGTGTCGTCGGCGGGCCGGTTGAGAAGCCATCGGTTGCCTCCTTACGAGCATCGCGCCCGCAGATTGGGCACCGGATACGCAACCCCGCGTATCGTGGCACCCTGCTTGCTCCCCGTGCTGCCGACGCAGCCGAGGGGTGGGACAGGCGACGCGCACGGTCGCCTTGCCCGCGTAGTATAGCAAGGACGCTCGCCGCTGCAAATTCGCGCGGCAACAGCGGGCCAGTTGTGGGTGTTCGCCGTGGAGACTTGACAATCCTGCTCGACAGGCGTATTTTTTAGCTACGGCTAAACTATCGTTGGAGCAAGGCTAATGACAGACATCGCATTGTCGCGCGCCGAACAGGATTACCTGAAGGCGATCTACCACCTGCAAAGAAAGGAGACGGATGGCCGTGTCGGCACGGTGGCCCTCGCCAGGTGGCTCGGGGTCTCCGCCGCCTCGGTGACGAGCATGATCAAGAAGCTCGCCGAGGAGGGCCTCGTGAGCCACCACCCCTATCAGGGGGTGGCGCTGACCGAGCCGGGCGAGCGCGCGGCATTGAAGATGCTGCGCCACCATCGGCTGCTGGAGACCTTCCTCACCGAGCACCTGGGGATGCCCTGGCACGAAGTCCATGCGGAGGCGGATCGCCTCGAACACGCCCTCTCGGAGACGCTGGAGGATCGTCTCGCGGATGCCCTCGGCAATCCCACCGTCGATCCGCATGGCGCGCCGATCCCGACCAAGGATGGCCGGGTCGAGAGCCCCACCACGATCCCGCTCTGGTCGGTCGCGGCGGGCCAATGCGTGCGGATCGTGGAGGTCGAAGACGAGGATGCGGCGCTGCTGGCGCACCTGGCCGAACTGGGCCTGCGCCCCGGTGCCACGGTCGAGGTACTGACACACGGCCCGTTCGGCGGGCCATTACACATCCGTGTGGACACGAAGGAACACGCCTTAGGGGAGGTCGTGGCCGGAGCGATCGCGGTCGTGCCGATTGGGACAGAGGTCGAAGCGCGCGCGGAGTAGCGCGCGACCGAGAGAGAGGGCACGGAGCATGACTGGCAAAAGTGAAGCGACAAGGGATGAAGGCGCACGCCGCTACGCGGGTGAGGTGATCGGCGGGGGTGCCGACGATGGGACGATCACACGGGCGCAGGATGTCCTCCAGGGGTCCGGGAAGGGGCGCGGGCTCACCCGCCTCCTGCCTTTCCTCGGCCCGGCCTTCATCGCCTGTATCGCCTACGTCGATCCAGGGAACTTCGCCACGAATATCCAGAGTGGCGCGACATACGGCTACCTCCTCGTCTGGGTTGTCGTCGCCGCGAACCTGATGGCGATGCTGATCCAATCGCTCTCCGCGAAGCTCGGGATCGCGACCGGGAAGAATCTGGCGGAGACGATCGGCGCGCGGTATCCGCGCCCGCTGGTCTGGGGCTTCTGGGGGGTCGCCGAGGTCATCGCCATCGCCACCGATCTCGCGGAATTCCTCGGCGCGGCGGTCGGCTTCAATCTCGTCTTCGGCCTCCCCCTCCTCGCGGCCGGTGTCCTCACGGGTATCGCCACCTTCGGCATCCTGGCGCTGCAACAATGGGGCTTCCGCCCGCTCGAAGCGGTGATCGCGATCTTCGTCGGGATCATCGCCGCCTGCTACGTCATCGAGACCCTGCTCGGCAAGCCCGATTTCGGCGCGACCGCCGCCGCCTTCTTCCCGCCCAGGTTCATGGGCACCGAGAGCGTCCTGCTGGCGACCGGTATCCTCGGCGCGACGGTGATGCCCCACGTCATCTACCTGCACTCGGCGCTGACGCAGGATCGGGTCATCGCGCGCGACGATCGCCAGCGCCGCCGCCTCTTCCGCTTCGAGGTGACCGACGTGGTGATCGCGATGGGGCTCGCCGGCTTCATCAACGTGGCGATGCTGCTGATGGCGGCGGTGACCTACTACGGCAAGGGGATCATCGGGCCGGACGACGACCTGATCCTCCGCTCCTACGAGACGCTGACGCCGATCCTCGGTGGCGGCGCGAGCTTCGTCTTCGGGATCTCGCTGATCGCCGCCGGCCTCTCCTCCTCCACGGTCGGCACGATGGCCGGGCAGGTGGTGATGCGCGGCTTCCTGGGCTGGAATATCCCGCTCTGGGTCCGGCGGAGTATCACGATGATCCCAGCCCTGATCGTCATCGCGCTCGGCTTCGGCGCGACGCAGACGCTGGTGCTCAGCCAAGTCGTCCTCTCGTTCGGCATCCCATTCGCCCTGATCCCACTGGTCCACTTCACGCAGCAACGGCAACTGATGGGCGTGCTCGTCAATCGCCGCCTGACGACGATCGTCGCCTGGCTCTTCGCCGCGGTGATCATCGGGCTCAATCTCTTCCTGTTGCAGCAGACCTTCTTCGGCTCGTGAGCGCAGCCCACCCCGCAGCGTGCGCCGGGCGCGACCGAGCGAATCGGCAGAGACCGTAGGAGGAACAAATGGACGCCATCACCGCGCAACCGATCACCCATCTGCTGGTCACCCTCGATGGCTCGCGGCTGGCCGAGAGCGCCATCAGGCCGACGATCACGCTGGCGCGGCGTCTGGGAGCGCACGTCACGCTGCTCCACATCCTGGAGCGGGGCGCCCCGGAGACGGTCCACGGCGAGCGGCACCTGACCAACATCAGGGAGGCCGAGGCGTATCTCACCGGGCTCGCCTCGCGCTTCGCCGATGCGGGCGTGGCCGTGGAGACCCACGCGCACCCGAGCCCGGAGGAAGACGTGGCCGCGAGCATCGCGGTACACGCCCTCGGCCACCGCGCCGATCTGATCATTATGTGCGCGCACGGTCGCGGGGGCTGGCGCGACTGGTTCCTCGGTGGCATCGCCCAGCGGACGGTCCGCCACGCCGCCGCGCCGATCCTGCTGATCCGGCAGGAGACGAAAGGCCCGGAGACGACCTTCGCCCCGCGCACCGTGACGGTGGCGCTCGACGGCACGGCGGAGGGGGAGCGGGCGCTCCCCGCCGCGCTGACGATGGCGACGGCGATGGAGGCTTCGCTCCACCTGTTGCTGGTCGTGGCGACCCTAGCGACCGTCGGCGGCGACCGCGCGGCCAGCGCCCGCCTGATGCCGAGCGCCGCGAGCGCCGCGCTCGAACAGGAGAGCGGCGGCGCGCGCGACTACCTCGCACAGCTGCGGGAGCGCCTCGCACCACACACTATCCCGATCACGATCGATGTCCAGCGCGGCGCACCGTTGCAAACGGTTCTCGCCACCGCGACCCGCACCGGCGACAATCTCGTCGCGCTCGTCACGCACGGACGCGCCGGACTCGAAGCGATCCTCTCCGCGAGCGTCGGCGCGCAGGTGGTCGCGCGCGCGAACGGGCCGCTCTTGCTGGTCGGCGCGCGACAACAGGGTCGCCCGGCCAACGACTGAGCAGCGCCGCCGCTCCACGTAGGGGCGGGACCGCCGGCGACGCACGGAGCGGGCGACGATGACCGAGCACACGGTGCGGGCACGGATGCTCGGGCGCTGGTGCGGCACCTGACCGCGATCGAGCGCCCGTATCCGTTGCGCGTGGCGCTCGACGGGGGCACCGCCGCCGGGAAGACGACGCTGGCGAACGAACTCGTTGCTTCGATCATGGCGCTGGGCCGACCGGCGCTCCGCATCGCGATCGACGATTTCCATCTCCCCAGGGCGGAGCGTTGGGGGCGCGGCGCTGGTGCTCCGTCGTCGTTGCGCTATTATGAGCACGCCTTCGACCACATCGGCATCCGTGCCGCCCTCCTGCCGCTCGGGCCGGACGGCGATCGGCGCTATATCGGCGGGCGATCTTCGATTAACAGCTAAAGGGGATATGTCGCACCCAGGGTGAGTGGAGGCAACTATTCGTCGTTCGCCGCCATGATCGCCGCGCCCAACGCCTCCGTCGTGATCGTCGCCGCGCCGAGATAGCGCACCACCACGCCCGCCGCCAAATTGCCGAGTCGCGCCGCCGCCAGCAGATCGCCGCCCGCCGCCAGCGCCAGCGTCACCGTCGCGGAGACGGTATCGCCCGCCCCGGTGGCGTCGCGCACCTCGGCGCGGGCGACCGCCGGGAGGTGGTGGCTGGCCCCGTCGCGCACAGCCAGGGTCATCCCCTCGCTGCCGCGCGTGATCAGCACCCCGCGCGCGTCCATCCGTCGCGCCAACTCCTGCCCCGCCGCTTGAACGGTCGCATCGCCGTCCAGCGCCCGCCCGAGCGACGCCGCCGCCTCGTCCTGGTTCGGCGTGGCGACCGTGATCCCGACGAAGCGATCGAGATCGCCGTGCGCGTCCACGGTGATCATCAGGCCATGCTGGCGCGCGAGCGGCAGCGCCGCCGCGATGATCGCCGGGGCGATCACGCCATGCTCGTAGTCGGAGACGACGAGCGCATCGAACCCGGCCATGACGCGGGCGAGATACGCGCCGAGCCGCTCCTGCGTCTCGGGCGCGATCGGCGCACGGACCACCCGATCGATCCGCGCGATCTGCTGGCTGACGATCTGCGTCCCGCCACCGATCACGCGCGTGGCGGTCGCGGTCGGTCGCCCGACTTCGATCGTCAGCCCGTCGGTGGCGATCCCTTCCTCGACGAGGCGCGCGGCCAACGCCCGCCCCGGCTCGTCATCGCCGATCACGCCGCAGACCGCGACCGTCGCGCCGAGCGCGCGGCAGTTGCGCGTCAGGTTGGTCGCCCCGCCCGGCACGATGTAGCGATCGACCCATTCAAGGACCGGGATCGGCGCCTCGCGCGAGAGGCGGGAGGGACGCCCGATGATGTACTCATCGGCCAGCATATCCCCCAACACCAGCACGCGCCGCCCCGCCATCCGCCCGAGGATCGTCGTCAATTCCGCCCGTATCGCCCCTTCTTGTCCCATCATGGCGCGCATTGTAGCATGGTGACGGTCGCCAGCCGCACCGGTCAGGCAGACCGGGCGCGCGGGGCGCGCGATATGAGGAGGATACGATGCCAGATCTGAGCGGGCAGGTCGCGCTCGTCACCGGCGGGGCGCAGGGTATCGGCGGGGCGACCGCGCGACGGCTCGCGGCCGATGGCGCGTACGTCCTGATCGCCGACATCGACGGGGCCGAGGCCGAGCGCAACGTCGCGCGTATCCGCGAGGCGGGCGGCACCGCCGCGTCGATCGTCACCGACGTGAGCAGACAGGCCGACATCGCGGCGGCGGTCGCGGGCACAGTCGCGGAGTGGGGCAGGCTGACGATTCTGGTCAACAACGCCTATAGCGGACGGTCGGCGACGGCCGGCACGGCGGTGGAGGTGGCCGAAGAGGACTGGGATCACGCGATGGCGGTCCTGGTGAAGTCGATCTACTTGGGCGCGAAGGCGGCGGTGCCGCACATCCAGGCCGCCGGGGGCGGCACGATCATCAACATCTCCTCGGTCCACGGCCTGTTGGCCGCGCCGCGCGCCTTCGTCTACGACACCGGCAAGGCGGCGGTGATCGGGATGACACGCCAGATGGCGGTCGATTTCGGGCCGCTCGGCATTCGCGTCAACGCGATCTGCCCCGGCCACATCGTCACCGAGAAGATCGCGCAGCGCTGGGAGAAGGATCCCGCCGGACTGCGTTTCTTCGATCAGCAGTATCCCGTCCGGCGCACCGGCCGCCCGGAGGACATCGCGGCGGCGATCGCCTTCCTCTGCTCGGCGGACGCCAGCTTCATCACCGGGCAGGCGCTCGCGGTCGATGGCGGTCTGACGCTGCAACTCCAGGAGGACCTGGGCGTCAATCTGGCCCGCTACGTGCAGGAACAGGGCGACCTGAAGCCCTGAGCGGCCCGCCGATCGTGATCGCGCGGGGTCTGGCGGCGGCAGGCGGCCAGTCTCCCCGCGCGCGGCACGCCCGCACCAGCGTATGATGCTCGCCGTCCGCGGCTGGGTATGGGCCACGGCCGGGACAGACCAAGCCCACGATAGCGCGCGACCGATCGACGTCGCGCCGATGAGGAGGAGTGATCATGGCGAAGCTGGAGGAGTTGGCCGACTGGATCGAGGAGCGCCAGGAGCGTTTCGTCCTGATCGCCAACGACATCTGGGCGCATCCCGAAGTCGCGCTCGCAGAGACCTACGCCTGTGCGCGGCAGGGCGACGATCTCGCCGCCGACGGCTTCGGGATCACCCGCAATGTCGGCGGCCTGCCGACCGCCTTCATGGCGGAGTGGGGCACGGGCGCGCCGATCATCGGCTTCCTCGGCGAGTACGACGCCCTCCCCGATCTGGCACAGCAGGCCAGCCCGACGCAGCAACCGACCGCAGAGGGGGGACCGGGGCACGGTTGCGGGCACAATCTTCTCGGCACGGCCGCGCTCGCCGCCGCCAGCGGCTTCAAGGCGTGGTTGGCGCAGACCGGTCAGCCGGGGACAGTGCGCTACTACGGCTGCCCCGCCGAAGAGGCGGAGTCCGGCAAGCTCCACATGGCGGCGGCCGGCGCGTTCGACGATCTCGACGCGGCGATCACCTGGCACCCCGGCTCGCAGAACACCGTCTGGGCGGGGAGCTGCCTGGCCGTGGACAACGCCCGCTTCCGCTTCCACGGCCAGACGGCGCACGCGGCGGCAGAGCCGGAGCACGGTCGCTCGGCGCTCGACGCGGTGGAACTGACGAACATCGGCGTCAACTTCCTGCGCGAACATGTCATTCAGGAAGCGCGCATCCACTACGTGATCACCAATGGCGGCGGCGCACCGAACGTCGTGCCGGGGGACGCCGAGGTCTGGTACTTCATCCGCGCACCGCGCCGCGAAGATCTGGAGGAGATCACCCAGCGGGTGCGGCTGATCGCGCGCGGCGCGGCGCTGATGACCGGCACCCGCCTGGAAGAGCACGACCTCAACGGCCTGCACAACTACCTGCCGAACAGCGTCCTCGGCGAGGTCGCGCAAACCGCACTGGAAGAACTCGGCGCGATCGATTTCACCGCCGAGGAGCACGCCTTCGCCCGGACGATCCTCGACGGCTACCCGGCCAAGATGCGCGCCAGCATCGTCCGCTCGCTCGATCTCCCCAACGGGATCGGCGACGAGTCGCTCCTCGCCCCGATCCTCGCGCCGCGCGACGCGGGCAAGACCCTCTCCGGCTCGACCGACGTGGCGGAGACGAGTTGGATCGCGCCCACGGTGCAGCTGACGACGACCTGCTTCGCGCTCGGCGTCCCCGGCCACAGCTGGGGGATCACCGCGACGAGCGGGATGTCGATCGGCCACAAGGGGATGCTGCACGCCGACCCGGCGACCCTGATGAAGGCGCGCGAGGAATTCCGCGCGACGACGGGCGGGCGGCCCTACCGCGCACCGCTCGGCGAAACCTTCCCCACCGTGACGATCGCGCCCGAAAGCCTCATCATGCCCACCGGGGGTGCGCGGTAGATCGCCTCGCCACATCACGACAGCGGAAGGAGCACCGCACGCCCCCTCCCGAAAGCCTGGTAGGGGGCGGCGTCTCGCGCGACAGGCGACGATCCGACGGCGACTCGCCGACCGACAGAGCGTGGACGCCGGTTTGCGGCAGACACTTTGCTATACTTCGGGGTGCCGCCCTGAGCGGCAGCTACCGGGCCTGATCGCCATGATTCGGGTTATTTGTGTTGCCCGCGTCGCGCGAGCGAACCAGCAAGTGAGGACACCAGAACGATGCTTCTAAGCGCGCTGCTCGAGACGATCGTCGGGGATGACCAGTTCCGCGCCATCGCCGCGAAGCTGCGGCGCGCGCGCGATGGGGCGACCTTCGCGCTGACCGGCATACCGCAACCAGCACGCCCGATCCTGATCGCGGCGCTCGCGCGCGAGCTGGCCCGGCCGATCCTGGTCGTCGCCTCGCGCCAGGACGCCGCCGCGCGCCTGCACGACAGCCTCGGCTGCTACCTCGCGCCCGGCGACGAACTCCTCCTCTGGCCCGCACAGGACGCCCTCCCCTACGAGCAATTGCCGTTCGACCCGACGGCGGCGGCCGCGCGCCTCGGCACGCTCGATCGGCTGCTGCGCGCGCGCGATGGCGACGGCGGCGATGGCCTGGTGCTCGTCTCCAGCGCGCGCGGCCTGCAAGGACAGTCGATGACCCCGGAGGCGTTGCGCTCCTGGCGACAGGAGATCCGCGTCGGGGATCGCTTCGATGTCGGCGAAACGCTCACCCGCTGGATCGATGGCGGCTACGAGCCGACGACCGCCGTGGCCGAGCCGTGCCAGTTCAGCCGGCGCGGCGGGCTGGTCGATGTCTGGCCGACCGGCGCGGAGCAGCCGCTCCGCATCGAACTCTTCGGCGACGAGATCGACTCGTTGCGCCCCTTCGACCCCACGACACAGCGCTCCTCGGGGCGACTGACCGTGGCGTCGATCCTCCCCGGCAACGAACTCCCCCTCTGGGAGCGCGACGCCGCCCTCGTACGCCTCCGCGCGCTCGACGACTCGACGCTGCGCCCGGAGGTCGCCGAGGAATGGCGGCGGATGCTCGGCCTGATCGAGCGCGGCGACGCGCCACCGGCCCCCGATCTCCTCGCCCCGTACTTCGGCGACGGCACCGCCAGTCTCCTCGACTATCTGCCACCGGGCGCGCTGGTCATCTTCGACGAGCCCTCGGCGATCCGGCTCGCGGCGGAGCAGGTAGCCGCACAGGCGGAGGAGCTGCGGTTCAGCTTCGAGGCGAACGGCGAGTTGCCGAAGGGGTTGCAACGCCCCTATCACCCCTGGGCGGAGGTCGTCGCGAAGCTCGGTGTCGCGCCGCGCCTGTACTTCGGCGAGAGTGCCGACACCGCCCCGGTCACCCCATTGGACTTCGACCGCCTCGGTGAGCCCGCCGCCTATGCCGGGCGGATGCCGCTCCTCGTCGGTGATGTGGCGCGCTACTTGCGCGGCGACGTGCGGACGGTGATCGTGACCGAGCAGGCGGAGCGCCTGCGCGAGATCCTGGCCGAGCGCGACATCTACCCGAACATGGCCACCGAGGCCCTGCCGACGCCACTGCCGCCGCTGACGCTGGTGCAGGAGACGTTGAGCAACGGCTGGCTCTACGAACCGGCGGGCGCGGGCGACGATCGCGCCGGGGCGACCGACGAGGAAAACACGCGCACGCATCTGACGCCGGGAACGCTCGTCGTCCTGACCGATCACGACATCTTCGGCACGGTGCGCGTCGTCCGCCGCGCCTCGCGCCGCAACGCCGCGCAGCATCAGGCGTTCGTGCGCGCGCTGACGCCGGGGCAGTATGTCGTACACCTTGAACACGGGGTCGCGCGCTACACCGGCATGATCACGCGGGTCGTCGGCCCGGAGCCGATCGGCGGCGGGGCCACGGCCCCCACGCGCGAGTTCCTGACCCTCGAATACGCCGCCGGGGACCGTCTCTTCGTGCCGATCGATCAGACCGACCGGATCGCGCCCTACAACGGCGCGGGCGACGAGGATCCGAACCTCAACCGCCTCGGCTCGCAGGAGTGGGCCAAGGCCAAGAGCCGCGTGAAGCGCGCGGTGGCCGACATGGCCGACGAACTCCTGGCCCTCTACGCCGCGCGCGAGGCGACGCCCGGCCACACCTTCGGCCCCGACAGCACCTGGGACCGCGACCTGGAAAGCTCGTTCCCCTACGTCGAGACCGAGGATCAGCTGCGCGCGATCGTCGAGGTCAAGGGCGACATGGAGAATGGCCGCCCGATGGACCGCCTCGTCACCGGCGATGTCGGCTACGGCAAGACGGAGGTTGCCATCCGCGCCGCGTTCAAGGCGGTCAACGACGGCACACAGGTCGCCGTGCTCGTCCCGACAACGGTGCTGGCGCTGCAACATACACGGACCTTCAAAGAGCGGCTCGCCCCCTTCCCGGCGCGGGTCGAGATGCTCTCGCGCCTGCGGACGACGGCGGAGCGCGAGGTCGTCAAGCGCGACATGGCGGCGGGGAAGGTGGACATCGTCATCGGGACGCACGCCCTCCTCGCGACCGACATCCGCTTCAAGAATCTCGGCCTGCTGATCGTGGACGAGGAACAGCGCTTCGGCGTGGCGCACAAGGAGAAGCTGAAGCGCCTGCGCGCCACGGTGGACGTGTTGACGCTGACCGCCACGCCGATCCCGCGCACCCTGCACACCGCGCTCGCCGGCATCCGCGACCTGAGCGTGATCGACACCCCGCCCGAGGAGCGCCTGCCGATCCGCACCTTCGTCGTCCCCTACAGCGACCAGTTGGCGCGCGAGGTGATCCTGCGCGAACTGGACCGGGGCGGGCAGGTCTACTTCGTCCACAACCGCGTGCAGACCCTCGACATGCTCGCCGCGCACCTCGCCGCGCTGGTGCCACAGGCGCGGATCCGCACCGGGCACGGGCAGATGGATCAGGGGCAGCTCGAAAAGGTGATGCTCTCCTTCGTGCGCGGCGAGTTCGATGTGCTCGTCTGCACCACGATCATCGAGTCGGGGATCGACATCCCGGCGGCGAACACGATCGTGATCGACGATGCGCCCTACTACGGCCTGACCCAACTCCACCAGTTGCGCGGGCGCGTCGGGCGTTCCGGTAGCCGCGCCTACGCCTACCTCCTCTACCGCGAAGGGAAGCCGCTGACAAGCGACGCGCAGGAGCGGTTGGAGACGATCGGCAGCCACACCGACCTCGGCTCCGGCCTGCGGATCGCGATGAAAGACCTGGAACTGCGCGGCGCGGGGAACCTGCTCGGGGCCGAGCAGTCCGGGCACATCGCGGCGGTCGGCTTCGATCTCTACGTGCAGATGCTCCACGCGGCGGTCGAGGAGAAGCGAACCGGCGTGAGCGTCGATGAGGAGCGCCCGGTCCTCCTCGATCTGCCGATCACCGCCCTGCTCCCCGCCGAGTACATCGCCGACCCGGCGACGCGCGTGCGCGAGTATCGCCGGATCGCGGCGGTGCGCGCGCCACACGAACTGGACGAACTGCTGCGTGAGTTGGCCGACCGTTTCGGGCCGCTGCCGGACGAGGTGCGCGCGCTCAGCTACCTCACCTCGGTCAAGATCACGGCGATGGGGCTCGGGTTGGAGGCGGTCACCTTCCGCGACGGCTCGCTGACCCTCCGCCCCTTTCCGACAGCCCACCTCGACCAGTTGGCGCTGCGACGGCTCTTCCGCGACTACCTCTTCATCGGCCCGACCAGCCTCCGCCTCACCACCAATGGGCTGAAGATCGGCTGGGAAGACGCGCTCGAAAAGATGTTCACGCTCATGCGCGAGGCGAAAACGCGGCTCGAAGAGTCCACGCGCCACGTCACCGCGCCGCGCGATGGCGGGGCGGACGAGGAGCAGCGCCAGGAACGCGGGAACCGCCAACAACGCGAACGCCGGACGCGCGATCGGGTGATGAACTCGTAATATGCGGGCGGCGTGGCGGCGAGCAGGCCATCCGTGGACACGATGCGACGGGAAGCAAAACCATGCGCCTCGCCGTGCGAGGAGACGGCGAGGCGCTTTTCCTTGGCATCGAACTGGTATGGCAGCACCGCTGTGGTTGGAGGGCGCGGCGTGATCTTAGCGGTCGGTCTCGGTCGCGTCGAGCAGATCGCTCGTGACCAGCTCGTCCGCCTCGCGGTCCGGCTCCGGGGTCGCGGCGAGGTTGATCGTCTCACCGTCGCTCGTGTCGGGCGATTGCGGCACGAAGCCGAAGCTATAGGACTGCGCCACGATGTCGCGTAGCGCCAGGCGCTCGGCGGCGGCGAGGGTCGCGCGCAGCGGGTGCTGCGGCATCGTGTTCGCCAGCATCGAGCGGACCTGCCGCATCAGGTCGAGGGTCTTGTTGATCGTCAGCACGAGGTCGCCCTCGCTCAGGTCGATCCCCCCCGTCAGCTCGGCCATCGTCACCCCCTCACACCACGCCCGCAGCACCCCGAAGAAGGTGCCGTTGTAGCCGGTCGAGATGAAGAGGTCGTTCGAGCGCTCGGTCGAGATCACCGCGCGCTGGACATCGTCGATCGGATCGCGCCGCTCGATCAGGTGCGTCGGGAGGACGTAACGGTTGACCCCACGGAACTCGCGGTCGAAGGCGAACCAGGAGAAGATCTCGGCCACATCGCCCGCTCGCAGGTCGTCGAAGACCCCGAGTTCGAGCAACTCGATCAGGATAAGCCCGTTGTTGTCGAAGACCCCGGCCAGCATGTCGGCCTTGCCGGTCGGCTCGCCGCGCTGGAGGTAGCCGAAGCGGTGGAGGACGTTGGCGATCCCGCGCAGCAGCAAGCGGACCCGCTCCTCCTCGCGGCGCAACTCCTCCGCGAGGCGCGCTTCGTCCTCGGCACGGGCGCGGTCGAGGCGCTCGGCCTCGCGCAGATTATTGCGGTGCTCTTTCCGCACCGGGCAGGCGTGGCACACATGCTCGTCGTGCCGCGCGGTCAGGTCGGCGAGCCGCGCGCGTGTCTCGGCGAGCGCCGTCTCGATTGCCGCCGTCTCCGTCGCGACCGTGCTCTCGCGCTCCTCGCGATGCCGCGCCGCCCATGTATCGAGATCGGGGAGTTCCAGCGCGCGGGCCTCGTCGCGCAGGCGCGCGAGTTCGGGCGCACCAAGCACGGTGGCGGCGTCGGGGCGCGCGGCCTGCATCGTCATCAGCGCTTCCGGCAGTTCGAGCCAGGCACCCTTCGGCGTCAGGTAATCGATCTGGCGGTATTCCTGCACCATCACCAGCGGCAGGGGCTCATCGGGCGGGCGGGCATCGAACGGATCGAGGGGGAGGAAGAGCCCCACACCGTTCCCATTGCCCCGCCCGATGTACGCGGCCCAGCCCCACTCGCGCAGGTGGATCAGCGAGCCGGGCACCAGCGAGCGGAAAGCGTTGCGGAGCGCCTGTCGCCCCGGCTCGTTCCACGGCGCACCGATCAGCGACTCGCGCAGGGTGTCCCCTTCGACCAGCAGCGAGCGTTCCTTGGTGCTTGCCATGTCGATCGACTTGCCGAGCCGCCCGTAGGCGTGGAGGAGTTCGTCGCCGTCCGGGTGGCCGATCAGGCAGCCGCGCGGCACCGTGTCGGCGCGCGCCGCCGCCGCCAGCGCGTCATCCTCCAACTCGCGGATGCGGCGCGCGGCCTGGAACTGCGCGAGGCTGCGACTCAGGAGCTGGCGGACGCGCTCGCCGCGCGGCGGATCCCAGAGGTTGAGGACGGTGTTGTAACGCACCTTGAAGGCGCTCCGCACCGGGAGGAGCGGTCCGGTCGCGATCTCAAGCGTTTCCGTGAACGGCACGAACGGGGAGTACGGGACGATGACGTGTCCCTCCTCGTCCATGCCGCGTCGCCCGGCCCGCCCAGCCATCTGCTGGAACTCGTTCGGGATCAGCGGACGGGTCCGTTGCCCGTCCCACTTCGACATCCGCCCGACGACGACCGCGCGCGCGGGCATGTTGACGCCGAGCGCCAGCGTATCGGTGGCGAAGACGACGCTCATCAGGCTGCGCGTGAAAAGCTGCTCCACCAGCTGCTTCAGGATCGGCAGGAGGCCGGCGTGGTGGAAGCCGATCCCCCGGCGGGCCAGCCGCGCCACCAGCTGCACCTGCTCCAACTGGCGGTCGGCGGGCTCCATCTGTCCCAGGTAGGAGGTGATCAACTCCTCGATCTGTGCGCGCGCGTTCGACCCCGCCGCGCCGATGAAATCGAGGCGCAGGTTGCCGCACAACTCGGCATAGCGCTCGCAATCGCGGCGACTGAAGAGGAAGTAGATCGCGGGCAGCAGTTTCGCGATTCGTAATTGGCGGACGATCTCGCTCGGGTGCGGCTCGTCGCGCGCCGCGCCCTGCGAGCCGGGGCCGCGCCGCCGCGCCTCGCCGCCGACGCGCGGGAACGCGCCCACCTGCTTACCGGTGTGGTCGATCACCGGGCGGGCCTCGCCATCGAGGAAGTAGTAGAGCGCGAGCGGCACGGCCCTGTGGAGGTGGGTGATCAGGGTGATCGGGCGGTGCGTGCGTCCGATCCAGGCGGCGATCTCCCCGACGTTGGAGACGGTCGCGGAGAGGCAGACGAGTTGGATGTGTTCCGGGCAGAGGATGATCGCCTCTTCCCAGGTGGTGCCGCGCTCCGGGTCGGCGAGGTAGTGGATCTCGTCGAAGATGATCACATCGACCGCATCGACCTCCCACGGCGTCTGGAGGAGCATATTGCGGAGGACTTCGGTCGTCATCACGACGATCTGCGCGTCGTGATTCTCCGAGACATCGCCGGTCAGCAAACCGACCGCGTCGCCGTAGCTCTGCCGCAGATCGCGGAACTTCTGATTCGAGAGCGCCTTGATCGGCGTGGTATAGAAGATTCTACCGCGCCGCCGCATCCCCTCGTAGATGCCGAATTCCGCCACCACGGTTTTTCCGGTACCGGTCGGTGCGGCGACCATCACCGAATCGCCGCCCAGGAAGGTGCGGATGGCGGTCTCCTGGAAGGGATCGAGGGCGAAGGGGTAGGTGGCGGCGAACTGGGCGACCTGGCGATCGATCTCGGCGTTATCCACGGCGCTCCCGACTCGAACACTGCGCGGCACCGCGACATTCGCGGCGCGCTTTTCTTCACCTATTGTACAACGAGTGGCACCACACAGCGGGATCAGCGCCACGCCAGGGCGCGTGAGGCGGAGACCACGGCCTCAGGGTCCGGGGCGACGGCCCACATTCCCCGTTCCACCATCCGCAACTGACGGGGCGACCGGCGCGGCGGCAGGATCACCGGGATCCTGCGACATCGGTTGCAAGGTGAAGTTCACTTGCACTCGTCCGCCCGCCGGGACCGCAACCATCTGTGTGGCGGTATACGCCCCACCGGAGGCCGGCGAGTAGGTCACATTGACGCGCGCGGTGCCCGCAGCGATGCCGCTGAGGGCGTAGACGCCGCCATCGTCGGTCCGCGTGGCCCCGCTCTCGGTGGACACCACCGCCCCAGCAGCGGGCGCACATTGTTGGCCGGTGCAGAACTGGATCGTGCCGAAGATTGCCCCGGTACGCGCCGGAGCGGTTGTCGCCGCCGGGATGGGGGTCGGCACGGCGGTCGCGACCACGGTCAGCGCGGGGGGGATCGCCGTCGGGCTCGGGGTGCTCCGCACCGTGGGCGTCACGGCTGGCGCGGCGGTCGGCGGCGCGACCGTCGGCGGGACCGCCGTCGCCGGGATCGCGGTCGGTTCGGGCAACTCGGTCACCGGCACGATCGGGGTCGGCTCGGCGGGCACCGCAGTCGGGACGAGTGGCCTCGCGGTCGGCGCGACGGTCGGGACGACGGTGGGGGGCGGAGGCGCGGGCGTGCTCGTCGGCGGGCGTTGGGTCGGTGGGCGGGTCGTCGCGGTGGGGAACTGCGGCGGCACCGTCGCGGTCGCCGCAAACGCCGGCAGATCCGCGATCGTGGCCGTCAGAACCGCCGTCACGACAGCGGTGGCGGTGGCGGGCGGGCGGGGGGTCGTGCTGGCGCTCGGCGTGGCCGGAACGAGACCGCGCGGCACGAAACGCTCGGCGGCCTCGGCGTAGCGACCGAGGCTCGTGCGCCCGCCAACCACGAGGACCGTGCCATCGCGCAGCAGGACCGCCCGCCCGCCCGCTCGCGCGCTCGGCGACGCGATACGCGCCCAACCGTCGCTGGCCGTATCGTAGCGCTCGGCGCTCCCCGTGGGGCTCGTGGCCTCGCGCTCGTAGCCCCCCGCGACGAGCACACGCCCATCGAGGAGGCGGGTCGCGGTCTGGTCCGCGCGCGGCGTGCCGAGTCCGCTCGCCACCGCCCACACGCCCCGACCGGGATCGAAGAGTTCCGCCGTTGCGGTCGTATTGCCGCCCCCGACACGCCCCCCGGTCAGCAATACCTGGCCGTTCGTCAGCAGCGTCGCGGTCGCATCGGCCCGCGCGAGCGAGAGATCCCCGGTCAGCGCCCAGCCGCCGGTGGCACTATCGTAGAGTTCGGCGGTCGCGCCGATCTGGCGCTGACCGCTCGCCTCGCCGGTCTCCCCCGCCGCGATCAGCACCCGTCCGTCGCTCAACAGGGTGGCGGTGTGGCCGATGCGCGCGCGGGCGGGCGGCGCGGTCACGATCCAGGTGTTGCTAGCGGGGTCGTACAGCTCGGCGCTCGCCACCAGACGCGCCTGACCGGTCGCCGCATCGAGCGTCTCCCCGCCGACGACCAGCACCTGCCCGTTCGCGAGCAAGGTGGCGGTCTGCCCGCTGCGCGCCTGATTCAGCGGCGAGCCGCCGCGCCAGCGCCCGGCGACCGGATCGAAGAGTTCTACGGTGGGCGTCGTGCCGACCGCGCCGGATGGCGCGATCGTCCCCCCGACGATCAGCACCTCCCCGGATGGGAGGAGCGTAGCGGTGTGCCCGTTGCGCGCGAGGCCAAGCGAGGGAGCCGCCGTCCAGCGATTCCCCTGCGGATCGTATTGCTCGACGCTGGCGAGCGGCGCGCTCCCGCCCTCACCGCCAGCGACCAGCACCCGACCATCGGCGAGGAGGGTGGCGGTATGGCCCGCGCGGCCGAAGCCGAGCGTGCCAGCGGCGACCCACTCGCCGAACGCCGTATTGACCGGTGTGGCGGGCAGCTCGCCGGGCAGGGGGGTGGCAGGGTTGACGCGGGTCGGCATCTTGCCGCCGGGGACGGTCGTCGCCATCGGCGTGATTGGCAGCGGTGTCGGCGTCGGAGAGCCCCCGAGGCCGCACCCGGCGAGGAGCGAGAGCGTGGTGAGGGTGGCGATAGCGGGACAGCACCAACGACGCAGTGCCAGCGCTGCGGCAGACTTTCTGGTCGGCCTTTGCCCGGTCATCTGGCGGGACTCCACCTTCGGAGCAGCACTGCGGGAGCATTCATACAGGTTAGTATAGGGGGCAAGCGCTTGGGTTGACCAACGCCGACGGGTCACACGCCTCGTTTATGCGCCCGTTGCGGCGGCGAAGAGGCGCGCGATCTCATCGGCGGCGAAGGTCGGCAACGGCGCTTCCTGCGACCCACGACATAGCACCAGCCCCGCCTCGGGCGGCGTATAGACACCGATCACGGTCGCGTCGATCCCCGCCGCGTGCAGGTCGGCGAGCAGGCGCGGCGCGGCGGCGGGCGGTACCCCCGCGAGCAACGAACCGGAGGCGATCAGCCCGAGCGGGTCGAGCCGATAATCGGCGCAGAGGCGCGCGGTCTCCGGGTAGAGCGGGATCGCATCGCCATCGATCCGCACGCCCAGCCCGGCGGCGGAGGCGAGTTCCGCCAGCCCGGTCGCGACCCCGCCCTCCGTCGGATCGTGCAGCACCGTGGCCCCCGCCCCGAGCGCGATGCGCGCGTCGGTCGCCACGCTGATCCCCGGCTCGTGCAGGAACGCGGCGCAGCGCGCGGCGAAGGCCGCGCCATGCCGCGCCGTCACCTCGGCGGCTCGCTCCCCGGCGATGAGCGCCGTCCCTTCCACCGCGAGTGCCTTCGTCAGCACGATCAGATCGCCCGCGCGCGCCGCGCCGGGCTGCACCAGTCGCGCGCGCTCGACCTCGCCCAACAGTGTCCCGACGAGGATCGGGCGATCGAGGCCGTGGGTGATCTCGGTGTGCCCCCCCGCCAGGGCGATGCCGAGCGGCACGCAGGCGGCGTGCAGCCCGGCGAAGATCTCCTCCACCAGCGTGGCGGTCGTGCGCCCTTCGGGGAGGAGCGCCGTCACCAGCAGCCAGCGCGGCGTCGCCCCGAGGCACGCGAGGTCGTTGGCGTTGATGTTGACGAGGTACCAGCCGATCTCCGCCGTGGCGAAGGTGATCGGATCGCTCTTGACAACCAGCGTCCGGGTCTCGTCGATGGCGATCGCCGCCGCATCGCGCCCGATGCCCGGACCGACGATCAGCCGCGCATCGGGGGTGGCGTAGCGCCGCAGCAGGCGTTCGAGCAGCGCGCTCGGCAACTTCCCCAGGGGCAGGACATCTTCCACGGCGGCCTCATCATCGCTGTCCTCGGCATCGCCGCACAGTAGCGACTCGCCCGCGCACGCCGCGCGCCGTCACCGCGTCGTCGGCGCGTAGGCTCCAGCATGCAAGAGGGTACTATACGAATGGCCTCAGGAGGCGTCAAACGCCCCGGGCGGGAAAGGCCGTGCGGAGCGGGACTTGTGCTATACTTCGATGTGGCGGAACGACTGCGTTCGCGCCAAAATAGACACGCTCTCCGACTGGTTTGCGGTGTGCCCGCTATCGTACATAGCGGGTCCGCGACGGGATGACGAGGGCGGAAGTACAACAGGCCGAAGGAGGCAACAGGCATGGCAACGGCAGCGACCGAACGACCCCGTAATCCGATGGACCCTGAAACTGAGCGACAGACACTGACGCGGCTGCTGGAGGCCGGCGTCCACTTCGGGCACCAGAAGAAGCGCTGGAATCCGAAGATGGCCCCGTACGTCTTCACCGAGCGCAATGGCATCCACATCATCGACTTGCAGAAGACCGTCAAGCTCCTCGATGAGGCCGCCGAGCGGGTCGCCGATGTCACACGGCGTGGCGGGCGGATCCTCTTCGTCGGCACGAAGAAGCAGGCGCAGGACGTGATCAAGCGCGAGGCGGACCGCAGCGGTCAGCACTATGTCAATCAGCGCTGGCTCGGCGGCACGCTCACCAATTTCGTGACGATCCGCTCGCGCCTCCGCTACATGCGGAACCTCGATTCGCAGATGAAGAGCAGCACCTTCGAATTGCTGCCGAAAATCGAACAGATCAAGCAGCAGCACGAATTCGAGAAGTTGGAGCGGATGCTTGGCGGCATCCGCGACATGGATCGACTCCCCGCGATCGTCTTCGTGATCGATCCGAAGCGCGAGCAGAACGCGATCGCCGAGGCGTTGCGGCTCGGGATCCCGATCATGGGCATGGTCGATACGAACTGCGATCCCGATCAGGTCGATTTCGTCATCCCGTCCAACGATGACGCGATCCGCTCGATCCGCGCGATCATCAGCCGCATCTCCAACGCGGCGCTCGAGGGGCGCGGCCTCAGCAGCGCCGAAGGGCTCACATTCGGCGAGATGATCGATGCGCCCCCGGCGGTCGATGTCGCCGACGACGAGACCGCCGAGGACGAGGCGGCGCCGGAGACGGCAGCGCCGGTCGCCTGACCGTTTCGATGCGTGCCGCTATACGGACGTC
>JAABUM010002299.1_pt1 | contig 25950 bp, 22 predicted proteins | sample 5559161 | NCBI WGS metagenome assembly JAABUM01 (sample SAMN10711868, study PRJNA513369) | rock metagenome | isolation source: Antarctica rocks | place: Antarctica: Victoria Land, Siegfried Peak nord
TCGGAGACCCGTGCGGCTATGCTGCCGTCGGGTGGTCGGGGTCCACATGGCGCTTCCAGGTCAGGCTTCAGCACCCTCCTGGAATCATCTCGATCCCGGCCACTCAACCCTTTCTCGGACGGGCTCTAAGATCGTGTCCTGTGTACTGCACAGCCAGCTTTCCAGATCGCGGATCGTCAGGATGATCTTCGCGTGCGGGAAATTGTCGGCGAGTTCGCGCCGATAATCGGCGGCAGGCCAGTCCACCGCCGACCGATACCCGTCGAACACTCCGTCCCAATCCACTCATGTGATAGCAGGGTCCAAAACCGAGCTGCCCCAGCGCGAGCTTAAGTGATAATGTCCCCGTGCGGCCGAAGCCTGCCCCGATCACGTGGAGCGGCATCATGTTCCTCCCAAGCATCTTTGGCTTTTGATAAGCCTCTGCGGGATAGCTGAAAACGCTGTTGCTCCGCCGCCGGTCGCCCGCACCGCGAACCGGACATCAACGCGGGGCTTTGATGGGCGACGCACGAAGGAGACAGGCCGTGGCCGAGCTTGACACGGAAGAGCGTAACGAGTTGCCGAAGCGAGAGTTCGCCTTTCCGAAGCAGCGCAAGGAACCTATCGAGGACGCCAACCATGTTCGGAACGCGATCGCGCGTTTCGACCAGGTCAAAGGGGTCAGTGATGACGAGCGGGACGAAGCTTGGAAGCGCATCAAGGCCGCTGCCAAGAAGTTCAACGTCGACCTTCAGGAGGATGATTGGCGTGAGCTGGGGAAAACAGCACGGTAGCTAGAGGATGAAGACAGAGTTTCTGGCTGCAATACTTTAATCCCGGATTGAGGTACCCCTTCGCCAGATCAGCCCATGTTCGATCCCACGGTCGTGCCGCTCGCGAGTGTCCGAGCAAGCTCGTCTGGCGTTCCCCGACTGTGGCCCGAATTTCAGCAAAGTGCAGGACCATTCCCCTTCGCACCACCGGTATGCTCGACGCTACTGAGGCTGTTGCGCTTTTTATAGACGGGAAATTCGCGATGCCTTCAACCCATTCCCTCCGGTGATCCCTTGGTTGCTCGTGAACGGAACTGGCTTCACGAAATCAGAGTTGCCAGAGACTACTCGACGCACAAGCGCCGAGAGTTTGAGGGAGGAAACGATGAGGACGATCCTGTTCACGACCGTGCTGTTAGCCGCGAGCCTGCCACTATCTGCTGGGGCTGCCGACCAGAAGCGCATCATGGCGTACGGCGACTCCATCACCTGGGGATGGAAGCCGATCGCCGAAGGCGTTCCATCCGATCGCTTTCCCGCCGATGTCCGATGGCCCGGCGCCATGCAGGCCATGCTCGGCCCGGGCTATGTGGTCGTCGAGGAAGGCCTCAATGCCCGGACGACCGACGTCGCCGATCCCACTCTGCCGCAGATCACCGGTGCCGGGCTCGATGGCAGCGCCTATTTGCCCGCCGCCCTGGCCAGTCAGGAACCGCTCGATGTGGTCGTCATCATGCTGGGCACCAATGATCTAAAAGCTCAATTCAACCGCACCCCGGAGCGGATCGCCGAGGGCGCCGACAAGCTGGTCAAGATCGTGAAGAATATCAAGGGCGGCGTCGGGACGACCTACAGCAGCCCAAAGGTGCTGCTCGTTTCCCCGCCGGTGTTGGGCTCCAACATGGTGTTCTTCAAGGAGCCGTTCGCCGGCGGGCTGGCCAAATCGCAGCAGCTGGCGAAAGCCTACGAGGACATTGCCCATAAGGAGGGCGTCGCCTTCCTCGATGCAGGAAGCGTTGTGAAGACGGACGGCCCCGACGGCCTGCACCTGTCGGGTGACGCCGAGCAGGCGCTTGGACGTGCGATCGGTGAAAAGGTCAGCGAAATCACGAAATAACGCCTGCGGCGCCGGACCTCGAGCGGATGGCTCCCGCCTCAGATCGCGGCCCGGTTCATGATGGCCGAGGCCGCCGTCCTGTCCGTCATCGCGATCGAGGTCTCGAGGCGCGGGCTTTGCAGACTCACGATCGGTCAGATCGCAGGGCAGGCGGGTGCCCGGCGTCTTTGCGGCAGGCGCTTGCCCGTGAGACTTTCAGCGTCCCGCGTAATTGACGACAGATGTGAGCAGATGGTAGTTCTCCAGTGCGATGCCAAGTGTCCGAACCGGTCGCCCGAGCCTAGACCTGGTTAACATGCCCACGGAACGCTTTTGAAAACCCGGCCCGTTTCCCAACCCAATGGTGCTCACGGGAGCGGCAGAATCGCGGACAAACCAGCCACTGTCGCACAGAACACCGTGCTGGCGATGCAGGGCATGATCCGGGCGGGCCGCTTCAAGCCGGGCGAACCACTCCCCCCGCAGCGCGAATTGGCCCAGAACCTGGGCGTCAGCCGCGCTTCTCTGCGCGAAGCGGTTTCGGTCCTCGCAACCATCGGCTTGCTGTCCATCGAGCACGGCCGAGGCACCTTTGTGGTGGGCAACGCGGAGCGGGAGGCGAAAGGGCGGGTGGCCGCGTCATGGCGCTTCGCGGCCCGCTACTCCCCCGAGGAAGTCTATCAGTTTCGCTACATTGCCGAGAGTCACGCGGCGCAACTGGCTGTAATGAAGCACACGGTCGATGAATTGGCCGAACTCAATACCAACCTCGATCTGTTCCGGTCAGCAGCCGGGCAAGGCGCTCTCGCAGCCTACGCCGAAGCCGATTTCGAGTTCCACGCCCTTGTCATGCGCTTTTCCCGCAATCGTCTGCTGGCCGATATGCATCGGAATTTCGCCTCCGTGCTGCTCGAAAGTCAGCGATTACCGCTGATCCAACGCGACGATCTCTGGCAAGCCGTGATTGAGCATGAGCGCATCGTCGAGGCCTTTACCAGAAACGACCCGGAAGGGGGGCGTTACTACATGCGCCAGCACTTGAGCCGCGCCTGCGCCCGTGCCGGGATCGCCTTGACAGAGATCGCGTGAGGGCGGTCAGCCGCCCAGCAGGGCGAACTCCTTGTGGATTGCCTCCTGATCGAGGCCGAGTCCGATGAGAACGGATGCCAGGACACGGGCTTTCGGGCCGGTGAGGTCGCCGGCGAAGATCGCCCCCACGCGGGCGAGATCCATGCCTCCTCCATTGCCGTAAATCGGCCGAACGCGTCCTTGCGGGCAGCGCGACGTCACGATTACCGGAATGCCGGCGGCCACCACGTCCGCCACCGCACGGGCGACCGACGGCGTCGCATTGCCCCGGCCGAAACCTTCTAGCACGATCGCTTTGGCACCGTCGTTCGCGGCAAACCGAAGGTATCGGTCGTCCGCCCCGATCACCAGCTTGATAAGGTCGACTTTCGTTTCGACCCGACTGGGGGCATAGGTCTTGCGCAGCACCGGGCGGCGGAAGCCGACGATATGCTCGCCATCGATTTCTCCGAGCTTGCCATGCTCACCCGATGCGAAGGTGTCGACGCGGGACGCATGCGTCTTGGTCACGTCGCGGGCGGCATGGAAATCCTGCTCGAAGGCGATCACCGTTCCCAGGCCACGGGCTTGTTCGGATGCTGCAATTCGAACCGCTTCGGCGATATTGCGCGGTCCGTCGGTGTCCGGCGTGTCGGCGCTCCGCTGGGCGCCGGTGAACACGACCGGCTTGTCGGATGCAACCAGAAGGTCCGCCATATAGGCGCTCTCTTCCATTGTGTCGGTTCCGTGGGTCACTACGACGCCCCGGCAGGTCGGATCGTCCAGATGCTTTCCAATTTGCCTGGCCAAACTGAACGCGAGGGGCAGGTCGAATTCGAACGACCCGACATTGCAGAAATCGTCGACCACGACGTCGATGCCCTCCAGCCGGTCGTGCAGGGTGCGGCGAAGGTCGTCGCCTCCGACATTCGCCACGGTATGGCCGCTTTTCGCATCGTGACGGGATGCGATCGTGCCTCCTGTGGTCACCAAAGAGATCCTGCTCATTGTCATCCTCGACTGATCCGGGCGCGCAAGCGGCAGACATATTGGTCAGACCTTAAAACGACGCGACACGGCATAGCAATCGCCAGCTCGCCTTTAAGGCAGGCATTGCTGCTCAAAAAAACTCATTGACGCTCTGAATAATTGGTAGTCCACTCACACGCGGCGATTGGTCCGACCTCCTAGGTAGACTCGATCGACGGCTGCGGCTGGGAGCGACGCGATGTCTAAGCGCGACACAGGTTCTTCATTCGACCAAACTCGCCGGCAATTCTTGCGGTCCTCGGCGCTCCTCGGCGGAACCGCCATGCTTCCGAACGTCGCCATGAGCGGTGAAGCTGCGGCGCAGGGGGCCTCGGACACCCTGGTGATCGCCGCGCCCGCGACACCCCAAGGCCTCGACATCGAGTTCGACGTCAGTCTCGGCTCGATCGATTCCCTCGGTGCGCTCTACGAATACATGCTGGGCTACGAAAAAATGCCCGACCCGAATGCGGCCGGGGTGATGCGCGAGGATACCGGCGTTCACGCCGACAAGCCCAACGGGCTCGCCTTGCGCGGCAAGCTTGCCGAAAGCTGGGAAGTGTCCCCCGATGGACGCAAGGCGATCTTCAAGCTGCGGGAAGGGGTCAAGTCCAACTGGGGCAATCCGTTCACGGCCAAGGATGTGAAATGGACGTGGGATCGGAAGTTCAACCTCAAGGGGCAGGGACTGTTCCAAACAGCCGTCCTTGGGCTCCATTCGCCCGATCAGGTCAAGATCGAGGGCGACCACGCGGTATCGTTCAATCTCGAGAAGCCGAACCCCCTGATCTTGAAGCAACAATGCAATCTCGCCAACCCAATCTATGACGGAACCAAATGCGCCGAAGCCGGTGGCAAGGACGACCCGTGGGCGGTTCAGTTCCTGAAAAGCGAAAGCGCCGGCTTCGGACCTTACCGACTCAGGCAGTTGATGCGCGGTCAGCAGGCCGTGTTCGAGGCTCGCGATGATTACTGGGGCGACAAGCCCGTTATGAAACGCGTCATCATGAAGGAGGTACCCACGTCCTCGAGCCGGCTGTCGCTGCTCCAGGGGGGCGCTGTCGACATCGCTCAATTTCTGCAGCCACGTGAGATTCAGTCGCTCAAAGGATCACCCAGCGTAGCGGTCGATGCGGTCAACTCATCCTATATGATCTGGCTCGAACTGAATGCCGCCATCCAGCCGTTCGACAATGCTGATGTGCGACGCGCCTTCAACTTAGCGATCCCGCAGGATGAGATCGTCCGGACTATTTACTATGGCCTTGCCGATAAGCAAACTGCGCCGATGCCCTACATCTATCCGATGGTGGATCAAAGCTTCTTCGCCTACGAGCAGAACCTGGAAAAGGCGAAGGAATTGCTGGGCAAGGCCGGGATGCCGAAAGGCTTCAGCGTGCCGCTGTCCTACAATGCGGGCGACCCGACCCAGGAACCCATCGCGCTGCTGATTCAGACCGCGATGCGGAAAATCGGAGTGGAGATCACGCTTGAGAAACTTCCGGCGGGCGTGTTCTACGAAGCGGTGACCAAGCGACAAAAGCCGGTCATCTTTTATCTCGACTCGCCCTGGACCCCGGACCCAGGCTATTCGATGTACCTGTACTTCAACCAAAACAGCTACGTCGATTATTCGAATTACAAGAACGATGCGGTCGATCGGCTAATCACCGAGGGTCTTGAAACGCTCGATGACAAAGTCCGTCTGGAAAGGTACAAACAAGTGCAGAAAATTCTGATGGAGGAGGCGCCCTGGGGATTCCTAGCCTATCCGAAATACACGCTGGCCAGAAAGGCGGCGCTGAAGGGGTTCACCTACTATACCTCGAACAATTTGAGATTTCAGGACTTCAGCCGCGGCTGAGCCACGCGCGTCGGAGCACGAAGGGTCGCTGCAATTGGGCTCGACCGTCTCGCGCTCCCCTTATTTCCAGTTTGGGCTTCGCGATGATGCCTGGGATGCGCTTCTTCGGACGTGCCTTGTTGATCCGGCCGCGCTTTGCGGTCGGTTATACCATCGTGGTGCTGGTGGGTCTGGCGGCGCTCTTCGCGCCGTTGGTCGCGCCCTACTCCCCCGTCGATGCGGACTCGTCCAATTTCCTGCAGCCGCCGAGCCACGCACATCTGTTCGGCACGGACGCGGTCGGCATGGATATTTTTAGCAGGGCGATCTACGCGCCGAGGATCGATCTGACCATCGCGGTGCTGGGCACCGTCTTGTCGGCCGCGGTCGGCACGACTATTGGGGCTCTGGTGGGATTCTACAGCGTCGGGCGCGGGCTTCGCGTGTGGCTGTCCTTCGCGGTCATGCGGGCCGCGGACGTAATTCAGGCGTTTCCGGTCTTCGTCTTCGCCATCGCTCTGGTCGCAAGCCTCGGCCAAAGCATCCAGACGGTGGTTCTGGCTATCGCGTTCGTGAATATGCCCATTTATTTGCGCCTGATGCGCTCGCAGGTGCTCAGCATCCGGGCGATGCGCTATGTGGAGGCCGCCAAGGTCGCGGGCGTATCGGACCTGACCGTGATCCGGCGTCACATCGTGCCGAACGCAATGGCACCGGTTCTGGCCCAACTATCGGTCAACGTCGGCTGGGGTATTCTGCTGACCGCCGCACTCTCATTCGTTGGCGCGGGCGTGCGAGCGCCCACTCCCGAGTGGGGAAGCATGATCGCCATGGGGTTCCAGAATGTCGTGACAGGCCAATGGTGGCCGTCGGTCTTTCCCGGCGTTACCCTCGCCATAACGGTGTTCGGCTTTTCGCTTATTGGGGCGTCGATCGAGATGCTGTCCAATCCGGCGGGTCGGCAGTCGATCTCGCAGGAACTGGAACTCAGGGATCAGCGCCGGGGCGCGCGCGCCACCGTTACGGCTACGGCCGATGCGGGAGGCCGGTGATGCGGATCGGGCGCTACCTGCTGCAACGCATGCTGTTCGTCCTACCGCAACTGCTTGGCATCGTGCTGGTCAGCTTTCTTCTGGTGAAGACGATCCCTGGGGATCCGGCGGTGCTGATGCTCGGTCCAACGGCGACGCCCGAGGCCATCGCCAGTCTCCGGACCCAGATGGGGCTCGATCAGCCCCTCTATACGCAATTCATCATCTACGTCGCCCATCTGTTGCATGGCGACCTCGGCATGTCCTGGCAGACCACGCGGCCGGTGCTCGAAGATCTGCTGCAACGTTTTCCGGCGACGCTCGAACTCGTGACCTATTCGCTGATCCTGGCGCTGATCGTGGGGCTGTCGCTTGGCATCGCCTCGGCACTCCACCCGCGCGGGTGGCTTGCCCGCCTAGCGGACGTCTACGGGCTCAGTGCGGGCGCGCTGCCGGATTTCTGGTTCGGACTCGTGCTGATTTTCGTCTTCTACACCCTGGCCCAATGGGCGCCTGCACCACTGGGACGGCTCGACATCGCGGTCATCGCGCCGGAGCCCGTCACGGGCTTCATGACGATCGACACCTTGCTGGCCGGGGATTTCGAGGCGTTCCGGTCGGCCGTGTCGCATCTGGTTCTGCCGGTGCTGACGCTAGGCCTGATCAATGCCGGCCCAATTCTGAAGATGACGCAGTCAAGTATGGACAAGATGCTGGCGGCCGAATTCAGCCGCTATGAGGTCTTGTGCGGGTTGCCGCATCGCCTTGTCGCGCGTCATGCGCTGCGCAATTCCCTTCCGTCCATCATCACCATCGTGAGTGTGCTGTACGGGTACCTGATCGGCGGCGCGGTCCTGGTGGAAATCGTCTTCTCCTGGGGTGGCGCGGGGCAATATGCGGTTCAGGGCGTCCTAAATTCGGACATCTATCCGGTGCTAGGCTTCGTGCTGTTCTCGGCCATCTTCTCGCTGCTAGTCTATATTGCGGTGGACCTCATCTACTTCCTCGTCGACCCCCGTATCAGTCACTGAGGGCAATGATGATGGACACGCTCAGCCGGGTGGAGAACGAACGGACCCAAACGTCCGCATCGACGCCTGACCTCATCAGGATCGAAGGCCTGCGGGTGGTTTTTCCCACCCCGTCAGGGCGGCCGCGGACAGTTCTGCGCGGCATCGATCTGGCTGTAAAGCCGGGCGAAGTGCTCGGTCTGGTGGGGGAGAGCGGTGCCGGCAAAACGACACTCGCCCGTTCGATTTTGGGCCTACCGCCTGTTCCGGGCAGGATCGATGCCGGGCGAGTCACGTTCGAGGGGCGGGACGTGCTGTGTCTTCCGGAACGGGATCTGCGCGGATTGCGCGGTCGCCGCCTCGCCATGGTGGTGCCGAACCCGCGTGGCGAACTCAATCCGGTCATGAGGGTTGGCGACCAGATCGCGACGGTCGCGCGGGTGCATCTGGGTCTCGGCCGCAAGGCGGCCCGCCATCGGGCATTGCAGATGTTGCGGGCTGTGCAAATTCCGGATCCCGAGCGCCGAATGAACGCCTATCCGCATGAATTGTCGGGCGGCATGGCGCAACGCGCTGTGATTGCGATCGCTTTGATCTGCGATCCGGCCTTCGTCATCTCCGATGATGCGACGAGTGGGCTCGACGTGACCGTGCAGGCCCAGATCCTCGACCTGCTGCGCGCGCTTGCGGCGGAGCACGGCAGCGCCATGCTGTTCATCACACGCGATGTCGGAATCACGGCGCATTTCTGTGATCGGGTCGCGGTGCTGTTCAACGGCGAGATCATGGAACTCGCGACCCGCAGACAACTGTTTCTTGCACCGAGCCATCCCTACACGTTGCTTCTGCTCGCCGCCTTCTCGCACAATTCGGCGTTGCGGCAAGCCTGGAGCGTCGTTCAGCCGAGCCTCGATGCTTCGGATGCGTGCATCTATGCGGGCCGTTGCCCGCTGGCCAAGCCGGTCTGCCGCCGCGAAAAACCGCCCCTCGCCGAATTGCAGCTGGGCCATGCGGTCCGCTGCCACTTTCCGGTGCGCCACTAATGAGCCAGATCCTCACCGTCGAGAACCTCTATAAGCACTTCCCGATCGCCGGGTCGGCCAAGGTGGTTCAGGCCATCAACAATGTGTCCTTCTCGATCCACCCTGGCGAGACCTTGGGGCTCGTTGGTGAAAGCGGATCCGGCAAGACGACGGTCGGCCGGATAATCGTGGGCCTGATCGAGGCGAGCGCCGGAAACATCCGCTTCGATCCGCAAAGGCGGGAGGGCTCGCGGCAGGGCTCCACGACGGGCAAGATCCAACTGGTGTTCCAGGAGCCGAACGAGTCGCTCGACCCCCGCATGAAGATCGGTACCACGATCGCCGAACCGTTGCAGGCCCTCAAAGTCGAGTTGAGCGAGCGGCTGCGTCGCATCCGCGAGGCCATTGGCCTTGTCCGGCTCGACCCCGCGCTGCTCGACGCATATCCGACGGAATTGTCCGCCGGGCAGCAACAGCGCGTCGGGATTGCTCGCGCGATGATCACCCACCCGGAACTGGTGGTGCTTGATGAGCCGACCTCCGCGCTCGATCCGACGGCGCGGGCCGAGATCATCGACCTCCTCAAGCGCATTCAGGCCGAGCGAAACACCGCCTACCTGTTCATTTCACACGATCTGTCGACCGTGCGCTTCATCAGCCATCGCGTGGCGGTGATGTATCTCGGCATGATCGTCGAGCAAGGCGACGCCGAGACCCTCTTCAACCGGCCCCATCACCCCTATTCGAGCGGGCTTCTGTCATCCGTGCTGCTGCCCCATCCGGATCTCGCGATGGAAAGTAGCGTCAGCCTCAAGGGTGAAATTCCGAGCCCGATCAATCTGCCCCAGGGCTGTTTTCTGGCCTCGCGCTGCCCCTTCGTGATCAATCGCTGCCGGGCCACCATGCCGCCCGCCGAAAGCGTGGGACCGGGTCACCTCGTCCATTGCTATCGCCACGAGGAGGTCGCGGGCGCAACGCCTGCTTCCGCCACCTTTGCGTCCTTTGCCGCCGAGGCCGAACGCATCCTTGCCCGGCCCCGCGAACAGCCGGCGCGCTTCATCCCATCGCGAACGGAGGTTCATCATTATGTCCGGACGGCTTAAAGGCAGAACCGCTCTCATCACGGGCGGGGCGCGCGGCATCGGCGAAGCCGTCGCCAAGGCTTTCGTGCGAGAGGGCGCCAGCGTGGCGATCCTCGATCTAAAACCGGAGGCCGCCAAGGGCGCGGCGGACCGGCTTGCGGCGAGCGGCGGCAAGGCGATGTCGGTCGCGGCCGACGTGAGCGACGAGGAGGCCGTCATCGCCGCCGTGGGAGAGGCCTCGCGCGCTCTTGGGCGGATCGATATTTTGGTGAACAACGCCGGTATCGACACCACCTCGCTCGTGGTCGCCATGCCGACCGCCATGTGGGACCACATGATGGCGGTCAATCTGCGCGGTGTCTTCCTTTGCACACGCGCCGTCCTTCCCGGCATGATCGAACGAAAATTCGGCCGGATCATCAACATCTCGTCCCAACTCGCCCATAAGGGGGCGGCAGAGATGGCCCATTATGCGGCCGCGAAGGCGGGCGTCATCGGCTTTACCCGGTCGCTTGCCTATGAGGTGGCGACCGAGGGGGTGACGGTCAACGCGATCTGTCCGGGTCCGATCGACACGGAGCTGTTCCGCAACATTCCCGAGGATTGGCGACGCCGGAAACTCGCCGAACTGCCTATCGGCCGGCCTGGAACTGTCGATGAGGTCGCGCCCACCGCCGTGCTGCTGGCATCCGAAGAAGGCGCCTACTATATCGGCGCAACCATGAATCCCAACGGCGGGGACGTCATGATCTGACCCGATTGATGGTCGCCCTTTGATCCCAACCTGTGAATTCCGTCCGGTTCTGCTGCGGATAGCAATCGGGACAACTCGATCGGGCATCGATCGCATTGGAAACCACCGTAACAGTCGTTCAAACCGCGGCTTGACGAGCCACGCTGCCCAAAAGGATGAGGATTATGGCCAAGGAAATACTTTGCGGATTCGGTGTCGACGTCGATGCGGTCGCCGGCTGGATTGGCACCTACGGCGGCGAGGATTCGCCCGACGATATTTCGCGCGGCCTGTTCTCCGGCGAGGTGGGAAGTCCGCGGCTGCTGAAGATGTTCGGCCGGCTCGGCATCAGGACGACTTGGTTCATTCCTGGCCACTCGATCGAGACCTTTCCGGAGCAGATGAAGGCCGTCGCGGATGCGGGCCACGAGATCGGCATCCACGGATATACACATGAAAACCCGATCGATATGAGCCGCGAACAGGAAACGGAGGTCTTGGACCGGTCGATCGACCTGGTCCAGAAACTGTCGGGCAAGCGGCCCACCGGCTATGTCGCGCCGTGGTGGGAATTCTCGAATGTCACCAACGAATTGTTGCTAGAGCGTGGAATCAAATACGATCATTCCCTGATGCATCATGACCATCAGCCCTATTACGTCCGGGTGGGCGACAGCTGGACCAAGATCGATTATTCGAAAAAGCCGTCCGACTGGATGGTGCCGCTAAGGCGTGGGCATGAGACCGATCTCATCGAAATTCCGGCAAACTGGTATCTCGACGACCTGCCGCCCATGATGTTCATCAAGAAGTCACCCAACAGCCACGGCTTTGTGAACCCCCGCGACATCGAGCAGATGTGGCGCGACCAGTTCGATTGGGTCTACCGGGAATATGATTATGCGGTGTTCCCCATGACGATCCATCCGGATGTGTCCGGCCGCCCGCATATTTTGATGATGCTCGAACGGCTTTACCAGCACATGGCCTCGCATCCGGGGGTGAAATTCGTCACCATGGACCAGATGGCGGACGATTTCTCGAGACGCTCGCCTCGGAAGAAGTAACCGGATCGCTCCATAGCTCCGGACAGCCCTTTGCCCCGCTTGCGTTCGGGTTGGCGCGATTTCAAAGCGACAATGAAATTGCGTCAATGTTTTTCGGCCTCAAGGACGGAAATGATGTGCGCTCTTTGTGGTGTGCTTGGCGGAACGGAGCATTGGGCCGATGCCCATGTCCGTCCCGGCGCCTTCACCCGCAATACGGGGCCGCTCGACCGGCGGCGGGAACGCGCCCGCCGCGTGACCCACGCCAATTGCATTCTCGGGCATTTCGGACTGCGTCTCAGGGACTGGCAGGGCAGCGCCTTCATGCTTTCGACGAAGACGGGAAAATCCGAACTGGTCGACAATCTCGCGCATCTTTGGGCCACGGCTGAAAAGTTGCTGGGACGGCCGCTCGACCCGCTCGACCCGGCCTTGCTCGACCGGCTCGAAGTTCATCATCCTTGACCGAGGTTCCGGCTTTCACGCCCGTTTTCCTGCTCACCGGCTTTCTGGGCTCGGGCAAGACGACGCTGCTGGCCCGGCTCCTGAAGGACCCGACGCTTGCCGATAGCGCCGTCCTCATCAACGAATTCGGCGAGGTCGGCCTCGACCATCATCTGCTCGGGCGGGTGGATGAGACCATGGTGCTGCTGCAATCGGGCTGCCTGTGCTGCACCATCCGGGGCGAACTTGCTTCCGCCATCCGCGATTTACATTCGAAGCGCGAACGCGGTGCCGTTCCGCCGTTCCGCCGCCTGATTGTCGAGACGACCGGGCTAGCCGATCCGGTGCCGTCGATTTCCACGATCACGGCCGACCCGGTGCTGCGCCACCATTTCCGCATCGGAGCGGTCGTCACCACGGTGGATGCGGTCAATGGTCTCCAGCAACTCTTGCACCAGCCGGAGAGCGTCAAGCAGGCGGCCATCGCCGACCGTCTCGTGCTGACAAAGACCGACCTCTGTGAGCAAGCAACCGTTGGGGCCGTGGTCGATGCGTTGCGGGCCATCAATCCGGATGCGCCGCTGCTGGTGGCCGCGACCGATGAGCTGAACGCGCAGGCGGTCTTGGACGAGCGGCCGACACTCACCTCGGTCCTGGGCGGCATACGTTGCCTGGAGGTCCCGGTTGACCGGTTGGCGGACGAGACCAGCGGCCAAGCCAGCCTGAGCCGGCATGGCCGCGGGACCGCTTCCTTTTCCCTCGTGATCGATGCTCCGATTGACTGGACGCTGTTCGGCCTCTGGCTGACCATGCTGCTCAACCGGCACGGCGAGCAGGTCCTTCGCGTCAAGGGCCTCCTGAATGTTGCCGGCACCGCGACGCCGGTGGCGATCCATGGCGTCCAGCAACTCGTCCATGTACCGACCCATCTTGCGGCTTGGCCCGATCAGGATCGCCGGTCCAAGATCGTATTCATTACGCGGGGGCTCGACCCCGCATCGATCGCCCGCTCGATGCGGGCCTTCGGCGTGATGCATGAGGCCGAGCCCCAAGCCCTGGCCGTTGTTTGAGGGCAGGCGCTCGCTGGCTTTCATTGGCAAAGCCCCATAGACGACGATCACTCCGCCAAGGCGCGCATTTCCTTGATCAGGTCCGATTTGCCCTCGAAGCCGATGCCGGGCAGATCCGGCATAACGATGTGCCCGTCGTGAACCTTCACCCCGTCCGGAAACCCGCCAAAAGGCTGGAACAGGTCCGGGTAGCTTTCATTGCCGCCCAGCCCGAGCCCCGCCGCGATATTCAGCGACATCTGGTGGCCGCCATGCGGAATGCAGCGGCTTGGTGACCAGCCCGCGATCGTGAGTTCCTGGAGGGTTCGCTGGTATTCGCAAAGCCCGTAGGAGAGTGCGCAATCGAATTGCAGCCAATCGCGGTCCGAACGCATGCCACCATAGCGCAGCAGGTTGCGCGCATCCTGATGGCTGAACAGGTTTTCCCCCGTCGCCATCGGGCCGGGATAGAACTCGGCCAAAGCGGCCTGTAGCGCATAATCCAGCGGGTCTCCGGCTTCCTCGTACCAGAACAGCGGATAATCGCGCAGCATCTTGGCGTAAGCGATGGCCTGCTCAAGCGTGAGGCGTCCGTTGGCGTCGACCGCCAGCCGCGCTCTGCCGTTCAACTCCGTCAGCACGCCTTCAATGCGCGGCCGATCCTCCGCCAGGCCGTTACCGATCTTCATCTTCACGACGGTGTAGCCGCGGTCGAGATAGGATGCCATCTCGGCGCGCAGCTGCTCGACACCCTTGCCTGGATAATAATACCCGCCGGCCGCGTAGACGAAGACGCGCGGGTCGGCCCGCCGCCCGTGGCGTTCGGCCAGTAGGCGGAACAACGGCTTCCCGGCGATCTTGGCCACTGCGTCCCAAACCGCCATATCGATGGTGCCCACCGCGACCGACCGCTCGCCGTGTCCGCCGGGTTTCTCATTCCTCATCAGGGTGGCCCAGATGCGGTCGGGGTCCAGGTTGTCGCCTGCTTGGTTCAGCAGCGTTTCGGGTGGGGCCCCCCGTAGGCGAGGCGCGAATCGTTCGCGGATCGAGCCGCCCTGGCCGTAGCGACCGTTCGAATTGAACCCGTACCCGACCACGGTGCGTCCGTCGCGCACCACGTCGGTCACGATCGCCACCAAAGAAAGGGTCATTTTCGAGAAGTCGATGTAGGCATTGGCAATCGATGAAGCGATTGGCGCCGTCACTTCACGGATTTCCATGATGCGCATTAGGTTCAGCTTCTGGTTGGGGTTTAGGAATTCCGGCGCCTGGGGCCACTGCGCCTCCGGGACGCGTGACCGTCGAAAGTCGCTTATGGTGGAAGGCTTGACCGAAAGAGGCGGGTCCCGGAGCGCACATGCCTTTCGGCGGCGCCGCTCCAGCTTTAGTCACCGGCGATTTAATCGGGATGGAACCGCAAAGCGATTCCACCTCCGTGGCTCGAAGCGCCGCAAGCCGATCAGTTCGGGAGGGCAACCGGCTTGACACGGTTCGGTTCGAGCCAGCCCGAGGGGGCCGTGCAGTCGGTGCAGTTGATGCCCGGCAGCGTGTCGGCGTAGCTGACCGGAGGCAAGTCCTGGATTGTCGCCTTCGGCGTCGCGTTGCCGGTCTGGACCGCGTCGATGCTCAGTTCCGGTAGCAGGTCGCCGTTGAGCGATGTATCGAGGAACAGCGGCGATACCTTGTCGGCCGGGAAGGTATTACAGCCCCCGGTGAAAATGTCGCCCGAGCAGACCTTCACGTCTTTCGGCTCGACCCAGGGCAACGGGTATTCGATATTCTGCTTCTCCAGTTTCTTCTTGCCCGTGACCACTTCCATCATCAGCTTGAACGCATAGCCGCCGACCGCTGGGCCGGCGCTCGACGAAACGCCCTTCAGCCCCTTGGCCTGCATGGCCGGATCGGCTATCAGCAGCCGGTAACCGTTGTTCGATTGACCCGCGATGGTGACGAGGCGCTCCGGTCGGCCGTTCATCACGGCCTGGAGGGAGCCGTAGGTGCCGTCAACGGTCCAGATGCCGTCGATGTTCGGATGTGCCGCGAGGATCTTGGCAACCTCTTCCTGCGAGGTCGCGTCGTTCCAATTGCCGTAGAAATCGCCGACGATCTTGATGCCCGGATATTTCTTGAAGATCCCATAGGCCTGTTCGTCATAGGTCTTGGTCACGGTCGTCCCCGCGACCCCGTGGTTGAAGACGACCTCGCCTTTGCCACCCATCTGGTTGACCATCCACTGGGCCGTATTGGCGCCGTAGCGGGCCGTGATGTTGCTGACGTTGTGGGCGCAAGGCTCGGTGACCGTGGCGTCGTAGGCAAACACCACCACCCCTTTGCCGCAGGCCTGCTTGATGACGCGGTTGAGCGCGGTGGGGGACAGCGGGTAGATCAGGATCGCGTTGGCCCCCGAGGCGATCATGCTTTGCAGATCGGAGATCTGATGCTGCACGTCGGTGCCGGAGATGACGGTCTTGAACTCGACGCTCTTGTCATAGGGCGGGGTGAACGCAAGAGCCTTGACTCCGTTCGCCGCCGCCGCCTGCCACGAGTTCCCGCTGTAGCTCATGTCGAGAAACACCTTGTAGTGCTGCTCGGCATGGCTTGTCGTGGCGGCCGACAGGGCCAGGGCGGTTGCCCCGGCCGCTGACAGCAAGGCTTTCAGCGCCGTGCGATTCTTTACTCTAGCCATGATTATGGTCCTCCCTAGTTGACTTGTCGCTCGCCCCGCGTGGCCCAGGGTTTGCGCAATCGGGATTGCGGGCTCTGGAGCAGCAAGGCCGCTAAGATAACGGCGCCCTGCACGACGCTCCGAAAACCCTGCGACAGGCTGAAGGCGGTGATGACCGTGGACAGCGTGCTCAGAAACAACGCACCGGCCAATGTTCCGAGGTAAAGACCTGAGCCGCCCGTCACGCGCGCCCCCCCGATCACGACGGCCGCAATGGTCGGCATTAGCAGGGCATTGCCCATGTCCAGGGTGGCGCTCGCCGAATAGCCGGCCAGCAGAACTCCGGCGATCCCTGCGCAGAGGCCGCTTATCGTGTAGACCGCGATCGTCAAGGCCGTGATGGGCAGGCCCAACACCTGGGCGGCGGCGGGGCTGCTGCCCAGCGCATAAAGCTTTCGTCCCTCGGCGGTTCGGTTTTGAAACACCACCGCAACCAGGACGAATGCTACAGTGAACAGGATCGGCAGGGGCAGGCCAAGCCAGCGCCCGCTCATGAAATGCTGGAGGGCGGGCGCGACGGGCTGCTGGGAACTCCCCGCCGTGAGGCCGAGCGCGACTCCGAAAAACGTAGTCCCCGACGACAGCGTCATGATGAAGGGCGGCAGCTTCGCGACCGCGACCCCGATCCCGTTCACCAACCCGATCGCACCGCAGCCGAGCAGCGCTGCCGGGAGTGCGTAAAAGAGCGCGTCGTTGCTGCCGCGCGTCAATCCGGCGATGATCATACCGCCGATCCCCATCACGACCCCGATCGAAAGGTCGATGCCGCCGATCAGGATCACCAAGCCTTGGCCGAAGGACGCGACGATCAGGAAAATCGCCGTGACCAGGATCGCGGTCAGTTGATCGAGGGACCCAAAGGACGGATTGAGCAGCTTCACGCCGACAGCCAGCGCCGCCGTGGCGCCGAGCACGCCCAGGGCGGGGACGAGTCCCGGACTGAGGATGGGACGGCGGCGGCCCACCACCCCGAGCTTGGCCTCGTCTTGGCAAGCTGTCTTGTCCGTCCGCATTAGGCGAGCTTCCGTCGTCTGAGCCTGGCAAGGAGCGGCCCAAGTTGGCCGAAGAAGATGGCGACGATCATGATCACGCCGTTGAAAATATTCGTGTAGAACTCGGCGACGCCGAGCGCGAACAGCATCTTCTGCATGACGGTCAGGATGCCGGCGCCCACCAGGGTTCCGAGGATGCCGCCCCGGCCTCCCGTTAGCGACGTGCCGCCGATGGCGACGGATGCGAACATGAAGAGCAGAAAGGAGTCGCTCACGCGTGGATCACCGGAGCCGATTTCCGCACTGTAGACATAGCCCGCCGCGGCGTAGCACAAGCCCGCAAGCACGAAGGCCAAGAGCTTCGTGGCGCGCACGTCGAGGCCCGACAGGCGCGCGGCGGACGCATCCGCCCCCACCGCATAGATCGCGATGCCGCGGCGCATGCGCTTGAGCAGTAGCCAAAGCAGCGCCGCGCCGATCAGGATCACGGCCGCCACCGGCAAGCCATAGATGTCGCCAGTGAGGTTCGAGGCGATCGATTCCGCGACTTCGCCGCCCGGGGCCGGCAAAATGATCAGGGCAACGCCCTGGCAGATGATCAGGGACCCGATCGTCACCGCAAGGGATTGCAAGCCGAGCTCGGCGACTAGCCAGCCGTTCAGCAGCCCAACGACAGCGCCGAGGCCGAGTACCACCGCGAAGCTACCGGCGCTGCCGAGGTGTCCGGCGCTGGTTGTGGCGACCACCACGTTGGCGATCGCGATCACCCCGGAGCCCGACAGATCCAGTTCACCCGCCAGGACTACCAGGGTGAGGCCCGCCGACGCCAAGGCCAGCACGACGCCATTGTTCAGCAGGTTGCCGATCCCGAAGGCCGACAGGGCGGGCGGCTCGTAAGCGGCGTAGATGGCGAACATCGCCAGGAAGAGTAGCGTGGCGGTGACGGCTCCGCCTCCCCCGGTCCAGCGGCGTCCTAGGCGGGAGACCGGGGAGGTCATCAGACCGTCGCTCCTACGGTGTCCGGAATGGCGCGCTCACCGGTACCTGCGTGGCCGGATGCCATGGATAGGAGGCGGTCCTGCGTGAGCGCCTCGCGCGCAAGCTCTCCGACGATCGCGTTGCGGTATAGCACGATGCAGCGGTCGCACAGGTGCACGAGTTCGTCGAGTTCGGTCGAGCAGAACAGCACCGCTCCGCCATCCCGGACGAAAGCCCGCATCATCGCATAGACGTTCTGCTTCGCGCCGACATCAACGCCGCGTGTGGGATCGAACAGGAGAAGGCATTTCGCGCCTCCGATCAAGGCGCGCGCCAGGATGGCTTTCTGCTGGTTGCCGCCCGACAGCGCGCTGATGCTCATGGGCAGATAGCGCTCGGCCAGGTTCACGGCGGGCATGACGGTCCCGGCGAGGCGGCGCTCGGCTCTCGGGTTCAGCAGTTCGAAGGGGCTCGCCTTGTTGATGACCGGCAACGAAATATTGGCAATGGTAGAGAGGTCGCTGAACACGCCTTCGGATTTGCGATCCTCGGGCACTAGCACGACCCCGAGCCGACGCCCCGCCCGGGGGGAGCGGATGGGCGTTTCGATGCCGCCGACCGCAATGGTTCCGGCCCGCAGCGGCGACAGTCCGACCAGGGCCTTGAACAGGCTCGATTGGCCATGGCCTTCGAGGCCCGCGACACCAAGGATTTCCCCCTGCGCGAGCGAGAAGCTGACGTCGGTGATTCCGGGCCCGGTCAGGCGTCTGGCGACGAGCGCCGGCGGGTTGGCGGCACGGACGGCCGTTGGTGTACTCACGAAGGTCTCGACTACGGAGCGGCCCGCCATGCTGCTGAAAATTACGTCATCGCTCATGGCAGAGACTTTGCTGTCCAGCACCTTGCGGCCGTTGCGCAGGATCACGCAACGGGCACAGAGACGGCGGATCTCGTCCAGCTTGTGGCTGATGTAAAGGATCGCGGCACCGCTGTGGCGGACACGCTCGACGAGTTCGAACAACCATTCCCGGTCGGACAGGGCCGCCGTAGGCTCGTCCAGAAGCAGCAGGGAGGGCTGCCGGGACAGGGCACGGACAATCTCCACCTTCTGTCGCATCCCGAGCGGCAGATCGCTGACCGGCGTTGAGGGTTGGATGTCGGTCACCCCGTGCCGCAGCAGGACTTCCGCGGTCTGCTTCTCCAGCTTTCGAGCCGAGAACAGACCAACCTGATTTGCCTGCAGGCCGGGCAGAAACATGTTCGTCGCGACCGACAGCGTGGATACCAGGCTCAGTTCCTGGAAAGCGGTTGATACCCCGCTTTGCTGCGCGTCGACGATGTTGCGCGGCATGAATAGTGCGCCGCCGATCCGGATCTCTCCAGCATCCGGACTGACCGCGCCGCAGAGCGATTTGACGAGGGTGGACTTGCCAGCGCCGTTTTCGCCCAACAACCCGCAGACCTCTCCTGGGTACAGCGCGAAGGAAACACCGTCGAGCGCGAGGGTCGCTCCGTATCTCTTGCTGATGGATTTCACCTCGAGAAGCGGTTCCACCATCAGGCCTCGGTGTATCGACCGGATCGAAAGTGGCACTGGTCAGACCTGACAGATCTAAGGTCTGACCAATGCCACTTTCGCTTTAACATGGCACAGAAACGCGGGTCAACCTATCATGGCGCCTAGCAGCGGGTCCGTTTGAAATTACGGCAGTCAACCTGCCGCAGTCAGCGATTTTCGCCCGGGCTTGGGGGTGGTTGTACGCTCCTCCGGCGCCAGAGGAGCAGTTAGCTTCCCGTACATCTCGAATAAGTGCTCGACGCGCTCGCGGTTGGAAGTGAAGGCCTCCTTGCGATAGAGCCGATCCACAGCTCGATCTAACGCCTTGTGAGCGTTGCGCAGCTCGGCGGGCATCGAAGTCGGGTCGTACAGGTGAGCCGGCGTGGCGTTCGGATAGAGGGCCCGAGCCGCGAGGATGGCGTTGCCCAAGCCCTCCAATTTTACCGTCTGCTTGTCGGACATCTTCGGCCAGGGGAAGTTGTTGTAGACGATGTCCTTCGAGTAGCGAAACCGGCTTTCGAGGCGACCACACACGGCCTTTACCCATGCCATGTGCATCGCCGATTGGATGACGCAGAAATGTACCACCGTTGTCGTAGGCAATGCGAAACAGCTATTCCCCACTATGTCGTTCTTGCTGAAAAAGCCAAACGGTATGTAGTCGCGCCGCTCCGAGGTATGCCCAGGTATAAGAATGAAATTGGTCTTGGGCTGCGTAACCTGCCGGAACAAGGTTGGGTATGGATATTTCCGAGTCGTCCTGGCTCGACTGGCCTTCCTGAATGCGGCAACGGCCTGGACACGTTGTTTCACCAATGGCAATCGGTTAAAGTCTGTAGGATCGGCACCGACGAGCCAAGCACCCACCTCTTCTTTCCATGAAGGTATTCCTTGGTGCTCAGGAATGGCCTCACGTATTTCTTTGCTGCAGGCTCCGCAGCAAGGAACTCCTGTTTCTCCTGATCGGTAAATAGAAAATGGCCCCCGTCGGTGGGCTTGCTGCCGTACATCATCTCTGGCATGCCGAAGATGTTCTTCGATCTGTTTTCGACGAGAACCCAGGGTCCATCGACCAAGTAGGCGTTTAGCCTTGGAACGGAAACCTCTTGGGACTCGCCGTCCGGAGAGACGTAGTCGAACAGCCGTCTCTTTTCATGTGCCTCCTTCGAGAGCCCGATGATCACGCAACATACGGCGGCCTTGCCCTTCGCCTCGCTTTCCCATTTGAACGTACGATGCGCGAAGCTGATATTCAGCTTATGACGCGCCAGGGTCCGCCACAATATGCCGACCTGTTCTCCTTGTGTGATTGAATTCGTGGCGACGAATGCGAAGTCGATCTTGTGCCCTTCCCCGTAGCTCGCGCTCTTGACGAACCAAGCCGTCACGAAGTCCATCACTCCTGCCGAGCTGGAATGGGATCCGTAGACTTTCTTCAGCAATGCCTTCTGTTCGTCGCTCTGGAGGTGGTGCCCCATGAACGGAGGATTGCCAAATATGTAGCTGCATTCCGAAGCTGGCAGGACCTCTTCCCAATCGAGTTCGAGCGCGTCCCGATTCCAGATATGAGGCGACACCTTCAATGGGATACGGGCAAATGCCTGGCCGAACTCCAGCGACAGGCGCACGTTCATGATGTGATCGGCGATTATGCACTTAAGTTAGCGGATTTGGCATGGTACATGATTCGCGACAGGCCGGCGGAACTGAGTGCGATGAGATAGAGGTCACGCTTGAGATGAGCAAGGCGGGCCAATGGGCTTATGTTAGCCACGATCCTGAGCGTTTCTCGTTAGAGGAGATAATTGCAAGCATCTGGGCCGCGATGTTTGTTGTTAAATCAAAGGAAGCGTGTGGTCCGCATCGTCCGCACCTTGACCTAGACGAAAGCTGAGAAGCTGAGCCGTCATCGTGTAACGAAAACGCGGGTCAGCTAGCTTCTCGCGAAAATTCGGCAAACCAAGGTAGGGATGCGATCGGTCAGGAGGCGTTACGTCGCTTTCTATAAAGCTGGGCACTGGACCAACGTGCCGATCTACCATAGAGAAATTCTTGCACCGGTCCCTAATGCTGGCGATGTCAAAACTATCGCACTCAAGTTCGTGCGCGAAGTCGTTCCTTATGCCTTTCAGTATCACTGAATCTTTATAGGCTTCCTCTGACAAGATCCCTATTAGATAAGCGACGTCGATTTTAGCGCTGAAGGGTCCAAGTGATCCGCTTGGCCTGAATAGGTTCTGAGCGATCGTCTTGTGGTGTTCGTTATCTTGTTTCATCAAATTGCGTAAAGCTTCCTCAAGTCGTATATCGACAATGGAGCCAGCTACGATACCAGCGGCCCGATCTGAATCAAATTCGACCTGTTCGAAGGGGTTCGGACCGATGCGCTTTTCACCTTTGCCGTAGTGGTAAAATCCAAGTCCTGTAGTCGTGACTAGGAAATCTTCGCCCCCAAACGAGCTTGCGTGAGCGGGTAGGGATGCTAGCTTTTCCTCCACCGTAGTAATCTGTGGGATCCTTCGTAGCCACTGCGCAATCGAGGCGGCTTCTGTGCGTGAGAAACCATAGCCGGACCAACCTAGGCCTGGGTGGCGTATCCAAAGCGTCGCGAAGCGGTTTTCGGAATCAGGAAGCACGTACCAGCGGGGGTCGAAGGCGGAATTCGGGTGTGTCCCCTCCGGCATGTCGTTCGGCACCGGCTCCAACATATGGGCGCGGGACGCGCCAAGCGTGTTGATCACACGCTCTATCGCCTCGGCGTCTGCGATCGCCGTCCATTGGGTTTTTCCGTCCACGATGATTTCCAGGACGGCGCTGCGCTTGTCCTCTGCAACGCCGGCTTGCACCGTGAATGCCGTTGATGGATCGTCAGGCATGGACTGAACCTAAAAGTCGGTCGAGACCAGGACTGTTGCATGACAAAATCAGACGAACAACTCTCCGATCAAGAGGTCAAAGAGCGGAGCGAGGCGGCCCTCAAGCGGCTGCTCAAGATGCCTCCCGAGCCAAGGGGTAAGCCACCTGGCTCGGGAGGCTTAGCGAAGAAGCGGGGCAGGCCGGCTAAGCCGAAGGATCGGCCTTCCTCCTAGTCTTTCGCCACCTCACAAACCGCCGCGCCTTCTGCTTAAGCGTGCGCGGCTTCACGAGGCTGTTGATACGTGAGCCGCTTGCCTTCGGCACCCTTGAGAAGGCGGGCGGCTCGGTCGGTATCGTTCACACCGAGCTTGATCCGGTTGTTGTGCCGGAAATCGAACTCGGCAAGGTAGCGGTGCAAGTGAGCTTCACTGACGTGCTGATAGATGCCGTTGATGCCGCGTTTCAGGACGGAGAAGAAGCCTTCGGCGGTGTTGGTGTGAACGTAGCCGCCCGTCTTCACGTACTCGTTAGCCGAGTGGTTCACGGTGCGATGGGCGGCAAATTCGTCGCCGATCGCGGAATAGACCGGAGCTTCGTCGGTCATCAGGGTGCTCTTGCGGCTGGCGTGCTTGACGATGATCGGCCGCAGCGTCTTGGCCGTGACGTTAGCGACGTGGAACGATCGGACATGGCCGTCCCGCTCGATGAGCGACATGACGGCCTTCTTCGGCGCGGGAGCCCTATAGGCGCGGTTCTTGGCCTTGCCGCCGATGAAGGTTTCGTCGACCTCGACAACCTCATTGGGGCCGCCCATGCCGTTCGCGTCGGTCGGGTTTTCATCGTTCATGGCCTCGCGGATGCGGTGCGCCATGAACCAAGCGGTCCGATAGGAGCCGAGTTCGAGGTTGCGCATGAGCTGATGGGCCGAAACGCCCTTCTTGCTTGATGCCATGAGATGCAAGGCCAGGAGCCACTTGCGAAGCGGAATGTGCGACCGTTCCATGACGGTGCCGGTGCGGCAGGTGAACTTGCCCCGGCAGTCGCGGCAGAGGAACATGCCGGGCTGGGTTTTCCCGGCCATCCGCATCGTGTCGAGCGATCCGCAATGAGGACAGGTCACGCCGTCTGGCCAACGCGAAGCCTCGATGTGCTCGCGGGCCTTGTCTTCGTCGTGGTAAATGGGATTGGAAAGGGACGTCATCGGCTTAGCTCCGTTGACGTTATAAAATCATGCAGCCTGTGCTAAGTCAAGTGCATAATCGCCATGTGATCCATCATCCATAGGGCCACCTCGGCTATCCGAGCGGGAAACTCGGCTATCTCGATCCCGTAGAACTGGCTTACGTCCACGCTGGACAACGTAGCGACGTCGAGCAGTTCCCTTTGGCCTTTCGGATTCAGCGCCTTCAACGCTTCCATTTCCAGGAAGCGAATTTCCCGATAGGCGATAATCAGGAAGTTGCCGCAACCGCAGGCGGGATCGAGCAAGCGTAATCTGGATAGGCGCTCCTTGAACCCCCTGATGCATTGGCGCGGCCCGTATCACGCCGAATAAGCAGCTTTTGCAGCTCCGATCGCAGGCCATCTAGAAACAGTGGCTCAACAACTCGAAGAATGTTCTTTTCACTGGTGTAATGGGCGCCGGTCTCTCTCCTCTCCTGCTTGTTCATGACCGATTGGAACAGTGATCCAAAGATCGCGGGCGAAATTGCGTCCCAGGAGAACGTGCATGCTTCGATCAGGCGCTCTCGCATGCCGCTGTCGAAGTCGGGAATATCCAAGCGCTCCGCGAACAAGTCCCCGTTCACGTACGGAAATTGCTTCAGGTCGACGTCAAGCTTCTTTTGGCGAACCTCGTCCGGCGTATTGAGGACACCAAAGAGGCGCGCAAGCCAGGGACCAAGATCGCTTCCATCCTCGTTGGTTCGCTCTCGAATCAGCGTATCGAAGATGTCGCGCGGTTCGAAGATCCCCGTGTCGTCCGCAAACAGGCAAAATAGGATGCGGACGAGAAATCTCTCAAGGTCGTGTCCAACATACCCCGATGCCGTCAGCGAATCATGCAGTCGGCCCATCAATGCGGCGGCATCGATGTTGACGGGATCCTGATCTCGGAATGTTCTCTTCTGGACACCGATAATGAAGCCAAAGGCCTCTATGTTCCGGGGCAACTCCGCCAGCGTGAACTTAATGGGTTGATCGCCCTCTTCGAGATCGTAGATTTCAAAGGTCTGGAAGTCGGAGAGCAGTATATACCTCGGCAGTTCCGCGTCCTTTAAGCCGGGGAAATAATCGAGGGCTTGCTGCTTAGCAGGGATCAAGCTTCTTCCGGCGCTCTTTTGCTCGATGAGCAACACGCCCTTCCAAAAAAGATCGATGAACCCGCGCTTGGACTTCAGAAGCTTCACGGGCTCCTCGAAGCTGGCGACCCGTCTCACCGACATCCCGAAAACCTCGAAGAAGTCCCGGTAAAAGAGTTGGGTCTGTCCCTTTTCGTAGCCGTCCGTCGCCCACTCATCGGCAAACCGAGCTGCACGCGCCCTTATCTCATTCCAGCTCAGCCGCATTGTCCGCCCGCTTGTTATACGGCCCGCGCTTCTTCGCGGGCGCCTCGGCAGCTTCCACCAGCGCCACGGTGTCCACAACCTCCCAAAGCCTATCAGACACGCCAGCAGCCATGGCAGGGGTGACACGAAGCGTCTTATCGATACGGACGAAGTTGTAGTAGGTCGTGAACAGCGCGACAGCGTGGGTGTCAACGCCGGTGTGATTCCAGGCCAGCGTGGCGGAGTAAAACCAGGCCAGTGGGTCTGGGACGGCGGATTATGCGGTGGTGATCTCGCCGGTGTCGGGATCGACGATCTCGGCGGTGGCCTGGTTTTGCTCCGCCCTGGCCGACGTGCGTCGGCGTCCGACCGACTGCTTGAGGCGATAGCTGTCGCCGTTCATGGTCAGGATTCTGGCGTGGTGGGTGAGCCTGTCGAGCAGGGCGCCGGTGAGCCGCTCCGATTCCAGAACCGATGTCCAGTCCTCGAAGGGAGGTTCGAGGTGATGATGGTCGAGCCCCGCTCGTAGCGCTGCGAGAAGGCCTCGAAGAGTAGCTCGGCTCCGGTTGCCGAGAGCGGCACGTAGCCAAGCTCGTCGACGATCAGCAGCTTCACGGCCGGTAGGTCGCGCTGGAGCTTGAGAAGGCGCCGCTCGTCCCGTGCTTCCATGAGCTGCGTCACCAGGGACGCGGCGGTGGTGAACGCCACGGTGAAGCCCTTCTGGCAAGCCGCCAGCCCCAAAGCCAGAGCGACATGACTCTTGCCGGTGCCGCTGTTGCCGAGCGCGATGATGTTCTCTCGGCGGACGATGAACTCGCAACGCCCGAGGTCCAGCACCAGCATCTTGTTGAGGCTCGGGATGGCGGTGAAGTCGAAGGTGTCGAAGCTCTTCACCGCCGGGAACCGCGCGGCGCGTATGCGGCGCTCGACAACCCGGCGCTCGCGATCGATCAGTTCCAATTCCACCAGGCGCAGCAGATAGCCGGGGTGATCGATGCCGCCCTGCGCGCACTCGCGCGCCACCTTGTCGTACTCGCGCAGGATCGTCGGCAGCTTCAGCTGCTTGAGGTGGTGCCCGAGGAGAACC
>JAABUM010002300.1_pt1 | contig 25949 bp, 22 predicted proteins | sample 5559161 | NCBI WGS metagenome assembly JAABUM01 (sample SAMN10711868, study PRJNA513369) | rock metagenome | isolation source: Antarctica rocks | place: Antarctica: Victoria Land, Siegfried Peak nord
TGGACTCCGCTGAGCGCGGTTTCGTGACGGGCGGGACCACCCGACGGGTGATGCCCGCCACGGTGCCGCAGTCGCCGAATGTCGAACACGAGCTGATGCGTCACCTGTCGCTGGCTCAGATGCAGGAGTTCCGCCTCCTGGCGGCCAAGTTGGGCTCGTGGGTCCGCGAATCGGTCGCCTCCTTCGATGGCCTGCCAGTCAACTTCGACGGCGTCCACCCCGTCTCGGACTCCTTCACCCCGGGACTGACACTGTCCGGTGGCGACGGTGTCACTGCTGAGCACGACTCTTCGGATTCCTCCGCGGTGCTGCTGGACCGCGCGTGGCGCCGCTTCGCGCACCGGATGGCGCGGTCGGGTCACCCGAGCCCGTGGCCGGCGGCGTTGTCGACCGACCAGCTGGTGACCCTGTGGCTGGAAATGTCCGGTGTACACGACGCACCGATCCATGACCCGCACCCGGCCCCCATCCCGGCACCGCTGTCCGACCAGCGTTCGATCCTGCAACAGGCTGGTCGTGACCATGAAGAGGTGGCGGTGCTACAGGCCCAGGTGACCGCATTGACACGTCTGCTTGCGCACCGCGACAAGGCACTTCAGCTACGCGAGGCCCGCATCCGGGACATGCGGCGAACCGTATTGATCGAGAACGAGAAACGCGAAGCTGCCGTCGCTGCTATCGCGACTCTCAAGGCTGGACGGACCTACAGATTGGCCCGACGAGCCGCACAGGCTGCTGCGCTCCGCGACCCGAGAAGGCTCGCACGCGGAGCAGTCAAGAAGGCCGACGGAGGCATCCGTGCCTACCGCCGGATGCGCTGACCACGTCGACTTTCACGGAACGCCTGAAGAGGTCCGCTGATCTGCAGCTCCAGCACCGGTGCATCGCGGTATGTGCCGAGGGTCGTACGAGGCGAGGCTCTCGCGGGGCCACACCACGAGGTCGCCGTCCTCGTCGTTCCAGTCGGATTGGATCCGGTCTTGTCCAGGACTCGCGCACGGGCCGGATCCGGCGTCGCGGTCCGCGCCGTCGAGCTGGTGACGGGCGCCCCGCTCATCAGATGAGCCTTCAGAACCACGACAGCTTCGGTGGTGAAACCTTGGGTGCCGAACTCGAGCGTCGAAGCCCTCAACGATCTCCTGTGCGCCTGCAGCAGCCGGCCACGATTGCGAAAAGTGCACCGGGTCAACCCGGCTGACGGTACGCACGTCATCTCGAAATCCTCGTGCTCGAGCCGGTTCTGGATCGTAGCCCTCGTCAACGGTCGGAGGGCAATCGAGCACCAGATCATCGGTGATGTTGTAGAGACCGATGACACTGGCTAGTGCTGTACTTCTGATTCACTGCACTAGAGCGCTCGAATGCCCTGGACGAACCAACGGGAGGTGGGCCGCTCGGTGGGCCCCGTCCATCATCAGAGGTGCCCAGGAAGAACCCGGGTTCGTGCGCCCAGGTATCCCAGTTGTCGATCGCCGCACAAGCTGGGCTCGTTGATCAGGGGCGCCGGCTACCGCTGAACCTGCGAATCGGGTTGATGAGTGCCGCGCCGGCGCGATAGGTGATCGATCGGCGCAGATCCTCGGCCGCGTCCTGCAGGATGCGCTGCTGCTTCTGCGCCGACGTCAGTTCCTGGCTGTGTCGTTCGGCCCGGTTTCGCATCTCACGCTCGCGAACGTTCAGGCGTTCCTCGAACCACCGCGAGCGGGACGCCAACGCTGCATTGGTGTCGGTGAGTCGGTCGATCACGGCGAGCAGACCGGGCACGTCGTGCGCGGGCAGGGCTGCCGGGTCCTCTGTGGACAACGCAGGAGCGTGCGGCGCTGCATCGGCGGGGAGTCCCACCATGGCGCCGAGGGTCGCGAGCATCGTGGCGTCGTCGGTGGCCACCGGCCAGGGATGACGGGAGCCGCGGGCTCTGATGATCAGCACCAGGTCGGCCAGTGCGGCCCACGTGGCGTCATCGAGGTCTCGGTCGGCGTCTGCCGGGGCGAGCATCTGCAGGGTGCTGCCGTCGATCAGGATGTTGTCGAGCCGGGGGTCCGCGAACTGCGCCGGCAACACGCCGTCGTTCGAGAACTCGCTCAACTGCTCACGCAGCCGGGTCAACAGCACCCGCAGCCCGGTCAGGTCCTGGCCCGCGCAGGCGTCGAGGGCCACACCTGCCAGTGACTGGGAATCTGGGCCGACCGTCATCGCGACATCGGGTGACCCGGCGATCCGGCGCACGACCTGTCCGCCCTCTTCGCGGTAGGTGACCACCCGTCCGGCGGCGTCGTCCGCAATGATCCGGACACCGTCCACCGCGGCCGAACCTGTCGGGCCTGCGAGCAGAACCCAGCCGGAGGAGAACTCGGCCAGCCGGCCGGACAGCACGGCGGCCCGGGTGACCCGCGTCGGGTCCGCCCCGACCCTACGGAACGCGGTCGATCCCAGCGTTACCGCGCCAAGCACCGTGCTCATCTGCGGTGTCAGCTCGTCCGGGTTGCTGACCAGGACCGTCTGCTCCTGCCAGGTGGGCAACGCACCGAGTACCTGCACCGACTCCCAGTCGGTGAGTTCGGCCAGCGCCTGGGCCGACCGCGGCCGCGTCGCGTCGAAGGTGGCGGTCACCGACCAGTCTTCGTCGCGGTCGCTGGTGTACCGCGAACGCAGGCTGGTGAGGCGGTGCAGTCCCAGCTCGTTCTCGACGCCGAGCAGCAGCGTGCCACCGGGGTGCAGCAGTCGGCGCACACCGTCGTACACCTTCGCCCAGGTCATCGGTTCGGACTCCAGTGACCAGACCCGCGCCAGATCGTCCAGGGCAATGACAACGTCGTAGGGCTCGGGCTGCTCGGTAAGGGCTGCCGCGCTCGCACACAGCACGTCGGCGGCCGCGTACTCCGCCAACGCCCGCCCGATCACGACAGCGTCGGGGATGGAGCGGGTGATGACGCTCAGGTGCGCCACCTGCGGCGCGATACCGGTGATCAGGTCTAGCGCGTGCGGGCCCACCACCGCAACCCGGTAGTGCGGGCGCAACACCTGCTGGATCAGCTCGCGATGTGCCGCGCTGGCCCCTGCGGGGTGATGTTTCAGGTCGGACCAGTTCTGCATCGCTCCTGGTCCGAGCCGCACGTTGTCGGGGCGGGTATTGCCGCTCGTCAGGGTGGCCGGTGTCGTCATGCGTTCACAATCTCCTGCTTGATCTGTTGCTGCAGCATCCACTCGTCCTGCCAGCCGAACACCTCGCGCAACTCCGCGGGGGACATCATCGCGTCCCTACCCAGTTCGCTGTCGGCGATCTGGGCGGCCCGGACGATGTCGGTGTGCTCACCGTGCAGTTCCTCAAAGGTCCACTCCAGTAGCTGCTCACCGTTGAACCCGTCCTTGACGCCCACGAACTCCATCGGGTCCCCGTAGACCGCCGGCTCCAGACCGAGTGCCGCCCCGTAGAACGTGGCGGTCGACAACCGGTTGGACGCCACCCGGGTGTGCCCCCGCAGCTCACCCAGCTGACGGTGCAGGAAGTCGTGGTTGCCGCCGGTCCAGAAGGTGCCACGCTTTCCGTGGCAAATGACCCGGAAACCCGCGTCTTCGTACTTTGCGCGGACGTGGGGTTGCTCGTACTCCACGTAGTACAGACACATGGTGACCGGACCAGGCTCGGTCTCCTTGATCTGTGCGATCAGCCGGTCGTGGTCGCCGCTGACCTCCTCATAGTCGGCCGTGCCGTGAAACGGATACCAGATGGTGCCCTCGGGTTCTGGAGCATCCGGTTCGGGGACGAGCATCGAATCCAGGTAGAGCATCGGCGCCCCGGTGACGACATAGTCACGCCAGCCGATCGCCTGCCCCCGGCGCCGGCACACGTCGGACCATACGTAGCGGGCAAATCCCTTGGGAGGGTTGTGGCCGTGCCCGAATCCGTGCACGAAGGTCCATCCGTGCTGCAGGACCCCGTTGATACGGGGCGGATTGGTGGCGTCGAGTCCGCAGTACGCCGCGAAGATATGCGCGTGCCCGTACCAATGATTGCTGGAGTCCATGTCAGGCGAATTTATCCCATCCGAGAGTGTGTGCCAGCAAACCGGGCGACAAGGTGAGGTCAAGTCCGAGTTCACGGCCCGCAATGTCGTGGGCGGCGGCCTGCTCGACGTGGGCGTGGTGCAGGGCCGGGAACATCCGTTCCTGACGCGCCATGCCACCGAGCACCGCATGGTCCCCGGCCAACACCATCGGATCCCCGTATACGCCGATGGCCAGACCCAGCGACGCCGCATAGAGCAACGCAGACCCCATCCGATTACTGACGGCGCGACGGTGCGAGCACAGCTCGTCGAACTGCCGATCCAGGAAGTCCCGGTCGCCACCAAGGTAGAGGTGCCCGCGCCGCCCGTGGGTGATGACTCGGAAGCCGGCGTCCCGGTAGGCCCGGTGGACCATTGGGTTCTCGTAGTCGTTCCAGTAGAGACACACCGTGACCGGTTCCTCGCCCTCGGACGCACGGATCTGAGCGGCGTACGTGCCATGGTCGCCGACGATCTGCTGGCCCTCCCACCCGTGGAACGGGTAGACGATCGTGCCCCTCGCATTGTCGTGCATGAGCGCCGATCCGCCCGGACCAGGGCCTGGCGACGCGTCGGCGTGCAGCGCCAGGAGGTAGGCCCACGGCGATCCGACAGCGATGTAGTCGCACCCACCCAGAGACCGTCCGCGGCGGGCCACCGAATGCGACCAGACCAGTTTCGGGTACCCGGCCACGAACTCGTGCCCGACAGCGAAACCGTCGTGGGTGTTCCAGCCGTGCTGCAGATACCCCCATATCGTCGGGGGGGGCTCGAGCCCGCAGTACCGCGCCAGTACCTCGGCGTGGCCGTAGAAGACATTCGCGTGATGCATGGGGGCCTCAGGCCCGCACGAACCCGCGCACCAGCTCGATCACCATGTCGATGTCGTCGTCGGCCAGGTCAGAGAACATCGGCAGGCTGATCTCCTGCTCGGCGTAGGCCTCGGCAACCGGGCACATGCCACGTTTGTACCCACGGTCCTCGAACCACGGCTGCCAGTAGACGGGAATGTAGTTGACCTGTACCAGGATGCCGTTGGACCGCAGGTGATCGAAGAGCTCGCGTCGACGACCGTCCAGGATGCGCATCGGGTAGAGGTGCCACATCGGTTGGGCGCCCGGGCGCTGCGCGGGCAGTCGCAGCTCCTGGATTCCGGCCAGGCCGGCGTTGTACCTGTCGGTGATCTGCTGACGCCGAACCTTGAACTGGGACAGGCGCTTCAGCTGGTTCGACCCGAGTGCCGCGAGCACGTCGGGCAACCGGTAGTTGAGCCCGAGATCGTGTATCTCGTAGTACCAGCCGCCCGGCGATTCGTGGCGCAGGGACGCCTCGTCGCGGATCATGCCGATGCCCTTGAAGCGGCGGGCCCGGTCGACGATGTCGGTGTCGAGACCCACGACCGCCCCACCCTCGGCCGTGGTCAGGTTCTTGGTCGGGAAGAAGGAGAAGGTGGTGACGTCGGACATCGCGCCGACGGGGGTCCCGTCCAGCGACCCGCCGATGCTGTGCGCGGCGTCCTGCAGTAGCGATGCGCCCGCGTCGTGCGCGACTTTCGACAAGGCCTGAGCGTCGATGGGGTGGCCGCCGAAGTCGACACCGGCAACGACCTTCGTACGTTCGGTGACCGCAGCCTGCACTGCACTGGGGTCCAGATTGCCGGTGTCTTCGCAGACGTCGGCGAAGACCACCGTGCCACCGAGGATCGCGGCGCAGGTCGCTGTTGCGATGAAGGTAAGAGGTGTCGTGATGACCTCGTCGCCCGGCCCGACGCCCAGACCCGCATACGCCGTGTGCAGCGCTGCAGTGCCGGAACTGACCGAAACTGCAGGCGAATCGACGCCCGCGATACCCGCGATGTCCTGTTCGAACTGCGCGACTGCAGGTCCGGTGGTCAGCCAGTCACCGCGCAGAACCGCAGCAACCGCCTCGATGTCGGACTCGTCGATCGACTGGCGGCCGTAGGGGACCGGCATCAAAGTGTCCTTCCAGACAGGGATTCAGACTCCGGATTCCAGGACGTGACGGATGTCCTCGGCCGAGTACCACAGATCGTTTTTGTCCGAGGAGCAGTGGAAGCCCTCCGGGACCCGCTCGGCGCCCTTGATGGGCTCGTAACCCCAGGTGCCCAACTCGGGTTCGAGGACGTAGTACTTGCCGTCCATCACGATGACCGCGCGGCGACCTTCCTCCGGGCTGATCATCTCTTCGTGCAACTTCTCACCCGGGCGCAGACCGATGTCGTGCATCTTGGCGCCGGGGGCCACCGCTTGAGCGAGGTCGGTGACCATGTGCGAAGGAATGTGCGGGACGACCAACTCGCCGCCCTGCATCATGTCGAAGGTGTCCAGCACCATCTGTACGGCGTCCGGCAAGGTGATCAGGAACCGCGTGCAGCGCAGGTCGGTGATCGGCAGCGACTCGCCCGCTGCGTGCAGTGCACGGAATTTCGGGATGATCGAGCCGCGCGAACCGGTGACGTTGCCGTACCGGACGACCGCGAAACGGCTGGGGTACGCGGCGGCGTAGTGGTTGCCGAGGATGAAGAGCTTGTCGGCGGTCAGCTTGGTGGCGCCGTACAGGTTGATCGGGCTGGATGCCTTGTCGGTCGAGAGCGCCACGACCTTCTTGACCCCGGAGTCGATCGAGGCCTCGACGACGTTCTGGCTGCCCATCACGTTGGTCTTGACGAACTCGAACGGGTTGTACTCCCCCGTGTCGACCTGCTTCAGCGCGGCCGCATGCACGACGTAGTCGACCTGGTGCATGGCGCGTTTGAGGCGATCCAGGTCGCGGACGTCGCCGATGAACCAGCGCAGCCGGGGGTCGTCGCCGAACAACTGACGTGCTTCCCACTGCTTGAGTTCGTCGCGGGAGTAGATGACCACTCGCTTGGGGCCGATGTCGGCGAGCAGCTTGGTGATGAACGCCTTGCCGAAAGATCCGGTACCACCGGTGATGAGGATGGACGAATCTTTGAGAATGCTGCTCACGCTGGGAACTCCCGCTGGACTGGACAGTGCCGACTCAGGGCATGGACGATGTGACCGGCCCGCCAACAGCCGACGATCCGCAAGAATACGCGGACCCGGACCGTCTCAGACCAGCGCTGAGGCTAGCAGTCCGTGATGCCCTGGGATTCCCCGTCGACCCGGCCGGTGCGACCCGCAGGAAACGGTGGGATGCGGTCTGCCCCAGCCGGGAACCGTTAATCTTTCTGCCGCCGGGGAAATGGTTCGGTGACAGATCGACCAGTCGAGGGGGTCAGGAAATGCCGCAGCAGAGCTCTGCGCGGATCGCTCTGCGTTGCGATGCTGGGGCCGCCCTCGGGGTCGGACATCTGATGCGCAGTGTGGCTCTGGGTGAAGAACTGGCCGCACGTGGCCACGAGGTCACGGTGTGGGGTGACCTCGGGGGAATCTCCTGGTTGCAGGCCATGGCGGATGCGCACGGATTCCAGGTGCTTGCAGCATCGCCCGATCCGCGGGAATGCGCCCGGGTCGCAGCTGAGTTGAAGTTCGACGCGGTCGTCCTCGATGGATACCACCTCGATCCGGAGTTGGGCAGCGCACTGGCCACCGACTCACGGCAAATACTCGCAATCGTCGACTACAACTTCGGTGTGCAACAACGCGCGGACGTCTACGTCGATCAGAACCTCGGCGCGAATCGCCACCCGAGCGTGCCCGCCGGGTCGGTCGCACTGGCGGGAGTGGAGTACGCGCTCTTCCGGGACACCGTGCTACTGCACCGACGCAGCACAACTCCCGCGAACGACGGCCCCACCCGGGTGGTTGCCGTTTTCGGTGGCACCGACCCGTTCCGCGCAGCGCCTGTCGTGCTGCCGGCGCTGCTGGCCTCCGGTGCCCCGCTCGATGTCACGGTCGTCACGACCCGGCCCGAGAGCGTGGTGGACGCCTGCGCCGCTGCGATGCCCGGACAACAGGTGCGGGTCATCGCTCCACAACCCGACTTCGGCGACCTCGTCGCCGACGCCGACCTGGTGCTCAGCGCGTCGGGCAGTTCGGTTTGGGAACTGCTGTGTATGGGTATCCCCACGGCGGTGCTGTGCGTGGTCGACAATCAAGAAGCCGGATACCGACAGAGCCTGGAGCACGGTGTCGTGGCGGGCTTGGGCTACCTTTCCCGTTTCGATGCGGCGACGGCGACCGCGACCTTGACCGGTCTGCTGCACGACACTGCGGCTCGGATCGGGTACGCCGCCCGCGGTCAGGCCCTCGTCGACGGTCGGGGCCGCGAACGCGTTGCGGACGCCATGCTGCCATGAGCCTCACTCACTCGACCCGTGTGCCGACGGGCTCGCTGCGCACCGCGCACCGGTTCCTTCCCGGACTCTTCGTCGTGCTGATCGGGGCCGTTGCCGCGGTGCACTACGGCGTCAGCGTCTGGGAGCTGGCCACCTTCACCGTCGCCTCGGTGTGGTCTGTGCTGCTGCCGGGCCATGTCGTGCTGCGCTGCTGTCGTCCGCGGGCCCGTACCCTGCTCGAAGACGTCTGCGTGTCTTTCGTGGTCGGCATTGCCGTCCAGCTGGTCGCATGGGCGGCGTTCGTCGGCGCAGGCATTGGATCGTGGCTGGTCGTCTACCCTGCGATACCGCTGGTCGCGGTTGCTGTGGCCCCCAGATTGCGGATCGGGATGCACCGCGAGGCCTATCCGGAGCGAACCCCCGTCACCGCCGCGTGGGCCTTGACCATCGCGTACGGGGTGGCGGTGCTCACCCTTGCGCTCGGCGTCTTCGCCGGTACAGACCTGCCCTCAGGGCGCGGGCGGTGGTTCCGCGACCTGTACTGGCACCTGGCCATCAGTGCCCAGGCCCGCACGAATGCCCCACCACAGGTTCCCCAGGTCTCCGGGCAGGAACTGAAGTACCACTGGTTCGCCAACGCCCACATGGCCGCTGACTCACTGGTGGGCCACCTCGGTGTGCTGGTGGTCACGGCCCGGCTCTGGTACCTGCCCTTCTACGCAGTCATCATCGGGCTCACCTACGTGGTCACGACCCGGCTGTCGCGCAGTTCGTGGGCCGGGGTGCTCGCCGTCGTGATGCTCACCGTCTCAGCAGGGTTCCTGCCGCTCACCTGGATGACGGGCGTCGGTCTCGGCGTGTTCTACGCTCTGTCGCCCTCCCTGGTCTTCGGTCTTCCCCCGTTGCTGCTGGTCACCTGGTGGACCGTCGAGCTACTACGCGGAGAATCGGCCGGCAGGTCGGCCTGGGTTCTCCTGTTCGTGCTCCTGGTCACCTGCGCCGGGGCCAAATCCTCCAACTTGCCGGTCCTGCTGTGCGGCACCGTGCTGGTCGCCTTCATTACGGCGCTGCGGCGTCGCCTGGACCGACCCGCGCTGACGGTCGGTGCGCTCACCCTTCTCGCCCTGGCCGTGACCGCCCCGTTCCTCGCCGGCGGCGGTTCAGGATCGATGATCAAACTCGGTGCTGCACCGGAGTTCCTGCGCGCCCACCGATCGGCTCTCACCCAGTTGGTGCCGCAGAGCAGCGCGATCTGGGTCGTCGCCTTTTTGGCGCTCGCGATCGCACTGCAGTTCGCGGGCTTGCTGTTCGCCCTGCCGCTGCTGCGTGACCCGGGCGCGCTGCTCCTGCTGGGCATGGCGTCGGCGGGGCTTGCAGCGGTTTTCCTGGTGGACCACCCGAGCCTGTCCGAGGTCTACTTCCTGAGCGGAGTGCTGCCCGAGATCTACGCGTTGATCGCGTGGGGGTTCGTGTATATATTGCGGCGAACGGGCCGCTCGTGGCGGACACCCGCCGGTATCGGGAATCTCGCGCTCGCCGCTGTTGCGGGTTGGCTGCTGGTGTTGGTGATGCGTCGGATCGGCGGGTCCGGGATGCTGCGGGACGCCACCCTGATCCGCATCTGGTTGGTTTTGGCGGCGATCGTCGCGGTGCTGGTACCGCTGGCCATCATCTGGAGTGGCGCGCTCACTCGCAGGCTCACGTCCACCGGCGGGACCGGTGCCCTGCACACCGGGGCCGCGCTTGCGGCCGCTGTGTTGCTCGGCGCGACGCTGCTGCCGAGCAGCGCCGCCCAAGCCCACCGCATCGCCACGACGCACCCAGCAAGGGACACCGGAGGGCCGCTCACAGCCGCGCAACTGGCCGGCACCACCTGGATCCGCCAACGGGTAGCACCCGATCAGCTCATCGCCACCAATGTGCACTGTTTCAAGGGCCGCACACGCCCCAAATGTGACTCCCGGGCGTTCTGGGTCACCGGGTTGAGCGAACACCAGGCCTACGTCAGTTCCTGGGGATACACCGACCAGACCCAGGCGACCGCGACGGCCCCGCTACCGCGTGGCGTTCGACGTCTCTATTATGCGAACCAACCGTTCTGGGATCAGGCCCGGTTGCACCGCAACGACATCGTCTTCACCTCGCCCGATCCACAGCGACTCGACACCCTCTACCGCGCCGGCGTGCGGGTGCTGTTCGCCGACGGGGCAGCCGGGCCGGTGTCTCCCAAGCTGCGCCAGTTGGCTGATCAGGTCTTTACGCGGGGGAACGTCAGCGTCTTCCGGTTGCGACCACCCGCATAGCGCCCGGTTCTTCGTGCCTGGTTCGTGATGCTCGACCCGACAGGAATGCCGATGACACGCCCCGATGCGGCACGTTCGCGCCACCGGTGGGTCTCGGCGGGGCGGAGTACGAAAGTGCGCACGGTAGCTGGGTGGGTACCCGCTGCGACGGCACTCACCGGGTCGGCCGTCATCGCGCTCGCCTCCGGGGTCTCCTCGGTCGATCTTCTGCGTTTCTCGTTCGCCACGCTCTGGTCGGTGCTGGTGCCCGGCATCGTGCTGTTGCGCTGGGCACGTCCTCACCCGCCCTCGTTCACGGGCGAGGTGGCCACCGGCTTCGTGGTCGGGCTCGGTACGCAATTGATCGCCTGGGGTGCATTCGTAGGTATCGGCGGGGTGACCGCCGGTCGATGGCTGACGCTGTACCCGCTGCTGGTCGCGGTCGCTGCGGCTTCGTGCCCGAAACTGCGAGCACGGCTGCGAAAACCCGCCTACTCCGAACGTGTCCCGGTCGGTGCGCAGTGGGCGCTGTGCGTGTCATACCTGGCGGCGATCACCCGACTGTGGACCACCGCGTTCGACCGCACTCCCCTGCCGCCAGCGGGCGGCCGGTGGTATCAGGACCTGTACTGGCACCTGTCGATCAGCGCCGAAGCACGGCACAGCGCGCCGCCGACTGTCCCGCAGGTCGCCGGTGAGCCACTGTTCTACCACTGGTTCGCGAACGCCCACATGGCCGCCGACTCGCTGGTGGGCGGCCTGGACGTGCTCGTCGTCACCGCACGCCTCTGGTACTTCCCCTTCTACGCGGCAATCATCGTGCTCACCTATCTGCTCGCGACACGGTTGATCAACTCACCCTGGGCGGGAGTTCTCGCGGTGGTCCTGGTCGTCGTGCAGTCGGCGCTGACACCGGTGCGGTGGATCACGGGCGTCGGTACCGAATCACTGGTCCCGCTGTCACCCTCCCAGGTATTCGGACTGCCCGTGACCCTGGCGTTGATCGGCACCCTGGCGGGCATCGTGGCCGCATCCAGCTGGGGCGAGGTGCGTCGCGGCGAGTGGGCACTACTCGTAGTCTTCGCTGCGCTTTCAGCCGGAGCGAAGTCCTCCATCCTCCCGACAGTCTTCGCGGCGTTACTCCTGGTGTCGGTGGTGGCGTGGTGGCGTCGACGCAGCGAGCCCAATGTTCCGTCGACGACGGCACCAGCGGTAGCGCCCACCCTCGCGGCGAGCGCCGTGCTGCTGGCGGCGCTGGTGCCCGCCTCACGACTGCTGGCCGGGGGCAGCGCGGGTTCCACCCTTGGGTTGCTGACCGCAGCAGACCAGACCGCCGCGCTGCAGCACGCGACCGGGTTGGAGCGTGCCGGTTCGATCGGTCCGGTCGACCTCATCACCCTCGCGGCGCTGCTCGGCTTGCTGATAGCAGCACAGTTCACCGGGGTACTCCTGGCCTGGCAGCTGCGACGCGATCCACGCGTGGTGCTACTGGCCGGATGCGCGACCGCTGGTTTCGGCGCGCTGATGGTTGTGCACCATCCTGCTGGTTCGCAGCTGTACTTCATGCGCGGGGTGATGCCGCTCGTGGCGGTGCTGACCGCCTGCGGCGCCGTGCACCTGCTGCGCCGCTGTCCGCATCCGGCAATCCGAAAGGCTGCCGTGGTGGGCGTCGCCGCCGGGTTGGCCGGCTGGGTCACGGTCGCGCTGGTCGCAGGCGCCAGTCAGGGCAACGGCGCCGGGGTGACCCGCCTCGCGCTCGCACTGTGCATCTTCTTGGCATGCGCTGCAGTGGTCCTCCATTTTCTGCGCGTTGGGCGATCACGGTGGTCGGCCGCAGCTGCGGTGGTGGCCGTACTGACGGCGCTCGTAGTGCCGAGCACTGTCAATGTCACGCGCCATTCGTTCCAAGCGGCCCGTTCGCCCGGCCTGAGCACACTGTCCGCCGCCCAGATCGCGGGCACGACGTGGTTGCGGCAGCACACCGCGGAAACAGACGTCGTGGCCACCAACGTGCACTGCGCGTGGGGCCCGACCCGTCCGGCGTGCGATTCCCGAGCCTTCTGGGTTACCGGGCTCGGTGAACGTGGCGGGTACGTCGAATCGTGGGGTTACACCGATCAGGCTCAGGCGACCGCCAAGGCGTCGACCGGCGCCCGGCACGTCAACTACGCGCGGGTCGCCTTCTTCGACCAAGAGCGGCTGCGGCTGAATGACTCCGCGTTCACCGAGCCCACCACGGCGGCCCTGGATCAGCTGTACGAGGCCGGAGTGCGGGTGCTGTTCGCCGACGCGAGCGCCGGTCCCGTGTCGTCGAAGCTTTCCGTGCTGACCACACCGGTCTTTCACGACGGTGGTGTGTCGATCTACCTGCTGCGCCCGGGGCGTTAGCCTTCCCCGCAAGTCTGCTTCGTGCAGAACCACCGCACCGGAAAGGCACTCCGTTCCCGTGAGTCGCACCAGAGTGGTCATCCAGTCCCGCCTGAACTCTTCCCGGTTGCCCGGTAAGGCGCTGATGAGCATCGCCGGGATGCCGCTCATCGAACTCGTCGCGCGCCGCGCCAGCCGTAGCGGTCACGAAGTGATCGTGGCCACCAGCGACGAGCACTACGACACCCGTATCACCGAGCACCTCACCGCCGTCGGTGTGCCCGTGATGCGCGGCCAGCTCGATGACGTACTGGGCCGGTTCGTGGACGCCACCGCGGACCTCGACCCGGACGACCGGGTCGTACGCCTGACCGGTGACAACCCGGTCATGGACTCCGATGTCATCGACGAGCTCCTCTTAGCGATGGACGCGTCCGGTCATGACTACGGCCGGGTCGACGTCGACGTGGTGCCCGAAGGCCTGGGCGCCGAGGGGTTCTGGGTGCGAGATCTGCGTCGTGCGTCCCAGCGGACCGATGATCCCTACGATCGTGAGCACGTCACGCCGTGGCTGCGACGAAACCTGGGCGAGCTGCTGTTCGCGCCGTCCGGCAACCCCGGCGAACCACAGCGATTCCGCTGCACGGTCGATACCCTCGACGACTTCGATCGGGCCAGCCGACTGTTCGCCCAGGTCAGCGATCCGGTGGCTGCGTCCTGGACCGCGCTGCTGTCGCTGTTGGCGCGGGAAGTTTGCGCCGCAGGCTGCAGTGTGGTTCAACGAGGCTCCGCCCTTGGGCTGAGCGGAATCGTGTTCGGTGGGAGCCACCTGACTCAGCCTCCGGCACCGGTCACCCGGGCGATGCTGACCGACGCCGTGGCCCGCGGTGTCACCCATGTCGAGGTAGGCCGCGCAGACGGCGACGCCGAAGCCGTGCTGCGGGCCTGCGCCGATCCGCAACTGGTGCAGCGCGTCAAGGTGATCAGCCGGCTGATGCCCCTGGAAGGCGGCGGATCCGCCGCCCTCGAAGCAGGTCTGGAACGCTCTTTCGCCACCATCGGACGACGGTCGGCGACAGCGGTCCTGCTCGACGCGCTCGTCGACGCCGGACCGCAGAACTGGGCGCGCCTGACCCGTTACCGTCACGAGGGCACCGTCGCCGCGATCGGGGTCGCTTCCCGATCGGCTACCGAGGCGGCAGCAGCGTTGCGCCTGCCGGGTATCGGGTTGGTCGAGTTACCGGTCAACCCGACGGCGCCGTTGCCCACGCAGCTGCTGCAGGACGCCGGACGGGGCAAGGTCGAACTCCTGGCGCGCAGCGTCTACGGTGGCGGCCACCTCGTCCGCGACCCTCGGGTGATCGACATGGCGCAGCAGCTCGGCCGGGACGGAGGCGACGACCTCTTGATGGCGTACGCATTGGGCCATCTGCAGGTTACCGCCGTCGCCGTCGGGTCGATGGACCGCGAACAGCTGAGTCGCAACCTCGATCTGTCGGCACGGACACCATTGACACCTGAACAGATACGAACCGTCGAGGGTGTTTTCGCCGATCCTTCCGGCGATGTCACGTCCGACGAAACGAGAACCGAATGACCCCTGCAGAAGTACTGACCGGGTTGCTTCGCACCGACCAGACGTCACCGCGCATCACCTGCTATGACGACGCCACAGGTGAGCGCATCGAGCTGTCCGGCAAGGTGCTGGCCAACTGGGTGTTCAAGGCCGCCAACCTGCTGCAGGAGGAGCTGGAGGCCGGACCGGGCACGACCGTCGGCCTGCAGCTACCACCGGACCACTGGCGCACCTTCTACTGGGCGCTGGGAGTCTGGTCGGTCGGCGCTCACGTGGTCACGACCGGCGAAAGCGGACTCGACGTCCATATCGGCTCCTCGCCCGATGCCAGCGCCACCGATCAGATCCTGGTGACGCTGCCTGCGCTGGCGCGTCGCGCCGAGGACGAGGTGCCGTCCGGCGCGATCGACGAAGCACGCGAGTTGGCAACCTACGGCGACGTGTTCGTTCCCTACCGCAATGCACCTGTCGACGGGCACGCACTCGATGACACCAGCTACGCGGAACTGGTCGCCATCGGCGGGCAGTCCCAGCGTCGCGTGCAGATCACCGGCGACCTACCCGCAGCGCTCAGCGAAGCCCTCGCCGTCTGGGCCGACGACGGGTCGGTGCTGCTACTGCGCAACGTCCGCCCCGAAAACGTCGAACGGCGGCTGGCCACCGAAGCGGTCAGCCGCAGCTCATGACGACGGTCGTGCTGCCAGCGCCGCGTACTGCGCACCCGTCAACTGCGCCGCCAATGAGGTGGGGTATCGCCGCCACGGGCGGGATCGCCGCGTCGATGACCGACGCGCTACGCCGTCACACCCGCCAGCGTGTCGTCGCGGTGTCGTCCCGCTCGCAGCAACGAGCCGACGAGTTCGCCGGGCGATGGGACATTCCCCATGCCTACGAGGGACTGAACTCGATGCTTGCGGACGACAGCGTCGACATCGTTTACGTCGCTTCCCCGCACTCCCGGCATCACCAGGACGCCCTCGCTGCGCTGCGTGCCGGCAAGCACGTGTTGGTGGAGAAGTCCTTCACCCAGGACGCTCAGCAAGCACGCGAGGTGCTCAGGACCGCCCACGACGTCGGCCGAATCGCCCTGGAGGCGATGTGGACCCGGTTCCTGCCAGGGACGGACGTCATCCGTCAACTGCTGCAGGACGGCGCGCTCGGCGAGATCGACACGGTACTGGCCGACCACGGCCAGTGGTTTCCCTTCGACCCGTTGCACCGGCTCTTCGCACCCGAACTGGCCGGTGGTGCGCTGCTCGATCTGGGTGTCTATCCGCTCTCGTTCGCGGATTTCGCGCTGCCCGGCCAGCAGCGTGACCTCGTCGCAGCGGGCGATCTGACCGAAACGGGAGTGGACCGCCAGGTGAGTCTCACGGTCACGGCGGGTTCCGCGCGGGCCCTGTTGTCGACCACTCTGGTAGCGCGCACCCCGACCACCGCTTCGATCAACGGCGACCGGGCGCGGGTGGAGCTCGCGGGAGATTTCTACCAGCCCACGGCTGTCGCAGTGGTCACCCGAGACGCAGAGCGCGCGACCTACGACGGCGGTCCGATCCGCGGCCATCAGGCGTTGGCGTACGAAGCAGCACACCTGGCGGGGCTGGTCGCCGATGGGGCATCGCACTCGCCGCTGCTCACCCCGTCCGACACGCTGCGCGTTATGACGATGCTCGACCAGGCCCGCGCGCAGGTAGGTGTCGTGTACCCGGGCGAAGCGTAGGGTCGCGGACATGGACAAAGTCGTCTCCTCGGCATCCGAAGCGGTCGCCGATGTGGTCAGCGGATCATCCATCGCCGTCGGCGGTTTCGGCCTCTGTGGCATACCGAGCGTGCTCATCGCCGAGTTACTCGCCAGTGGGGTCACCGACCTGTCGGTGGTCTCGAACAACTGCGGCGTGGACGACTGGGGGTTGGGTGTGCTGTTGCGCGAGAAGCGCATTCGCCGAATGACGGCTTCCTACGTCGGTGAGAACAAGGAGTTCGCCCGGCAGTACCTCGAGGGTGAACTAGAGGTTGAGCTGACACCGCAGGGCACTCTGGCGGAGAAGCTGCGAGCGGGAGGCGCGGGAATCCCGGCGTTCTACACCGCGACCGGTGTCGGCACCCAGGTGGCCGACGGCGGCATGCCGTGGCGGTACGCCGGCGACGGCAGCATCGCGATCTCTTCGCCGCCGAAGGAGATTCGAGTGTTCGAGGTATCCGGCGTGAGTCGGACCTTCGTGTTGGAGGAGGCAATCGTGACCGACGTGGCTCTGGTGCGAGCCAGGCGCGGTGATCGGCACGGCAACCTTGTCTTTCACCAGACCGCCCGCAATTTCAACCCGCTCGCCGCGATGGCCGGTCGGCACACCATCGCCGAGGTCGAGGAACTGGTCGAACCGGGTCAGATCGACCCAGACGACGTCCATCTGCCCGGGATCTACGTGCATCGCGTACTGGCTCTCACTGCCGAACAGGCGGCCGACAAACGCATCGAGAAACGCACCGTCCGAGAAGTCGAAACATCCAAGGCAGGTCGCTGATGGCACTCACCCGGGGCGAGATGGCGGCCCGGGCGGCCCGCGAGCTGTCAGACGGCGATTACGTGAACCTCGGCATCGGACTGCCGACCCTCGTCCCGAACTACGTCGACGACGAGATCGAACTGGTGCTGCAGTCCGAGAACGGGGTGCTCGGGGTCGGCGCGTACCCGGTGGCCGGAACCGAACACCCCGACCTCATCAACGCCGGGAAGGAAACCATCACCCTCCGCCCGGGTGCGTCGATCTTCGACTCGGCGCTGAGCTTCGGGATGATCCGTGGCGGCAAGGTCGACGCAGCAATTCTCGGCGCCATGCAGGTATCGGCCGGTGGCGACATCGCCAACTGGATGATCCCCGGCAAAATGGTCAAGGGCATGGGCGGCGCCATGGATCTGGTGCACGGTGCGAAGAAGGTGATCGTGCTGATGGAGCATGTTGCTCGTGACGGCTCCCCCAAGATCCTGCCCGAATGCACCCTGCCGCTGACCGGCAAAGGCGTCGTTCAGCGAATCATCACAGATCTGGCCGTTATCGACGTGCGCGGCGACGGACTCGTCCTGATCGAGTGCGCCGACGGGGTCAATGCGGACGAGGTACGCGAGAAGACGGCCGTGCCACTATTGCAGCGTTAGCTATTCGGCCTTGAAGCCCGGGGCGGTGCGGTCGCGACGGTTGTACAGCGCGTCCACTGCATTGCGCTCCGACGGTGGGATCCATTCCACACCGAGCAGATCCTCCATGTATTTCTTCATGATCTCCTCCATGCTCCCGTCGGCGATCAGGTGGCCTTCCTTGAGGTAGATCCCTCGGGTGCAGAACCGCAGCAGGTCCCCCTCGGAGTGCGAGACCAGGAAGAGCGTGCGTCCTTGGGCCAGCAGGCCCTCCATCCGCAGGTAGCACTTCTCGCGGAACGCCGCGTCGCCGACCGCCAACACCTCATCCACCAGGATGATCGGTTCGTCCAGGCAGGTGATCACCGCGAAGCCCAGCCGCACCTGCATACCGGAGGAGAAGTGCCGGAAGGGCAGATCGAGGCCTGCTCGCACCTTCGGCCCGGCGAAATCAACGATGTCGTCGAAACGTTCGTCGATGTCGGATTTCGTCATGCCGTGCAGTCCACCGGTGAGGTAGATGTTCTCCCGCGCCGACAGATCGCCGATGAACCCGCCGGTGAGCTCGATGAGTGGCGCGACACCGTCCTTGACACTGACCGACCCCTCGTCGGCTAGCAGCGTGCCGGCGATCATCTTCAACAGGGTCGACTTGCCGCCTCCGTTGCTACCGACCAGGCCGACGGCCTCTCCGCGGCCGACCTGGAAGGAGATGTTCTTCAGCCCCCAGAACGTCTCCTTGGAATGCGAGCTGCCGCCCCGGAAGATGATCTCGCGCAGGGACAGATTGCGCTTTCGCCCGGTCAGGAACTCGATGCCCAGGTCGTCTACCGTAATGACGGCTTCGCCCTTGGACGACTTCCACTTGACCTTCTCTGCGGAGGGAAGTGACACCTCAGATCTCCTTCAGGATCGGTTTTTCCAGTCTACGGAACACCCACGCACCGAAAATCAGCCACGCGAAGCTGATAACGGTGGCGATGACCCACAAATGCCATTGAAAGGTCCTGTTCTGCAGCAACGCCGCATGGTAGAGGTCGATGATGCCAGTGATCGGGTTGTATTCCAGCGCCCTTCCCATGATTCCCAACACTGCGTCCCCCTTTTTCCCCTGGACGCGCACGTACTCCAGCGAGTAGACGATCGGAGTGAGGTAGAAGCCGATCCGCAGCACGATCCGAACGATCCGCACGAAGTCGTCGACGAGGGCGGTGACCGGGGCCATCACCAGACCGATCCCGACGCACAACACCAGTTCGATCAGGAGTGCCGGGATCCAGAGCAGCAACAGTGCCCAATGTAGTTGGATCGCGTGGTCCACGTATCTGAAGTACAGGATGAAGATGACGAGAATGGGGAGGGAGAGCAGGTGCTCGATCCCCTTGGAGAGCACCACCCGGATCACCCACAACTCGCGCGGCAAATTGGTCGAGCGGACCAGTAGACGCTCGGCGTACAGCGCCCGTGCGGTCTCGTTGACCGAGTTGCTGAACCAGTTCCATGCCAGCACGCCGGCAACCATGAAGAGCACGAACGGGATGCCGTCGCTACGCAGCTCGTACTTCCTGCCGTTGCCGATGTTGTAGATCTTCCCGAAGACGAACCAGTAGACCAGGATCATCGCCAGCGGGTCGATCAACGTCCACAGGTACCCCAGGGCGCTGCGCGCGTACCGCACCCGCAGGTCACGCTTGACCAGCGTCCACAGCACGGCGCGGTATTCATAGATGCGCCCGATGCGTTGCGCGTACGACATGAGTTCCTTTGGCCGGGTCCACCCCCCGGGAATCCGGGCGATGCTTTTCGTTCGACGCGTCAGGCTACCGGGGCGTCACTGGACAGCTGCTGGGCGTCGTCGTCGAGCCGTACCCGACTGGTCAGGAAACCCCACCCCCACGACATGTGCATGGTCGCCAACACCCCAGGAGTCAGTGCCTGCGTCCGCAGAGACTCGTGACGCGAGATGGTCAGCCCACCGACCGTGACTCCGGCCGCATAGAGCGCCGGGATCGCCCAGAGTGGACGCCAGGCGAATCCCCCGACCGTACCGGCTGCGATCGCTGTCAGCGCGGCAGGCGGGGCGAGGTAACGAGCGTTGATGGAGCCTTTGTGTTCGCGGGCCACGACCCGTCGCCACTGCCCGTACTGGCGGTACTGGCGAGACAGCGCCGGGAAGCTTCCGCGGGGCCTGTAGGCCACCCGTAGGTCTGGGGTGAACCACACGAACCCACCCTCTTTGCGGATGCGGAAGTTCAGCTCCCAGTCCTGGGCGCGGATGTAGCGACGGTCATAACCTCCGACCCGCCGCAACCATTCGCGCCGGAAAACGCCCAGGTACACGGTGTCGGCCACGCCGGCCGCGCCGCCCTGTTTGAACTTGACGCCGCCGACGCCGATCTTGCTCTTCATGGCGCAGGCGACAGCCCGCTCGAAGTCGGTGGTGCCATCGGCGTCCATGATGCCGCCGACGTTCGCGGCGCCGGTCTCTTCCAGCGAAGCAACAGCCGTCCGTAGGTACCCGGCCGACAAAATTCCGTGACCGTCGACGCGGACGATGACGTCGTGGGTAGCGACGCCGATCGCGGCATTCAGCGCTTCGGGGGTGCGACCGCCAGGATTGGACACCGTGCGCACCCGTGAGTCACCGTCTGAGAGCTGGGCTGCGACCTTATCGGTTCGGTCGGTCGAAGGCCCGAGCGCCAGCACCACCTCCAGCGGGCCGTCCCAGTCCTGCGCGAGGATCGCCCCCACCGACTCGGCGAGGTGCCGCTCCTCGTTCAGAATCGGCATAACCACCGAAATTCCTTGCAATGGCGGCGAATCTGAGGGCAGCACGGGCGCCACGCTACACGGATTCCACAGGGGTCACGGTTAACCTGACCCGATGACGGATGACGAGGACTACCGCGTCGACCCCCGCGACCGCAGGGGCCGGCAACGCGACGAGACAGTCGCGCAGCCACTGCCCGTGCGCCGCCCCAGTCGCCCGAATCCGCCTTTCTCCTCGCCTCACGACCCAGACTCACGTGGGAACGCATCCCGCGGCGATGCACCCCGCGCCAACGGCTCCCGCAACGAAGGCCCCCGCGGTGACGGCCGCGGTCGCCCGCCACGGGGGGAGCAGGACACGACACGAGCCATGCCGAGTGGGCCCCGCGCGCGGCCGCCTGGCTCACGTCCGGCGCGACCCGAGGGTGACCAACGGGGTTATGAAGGCAGCCGCGATGACCGCGATCGGCCACCGCGTGTGCGGTCGGTTGCCGCCTACCGGTCGGCCGGCTACGACCAGGGATATGACGACCGATACGACGGTCGACCCGGAAGCCCGCGCAGCGGCAATCCTCGAAACAGCGACCCCCGAAACAGCAGGCAGCAGCGACCGCCCAGCCGTCCCGACCCGAGGCGCCCAGGTCCGCCGCCCTCCTCTGAGAGATCAGCTCGACCACGTCGCCGACGACTACCCCGCATTCTCGCCGTCTTTGTGATCATCATCGGCGTGTGGGTCGGGTTGCTGGCCTGGGCCGGGCTCACCGCCTGGAACAAGGTCGGCCGGGTAGACGCAATCCCCACCGACAGTCAGGTGCCCGCCGGGAAGGGCACCAACGTCCTTCTGGTCGGTTCCGACAGCCGGGCAGGTCTTACCTCGGCGCAGGCGAAGGCGCTGCGAACCGGTGGATCGAACATCACCGGCAAGCGCACCGACTCGATCATGGTGCTGCATATGCCCAGCAGCGGTGAGCCGACCCTGGTCAGCCTTCCGCGCGACACCTACGTGCCGATCCCCGGTCATCGGTCCAACAAGATCAACGCCGCCTTCTCCTTCGGCCCCAAGGTGCTGGTTCAGACGGTCGAGAACGTCACCGGCCTACGAATCGACCACTACATGGAGATCGGCTTCGGCGGGTTCGCGGGCATCGTGGATTCTGTCGGCGGGGTCCGGATGTGTCTGCCGAAGGCGATGAACGACTCGTTTGCGCACATCAACCTGCCTGCCGGTTGCCAGAATCTGGCAGGCGCCAATGCTCTTGGGTACGTGCGTTCGCGGCACACGGACGCGACCAGCGACCTGGCGCGTGTGAAGCGGCAGCGCGAGTTCTTGTCCGCGTTGACCAAGAAGATCGCCTCGCCGGGCAACCTGCTGCTCCCGTGGAAGTTGAAGAGTGTCGGCTCCTCCGGTGCTGAAGGGTTGGCCGTGGAGAACGGAATGCACTCCTGGACTGCACTGAACATCCTGTGGACCCTGAAGAAAATCGGCAGCGGCGGCAATTCCGTGCAGGTCCCGATCGCCGACGCGAATTACTCCACGCCTGCGGGCTCTGCCGTGTTGTGGGACAAGGCCAAAGCCCGTGCCCTCTTCTCCGCCCTCAACGAAGACCGGTCACCCAACGTCGCCCCCTAACCATGCGGACTTACCCAGATCCCCCTTTCCGCCCCCGTTCATCCCCAGTTTCGCAGCCAATAGTGGAATGGGTGCCGTCGAGTGGGCCGCACTGCGTGCAGCACCGTGGCACGCAGTGATCTGGCGGCGGCCACCCTCCTGGCCATGGTCGATGACGCCCTGCGGGACAACCTCGGGGCGCTGCACGGCACTCGGACACGTCGTATCCCCGCGCTTGGGCTCCGAGTAGCCCCCGATGCTTTCCTCGATCAGTTCGCGACCGCCCTCATGGATCGCGGCTGGCACCCGACATGAAACGTGCCCGAACGAACGCGCCGCATAGAGCGCGTTCGTTCGGGCACGTCTGCGCGGGCTAGCGCTTCAGGAGCTGACGGGCCATCACCATGCGCTGGATCTGATTCGTGCCCTCGTAGATCTGGGTAATCTTCGCGTCGCGCATCATCCGCTCGACGGGGTGATCCTGTACGTAACCGGCCCCACCGAGCAGCTGAACGGCGTCCGTGGTGACCTCCATCGCGACATCCGATGCGTAGCACTTGGCCGCCGCACCGAAGAACGCAAGATCGGAGTCGTCCCGCTCGGATTTCGCAGCTGCGACGTAGACGAGTTGACGAGCTGCTTCAAGCTTCATCGCCATGTCGGCGAGCATGAACTGCAGGCCCTGGAATTCCGCGATGGCTTTACCGAACTGCTGACGCTCTTTGACGTAGCCCAGCGCATAGTCCAGCGCGCCCTGCGCGATACCGACAGCTTGGGCACCGATGGTGATGCGGGTGTGGTCCAACGTGCGCAGCGCAAGCTTCAGGCCGGTGCCGGGTTCGCCGATCATCCGGTCGGCCGGGATCCGGCAATTGTCGAAGAGCAGTTCACGGGTGGGTGAACCCTTGATCCCGAGCTTGCGCTCCTTGGCGCCGAAGTCGAAGCCCTCGTCGTCCTTCTCGATCACGAACGCCGAGATGTTGCGGCCTCGCTCACCGTCCGGGTCAGTCACGGCGAGCACGGTGTAGAGCCCGGACTCACCGGCGTTGGTGATCCACGACTTCTGCCCGTTCAGCACGTAGGAGTCGCCGTCCGCAATAGCCCTGCAGCGCATCGAGGCGGTGTCCGAACCAGCCTCCCGCTCGGACAGACCATAGGAGATCATCGCCTCACCCGACGCGATGCGCGGCAGGTACTTCATCTTCAGTTCGTCCGAGGCACCCAGGATGATCGGCATCGAGCCCAGTTTGTTGACGGCCGGGATCAACGAGGAGGAACCGCAGGCGCGGCCGACTTCCTCGATGACGATGCAGGTGGCAAGTGCATCCGCGCCGGCGCCGTCGTACTCCTCACCGATGTGCGGTGCGTGTAGATCCGAGGCGACCAGCGCCTTGAGCGCTTCCCGGGGGAAGCGCGACTCGGCGTCCACCTGCGCTGCGAACGGCGCGATCTTGTCGTCAGCGATGTCGCGCACGGCCTCGCGCAGCGCTTCATGATCCTCGTTGATCCTGAACAGGTCAAAGTCCTTGTTTCCGCTCACATCAGCCATCCTACTTGTCGGTAACGCCCGCGATCCGGGTCTGAAGCGCGCGGCCCTTGGCCTGCGCCTGCACCTTCAGATCTGTCTGGAAGTCCAGCATCGCAGCGCGCAGCCGCTGCGCTTCCTCGCCCTCCCCCGCGGCGAGGATCCGTATCGCGAGCAGCCCCGCGTTGCGCGCTCCCCCGATGGACACGGTCGCAACCGGCACCCCCGCCGGCATCTGCACTATCGACAGCAGCGAATCCATTCCGTCCAGGTGGGCCAGGGGTACCGGTACCCCGATGACCGGCAACGGCGTGACCGAAGCCAACATGCCGGGCAAATGAGCCGCACCTCCGGCACCCGCGATGATCGCGCGTAAACCGCGCTGCGCTGCCAGGTCGCCGTACGCGATCATCTCGGTCGGCATCCGGTGCGCCGACACGACGTCAGCCTCGAAAGCCACCCCGAACTCGCCCAACACCTGCCCGGCCGCCTGCATCGTGGGCCAGTCGGAATCGCTGCCCATCACCAGCCCGATACGTGGGTTCATTCGTCGATCACTCCCTGCAGGTAGTCGGCTGCGTGCTGACCGCGGCCGGTCACATCGCCCAGATCCGATCCGTAGGTGTTCACGTGTCCGATCTTGCGGCCCAGTCGAACGCTCTTGCCATACAGGTGGATTCGCAACGACGGGTCTCGTGCCATCAGATGTTTGTAGGTTGGGTAGAGCTCACCGTGACGATCCGGGTCGCCGCCGAGCACGTTCGTCATCACGGTCCACGGTGACCGCGGCGTGACGGCGCCGAGCGGTAGGTCGAGCACCGCGCGCAGGTGCTGCTCGAACTGGCTGGTGATGCTGCCGTCCTGGGTCCAGTGCCCGCTGTTGTGCGGTCGCATCGCGAGTTCGTTGACGACATAGGCAAATTCACCGCCGCGCGCGAGTTCGAAGACTTCCACCGCAAATACACCGGTCACGTCCAACTCGCCAGCGATCTGCAGTCCGATGCGGGCCAATTCGCCAGCGAGTTCCTCATCGAGATCGGCTGCCGGCGCGACCACCGACGTGCAGATACCGTCGGTCTGCACGGTGTGCACGATCGGCCACACCGACGCCTGCCCGGACGGGCTGCGTGCGACGAGGACCGCCAGCTCCCGCACGAAATCGACTTTCTCCTCCGCCAACAACGGCTCGCCACGCGCAAACCAGTCGGCGGCGTCGGCTGCCGCACCGATCACCCGCACGCCCTTGCCGTCGTACCCACCGCGCGGGGTCTTCAGGATGACCGGCCACCCGTGAGCGGCACCGAACTCGGCCAACTCCTGCACATCGTCGACCTGCGCCCAGGCGGGGCAGGGAATGCCCATCTGCGACAGCTTGGTTCGCATCACCAGCTTGTCCTGGGCGTGGATGAGGGCCTGTGGGGAAGGGTGTACCTGCACACCGTCCGCGACGAGGGCGGCGAGAACGTCCTGCGGCACCTGTTCGTGGTCGAACGTCACCACGTCACAGTCAGCCGCGAAAGCCCGAACCGCCTCGAGGTCGTCGGCCGCGCCGATCGGTGCAGACGGGATCGCGAGGGCAGCAGAAGCTTCCTGCGATTCGGCCAGTACCGACAACGTGATGCCGAGTTCGATCGCCGGACCGGCGCACATGCGAGCCAGCTGACCACCGCCGACGATGCCGACGATCGGAAATCCACCAGGGGCAGGAGAGGGTTGATGCACGCGGTCACTGTAACGATGCTCAGCCGCGACGCTTATCCTTCCGGGGTGCTGCAACGGCTGCGATTGACCCTGGACGCGCTGTGGCGTGAAATGGCGAAGTTCGGCGCCATCGGCCTCATCGCGTTCGTCATCGACCTCGGTGGGTTCAATCTGCTGGTCGGAGGTTCGCTGGGGAACAAGGTCACCACGGCGAAATTGATAAGCGGCGGTGTCGCCACCGTGTTCGCGTGGCTCGGTAACCGCTACTGGACCTTCCGGGACCGCCGAAACCGCCCGGTACTGCATGAACTGGTCCTGTTCTTCGCGGTCAACGCGGTCGCACTGGCGATCTCGGCGGGCTGGGTGGCCGTTGCCCATTACGTGTTCCACGCCCGCGGCGCACTGTCGCTGAACCTGGCCGCCTTCACCGGCATCGGTCTCGGCACCCTGCTGAGGTTCTGGGCGTATCGCACCTTCGTCTTCGCCAACGAGCCCGAGGTCGTCGGCCACGACCTCGACCTTCAGGCCGCTGTCGGTCAGTCCGGGGTCGACGCCGACAGGAACAGCGCGAAAACGACAGGTTGAGCGTTGCGCAGTTCGAGGCGCCCACCATTGGCCTCCGCCAGATCCCGCGCCAGAGCGAGTCCCAGACCGGTCCCGCCCGTGGTGACCCGCCG
>JAABUM010002301.1_pt1 | contig 25946 bp, 25 predicted proteins | sample 5559161 | NCBI WGS metagenome assembly JAABUM01 (sample SAMN10711868, study PRJNA513369) | rock metagenome | isolation source: Antarctica rocks | place: Antarctica: Victoria Land, Siegfried Peak nord
CGGATCTCAACACCTGGATCGCCGCCTGGAACAACGACCCCCGGCCCTTCGTCTGGCACAAGACCGCCGACCAGATCCTCGACAGCCTCAAGAAATACTTAACGAACCTCTGACGCGGGTCACTAGTTGCCGAGCCTCAGCACGGCGCCCGTCCGCGGAGCACCGTGGTGCAAGTGTGTGGACTCCTCCATCCCGTCCGAGCAATGGACGACAGCACGCAGCCCAAGCGAAGCAAGGCCGGCGCTCATGTGTTGGTGGCGCTCCGCCGGCGAGCGGAGCTACCGGGAGCCGAAACGAGACGCTGCTGGCCCTTGCCCTCATGGCCCGCAGCAAGCGGTTGCTGACACTCGCACCAATCCTGCACTGTCACATAGGTCGCCTATGGTTATCCGCACTGGGCGCTCCCGACCGGGAGGCCGCAGTAGGAGGTAGTGAGCATGTCGAAGTCAGCGCTTTGGTGCGCAGATCGCTGGTTGCCCGATCTGTACGACCGAGCTCGGCGGTACTGCGGTCTCGACTGGTCCGGAGGCGGCCCCGAGACCTGGGCGTTTCGGTACTTCGACCTCATCCCAACTTCCCACCCCTCCCTTGTTGAGCCGGTAGACGTGGTTGCATGCTCGGCCTTGCACCCCGGGATCTCACGCGACGATCTCACCTACTTCGACCGGCATGCCGGTGACTTCGACCGGTGGGTCCGCGACCTTCCCGACGATGTAGACCTCGGCAATGCCGATGCCGACCTAGTCGCGCGGGTGTCGGGACTCAGTGGCCTCTCCGGTTCGGTAGGCCTGTCCCTCCTGTCAAAGGTGGCACATCGAAAGCGGCCGCGACTCGTTCCCATGTTGGATCGTGCGATCGTTGACCGCTACCGGCCGATCACCGGCCAACGGGGTGAACAGGCGTGGCCGGCCATGGTCACGGCGATCCATGCCGACCTGGCCGCCGATCGGAACATCCAGCTGCTGGCGGAGACAGCCGCGGCGCTACAGGACGCGCTCGGTACCTCCGCACCGTCGCCCCTCCGAGTACTCGACATCGCGATCTGGATGGACGGTGTCCGATGAGCCTCTCCCATATTGAGCCGACGCCCCGTGCGGTGTCGATCGGCCATCTCGTCTCCCTGGGCGAAAACGCAACCGCTGCGAACATCCTGCGGCGGGCCTTTTACGAAGCGTGGCTCTCAGGAGACCAGCCCAGCCTTCGGTCGGTCTTGATCGAGCGGAGCGTGGCAGTTGCCCCGATCCTCCCGAGCCACCTGCTAATTGACCGTTCCAGCGTGGACGGCAGCGGGGCCAAGATCGTCGCTCGCGGCCCCGGATCAACGGTGATGGTCGAGGTCGACGGTGATTCATCATTCGTTCGGGTCACAGCCAGGACCGATGGTGAGGCGGACGCTCTCATTCGGGAGCTGGTGGACCTGTGGGGCTCCGGACCACCGCCAAGCTCGGTCGATCTACAGCTCTGGCACGGCGGGACCTGCTGCAAGCGCCGGATCATCGCTCCCGCTTGGTCCGAGGTCTCCCGCAACTACCCGCCTCGCACGCGTAGCCAGCTCGATCGCCTCATGCGGGCCATCAAGCCCACAGGGAAGGGCAAGCTCGTCCTCTGGCATGGCCAGCCAGGCACTGGGAAGACATCGGCGATTCGAGCGCTGGCCCACGCATGGGCTTCGTGGTGCGGGATGCAGTACATCTCGGACCCCGAGAAGCTGTTCGGTGATCCCGACTACCTGATCCGGATGCTCGGCCTCGCTCCTGACCCCAGGTCTCAGGCCACACTCAACACCGCCGGTGATCCGGACAAGGCCTGGCAACTGATCGTCGCCGAGGACACAGACGACTACCTGCAGTCGTCCAACGGCCAGCACGCAGGCGGATCACTCGGCCGGATCCTCAACCTCACGGACGGGTTGCTGGGACAGAGTTTCAATGCGCTGATCCTCCTCACGACGAACGAGGACGTCACCCGGCTTCACCCGGCCCTCGTCCGTCCCGGCCGATGCCTCGCCCGGGTGCCGTTCGAGCGCTTCACTCGCTCTGAGGCTGGCGATTGGCTTGACGGTTCGGGGACGTACGCTCGGTCGTCTATGACTCTCGCCGAGCTCCTGCTTGCAGCCGGCGACCTCGAGATCAACGACTCCGATATCGGCGAAGCATTTGCACACACGGGGATGTATCTATGACCGGCACATCAGCGGCAGCGGAAGCCCAGCACGTCCACGTGCTCAAGATCCTTACACCCCACGTCGACGTGATCGCGGGCGGCGCCTCCCGCCAAGACCCGGTTTCCTTCATCGGCGAAACCTGGGGCAGTTGGCTCGAGGGCACGGACGTCGCGGGGACGGCCGACGCGGTGTTGCAGGAGCTGGGGGGCGCTGTCAACCGATCTCAGATCGCGAAGTTCGCGCTGAATGCGGTCGGGGCCGAGGGTCGGATGCGCCTACTGCTCGCGACCCTGATGTGGGGCCGTGGGAAGTCGAACGGCCGCATGCGCCACCACATCGTTAAGGCCGTGACGTACCAAAGCTGCGACTCCGTACTGGAAGAAACACAAAGCCTTGCGTCGGACGGCGACCTCGCGGAGGCACACCGCAGTTGGAGCCTCAAGTGGAGGATGCCCGGCCTGGGAGAACCGTTTTTCACGAAGTGGTTCTGGGCCTCGACGTTGACGCTTCCGTCTAGCGAGCAAGCGCTGATTCTCGATGGGCGAGTCTGGAACACACTCGGCTCTCTGGACTGGAACAGCCTCGACGCGACGGCTGGGGACAGACATCGAGCACGCCGATACGAGGCCTACGTCGAGGCCGCTCGCCGGTGGGCCGAGGATCTCACGACTCCAACGCGGGTCGTGACCCCAACGGACATTGAATGGGGCGATGTTCATGGCCAACGGCGACCTCGAGCGGCTTGTCTCACAGGCGTGAGGAAGCTCACACCCATCCAGTCGCAATGATCGGAGCGCCGAGCAGGGCCATCGAGGGCGTGCGGCTCGGTCGTGGCAACCCCAGAGGAGCCACGTCTCCGGGAGCGGGCGCACGGCGTCGTAGTGGAACTCCCTCCCGGCCGTAGCAAACGACAGATCCTGAACGCCCCGAGGGCGCCGGCCGGGGTCGGGGCCAAAGGTTTCGCTGGTACCGTTGACCGCCATGTCCGAAGCGGTGGAGGGTGGTCGGGCGCGTCGTACATGGCCGCAGCGCCTGCTCATCACCTTCAGCTCGCTGTGCGCCATCGTCGCCCTGCTGGTCGCCGGAGCGCTGGGGTGGGCGAACCTCAAGACCGGCTCGGTCCAGCGGGTCAGCCTGGGACGATCGCTGACCGCGGAGCCCACGTCCAGCGACGCCCCGCAGAACTACCTTCTGGTCGGCACCGACAGCGCCGCCGGCCTGTCCCCCAACGACCCGGCCGTCCAGGGCCGTGGCGACGTGGCCGGCGCCCGGTCCGACACCATGATGATCCTGCGGATCATCCCCAAGACCAGCAAGGCCATGCTGCTATCCATCCCCCGAGACCTGTGGGTGCCGATCTATGACCCGGCCGGCAACCAGCACGGCAAGCAGAAGCTCAACTCGGCCATCGAGTACGGCGGCGCCGACGCCCTCATCCGCACCATCGACCAGAACTTCCACATCCCCATCCACCACTACTTGCAGGTGGACTGGAACGGGTTCAAGAGCGTGGTCCAGGCCATCGGCGGGGTGCCCGTCTACTTCAGCAACCCGGTCCGCGACCGGGACTGCAGCGAGCCCGACGTCAACGGCCAGTGCACCAACCACACCGGTCTCTACGTGCCCAACACCGGGTGCATCACTCTCGACGCGACCCAATCACTCGGTTACGTCCGTGCCCGGTACTTCGAGTACCAGCGCCCCGACGGGGTGTGGGAGCCGGACGGCACCGCCGACCTGGGACGGGCCAGCCGCCAGCAACTGTTCATCCAGCAGGCGCTCAAGAAAGCGGTGTCGAAAGGCATCCGCAACCCGATCACCCTCAACAACTTGGTCGACGCCATGCTCAAGAGCATCACCGTCGACGAGGTCCTGTCGCCGGGGGCCATCCTCGACCTGGGCCGCAAGTTCCAATCGTTCGACCCCGACACCCTGGAGAAGATCGCCGTCCCGGTCACCGACGGGTACGCCGGCGACGCCGCCATCGAGGAACTGGTCCCCGGCCAGGCAGAGGCCGTGTTCGCCCGGTTCCGCGACCCGGTGGTCAGCGGTACACCCAGCCCCCAGGGTGTGAGCGTCCAGGTGCTGAACGGCTCCGGCGCCTTCAACCAGGCCACCGACGTCACCGCCGCGCTGGCGGCCAGGGGCTTCAACGGCCTCAGCCCCCGTGACTCGGCGTCGCCGGGCCCGCAGACGGTGATCCATTATCCGCTCGGCCAGGAGGCGGCCGCCCGCCTGGTGGCCCGTTACCTGGACGCCGACGTGGTCTTCGAGCCGACCGCGCTCGACCCCGGGGTCGACGTCCAGATCGTCACCGGCTCCGGGTTCCGTTCCGTGCTCACGACGCCCAAAGCCGAAGCCCAAGTGCCCGGGCCGACCACGACCACCACCGTCCCCTCGGGAGGAACCACCCCAGCCGGCAGCAACCCGGTGGCACCCGCCGCCGCCCCCACCACCCTGCCCGGATACACGCCGGTCACCCCGTCGGGGGTCAAGTGCGGCTGATCGCGGTGAACGGCCCGTGAAGGGCCTGGTGTTGGCCGGCGGCTCGGGCACCCGACTGCGGCCGATCACCCACACCGGCGCCAAGCAGTTGGTCCCGGTGGCCAACCAGCCGGTGCTCTTCTACGGGTTGGCGCACCTGGCCGAGGCCGGCATCACCCAGGTCGGTGTGGTGGTGAGTGACGCCGCCGCCGAGATCGAGGCCGCCGTCGGAGACGGGTCCCGCTGGGGCCTGGACATCACCTACCTGGCCCAGGACCGGCCGCTCGGGCTGGCCCACGCCGTGCTGATCGCCGGCGACTTTCTGGGCGACGACGACTTCGTGATGTACCTGGGCGACAACCTGGTCCGTGACGGCGTGGCCCGCTTCGTCCAGGCCTTCGAAGCCGACCGGGCCGAACGGTCACAGCCACGCCTGGGCGAGCGGCACCAGCGGACCTCCGCTCAGATCCTGTTGGCCCACGTCCCCGACGCCGAGCGCTTCGGCGTGGCCGAGATCGGGCCCGGCGGCGAGGTGGTCGGGCTGGCCGAGAAGCCCACCGATCGCCGTTCGGACCTGGCTCTGGTCGGGGTGTACCTGTTCGACCACCACGTTCACGAGGCGGTCCGTGCCATCGAGCCGTCGGCTCGTGGGGAGCTGGAGATCACCGACGCCATCCAGTGGCTCATCGATCAGGGCCACCGGGTGCGCCACGAGGTGCTCGACGGCTGGTGGAAGGACACGGGCCAGGTGGAGCCGCTGCTGGAGGGCAACCGCCTGGTGCTCGAGGCGATCGAACGGGACGTGGCCGGCCAGGTCGACGGCTCGTCCCGGGTCGAAGGTCGGGTGGCCATCGCTGAAGGGGTCGAGGTGAAGGGTTCCGTCATCCGGGGACCGGTGATCATCGGGCCGGGTTGCCGCATCGTCGACAGCTACATCGGCCCGTTCACGTCCATCGACCAGGGATGCGAGGTGATCGGGTCCGAGGTCGAGCACTCGATCGTGCTGGCCGGTGCCCGGATCGAAGGCATCTCCCGCCTGGCCGACTCGCTGATCGGGCGCGACGTGGTGGTCACGTGCTCCGACCGCCGCCCGCTGGCCACCCGGCTCGTGCTCGGCGACCACTCCCGCGCGGACCTGGGACGGTGAAGTACGCCGACGTGACCCCGCTGGCCGAGGTGGCCGGCGTGGTGGTGGTGGACCCGGCCCGCTTCACCGACGAGCGGGGCGTGTTCCTGGAGTCCTACCGGGCCGAGTGGATACCCGGCGGCGGTGAGATGGTGCAGGCCAACCGTGCAGATCGGTCCGCCGGGACGGTGGTGGGCCTGCACTTCCACCGCCACCAGGCCGATCATTGGTACGTGCCCGCCGGCCGGGCGCGGGTCGTGCTGCACGACCTGCGGATCGGTTCGCCCACCGAGGGCGCCACCTGGGCGACCGACATCGGCGGCGAGCCGGGCGCCCCGCCGGCCCACTTCGACCACCGCGCCGTGTACATCCCGCCGGGGGTGGCCCATGGTTTCGCCGCCTTGAGCGACGTGACCATCACCTACCTGGTCGACCGCTACTACGACCCGGCCGACGAGCTGGGCGTGGCCTGGGACGATCCCGATGTCGGGGCGGACTGGGGGGTCGAGCACCCGGTCCTGTCAGAGCGCGACCGGTCGAACCCCCGGCGGTCGGCATTGGATCTGCCCTACTTCCAACCGTGAGCGCCGGCCGGAGCCACGCCGGGCGTGGCGTTCTGATCACCGGTGGCGCCGGGTTCATCGGGTCGAACCTGGTGCACGCCTGGCTTGACGGCCACCCCGGCGACCGGGTGGTGGTGCTCGACGCCCTGACCTATGCCGGGGTGCGAGCCAGCCTGTCCGACGTCGAGGACCGGATCCGCTTCGTCCAGGGCGACATCGGTGACCAGCCGCTGGTCCAAGACCTGCTGGCCGAAGAGGGCATCGACGTGGTGGTCAACGTCGCCGCCGAATCCCACAACAGCCTGGCGGTGGTCGATCCCGGCCGGTTCTTCACCACCAACGTCATGAGCACCCAGCGGCTGCTCGAAGCCTGCCGCCAGCGCGGCGGCATCCGCTTCCACCACATCTCGACCTGCGAGGTCTACGGCGACCTGTCGTTGGACCCGGCAGCAGCACCCTTCACCGAAGACTCGCCGTACCGGCCCCGCACGCCTTACAACGCGTCCAAGGCCGCCGCCGACCACGCCGTGCGGGCCTACCACGAGACCTATGGCCTGCCAATAACCATCACCAACTGCGCCAACAACTACGGGCCGTTCCAGTTCCCCGAGAAGGTGGTGCCGCTGTTCACCGCGCTGGCCCTGGACGACCAGCCCCTGCCGCTCTACCGGTCGAGCGACCACACTCGGGAATGGGTACACGTGTCGGACCATTGCGCCGCCATCGCCCTGGTGGTCGACCGCGGGCGGATCGGCGCCACGTACCACGTGGGCACCGGCGAGGAACGCTCGGTGGAGCAGGTCGCCGATGCCATCCTGGCTGCGCTGGGCAGGCCCGAGTCGCTGAAGGCACAGGTCGCCGACCGGCCCGGGCATGACCGCCGCTACCTGCTGGACAGCACCCGCATCCGCCACGAGCTGGGCTGGGCGCCGGCGGTCTCCTTCGACCAGGGCCTGGCCGAGACGGTCGAGTGGTACGCCGCCAACCGGGCCTGGTGGGAGCCGCTGGTGGGCCGGGCGCCGGTCCAGGAATCGGCCTGGTGATGGCGGTCACCGGCGGGGAAGGCGCCGCCAGGGACGGCGGCGGCGGCGTTCTGGTGACGGGCGCCGGCGGCCAGCTCGGGATCGAGCTGGTCGAAGCCCTGCGCCGGGGAGGCACGGCGGTGGCGCCGTGCGACCGGGCAACGTTGGATGTCACCGACCGAGCGGCGGTCTTTGCCGCCGTCGAAGCCTCGGCCCCGGCGGTGGTGGTCAACGCCGCGGCGTGGACCGACGTCGACGGTTGCGAAGCCGATCCGGACCGGGCCATGGCGGTCAATGCCCACGCTGTCGCCCACTTGGCTGACGCTGCCCGGAGGGCGGGGGCCCGCTTCTGCCAGATCTCCACCGACTTCGTGTTCGACGGCGCCCGGCGCCGGCCTTACGACGAAAGCGACCAACCGGCGCCGCTGTCCGTTTACGGCCGCTCGAAGCTGGCGGGGGAGCAGGCGGCCGGCGCCGATGCGCTCGTGGTGCGCACGTCGAGCCTGTACGGCGACCACGGCCACCACCTGGTCCGCACCGTCTTGGATCGGGCCGACGCGTCCAGCGACGAGCTGACCCTGGTATCAGACCGCTGGATCAGCCCGACCGTGGTGGCCGACCTGGTGCCGGTGTTGTTGCGCCTGCTGGACGGGCGGCGGACGGGGCTCTTCCACCTAGCCGGCGCCGGTGCGGCCACGCCCTTCGAGGTGGCGCAGGCGGCGCTGGCCGCGGCCGGTCACGACCCCCGCCGGGCCCGCCCGGTCCCCAGCGCTGAGCTCCGGCCGGCCCGGCCCGCGCCGCGGCCCGTGTACTCGGTGCTGGGCCACGCCGCACTAACCTCGGCGGGTCTTCCGACCCTCCCGCCGTACGGGCCTTCGCTGGCCGCGCTGGTGGAGCGGTTGCGGTCCCGCCGCCGACCTGATCAAGCCTGAGCAAGGACGTACGCCACCATGGGCAGCAACATCGCGGTCATCGGCACCGGCTACGTCGGGCTCACCACCGGCGCCTGCCTCAGCACCCTGGGCCACCGGGTCACGTGCGCCGACGTGGTGCCCGAGAAGGTCGATCGGCTGAACCTGGGTGACGTGCCGATCCTGGAATCCGGGCTCGACGAGATCGTGGCCGAGGGCCTCAAGTCCGGCCAGCTGCGGTTCCTGCTCGGGGCCGCGCACGCCGTCGCCGACGCCGAGTTCATCTACTTGTGCGTGCCGACCCCCCAGGGCGCCGACGGCTCGGCCGACCTCTCCTACATCGAGGACGCCGCCCGCGAGATCGGCCATCACCTGGAGCCCGGTTCGATCGTCATCAACAAGTCGACGGTGCCAGTCGGCTCGACCCGCGTCGTCGAACAAGCCCTCGGCCGCTCCGACGTCCACGTAGTGTCGAACCCGGAGTTCTTGCGAGAAGGGTCGGCCGTCCACGACTTCCTGCACCCCGACCGGGTCGTGATCGGCGCCGACGACCAAAGCGCGGCGGTGCGGGTCGCCTCGCTGTACATCGGCCTGACCGCGCCCATCCAGGTCACCGACCCCGCCTCGGCAGAGACCATCAAGTACGCCAGCAACGCCTTCCTGGCCACCAAGATCAGCTTCGTCAACGCCATCGCCGCAGTGTGCGAAGCGGTCGGTGCCGACGTCAACGACGTGGTCCTGGGCATGGGCTACGACAAGCGCATCGGCGAGGCCTTCCTGCGCCCCGGGCCCGGCTTCGGCGGCAGTTGCTTCCCCAAGGACTCCAACGCCCTGGTCCGCATCGCCGAGGAGGCGGGCTACGACTTCGGGCTGCTCAAGGGCGTCATCACCGTCAACGAGGAGCAGTTCGAGCGCACCGCCGGCAAGGTGGTGCGCATGGCGGGAGGTTCGGTCGAAGGCGTCCGCATCGCCGCCTGGGGCCTCACCTTCAAGGCCCGCACCGACGACCTCCGTGAGTCGCCGGCCATAGCCGTCCTGCAGCGGTTGGTGGAGCGCGGCGCCGTCGTGAGTGCCTACGACCCCGCCGTCAGTGGTCCCATCGCCGGTCTGGACGTCGAGGTCGTGTCTGACCCGTACGCCGCCTGCGCCGGCGCCGAGGTGCTAGCTGTGCTCACCGAGTGGGACGAGTTCAAGTGGCTCGACCTCGACAAGGTCGCCGACACCATGGCCTCACCCCGGGTGCTCGACGCCCGCAACCTGATCGACCGCAGCGCGCTCCTGCGGCGCGGGTTCGAGTTCCAGGGCATCGGCAGGACCTGATGGCTCGCATCGTGGTCACCGGCGGCGCCGGCTTCCTGGGCTCGCACCTGAGCGAGCGGCTGCTCGACCGGGGCGACGAGGTCGTGTGCATGGACAACCTCAAGACCGGCAACCTGGCCAACATCGAGCACCTGTTCGGCCGCCCCGGGTACTCCTTCGTCAAGCACGACGTGACCGAGTACGTGTGGGTGCCCGGCGCCGTAGACGGCGTCTTCCACCTGGCCAGTCCGGCTTCGCCGAAGGACTACCTCGAGTGGCCCATACCCACCCTCAAGGTCGGCAGCTTGGGCACCCACAACACATTGGGCCTGGCTCTGGCCAAGGGCGCCAAGTACTTCCTGGCCTCCACCAGCGAGGTCTACGGCGACCCGCAGGTGCACCCGCAGACCGAGGACTACTGGGGCCACGTCAACCCCGTCGGTCCCCGCGGTGTCTACGACGAAGCCAAGCGCTTCGCCGAAGCCATGGTCATGGCCTACCACCGGTACCACGGCCTGGACGTCAGGATCGTCCGCATCTTCAACACATACGGGCCCCGCATGAGGCCGCGCGACGGCCGGGTGGTGTCCAACTTCATCGTTCAGGCGATCAACGGCGAACCGATCACCATCTACGGGGACGGTAAGCAGACCCGCAGCTTCTGCTACGTCGAGGACGAGGTCCGCGGGCTGGTCGCGCTGTTCGACTCAGACCACGTCGGGCCGGTGAACGTGGGCAACCCCAACGAGTTCACCATGATCGAGCTGGCCAACGTGGTGCTGGAAGTGACCGGATCGGTCAGCGAGCTGGTCTTCGAGCCGCTGCCCGAGGACGACCCGACCCAGCGCAAACCCGACATCTCCCTGGCCCGCCAGAAGCTCGGCTGGGAGCCGATCGTGCAGTTGCGTGAGGGCATCGAGCGCACCACCGAGTACTTCCGCTCGCTCCAGGCCGGGTGACGGCTCCCGAACCCATCCGCGTGGCGATCACCCTGGAGCAGTGCTGGCACAGGGTTCCGGGAGGCACCGCCACCAGCGTGCTCGACCTGGTCCGGGAGCTGAAGGACCGCCCGGAGTTGGACCTGATCGGCGTCAGCGCCCGCCACCGCTCCCCGCCGCCCGAGCCGTTCGTCCCGCCTGTCCGGGTGGCCCAGCTGCCTCTGCCCAGACCGGCCCTGTACGAGTCTTGGCACGGCCTGCGCCGACCGGCAGTGCAGCGGGCGACGGGGCCGGTCGACGTGATCCACGCCACTGCGGTGGCCGTCCCCCCCAAGACCGCGCCCCTGGTGGTCACCGTCCACGACCTCGCCTTCCTGGCCGGCGCCGACCAGCCCACCGGCCACGGCCTCCGGTTCTTCCGTCGGGGGCTGGCGCTGACCCGGCGTGATGCCGACCTGGTGCTGTGCCCGTCGGACGCCACCCGCCAGGAGTGCGTGGCCGCCGGCATCGACCCTGGCCGCATCCGGGTCGTTCCGTGGGGCGTGCACCCGGTCGAGGTGCCGGCCACCGAGCAGCACGAGGTGCGCCGTCGTCACGGCGTCGAGCGGCCGTACGTGCTGTTCTGCGGGACCGTCGAGCCCCGCAAGAACCTGGCCGGGATCGTCCAGGCCTTCGCCCTCGTGGCGCCGGCCCACCCAGAAGTCGATCTGGTCCTGGTCGGCCCCTCCGGGTGGAACGAGGACCTGGGCGCCCTGATCGCCGAGGCCGGCATCGGTGATCGAACCAGGGCGTTGGGCTTCGTATCCGAGGCCGACAAGCAGGCGCTCTACTCAGGTGCCGCGGCCTTCTGCTACCCGAGCCTGCGCGAGGGGTTCGGCCTGCCGGTGCTCGAAGCCATGGCCCAAGGAACTCCGGTGGTTACGTCGGCCGGCAGCGCCACCGCCGAGGTCGCCGGCGCCGCCGCCCTGCTGGTCGATCCCCACGCTCCCGATGCCATCGCCCAGGGCCTGGCCGCCATCCTCGACGACCAGCACCTGGCCGGCGACCTCGCCCGCCGGGGCCGGGCCCGCGCTGGCGAGTTTCCCTGGTCAAGGACCACCGACCTGACCATCGAGGCCTATCAAGAAGCTGCTGTTGATGGCGAGCACCTTGTTGATGGCGAGCGCCTGCGGCGCTCGCTTGCTGCTCGTCGCTGGCGCTTCCCTCGCAGCCGCGCCGAGCCCGTTGCCGCCGCTGCGCAGCCGTCCGATGGCGAGCGCCTGCGGCGCTCGCTTGCTGCTCGTCGCTGGCGCTTCCCTCACTGGCGCGGTGGACCCGTTAGCAACGCTGCGCAGCCGCCAGGCGGAGCAGCATCGAGGGCGTGGGTTTCATGGCGAAGCCAGGCCCGGCGAGCCCGAATGGGCGAGTGGGCCCAGCAAACACAGCCGCCAGGCGGAGCAGCCCCGGAGGCGTGGGTTTCATGGCGAAGCCAGGCCCGGCGAGCCCGAATGGGCGAGTGGGCCCAGCAGGCACAGCCGCCAGGCGGAGCAGCCCCGGAGGCGTGGGTTTCATGGCGAAGCCAGCCCCGGCGAGCCCGCAAGGGCGAGCGGGACCAGCAGACCCAGCCCCAAGCCAACATCGCGGTGAACCTCTTGTGGCTGGTGCCCGGGGTGGTCGGGGGAAGTGAGGAGTACCTCACCCGCTCGCTCCTCGGTGTCGCCCGGGCCGCGCCGCCGGACATCCAGCTCACCCTGTTCGTGCTGGAACCGTTCCTGGCCGCCCACCCCGATCTGGCCCACGCCTTTCCCACCGTGGCCTGGGCGGGCGATGGGCGCAGCAAGGTGCGGCGGGTGGTGGCCGAGAACACCTGGTTGGCGAGCCAGGTGGGCGAGGGCGGCTTTGACCTTGTCCACCACGGTGGGGGGGTGGTGCCCCCGCGAGGGGCGGCGCCGTCCGTGCTGACCATCCACGACTTGCAACCGCTGGTGCTGCCGGGCAACTTCCACCCGGTCAAGCGGCAGTACCTGTCCTGGATGCTGCCCCGCTCCGCGGCTCGGGCCCGGCTGGTGCTGACCCCCAGCCACCACGTCGGCCGCACCGTGGTGGACCTCCTCGGAGTGCCTGAAGATCGTGTCCGCACCGTCCCTCACGGGGCCGAACCGGTCGGCGCCGTTCCGCGCGAGCGGGCGGCCGCAGCGGCGGTGGCGTGCAACCGCCACGGCATCACCGGCCGGTACTTCCTGCTTCCCGGCATCACCTACCCGCACAAGAACCACGTGATGTTGGTGCAGGCCTTTGCCGCCGTGGCCGCCGCCAGAACTGACGTACAGCTCGTGTTGACCGGTGGGGGAGGGCCGGTCGAACCGGCCGTCATCGAGGAGGTGGCGCGCCTCGGCCTGACCCGGCAGGTCCACCGCCTGGGCCGGGTCCCCCGGGAGGACCTCGACGCCCTGTTCGACGGTGCGGTGGCGTTGACCTTTCCGTCGCGGTTCGAAGGCTTCGGCGCCCCCGCCCTGGAAGCCATGTCCCGGGGATGTCCGGTCATCGCCTCCCACGCCGCCTCGCTGCCTGAGGTGCTGGATGGCGCCGGCGTCCTGCTGTCTCCGGACGATCTGGAAGGCTGGACCGACGCCATGATCTCTCTACTCGACCACCCCGAGGAGCGGGACCGGCTGGTCGCCGCCGGTCTGCGCCGGGCCGAGACGTTCACCTTGCGGCGGTCCGGCGAAGCGTTGCTGGACGCCTACGGCGATGCGTTGGGTGGCGGCCACGGCCGATGAGGCTCCTGTTCATCTGCCCCCACTTCGCGCCGGACCTGGCTCCCACCGGTGAGGTGATGACGCGCATCGTGGAAGAACTGGCCGGCCGGGGCCACCGCCTCCACGTGATCACGGCCCTGCCGTGGTACCTGCACCACCGGGTCGAGCTGGATTGGGCCGGCCGGGTGGTCGACCACCAGGACGAGCCGTGGGGGCGAGTGACCCGGGTCCACCCTTTCCCCACCGACAAGCGCAACATCACGGCGCGGGCGGTCGCCTTTGGGGGCTTCACCGCCCTGGCCGCCTTGGCCGGCGTTGGGACCCGGTCGCGACCCGATCTGGTGCTGGCCATGTCGCCCCCGCTCACCTTGGGGCTGGCCGGCTGGGCTTGTGCCCGTTCCCGCCGGGTGCCGTTCGTGTTCAACATCCAGGACGTGTTCCCCGACGTCGCCATCGAACTGGGCGCCATCACCAATCCGAGCGTCATCCGGGCGGCGCGGTGGTTGGAGCAGGCTACGTACCGGAGGGCCGACGCCGTGACCGTTCTCTCTGAGGACCTGCGGGCGAACGTGGTCGCCAAGGTGGCCCCCGCTGCGGTCGAGGCCGGCCGGCCGCTGGTCCCGGTGATCCCGAACTTCATCGACACCGATCGGGTGGTCCCCGGTCCCCGTCACAACGCCTACCGTCGCCAGTTCGGGCTTGGTGATCGGACGGTCGTGATGTACGCCGGCAACGTTGGGTTGTCGCAGTCGCTCGATCTGCTTCTGGCCGCCGCCACCGACCTGGCTCACAACGACTCGGTGGTCTTCGTGGTGAACGGCGGGGGTTCGGCGCGCGACGGCCTGCAGCAGCGGGCGGCCGGCTTGGCCAACGTCCGCTTCGTGGACATGCAGCCCAAGGACCGCCTGCCCGAGGTCCTGGCCACCGCCGATATCCATGTGGTGCCCCTCAAGCGGGGGCTGGCCCGTTCGAGCGTGCCTTCCAAGCTCTATTCGATCCTGGCGGCGGCCCGCCCGATCGTGGCCAGTGTCGATCCCGGGACCGAGGTGGCGCGAACCATCGCAGCGGCGGGAGCCGGAATGGCCGTCGGCCCTGACGACCCCGAAGCCTTCACCAAGGCGATCCGGGCCCTGATCGAGGCCCCCGAGGAGGCGGCGGCCATGGGCCGGAACGGCCGCCGCTTTGTGGAGCGGTGGGCCTCGCCGGCCGCCGTGGCGGCGTCGTACGACGCCTTGTTCACCGAGCTGATCGCCCGGCGCCGGCATGCTGACCGCGGGCCGAGACGGGCCCGCGGGTAGGTTGTACGACCTCATGGGCAAGGCTTCCTCTACCAAGAAGGTGGCGCGTGCCGCCCGCACCGGCGGCAAGCAGACATCCCAAAAGCGGAGCCTCGGCTTCCCCGTCATGCTGGCTGGGGTGGTGGTGCTCGGCATAGCCCTGGTCGCCTTTGCCGCCATCACCAACCGGGACGTGAGCGCCAACACCGACCGGCCCCGGGCGCAAGGGCAGGGAACGCCTTCAGATCACTGGCACGACGCCTTTGGCATCGACATCTGCGGCCAGATACAGGCGCCGGTGACCGACCGGGCCAACGATGTGGAGGGCATCCACACCCATGGTGACGGCGTCATCCACATCCACCCCTTCGGCCTCAAGTCCTCCGGCCCCCGGTCCACCCTGGGCCGGTTCTTCGATGACACGGGGCTGAAGGTCACCTCCGCCGGCATCAAGATGCCCGACGGCAAGGTCTACAAGTCGGGCCAGACCACCTGCAACGGCGCGCCGGGCACGGTCACGCTGGCCCACTGGAAGGACGCCCAGACCGCCGGATCCAAGCCGCCCGACCGCACCTACACGTCCGGCTTCACCGACATCAAGCTCACCGAGGACGGGGGCGCCTTCACCGTGGCCTTCCTGCCCAAGGGCGCCGTGCCCCAACCTCCCACCAGCGCGGCGAAGCTGGCGGAGTTGGGCGCCGCCGACAGCGGGCAGACCCAATCCGGCTCCTCCGGCGGTAGCGCCGGTGCCGCCACCGGCGGCGTGAACCCGGCGACGACGGGTGCTACCGGCGGCGTGAACCCGGCGACGACGGGTGCCACCGGCGGCGTGAACCCGGCGACGACGGGTGCTACCGGCGGCGTGAACCCGGCGACGACGGGTGCCACCGGTGCGACCGGGGTCGACCCGACCACGACCGGCGCGACCACGGGCACGGCGACCACGACCGGCGCGACCACGGGCACGGCGACCACGGGCACGGCGACCACCGGCACGGCGACCACCGGCACCTCGCCGGCGGGATCGACGCCATGAGGGCGGTGGTGCTGGTCGGTGGCTTCGGCACCCGGCTACGCCCCCTCACGCACCACACGCCCAAGCAGATGCTGCCCATCATCGACCGCCCCATGATCGAGCACGTCTTGGCCCACCTGGCCCAGCACGGCATCGACGATGCGGTGCTGTCGCTCGGTTACAAGCCCGACGCCTTCTCCAACCAGTACCCCGACGGGCTCTGCGCCGGGGTGACCGTGCACTACGCCATCGAACCCGAGCCGCTCGACACCGCCGGCGCCATCCGTTTCGCCGCCCACGACGCCGGCATCGACGATCGTTTCGTCGTGCTGAACGGTGATGTCATCACCGACCTCGACATCGGCGCCCTGCTCGACTTCCACCAGGCTCACGGTGGGGAGGGCAGCATCGCCTTGCACCGGGTGGAAGACCCCTCTGCCTTTGGCGTGGTGCCGACCGACGCCGCCGGCCGGGTCGAGGCCTTTGTCGAGAAGCCACCCGCCGGCGAAGCCCCGACCGATCTCATCAACGCCGGTACTTACGTGCTCGAACCCTCGGTGCTCGACCGCATTTCGGGTGGCCGCAAGGTCTCCATCGAGCGAGAGGTGTTCCCGGCCATGGTGGCCGAAGGGGCGCTGTTCGCCCTGGACGGCCAGAGCTACTGGATCGACACCGGCACGCCCGCCAAGTACATCGAGGTGCAGATCGACCTGATGGAGGGCAGGTTGGGCGAAGCGTTCGACGGGGTGCAGGCCGGCGCCCAGGTGGCCCCCGGCGCCCAGGTCCAGCGATCGGTGGTGTCCACCGGCGCGGTGGTCGAGGCCGGCGCCTCGGTCCAGGACTCCATCCTCTTCCCCGGTGTTCACGTGGGTGCGGGCGCCAACGTGGAGCACTCGATTCTCGGTTCGGCCGCCAAGGTCGGGGAGCGGGCCGCCGTCACCGACCTCAGCGTGGTGGGCGACGGCGAGATCGTCGCCCCGGGCGAGAACCTCTGCGGCGTCCGCCGTCCCGGGGCCGACGGGTGACCGCCAACGGGCTGTGAATGCCTTCCAACCCTTTGTGAAGAAGATCACGAATGCTTGCAAATGTTTGGGCTGAGGCCGCATCAGGCGTACGGTGGGGTCGTGATGTTGCAGGACTCGATCGACGACCTTGACGGTCTGATCGTGGAGCTGACTGAGCTCCGCCAGCAGCTTTGCCGCGCCGAGATCCGGGGGAATCCCGAAGATGCCCTTTGGGATGTGGAGCTTGGGCTGCGCCACGTGGCCGAACGGGCCGAGGCCCGCTCCGCCACCGTCAACCGAGCCATCCACCTCCTCCGCCGCACTGCCTCATAGCGACCCGGGCCGCGGCTAGCGGAAAAGATCCTCGTGGGGTAGGCGGACCAGTTCGGCGTGGACCTCGCCTTGGTGGCGCAACCATTCGGGTTCGACGCCGCGGACGACGGCCACTGGGATGCCGCTGGACTTGCCCATGACCAGTTCGGCGGCGCCGGCCAGCTCGTCGACCACCGCCACCTCGGTCACGTGCAGCTCCCTGCCCCGATCATCGGTACTGCCCCGCAGGTCGACGATGGCGCCGATGCCGGCGCAACCGATGGCCACGTCGGTCAGGCCCCGGCGCCACACCCGCCCGAACGTGTCGCTGATGATGACCGCCACCTCGACCCCGGCACGGGCCCGCAAGCCGTCGCGGATGCGCCGGGCCGAGCGGTCGGAGTCGTCGGGCAACAGGGCGGCGAAGCCTTCGTCCACGTTGGACAGATCGACGCCGGAGTTGGCGCAGATGAACCCGTGCTTGGTCTCGGTGATGACCAGGTCGCCGCGGCGCCGCAGCACGGACACCGCCTCGGCCTCGACCACCGCCTTGTGGCTCAACGGGTCATCGGGATCGACCGGGACCAGCGCACCTTCGGCCTTGGACACCACCTTCTGTGTGACCACCAGCACGTCGCCGGCGAGCAGTTCCTCGCCCATGGCCTCGACGGCCGCGGCGATGATGCCCGCCAGGTCGTCGCGCGGCCTGATCTCTCCGATTCCCTCCACGCCGAAGATGGACAAGCGGCTCATGGGACAGCGACCGGGTCGAGGACCGTGCGGGCCAGGCCCGCGGAGGCCTCATCGCTGGACATCACCGTTCCGGTGACCACGCAGCCCATGCCCTCCGCCTCCACCGCCGGGGCCAGCTCGGCGTCGGCGTGATCGATCACCAGGGTGGCGGCCAGGGACGAGTACAGGCGGGCCACGCCGACCACCGACGCCTCATGGCCCAGTTCGGCCAGCAACCGGTCGGCGGGGCCCTTCACCGCCGCGCCGGCGATGATCGGTGACACCGCCACCACCGCATCCCGGCGGGCTTCCACGGCTTGGCGTACCCCGGGGACGGCCAGCACCGGGTCTATGGAGATGAGGGGGTTGGACGGGGCGATGACGATGCGCTCGGCGTCGGCCAACACCCTGAGCACGTCCGGCCCCGGCCGGCACGAAGCGGCGCCGGCGAAGCGAACGGACTGGACCGGAACGTCGTGCCGGCGCTGCACGAAGTACTGCTGGAAGCTGATCTCGCCGTCGCCGCCTTCGCCGCCGCTGCCGCCTTCGCCGGCCACGCGGAAGCGGGTGCGGAGGCGATCTTCGGTCACCGGCAGCAAGTGCTGTTCCAGACCCCAGGCGCCCGTGATCTCGGCGGTGACCTCGGTGAGGGTCGCTCCCTCGGCCAGGCGCTGGGTCCGGTACAGGTGGGTGCCCAGGTCCCGGTCGCCGAGACCGAACCAGTCCTGGCCGCCGTAGCGGCGCAGGGTGTCCATCGCCTGCCACGTCTCCCTGGCCAGGCCCCACCCGGTGTCGGGGTTGATGGCGCCGGCCAAGGTGTAGGTGATGGTGTCCAAGTCGGGACTTATGTGGAGGCCGTGCAGCTCCAAGTCGTCGCCCACGTTGGCCACCGCCCAGGTGTCGGCCGGATCATGGACCAGGGCCAAGGCCGCCAGCATCCGGGCCGCGCCTACCCCTCCGGCCAAGACGGTGATCATCGCCCGGGACCCTAGAGGCCACGAGACGAGCGAACGCGTGTTTGGGTAGGATGGCGCGCTGATGGCCACCCAACCGTTGGCCTGGCAAGCATCCTTGCTCGGCGCCGGCTCGCCTTCGGCCGATGCCGACTTCGGCGGCGCCCGCCGGCGGGAGCTCTCGGGCGGGGCCTGGGTCGAACACGTCCCGTCCTGTCTGGCCGGTGCCGATCAGCTCTTCGCCGACCTCTTGCACCGGCTCGACTGGCAGGCCCGCGAGATGCCCATGTACGGCCAGCTGGTGCCCCAGCCACGGCTCAGCGCCTTCTGGTCGCTGGCCGATGAGGCCCGGCGCTACCCGCTGCTGGCCGAGCTCGCCCTGGTGCTCGACCGGCGTTACGGCGTCCGGTTCAAATCGGTCGGCGCCAACCTCTACCGCGACGGCCGCGACAGCGTGGCCTTCCACGGCGACCGTCACGCCCGCTCGGCCGGCGACCCTGATGTGGTGATCCCCGTACTCTCGCTCGGTTCGCCCCGCCGCTTCCTGCTCAAGCCCCGTGCTGGCGGTCCCTCGGTTGCTTACACGCCCGGGCCGGGCGACCTGCTGGTCATGGGCGGCTCCTGCCAGCGCACCTGGCAGCACTCCATCCCCAAGGTCGCCGCCGCCGGGCCCCGCATCAGCGTCACCTACAGGACCGCTTCACTTGGATGACGGGTGACGGCCGGCCGAACTCGGCAACGCCACCCACGCCAGCACCATCGACGCCGTCAGCACGCTGGCGAGGATCACTGCGGTCCCCTCGTCGTAGATGAACCTGGCTATGAGGAACAAGCTGCTGATCAAGCTGAGGCTCAAGCAGAACAGACCAACGCGCATCATGCGGATCGACCACTGGAGGCGCTCGGCTCGGGCGGTACGACTCCCGACCCGATGCAGCGCGATGGGACTGACATAGGCGATGATCGCCAACATCCCGCTCATCAGTGAAACGCCGTAAACGCCCCTTCCGGTCTGGTCGACTTCTTTGAAACGGTTGGCGAACGGTGCGGTGAGCAGGAACGCCACTAGCACCTGAGCACCCGGGAGGAGCACCCGCAGTTCCTGGAGGAGCCCGTAGTAGCGGCTCCGAAGCTCGTCTCGGTCTGCGTCGTCGTCAAGCTCGAGCGCACCGAGATCGGCGGTCTCTCTGTTGTTGTGGTGGCCGGTCTCTCCGGTGGTCAACGGCTTGTCACGCGCTATGTCGTCGGCATCTACCGGTTGTGGATGGGTGCCAGGTCGCCGCGCAGGAGGGCTAGGTCGGCGTCGACCATCATCTCGACCAGGTCCTTGAACGGCGTCTTCGGCTTCCAGCCCAGGACCTCGCGAGCTTTGGCGGGGTTGCCGACCAGCAGGTCGACCTCAGCGGGGCGCATGAACCGTTCGTCCTGGACCACGTACTTCTCCCAGTCCAGGCCGGCGTGGCCAAAGGCCAGCTCGCAGAACTCGCGCACCTCGTGGGTCTCGCCGGTGGAGATCACGTAGTCGTCCGGCTGGTCCTGCTGCAGCATGAGCCACATCGCCTCGACGTAGTCACCGGCGTAGCCCCAGTCCCGCTTGGCGTCGAGGTTGCCGAGCCTCAACTCGTCCACCATGCCCGACTTGATCTGGGCCACGGTGTGGCTCACCTTGCGGGGCAGGAACTCCAGGCCACGGCGGGGGCCTTCGTGGTTGAAGAGAATGCCGGAGCAGGCGAACAGGTCGTAGCTCTCTCGGTAGTTCACGGTGATCCAGTGGCCGTAGACCTTGGCCACGCCGTAGGGGGAGCGGGGATACAGGGGCGTCGCCTCGGTCTGGGGCACCTCTTGCACCTTGCCGAACATCTCGCTGGAGGACGCCTGGTAGAAGCGGATGTCGGGGTCGATGAGGCGCACCGCTTCGAGCAGGCGGGTGACTCCCAAGGCGGTGGTCTCGCCGGTCAGCACCGGCTGGCCCCACGAGGTCTGGACGAAGGACTGGGCGGCCAGGTTGTACACCTCGTCGGGGCGGTGCTCGCGCAGCACGTTGATCATCGATCCCTCGTCCAGGAGATCGGCTGGGGCGAAGGTGATCTTGTCCTGGATGTGGGCGATGCGCTCGAAGTTGACGGTGCTCGACCGCCGCACCATGCCGACCACCTCGTACCCCTTGTCGAGCAGCAGTTCGGCCAGGTGGGAACCGTCCTGCCCGGTGATCCCCGTGATGAGCGCGCGCTTGGTCATGGCTCCTTGTTTACGCGATGCGCGCCACCCCGCCGGAAACCGCCCTGGTTCGAGCCATGTTTCTAGGGACTGGCTCGCTGGCGCCAGTCCTCCAGAAGGTCGGCCAAGGTCTGGCCGAGAGGGATGTCGGGTTCCCAGCCGGTGGCCTTGGTGAGCCGTTGGTGATCGCCGCGCAGGACCGGCACCTCGACGGGCCGCAGCAGGTCCGGGTCGACCTCGAAGCGCATGGGGCGGGTGGCTTGGGCCACCAGCTGGTCGGCCAGCTCCTGGACGGATACGTCGACGCCGCTGCACACGTTGTAGACCTCCCCGGGCTCGCCGTGCTGCACCAGCATCCGGTACGCCCGGACCACGTCGCGGACGTCGGTGAAGTCGCGGCGGGCGGACAGGTCACCGATGGTGATGGTGTCGCCGCCGGAGAGCTCGTTGTGAGCGATGCGGCTGGCCAGGGCCGCGGCCACGAACTTGTTGGACTGGCCCGGGCCCAGGTGGTTGAAGGCCCGCACCCGCAGCACCGGCGTGCCCCGGCCGAGCCAGGCCTGCAGACCCAGGTAGTCGGCGGCCACCTTGCTGGCCGCGTACGGGCTGACCGGCCGCAGCGGCGAATCCTCGGTCAGGGGCAGGTCGATCTCGCGCACCTTGCCGTACACGTCGGCGCTGCTGACCGACAGCACCCGGCCGACGCCCACGTCACCGGCGGCGGTCAAGACGTTGAGCGTCCCCTCGGCGTTGGCCCGGAACGACTCGACGGGTGCCGACCACGAACCGCCCACATCGGCCCAGCCGGCCAGGTGGTAGATGACGTCGGGTCGGGTCCGGTCGATCACCTCGTGCACCGCTTCGGCGTCGATGATGTCGATGCTGCCGTCGGCCCGGTCCACCGGTGTGACGGTGTCGCCCATCGCTTCCAAGTGGGCCACCAAGTGATGGCCGACGAACCCGCTGGCTCCTGTCACCAGCGCATGTACACCCGATGGGGGCGCAGCTCGGTCGGGGGCCGGTTCAGGCATGTCGGGGGAGGCTAGTGGTCGACCGTCTGCCGCCGAGGAAGGGGCCGGTAGTACCTTGGAGGCGCTCCCCGGCCCGATCCAGGGCTCCTCGCCCCCTACCGCCAGGCTGTCGCGTGACCGACGTCGAAGACCCCCAGATCGAGCCTTACGATCGTGACCTGCGGCCCGACGGACCGCTCACCGGCGAGGTCCTGCTCAACGACCCCCGGCTGGTCGAACGGTCCCGCCGGCCTGGTCCGGTGCAGCGCCTGCGCAACGTGATGCAGTACCACGAGCTGCTGGGCAACCTGGTCCGGCTCGAGCTGAAGGTCAAGTACAAGAACTCGATCCTGGGCTTCTTCTGGTCGCTGCTCAACCCCGCCATGTACCTGGTCGTGTTTGGGGTCGTGTTCGGGGTGTTCCTGCCCAACGGCATCCCACAGTTCGCGGTGTTCTTGCTGGCCGGGCTCCTGGTGTGGAACTTCTTCTCGGCCGCCCTCAGCGCCGGCGCCGGCTCCATCGTGGGCAACGCCTCGCTGGTGACCAAGGTCTGGTTCCCCCGTGAGATCCTGCCGCTGGCGTCGCTGGGCGCGGCCGGGGTCCACCTGCTGTTGCAGAGCGTCGTGCTGCTCGGCGCGTTGGCGGTCTTCCACCGCGTGCCTTCGGCTGAGTTCGCCCCGCTGATCTTGCCCGCCGTGCTCGTGCTGATCGTGGTCACGGCCGCCTTCTCCATCGCCCTGGCCGCCGTCAACGTCTACTTGCGCGACACCCAGCACCTGCTCGAGTTGACCCTCATCGCCTGGTTCTGGGGGTCGGCCATCGTCTACGGCTTCGGGCCGGTCACCCAGCGATTGGCTGAGCAGGGCGTCCCCGACTGGGTATTCCTGCTCAACCCGATCGTGCCGATCGTGCTGGTCTTCCAGCGGGTCTTCTACAACCCGACCATCTGGACGCCCGGCAACAAGGGCTACGTGCTGCCCGATCACCCGGTGAACTGGTACCTGGGCGTCCTCGGACTTGTTTTCATCGCGTCGATGGCCCTGTTGGTCGGAGCGCTCGCGGTTTTCGGGCGCCTCGAGGACAACTTCGCCGAGGAGATCTAGGTGGGCCAGCCCGCCATATCGGTGGTCGGCGTCTCCAAGGCCTTCAAGGTCTACGACGAGAAGCTGCAGTCGGCCAAGGAGCGGATGATCCGCCTCGGCCGCAACCCTCACCACGAGTTCAACGCCCTCAACGACGTCAGCTTCGACGTGCGGGAAGGCGAGACCTTCGCCCTGCTCGGTCACAACGGCTCCGGCAAGTCGACGCTGCTCAAGTGCATCGCCGGCACCCTGCGGCCCAGCTCCGGCCACGTCCGGCTGCGGGGTCGGGTGGCCGCCCTGCTCGAGCTGGGCGCCGGCTTCCACCCGGAGCTGACCGGGCGGGAGAACATCTACCTGAACGGTTCGATCCTGGGCCTGAAGCGGTCCCAGGTGGATCAAGTCTTCGACGAGATCGTCGCATTTGCCGAGATCCCCGAGTTCATCGACACCCAGATCAAGCACTACTCATCGGGCATGGCCGCCCGCCTGGGCTTTGCGGTGGCGGTCAACGTGGAGCCCGACATCCTGCTGGTCGACGAGGTGCTCTCCGTCGGCGACGAGATGTTCCAGCGCAAGTGCATCGACCGCATCCGCCAGTTCCAGCGGGAGGGCCGCACGATCCTGGTCGTCTCCCACGTCGCCGACATGGTCCGCCAGATGGCCGACCGCGCGGCCGTGCTCGATCACGGAAACCTGCTCACCGTCGACGATCCCGGCGGCGCCATCCGCGTCTTCCGTGAGTCGTTGGCCAACCGCGGCGTCGACCCCGCCGAGGAGCTGGTCGAGGAGGGGCCGGCGGCGTCGCCTGGGGACGGCGTGACGATGCGCGACCTCAACAAGGAGGTCGAGTTCGGGAAGGTGTGGATCGAGTACCCCCGCGGCGCGGACTACATCGAGCCGGGCGATCCGTTGGCGCTCCACGTCGGGTACCGCGCCGCCCGACGGGTGGATGACGTGGTCTTCGCCGTCGAGGTCTACGACCAGGAGGGTTTCCGGCTGGTAGGGCTCAACTCCGACGTGTGCGGCCAGCCCATCGACTCGGTCGAAGGCGAGGGAGAGATCGTGTTCCGCTTCACCGAGGTCCCGCTGCTGGACGGCCGGTACACGGTGAACCTGGGCATGCACACCCTTGACGGCGGCACCGAGTACGACCACCTGGAGGGCGAACACGCCTTTGCCGTGCTGAACCCCACCCAGATCCAGGGCAAGGTGCACCTGCCGGTCAAGATCGAGCAGCATGTGATGTCGGCCGGCAGGACGCCGTCCCCGAACTTGTGATCGTGCGCCCCGGGCCGTGGGGGCCCAGGACCAGTTGCCCCCATGGCGCAACATCCGTGGGTTCTAGGCGCTGGCCCGGTGGTAGAGGTCGATCAACTGGTCGACGGTGCGGTCCCAGTCAAAGCGGTGCAGGTTGGTGCGGCCGGCGTGCACCAGCCGTGAGCGCTCGCCCTGGTCGGTGAGCACCTCCCCGAGGGCGCCGGCCAGGGCGTCGGCGTCGCCTGGCGCGACCAGCCGGCCGGCGTCGGCGATGACCTCGGGCAGGGCACCGGAGTCGGTGGCCACCACGGGTACCCCGGCGGCCATGGCCTCCAGGGGCGGCAGACCGAACCCTTCGTACAACGACGGGTAGACGAACACGGCGGCGCCCCGAAGCAGGGCCGCCCGCTGGTCATCGGACACGCGGCCGAGGCGGACGACCCGGTCCCGTCGGATGGCGGCGTCGATGGCCGCCCCCAGTTCGGCGACGGCGTGGCCCCAGCCGTCGCCACCGGCGATCACCAGCCGCAGTTCGGAGTCGGCGGCGTCGAGCCGGTCAAAGGCCCGGACCAGGGTGGGCAGGTCCTTTCGCGGCTCGACGGTCCCCAGCGCCAACAGGTAGCGGCGGCCGCCAGCCAGGCGATGCCCGGTGGCGGGGTCGGTGCCGGGGCGCTCGGCCGGCAGCGACGTAGGTCCGTTCGGGATCGCCACCAGCCTGTCCGGGTCCACACGGAATCGGTCCCTCACCTCCGCGGCGACGAAGTCCGAAACCGCGTGGACCCACGCGCCGCGATCGATGGCCCGCTGGATCAACCGGGGGTACTGGGCCACGTCGGCGGTGACCAGGTCGGGGTAGCGCAGGCAGGTGAGGTCGTGAACGGTGAGGACCTGGGCCGCCCGCTGGGCCGGCGGCACGACGAAGTTCGGCCCGTGCACCACGTCCACCGCTCCGGTCCACCGTTCGATGCTGGGGTGGTCGGTCCGCAACCAGAGCCGGCGCAGCGGTTGGGCGGCCATGGGGCGGCGGGCCAGGTTCACGCCGGCGGGCACCGCCGCGTTCGCCCGTCGTCGCCCCCGCCACGACACCGAGTAGCCGGTCAACTCGACGCGCTGGTCGACCGCCAGGCGGCTGGCGATCTCGCCGGTGAACGCCCCGACACCGGTGGTCGGGTCGAGCAGGGCGGTGACGTCTAGCGCAACCCTCACGACTCGCGGTCGGCTCGCCGCCCGGCGTCCAGCGCGTCGATCTGGGCGGCCAGTTCTTCGACCCGAGCTTCCAGCCGGGCGACCTCCTGGGAGAGGCCGATGATGCCGGCCTCGTTGGTGGCCATGGCGGCCACGACGGTGGCTTCGAGGTTGGCGAGCTGGTGCGGTCCCTGCGCCGACGCCCGCAACGGCCGGGCCACCCGGCGCAACCCGTCGGCGGCCGGCGCCGGCAAACGGCGGATGAACCCAGCCCGCAACTCCCGCATCCGCGCCCGGCGGTCAGCGGGGGAGGCGGCCACGTCCGGCATTCTCACACGCGCTGCTGGTCCCGCTCGGCCTGCGGCCTCGCCGGGACTGGCTTCGCCATGAAACCCACGGTCGTTGAGCTGCTCCGCCTGGCGGACTGCGCAGCTTTACGCGATGGCCCCGGCCTGCGGCCTCGCCGGGACTGTCCTTCGCCATGAAACCCACGGTCGTTGAGCTGCTCCGCCTGGCGGACTGCGCAGCTTTACGCGATGGCCCCGGCCTGCGGTCTCGCCGGGACTGGCTTCGCCATGAAACATGCGCTGCTGGTCCCGCTCGGCCTGCGGCCTCGCCGGGACTGGCTTCGCCATGAAACCCACGGTCGTTGAGCTG
>JAABUM010002302.1_pt1 | contig 25946 bp, 27 predicted proteins | sample 5559161 | NCBI WGS metagenome assembly JAABUM01 (sample SAMN10711868, study PRJNA513369) | rock metagenome | isolation source: Antarctica rocks | place: Antarctica: Victoria Land, Siegfried Peak nord
AACCCGGCCCGGCAACGACGCCCGGTAACGACGATGGCCAGTGCTTGCCGCCTCCCTCACCCCGGCCCTCTCCCGGAGGGAGAGGGGGAGCAGCAGCATAGGCTACTGCGCCAAGTCCTTCTGCAGCGCCTGGGCGAAGCTGCCCAGGCGGGCCTCCAGCGCGCCTGGAACCTCGCAAGCATAGCGAATCGTGCGCCCGATCTCCTCGTATTCCCGGATCAGGAAGGTGCGGCGCTGCACGACCTCCTCCCGCACGGCGGCGGGCGCATCGGCGGGCAGGGCGCGCAGCTCGGCGGTGACGCGGTCGGTGATCTCGGTCAGGGACCGCTGGCGCCGGGCGATGCCGCGCAGCCGCTCGATGACCTCCGCGCGCTGCCGGTTGGTTTCGTCCACCAACCCGGTGAACACCAGGCCCAGGGCCGCCGGGCGCCCGGCAGCGGGGAGCGTGGCGGCATAGGCGTCCAGCCGCGCCACGGCACCGGGGACGGGACGGCCGCGCGGCGCTGCCTCCGCCACTACGGCGGCAACCTGCGGGTCGGCTCGCCAGTCCCCGGCGGCCTCGCTTCCGGCCCAGATGGTCCCTGCGGTCAGTGTCGGCACCAGGCGCTGCACGCAGGGCCAGTCGGGATCGGCCGGCGGCGGCCCGGCGGCGCCCACGGCCAGCGCAGCCAAGCCTGCGAGCAAACGCCTCATTCCGCCCCGCCCTTTCGCGCCATCATCCCGCGGCCGGGGTCGTAGCCCACTGCCGCCACTGCCATAAACAGCACCGCGCAGCCCGCCACCACCAGCGCCGCCACCCAGTCCACCCGGCCGTACAACGCGAACCGGATCAGCTCCACCGCCGACGTGAAGGGGTTGAGCGTACAGACCCACCACAGCGTCAGGCTGCTCTCCTTCACCCGCCACAGCGGATACAGCGCGGAGGACGCGAAGAACATCGGGAAGATCACGAAGTTCATCACGCCGGCGAAGTTCTCCAACTGCTTGATGAACGACGACATCACCAGCCCCAGCGCCCCCAGCATCAGCCCGGACAGCACCAGCGCCGGCAGCACGGCAAGGTATCCGACCGGCGGCGGCTCGATCTCCCAGAACCAGGCGACGGCCAGGAAGATGTAGGCTTGCACCACGGCGACCGCGACGCCCGCCAGCAGCTTGCACAGCAGCAGGTACCAGCGCGGGAACGGGCTGACCATCAAGGTCCTCATGCTGCCCATCTCCCGGTCATAGACCATGGACAGGCTGCTCTGCATCCCGTTGAAGAGCTGGATCATGGCGACCAGGCCGGGTGCGATATAGACCTCATAGGGGATGTAGGTCTCGTACGGCGGGATGATGGACACCCCCAGCACGAAGCGGAACCCGGCGGCGAAGATCGCCAGCCACACCAGGGGCCGCACCAGCGCCGATACGAAGCGGCCCCGCTGATGCACCCAGCGCAGCCCCTCCCGCCGGACGATGCCGGTCATGCAGCGGGCATACGCGGCAGGGCCAAGGCGGGGCGGCGCGAGGCCGGAGGCCTGCCGGGCGACGGGCGCGACGTAATTCATGCGGCCTGCCGGGTCAGTTGGGCAAAGGCGGCGGGCAATCCGGCGGCGCCCGTGTCCGCCACGATGCCCGCCGCCGGGCCGGCGGCCAGCACGCGGCCCCGGTGCAGCACGATCACCTCGGCGTCCGCCCCGGCCTCGTCCAGCAAGTGCGTCGCCCATAGCACCGCAAGGCCCCGGTCCCGGCACAGCCCGCGTACGTGATCCAGCAGGAAGGCGCGGCTGTCCATGTCCAGGCCCGCGGTCGGCTCGTCCAGCAGCAGCAGCGACGGCTCGTGCAGCAGGGCGCGGGCCAGCTCCACCCGGCGCCGCTGCCCGCCGGACAGCAGGCGCACCCGGTCCCGGGCGCGGCCGGCCAGGCCGACGCGCTCCAGCTCGGCGGCGATGCGCGGCGCCGCGGCGGCGGGCGACATGCCGTGCAGGGCGGCGTGGTAGTGCAGGTTCTGCGCGACGGTCAGGTCCAGGTCCAGCGTCGGTTGCTGGAACACCACGCCCATGCGCGCCAGCGCCGCCCCGGCGTCCTCCCGGAACGGCCGCCCGAACACCGCGATGCGCCCCTGGCTCGCGTGATACAGCCGGGTGACGAGCGCAAACAGGGTGGTCTTGCCCGCGCCGTTCTGGCCCAACAGCACCGTGAACGCGCCGGGCCGCAGGCTGAACGACACGTCGTGCAGCACCGTGCGCGTCCCGAAGGCGTGGGTCAGGCCGGCGACCTCCAGCGCGGGCGCCGCCGGGGCAGGGGGCGTCACGGCGTCACCACCACGCCCCAGGGCAGCCGGCCCACCGGCACGGACTTGGTGACGCGCAACGCCTCCACGTCAATCACCGACAGGTCGTTGCTGATGCCGTTGGTGGTGTAGAGCCGCTTGGCGTCCAGCGAGAACGCCAGGTTCCACACGCGCTGCCCGACGAGCAAGTACTTGCGCACCTCGTAGGTCTTGGCGTCCACGACCGCCACGCGGTTGGCCGGGCCGAGTGCCACGAACGCCGTGCCGGCGTCCGGCGTGATGGCGATGCCGACGGGCTGTATGCTCTCTGCAGGGACGCCGGGGATGTTGAAGGCGATGGTGTGCAGGACCTTGTGCGCCGCCGCGTCTATGACCGCGACGGTGCCGCCGACCTCCGAGCTGACCCAGACCTGGCCGCCATCGGCCGTGAAGCGCGCGACCCGCGGACGGCTGCCGACCAGGACGCTGGCGACGCTCGCATGGGTGCCGGTGTCTATGAAATGGGCCATGCTGGTGGTTTCGGACGTGTTGACCAGGGTGCGGCCATCGGGGCTGACGGCCATGCCCTCCGGCTCGACGCCCACGGGGATCTCCGTCACCACGCGCCCGGCGGCGATGTCCAGCACCGACACCATGTTGTCGTTCTCGTTGGCGATATACAGCGTGCCGCCGTCCGGGCTGAGGGCGAACAGCTCCGGGTCGGGGCCGCTGGGCAGGATACGGCTGACCTGCAGGGTTTGCAGGTCCAGCACCTCCACATGGTCGCTGTCGCTGGTGCAGATATACAGCGACTTGCCATCCCGGGACGCGACGATGCCGCGCGGGCGGTCGCCGACCTTGATGGTGCTGGTGACGGCCAGCGTGCCACCGTCAATGACGGTGACGGTGTTGTCCTTCTCGTTGGACACGAACAACCGCTCGGCGCGGGCCGCCGCAGGTGCCAAGAGCAGCGCCAAGGCCAGGGCAAGAACGGCGACGGCTCCCTCTCCCTCCGGGAGAGGGTTGGGGTGAGGGAAGCCGCCAGCACGAACCCCGGCCCCGGACAGACCGGCTCCAGAGCGGGACAGGGCGGCCCTGGCCCTTTCCCTCACCCCAACCCTCTCCCGAGGGGAGAGGGGGCAGGTCACGGCTGCTTGCATGTGGTCTCCGGCTGATCAATGCCGAGCGTGTCCAGCTCGGAGGATTGGTGGAGGTATCCCGGCTGCGGGCTGACGGACACCAGGCTGCGCGCGTCCGACAGCAGAACCGGTTGCCGCAACTGCCCGTCCCAGGCGCGGAACGTCAGCCGCGACCCCTTGAACGCCGCCAGCTCGAACCGCGGGCCGCGGAGATAGGCGCCGATGGCCGCCGCATCCGTGCTGCCGCTGCGCGCCGCGGCCTCGCCGATGGCGCGGACCGCCATCCAGGCGCCGAAGTCCCGCGGCGTCATCGCCCGGCCCGCCAGCTTCTGGAACCGCAACTGCAACTGCGTCGCCCCCCACTGCTCGAACGGCCGCGACCAGGCGCCCGGCACCAGCCCGTGCGTGCCGGCAACCGGGCGCGGGTCGGTCTGGCGATAGGCCAGGTCGTCGCCGAAGTCCCCGGCGGTGTCCGCCACCACCAGCACGTCGTAGGACAGCCCCTGCGTGAACCGCGCCGCCTCCGCGCCGATGCTGACATGGCCGGTGTCGGTGCGCTGGGCGCCGGGCTGGAACGTCCAGGCTTTGTCGGCGGCCAGGCGCAGGCCGAACTTGCGGGCGCTGCGCCGCAGGGCGTCGGCATAGCCGCGGTCCGCCTCCGCCGGCCCCTGCACCAGCAGCACGCTGCGCCAGCGCTTGACGGCCAGATATTGCATCAGCGCGTCCGCCAGCATGGCCCGGCTGGGCAGCAGGTGCAGCACCCGGGCGCGGCAGCCGGCGCCGCGCAGCCCGTCGTCGTCCTGCGTCGCATCCAGCAGGATAGCGTCCCGCGCGTCCGGCAAGTCAGCCACCCGCAGCAGCAGCGGCGGCGGCAGGTCGGTGACGATCACGCGCCGCCCCGCGGCCAGCATGTCCCGCGCCGCGCCCAGCACCGCCGCGTCGTCGGGCGCCAGCGCCTCCTGCAGCGAATAGGTCTGGTTCAGGAAGCGCCCGGTGGTCTCGTTGTCCCGCAACGCGACCCGGGCGCCCTGCACGCCCTCGTCTGTCAGCGGCGGGTCGAGCAAGGTCAGCGGCGGCGTGCGCGGCGGCACGAGCGCGAGGTAACCGATCCCGACCGTTCCCGGCGCAGGCTGCGCCGGGGCAGGGCGGGCAGCCGCCAGGGCAACGAGCAGCGCGAGAACGCCGGGCAAGGCCCGCATCGGTTTCCCCCATGGGCTGCGGCGGGGCGCAGCGTCTTGCTGGGGATAGTGGGGCATGGTGCCGGGCTTGTCAGCCCCGTAGGCTTATCCCGGCGCATTGTGCAACCACCGGTGACGCCCCAGTTCCCGCTTGGGATCGAAACAGAATGTTGTTGCGAAAACGACTCAAGGCGTCCAGGTTCGGTTAACAGCCCGGAAGCTGGGCATGTCTCAGGAAAGGTTCTCCGATGCTGCGTGCTCAGGTCCTTGCCGGCGTTCTGCTGGCTGCGTCCCTTGCCGTGCCGTTGACTGCAGGCGCTGCCGTCATCACGACGCCGCTCGGCGTCCTGGACGACGCCAGCGGACTGTCCTGGCGCAAGCTGAGTGCATCGTCCGGGCTGAGCTTCAACACGCTCGGCGCGCAACTGGCGCCTGCCGGAAGCCTGTCCGGATACCGCCTGGCCAGCGGGGCGGAGGTGGGAACGCTGCTGAGCGACCGCTTCGCCGGCGTGACCGGCAACAGCGCCCGGAAGGCCGCGTTCCTGGATTTCGCAAACGCCATCGGGGCAACGCTGCGGGACGGGGCGCCCTTCGACGGGACCACCCTTGAGCTTGGCGGCATCGTGTCCGGCATCGCCAAACAGGTCACCGTCACGCCGATAGACAGCAGCTTCAAAGCGACGGGGCCAGCGGTGCCCGACGGCACGCACCTGGCGTTCTCCGTGCTTGGGACCGGCCTGGTTGACGCGCCCGGCAACACGGCGAGCATCGTCTATCCCTTCAGCGCCGCCGCATTCCTGCCGAACACTCTCACGACGGGATACAGCCTCGGCCCGCTCAACAATCCGGACAGCCGCAGGGCGTACCTGCTTGGACAAGGTTACGACACAAGCCAGACCGACAACGAATTGCCGAGCACCGTGACGGGTTTCTGGCTTGTGCAAGCGTCCGCTGCCACTGCCGTGCCGGAGCCTGCCGCCGCCGCGCTGCTGTCCGCCGCGCTGCTGGGCCTGGCCTGGGTTCGGCGCAGGCCGGGCTGAGCGCCCGCGCCTGCTATTCCGCCCGATGAGGCCCGCAGCGCCGGGTGCAGGCCGGTTTGGCGCAGGCCGGGCCGGCGGTGCAAGCAGGCGCTGCTAGCCGCGCCAGGCCGGACTCGTCCCAAGCCTGCCGCAGCACCGGCGGCACCTGCCCGCCCGACCCGGCGAGCGTCAGCAGCAGCGCCACCACCAAAGGTTCCATCGCCGAGCCGGACCGGCAGACCGGCAGCGCCCAGGTCCGCCGCATCGGCCAGGCCAGCCGCAGCCCTGCGGGGGTCAGCAGGTCTGCCGCCAGGTGCGACAGGGCGCCCACGGCCAGCGGCGCCGCCACCCAGCGCGGTGCGCCGCCTTGCAGCAGCCCCCAGATGCAGGCCGCGACCGCCAGCGCCGAATGGGTGATGCCGCGGTGCCCGAACAGCCCTGCCACTAGCAGGGACAACGGCCGCAGCCGCTGGCCCAGCCAGGACTTGGGATGGTCAAGGTCAGGCAGCAACGACCCGGCCAGCGCCAGCGCCAGGCAGGCCGGGGACAGCGCCGGCAAGCCCAGCCGGGGCGCCGCCACCACCCATGCCGCGGCCCCCAACGCCACATGCGACCCCGCCATCATCGGCCCAGACAACCTCTCGCACGCGGCAAACCAGAGACTTGCGCTTGCCGTGGCGCGAAGGCAACAGCGCCGGCCCGTCCCGGGGTTGACAGCCGCCGCTCCCCGGTGTCGGACGTTGGCCAGGCGCCACCTAAGCAGCGCCGAACATCGTCCCCGGGAGGGTCCAGCCATGAACCACCGCCGCCGCGCGCTGATGCTCGCCCCTCTGATGCTCGCTCCGTTGCTGGCCGCCCCGCTGCTCGTCGCCCTGCCGCGGGCCGGGTGGGCCGCGGCCCCGATCCGCGTCGGCACCCTGCGCTACGGCACCGTCGCGTGGGAGCTGGACGTGATGCGCCATCACGGCCTGGATGCCGCCGCGGGCGTCGCCGTCGAGCCGGTGGAGTTCGCCGCCGCCCAGGCGACGCAGGTGGCGCTGCAGGCGGGCCGGGTGGACATGATCGTGCAGGACTGGCTGTGGGTGTCCCGCCAGCGCGCGTCCGGGGCGGACTGGACGCTGTCCCCGTCCAGCGCCGCGCTGGGCGCCGTCATGGCGCCGCAAGGGTCGCCCGTGGCGACGGTCACGGACCTGCGCGGGCGCCGGCTGGGCATCGCCGGCAGCCCGCTGGACAAGAGCTGGCTGATCCTGCGGGCCTACGCGCAACGGCTGCACGGCCTGGACCTGGACGCCGTTGCCGTCAAGCAGTTCGGCCCGCCGCCCCTGCTGGCAGAGCAGATGCTGGCCGGACGGCTGGACGCCGTGCTGACCTACTGGCCGTTCGCCGCGCGTGCAGAGGCTGCCGGCCTGCGTCGCGTCCTGGCGATGGAGGAAGCCGTGGAGGCGCTGGGCGTACCTGCCGGCGTGCCCTTCGTCGGCTGGGTGTTCGCCGACGCCCTCGCCGCGCGCAACCCGGCAGGGGTCGCGGGCTTCCTGCGCGCCTCCGCCGGCGCCCGCGCGATCCTGGCCGGCGCCGGAGCGGAGGCGGATGCGGAGTGGGCGCGCATCGCCTCCCTGACCGGCACCGCCGACCCGGCGGAGCTAGCCGGGCTGCGCGCCTGGTATCGCCGCGGCGTCCCGCCGGCCTGGAACGAAGCCGGGACGGCGCAGCTTTACGATCTGCTGGCCGGCATCGGCGGCCCGGCCCTGGTCGGCCCTGCGGCGCACCTGGCGCCGGGCACGTTCTGGGCCGCTCCGCCTGCATGAGGAAGCCCGGCATGAGGAAGCCCGGACAGGGCTGCCGATGGTGACGGCGTGCCCGGCCCGGCGCCGGGGCGCCGCTATTGCGAGAGGTGCAGCGGCGCGGCAGGCCAGGGGTCACGGGAACGGACGCCGGTTCGGGCGGCCCCTGGACCGCCACGCCGCGAAGGCGGCTCGCAACGACGCGACCATGGACGGTGCTGGAGCGGCCCCGCCCGCATGACGGCCCGCCACCTGCTGGCCCGTCTGCTGCCCGTGCTGGCATTGCTGCTCGCGTGGGAGGCTGCGGCGCGCATCATCGGCAGCCGGCTGTTCCCCCCCGCCACCGCCGTCGCTGCGGCCCTGGTGCAGGACGCCCGGCATGGCCCGCTGCTGCACAACCTGGCCGCCACGCTCGGGCGCGTCGCGGCGGCGTTCGTGGTGGCGATGCTGCTGGGCAGCGTGCTCGGCGTCGCCATGGGCCGCCTGCCGCGGCTGGACCGCGCGCTCGACAGCCTGCTGACCGGGCTGCTGAACCTGCCGGCGCTGGTCGGCATCGTGCTGATCTACGTCTGGTTCGGCCTGAGCGAGACGACCGCCATCGCCGCCGTCGCGCTCAACAAGCTGCCGACCACCGCCGTCACGGTGCGGGAGGGCGCGCGGGCGCTGGACCGCGGGCTGGCAGAGATGGCCGCGAGCTTCCGCATGGGCCGGGCCGAAACCCTGCGCCATGTCGTGCTGCCGCAGCTCTATCCCTACCTATTCGGCGCCGCACGGTCCGGGCTGGCGCTGATCTGGAAGATCGTGCTGGTGGCGGAGCTGCTGGGGCGCAGCGACGGCGTGGGCTTCCAGATACAGGTGCTGTTCCAGTTGTTCGACGTGACGGGCATCCTGGCCTACACGCTGGCCTTCATCATGGTGGTGCAGGGGATCGAGTGGGGGCTGCTGCAGCCGCTGGAGCGCCGGGCCAACCGGTGGCGGTAGCGCCGTTCCTGCAGGTGCCGTTCCTACAAGTGCCATTTCTGCAAGTGGACGTGGCGCGCAAGGACGCGGGCGGGCGCACGGTGATCGAGGGCCTGCGGTTCAGCCTCGCCGCGGGGGAGATCGTGGCGCTGGTCGGCCCGTCCGGCTGCGGCAAGACCACGCTGCTGCGGCTGGTGGGCGGGCTGGATGCGGGGTTCGAGGGCCGGATCGCCTGGGCGGCCGGCGCGGCGCCGCGGATCGGCACCGTGTTCCAGGAGCCGCGGCTGCTGCCCTGGCGCACCGTGCGGCAGAACATCGCCCTGGTGCATCCGCCCGACCCGGCGGCGGCCGAGGCGTTGCTGGCGCAGCTTGGCCTGGCGCCCTATGCCGACCTGCATCCGCCGGCCCTGTCGCTCGGCATGGCCCGCCGGGCCGCCATCGCGCGGGCATTCGCCATACAGCCGGCGCTGCTGCTGCTTGACGAGCCGTTCGTGTCGCTGGACCCGGCGATGGCGGAGCAGGGCCGCGCCGTGCTCACCGCCGCCTGGGCCGCCCGCCGCTGCGCCGCGCTGCTGGTCACGCACGATCTAGCGGAGGCGGCATCGCTGGCCGACCGCATCCTGCTGCTCTCGACCGGGCCGGCGCGGGTGATGCGGGAAGTGGTGGTGCCGGCAGGGCGGCGGCGGCTGGGAGTCGCAGAGGGTGCGCGGGTGGTGGCAGACTTGCTTCCTGCCCCCTCTCCCTCCGGGAGAGGGCCGGGGTGAGGGAAGCAGCCAACACAGTCCTTTCCCAGGCAAGAGCAAGTTAGTCCAGGCCAACACCGTGCGCGCTGCTTGCCTCACCCCGGCCCTCTCCCGGAAGGAGAGGAAGCAGGGCGATCTTTACTTCAGCGTGTCAAGATAAGCGATCAGGTTGGCCCGCTCGTCCTCTTTCTTCAGCCCGACGAAGATCATCTTCGTGCCGGCCACAACGCCGCGCGGGTTTTCCAGGTACTTGTTCAGCTCCTCATCCGTCCACGTCACGTTGTAGCCCTTCATGGCCTCGGAGTAGTTGAACCCCTCGATGCTGTGCGACGGCCGGCCGACGATGCCGTGCATGGACGGGCCGATCTTGTTCTCGCCGGCCTTGATCGAGTGGCAAGCGGCGCACTTGTTGAACTGGGTCTTGCCCAGGGCCGGGTCGCCCTCTGCACGGGCGGCGGTGCCGGCGAGGGCGGCCATCAGGGCCGCGGCGGCGATGCGTGAGACGGCAGGGTGCATGGATGGTCCTCCGGACTTGGCGCCTCTGGCTGCGCTCTGGCAGGAAGTATGAGCATGACGGCAGGTTTGTCGAGGCAGCCCCATCAACACGGAGGCAGCCCCGGCACCGTACTCGTTGCGCCCGCGTGCCGGACCCGCTATCCGCGCAAACAGCAGCTTTCCCGGATTAGGGTAGGTAAACTCTGTAGCAAATGCTAAATGACCAAGAGTGCCCCACTATGAAGGGAAGGCTACCATGCCGCTCGCCCGCCGCACCCTGATCGCTGGAGCCGCGGCGCTGCCGTTGGTGAACGTCGGACGCGCCCTGGCCGCCGACTTCTCCTACAAGCTGTCGAACAACCTGCCCGCCGTGCATCCGCTCAACGTCCGGGTGGAGGAGGCGGTGGCCCGCATCGCGGCGGCGACGGAGGGCCGGGTCCAGATCAAGCTGTATCCCGACAGCCAGCTCGGCCCGGATACCGAAACGATCGTGAAGCTGGGCACGGGCGAGCTTGAGATGCTCTCGATGTCCGCCTCCATCGTGTCCACCCTCGTGCCGGCAGCTTCCATCAACGGCATCAGCTTCGCGTTCAAGAACTACAATCAAGTCTGGGCCGCCATGGACGGCAAGCTTGGCGCCTTCGTGCGCGGGGAGATCGCCAAGCGCGGCGTGATCGCAGTCGGGCGCATGTGGAACAACGGCTTCCGCCAGATCACGACCAGCACGAAGGCGGTCCGCACGCCGGCGGACCTGCGAGGGATGAAGATCCGCGTGCCCGTCAGCCCGTTGTGGACCAGCACGTTCAACGCGCTCGGCGCCACGCCGGTCAGCCTCAATTTCAACCAGGTCCATGCTGCGTTGGAGAGCCATGCCGTGGACGGGCAGGAGAACTCGCTCGCCGTCATCCAGGCCGCGAAGCTATATGAGGTGCAAAGCTATTGCAGCCTGACCAACCATATCTGGGACGGCTTCTGGCTGCTGGCCAATGCCCAGGCCATGACCCGGCTGCCGGGCGGCGACCGCGAGATCGTCGAGGCGGAGTTCAACCGTTCGGTGACGGACGAGCGGGCCGACCTGACCCGGCTCAACCCGGGGATGCGTGGCGACCTGGTGGTCAGCGGCCTGCAGCTCAACGCGGTCGAGGCGGAGCCTTTCCAGCGGATGCTGCAAACGGCAGGCTACTATGCGGAGTGGCGCGACCGGTTCGGCGACGCGGCCTGGCGCCTGCTGGAGGAGAATGTCGGCGCGCTGTCCTGACCCCACCCGGAATGCCGGTCCGGCCCGCGCCTGCCTGCCTGCCGACGGCCGGCGCACCGCGCCGGCCCTGACCGTCCCCCGTCCCGGGCAGCCCGCACCAGACTTCAACCGCTTCGACCGCCTTGCGCCCAATCCGCGTTCGCTGTCGCGAGAGGCGCCGCGAGGCGGCAAGCGCAGTCCGTGCGGCCCTTGGATTGCCGTGCCGCGATGGCGGCCCGCAATGAAGCAAAAGCCAGAATAGGCAACGGGTGGCATCATCCAGTCGCCCTCGACTCCTCCGTCTCCGCAAGCGTAGTCCAGGATGCGCCTCGGCCGCAGGAACGGCTACAGCATAGGACTGTCGGTACAGGCCGGACCGGGACAGCGTGGCACGGCTGGATGGCTGTGGGCCGCCGGCTTGAGCGGGCGGCACAGGCGCAGGCTTCCCCTTGATGGCCGGGGCAGGTCGCGGACGTTGACGGCAGGCGCACAGGGTCACTTCCCCATGCACCGGTCCCACCGTAGCATCGCGGGAAAAGCCGAAGGAAACGCCATGCTGACCGTTGCCGTAATGTATCCCGCCGCTGGCGGCGCGACGTTCGACCACGACTACTACATGGCCACCCACATCCCGATGGTCCGCCGCCTGTGGGAGCCGATGGGACTGCAGGAAATTCGCATCCTGCGCGGCGCCCCGGCGCCGGACGGCGCACCGCCGGCCTACAGCACCATCGCCCTGCTGAGCTTCACCGACCCGGACGCCTTCACCGCCGCCGCCGGCCGGCACGGGGCGGAGATCTTCAAGGACATCCCGAACTTCACCGACGCCAAGCCGGTGCTGCAATTCAACGAGGCCGTGGTCAACGAAGCCGCGGTCAACGAAGCCGGGGCAGCATGAGCATGGAGGCGCGCAGCCGCCAGGCTTGCTTCGGCGGCACGATGGGCTTCTACACCCACCCGTCCCGGGCCACCGGCACCCCGATGCGCTTCGGCGTCTATACCCCGCCGCAGGCCGCCCAGGCCCCGTGCCCGGCGCTCTACTACCTCGCCGGCCTGACCTGCACGGAGGAGACGTTCGCGCAGAAGGCCGGCGCGCTGCGCCTGGCCGCGGAGCATGGCCTGGTGCTGGTCATGCCCGACACCAGCCCGCGCGGCCTGGACCTGCCGGGCGAGGCGGAGTCGTGGGACTTCGGCCTGGCCGCCGGGTTCTACCTGGATGCGGCGCAGGCGCCCTGGGCCGGGCACTACCGCATGGCGCAGCATGTGACGCAGGAGCTGCCGGCGCTGGTCGAGGCGGAGTTCCCCGTGCGGGCGGACCGCCGCGGCGTGTTCGGGCATTCGATGGGCGGGCACGGCGCGCTGGTGACGGCGCTGCGCGACCCGGCGCGCTGGCACTCCGTATCGGCGTTCGCGCCCATCAGCAACCCGGTGGCGGTGCCGTGGGGGCAGAAGGCGTTCACCGGCTACCTCGGCGCGGACCGGGCGGCGTGGGACGAGTGGGACGCGACGGCGCTGCTGCGCCGCCGGGCCTATCCCGGGCCGATCCTGGTGGACCAGGGCGACGCCGACCAGTTCCTGCAGGTGCAACTGGACCCGGCGGCATTCCAGCAGGCCGCCGCCGCCGTGGGCCAGGCGCTGACGGTGCGGATGCAGCCGGGCTACGACCACAGCTACTGGTTCGTGCAAACGTTCATGGCCGACCACATGGCGCACCATGCGAGGGAGTTGCTGAAATGAGGCGTTCTACGATTGCGCTGGGCATTTTGGCAGCGGGCGCCCTGGCGCTGGCCGGCCCGGCGTGGGCGGCGGAGCCGCGGATGACCTTCTGGAACCTGACTTCCGACACCGTCACCAACCTGGTAATGGCGCCAGCCGGCACGGACAAGTTCGGTCTCAACCAGTGCGCCAACGACCGCGACGGCAGCGTGGACCACGACGAGCGGCTGCGCCTGACCGGCATTCAGCCCGGCCGCTACGACGTGCGGCTGACGCAAAAGCGCGGCCGGGTCTGCACGATCCGCGGCGTCGAGGTGAAGGGGGAGGGCCGCTACGCCTTCTCGCTAGGCGACGACGACCTCAAGGATTGCAAGTAGCGCCTCTATCTGCCCTGCTCCCTCTCCCTCCGGGAGAGGGTTGGGGTGAGGGAAGCGGCAAGCGCGGTTCCTCGGCCGTCAGCGGCACGGCGGCGCTGCCCTTGGCGCACGCAGTCCTTGCGGCTTCCCTCACCCCGACCCTCTCCCGGAGGGAGAGGGAGCAGGGCAGGCAAGGTCAGGCCGTGACGCGACTGCGGCCGCGTCCGGGCCGGGCCATCTGCCCGTCCACGCTGTAAGCGCCGCCGCCCAGCACAACGAAGCCCAGGAAGCCGCCGGCGATGGCCAGGTTCTTCAGGAACTGCGTCTTCTGCTGCATGTCGCCGAGCTGCTTGTGCGCCAGCACCGCCGTCGCCACCGTGAACAGGGCCAGCACCACCGCCATGACCCGCGTCTTCGCGCCCACCAGGAACAGGATGCCGACGCCCAGCTCGATGAACACGGCGACGACATAGGCAAGTTCCGGCGCCGGCACGCCGGTCTTGGCGAAATAAGCCTTGGTCCCCGCCGCCGCGGTGAACTTGGCGAAGCCGCTGACGATGAACAGCAGCGCCATCATCACGCGGCCAAGCAGGATCGTGAGGTCGTTCTGAACGGTCATGCGGCTTTCCTCTGTGAAATACGGGCGCGGCAGGCGTCGCCAAAGGCGCGGAACAGGGCGACGCTGTGCGGATCGGCAGCATAGTCCCATTCCGGGTGCCACTGCACGGCCAGCGCAAAGGCCGCGCCCTCCACCCGTACGCCCTCGACCGTGCCGTCCGGCGCCGTGGCCTCCACGGCCAGGCGTGACGCCAGCCGGTCCACCGCCTGCTCGTGGACGGAGTTGACGCGGATGCTCCCCTGCCCGGCGATGGCGGCCAGGCGGCCTTGCAGCGCCACGTCATGCTTGGGGCGATACTGCTCTGGCTTGGTGCCGGGGCCGCCGCGGTGGTCCAGGCGGCCCGGCACGTCATGCACCTGCTGGTGCAGGCTGCCGCCCAGCGCCACGTTCAGCTCCTGGATGCCGCGGCAGATCGCCAGCACCGGCAGGTCCATCCGCAGCGCCGCGTGGATCAGCGGAAAGCTGGTGCCGTCCCGCTCGGGGTCGTGCATCTCGGGTGTCAGGCTGCCGGCGCCATAGTGCGAGGGGTGGACGTTGCTCGGGCTGCCGGGCAGCAGCAGGCCGTCCAGCCGGTCCAGCACCGCGAGCGCCGCCTCGCCGATGGGCGGGATCATCACCGGGATGGCGCCGGACCCGCCCATTAGCGCGGCGGCGTAGCGTGCCGGGGTCGCGTGCTGCAAGTGCCCGTTCAGCACACGGGCGCAGGCGGGGATGCCCACGAGGATTGTCATGCCGATACCTTCATCTTCTGCCCGGTTCCCAGTTTAGGCCGCAGCCGGTCCGCGGCAACCGTGCCGATGGCGCCCAGCAGCAGCAGCGACGCCATCGGCCGCGCCGTCCCGTCGGCGAGCAGGCCGACCAGCACGCCGCTGGCCGCCGCCAGGCAGAACTGCAAGGTGCCCATCATGGCCGACGCGCTGCCGGCCTGCGCGGCATGGCGGGACAGCGCCCCGACCGCGGCGTTGGGCATCACCAGGCCCATGCTGCCCATCGCGAGCACCGCCGGCAGCACGATCCCCAGCGCGCCGCCGACCCCCAGGAAGGCGCAGGCCGCCATCGCCAGCGCCGCAACCAGGTAGGCCGACACCCCCGCCCGGATCACCCGCGCCGCGCCGAACCGCAGGATCAGCCACGGGTTGAACTGGGACGCCAGGATGAACGCCGCGGCGCTGCACCCGAACAGCAGCCCAAATGCCGCCGGGCTGAACGCGAAGCGCTGGATGAACACCGGCGACGACCCGCCGATGTAGGCGAACATGCCAAACATCCCGCAGCCGCCCATCAAGGCATAGGACAGGAACACCCGGTCCCGCAGCACCCCGGCGTAGCGGCGGGCAAGGCTCGCCGGCCCCAGCCCGATCCGGCGCTCCGGCGCCAGGGTGTCCGGCAGCAGGCGCCACACCAGCGCGCAGCACACCGCGCCGTATGCGCCCGTCAGCCAGAAGATCGCGTGCCACGGCGCCACCCCCAGCACCAGCCCGCCCAAGGTCGGCGCCAGGATCGGCGCGACGCCCATCACCAGCATCAGCCGGCTCATCAGCCGCGCCGCCGCGTGGCCGTCGGCCAGGTCCCGCACGATGGCGCGCGGGATGACCATGCTGGCCGATCCGCCAAACGCGGCTGCGAAGCGCAGCGCGGACAGGGTCGGCAGGTCCGGCGCCAGGGCGCAGCCGGCGTTGGCCAGGGCATAGATCAAAAGGCCCACGATCAGCGGCCCCCGCCGGCCGAAGCGGTCGGACAGCGACCCCTGGGTGATCTGCCCCACCGCCAGCCCGATGAACCAGGCGGCCAGCGTGACCTGTGCCGTGCCGGGCCGCCCGCCCAGCGACGCTTCGATGGCCGGGAACGCCGGCAGGTACATGTCGGTGGACAGCGGCCCCACCGCGGTCAGCACGCCCAGCAGGATGGGCAGCCAGGTCGGGTAGGCCGCCTTGGGCTGGGTCATGGCGACGGCCTTCGGGCCTGGCTGGCGCCTGCCCGGTCGCGTCCGATGCTTCGGGGGGCGCGGCAGGGCAGCGATCCCGGGGCGGCAGAACCCAGCCAGTAATCCGGCCGGTCTTGGGTCGCCACGCCGCGGGCGGCCCGCAGTGACGGCGCTTGGTGGCCGGCAAGATGCGTCATTGTCTTAACGTGCCAGCTTACCGCAGTGCAGCGTAACCCCCTGCGACGCCGGGCTGGGTTCACGTTTCCGGAAGGCTGGCGCCGGGACGGGGCTGCCCCGGCCCTGCCAGCCGTGCCTCCGCTGCGGCGGCACGGGCTTCGGCGACCACCAGGCGCTGCCACATCATTTCGTTGTCCCGCGACCCGAACGGCGCGGCGGAGCGCAGGAAGCCGCTGCGCGGCTGGTTGCGTATCGTGCGCCCGGCCAGCGCCGCCAGGGCGGCAGGGTCGTCAACGGGCCAGTCCGCCATGCCCCAGCGCGGGGTGCGCCACAGCGCCTCCTCCAGCTCCGCGACCGAGCCGATGCGTTGCAGGATGCAGTGGTGGCGCCGCAGGTCCGGGTCCAGCCGCGGGGTCCGGCGCGGCGCGGCCAGCAGCCCGGCCTCATAGGCCCAGGGCAGGACCGGAACCGAGTCGCGGCCGTGGTTGTCCGGGTTGTGCGAGGGGGCGGCGAAGTAATGCACCTCCAGTCCCCAGTCCAGCAACAGGGCGCACAGGTCCAGCGCGCGCGGTTCCTCGTTGCACTCCACCCATAGCGCCGTGCCGCCGCCGGCGAGCGCGGCGGCGTCGGAGCGCAGGATTTCGGCCTCCATGCCCTCTGTGTCCAGCTTGATGAGGTCGAAGGGGCCATGGGCCGCGCGCAAGTGATCCAGGGTCAGGGCACGGGCGGGGGCGGGGGCGGGGACGGGATCGCAGACAGGATCGTTTTGGGCATCAAGGGCGAAAGAGGCGGCGCCCGCGTTGCCGGCGGGCGCCGCGCCGGGGCGGGGCAGGGCGCCGGGGGCAGCAACCATTGCCTCGACCGCGACGGCCGGGCAGCGGGCAAGCCGCAGGTTGGCCGCGAGGCAGGGCAGCAGCGTCGGATTGGCCTCCACGGCGCACAGCCCGGCCAGGGGCCGCAACAGCGAGACGCCCAGGCCGAAGGTGCCGAGGAACGCGCCGATATCCAGCACCCGGGCGCCGTCCGGCAGGATGGAGGCGATGAAGCACGCCTCGTCCCAGCCCCACTCGCCGTAGCGGCGGAGGAAGCCCTCGATCAGGTCGGGATCGCGGCCCGACAGGTGCAACGGACCGTAACGGGTGGGTATGCTGCCTTCCCCCTCTCCCTCCGGGAGAGGGTCGGGGTGAGGGAAGCGGCAAGCGCTGTCATCGCCGTTTGAGGAGCCAGGTCCCCAAGACCCAGGGCCGGCGCTGGCCGCCTCCCTCACCCCGGCCCTCTCCCGGAGGGAAAGGGAGAGGGAGCAGGAGTAAGGACACGCCTGGCGCTGCTCTGCCAGGTTCGGGAAAGCGTCTGAAATTTAGAGGGTTGCGTAAAGGCTTGGAAGTCCCGACCAGCAGGCAGCCCATTGATGGGCCGGAAACGCCGCTTTGCTCCCGGCAGATCGGTGTCAGTCCTCATCCCGCGTCACCCGCGCCAGCACCTCCCGTTTGCCGACATGGTTGGCCGGGGTGATGACGCCCTCCTTCTCCATCTGCTCGATCAGCTTGGCCGCGCGGTTGTAGCCGATGGACAGGTGCCGTTGGATGAAGCTGGTGCTGGCCTTGCCCTCCCGCGTCACCACCGCGACAGCCTGGTCGAATAGGTTCTTCTCCCCGTCGCCCGCCCCGGCGATGCCGGACATCGCGGACCCACCACCACCGGCGTCCTCGTCGTCCGCGCCCTCCGTCACCTCGTCGTCATAGGTCGGCTCGGCCTGCGCCCGCAGGAAGGCGACGATGCCCTCCACCTCCTGGTCCCGCACGAACGGGCCGTGGACGCGGGCGATCCGCCCGCCGCCCTGCATGTGCAGCAGGTCGCCCTGGCCGAGCAACTGCTCCGCCCCCTGCTCCCCCAGGATGGTGCGGCTGTCGAACTTGCTGATGACCTGGAAGCTGATGCGGGTCGGGAAGTTGGCCTTGATGGTGCCGGTGATCACGTCCACCGACGGCCGCTGCGTCGCCATGATGACGTGGATGCCGGCGGCGCGCGCCATCTGCGCCAGGCGCTGCACCGCGGCCTCGACCTCCTTGCCGGCGACCATCATCAGGTCCGCCATCTCGTCTATCACGACGACGATGTGCGGCAGGGTCTTGAGCGCCAGCGGCTGCTCCTCGAAGGTTGGCTTGCCGGTCTCGCTGTCGAAGCCGGTCTGCACGCGCCGGGTCGGAGTCTCGCCCTTGCGGAGATACTCCCCCACCTTCTCGTTGTAGCCGCCGACGTTGCGGACGCCGAGCTGGCTCATGGCGCGGTAGCGGCGCTCCATCTCCCGCGTGGTCCACTTCAGGGCCGTCACTGCCTTGGCGGGTTCGGTGACGACGGGGGCCAACAAGTGCGGGATGCCTTCATAGACAGAAAGCTCCAGCATCTTGGGGTCTATCATGATGAGGCGGCACTGGTCCGGGGACAGGCGGAACAGGAGGGACAGGATCATGGCGTTGATCCCGACCGACTTGCCGGACCCGGTGGTGCCGGCGATCAGCAGGTGCGGCATCCGGGCGAGGTCGGCGATGACCGGCGTGCCGCCGATGTCCTTGCCCAGGGCCAGCGCCAGGCGCCCGGGGTGGCTGCGCCAGTCCTCGCAGTCCAGCAGCTCCGACAGGAACACGGTCTCGCGGACGGCGTTGGGCACCTCGATGCCGATGACGTTGCGGCCGGGGACGGTGGCGATGCGGACCGCGGTGACGCACAGGCTGCGCGCCACGTCGTCCGCCAGGCCGATCACCCGGGCGCTGCGTATGCCCGGCGCCGGCTCCAGCTCGTACATCGTCACCACCGGGCCGGGGCGTATCTCGCGTATGGCGCCCTGCACGCCGTAGTCGTTCAGCACGGTCTCCAGCAGGCGCGCGTTCTCCTGCAATGCGTCGGCGCTAGGGCCGGACCCGGCGCGCACCGGGACGGGGCTGAGCAGGGACAGCGGCGGATACTGCCAGGCGCCCTCGGCGGGCGGAGCAGGGTCCATGCGCCCGGCGGGCCTGCGCGCCCCGGGCTGGACAGAGATGGACTGGACAGCGATTGGCTGGACGGCGATGGGCGGCGCGGCGGCCGGGGCAGGCGGGGCGGCAATCGTCGCGGCTGCGGGCCGCGGCTGCGGGCCGGCGGCTTGCGGCGCCAGCGGGGCAGGGGTGGCCACGGGCGCGTAGGGGGCCAACACGGGCCGCTGGCCGGCCGGCAAGGGCGGCTCGGCGTCCGGCTGGCGCCGGGCGAGGGCGGACACCAGGCGGGAGAAGCCGCGTGCGACGCCGCGCCCGGCTGCGGCCAGCCCGCCGATGGCACGCCCCAGCAGCCCAGCCGCGCCCCGGCCGCCGCGCACGGACCCGCGCGCCACGCCCACTGCGCCGCCCACGGCGCCCTGGCCTGCCGCGCGCCACTCTCCGGCCGTCAGCCCCAGGGCCAGCACCGTCAGCACCAGGGCCAGCAGCGCGCCCAGGCCCAGCATCACCGACGCCCCGGCCTGGCCCAGCAGGCCGTAACCCGTGCTGCCGGCATGGGCCGCCAGCGCCCCGCCCGCCGCGCCGCCCAGCCCGGCCGTGGTCGGCCAGGCCGATACGGCGAGCATCCCGGGCACCAGGGCCGCCGCCGCCAGCACCGCCGCCACCACCGGCACCGCCAGCACGGTGCAAACCAGGCGCAGGACCAGCCGCAACGGACGGCCGGTGGCGATGCGGAACGCCCAGGCCAGCATCGCCAGGCCGGGCAGCGCCGCCGCGGCGCCGAAGCCCTGCAGCAGCAGGTCGGCGCACATCGCGCCGGGCAGGCCCGCCAGGTTGCGCGGGGGCTGGGACGTGGCGGTGTTCAGGGAGGGGTCGTGGGGATTGTAGCTGACCAGCGCCGCCAGCAGCAGCAGCGCGAACAGCGCCAGCGCCAGGCCGCCCAGCTGCGCCAGGCGGGTGCGTATGAGGGCCTGGATTTCGGGGGAGGCGAAGCGTCGTGCCTGCAGGGCAGCGGCCATGTTTGCGTCCGGTCAGCGTTTGGGGGCTGGGCGGAGTCTAGGCTCGGGGCTGCCGCGGGGGGAACGTGCAAACGGGGCTGCACCGAAATGCAGCCCCGGAGTGTGGCGGTTTGGCATGGGGTTTAAGGCTGCCTGGACGCTGTCTGGCGCTTGCGGACAGACCCCCTCACCCCGGCCCTCTCCCGGAGGGAGAGGGGGAAGGCAGGTTCAGCCTAGGCTTTCGCCGTGCAGGACCACGTCCAGGCCCTCGCGCTCCTCCTCCTCGGTGACGCGCAGGCCGATCAGCACGTCCACGATCTTGAGCAGGACCAGCGACGCGACGGCGCTGAACACGATGGTCGCGCCCACGGCGACGCACTGCGCGGTGAACAACTCCACCCCGCCAATATAGACGCCGCCCGGCTTGTCCGTCGTCGCCGACAGCGGGCCATAGGCGAACACGCCCGTCAGCAGCGCGCCGACGATGCCGCCCACGCCATGCACGCCGAAGGCGTCCAGGCTGTCGTCATAGCCTAGCAGGTGCTTGAGGCCGGTGGAGGCGTAGTAGCAGAGCACGCCCGCCACGATGCCGATGATGAGCGCCGGCCCGGGCAGCACGAAGCCCGAGGCGGGCGTGATCGCCACCAGCCCGGCCACCGCGCCGGAGATGATGCCCAGCACGCTCGGCTTGCCCTTGCCGACCCACTCCGCCGCCACCCATCCCAACGCGGCGGCGGCGGTGGCGATCTGCGTCGCCAGCATGGCCATCCCCGCGCGCCCGTTGGCGCCCACCGCCGACCCGGCGTTGAAGCCGAACCAGCCGACCCACAGCAGCGACGCCCCGACGACGGCGAACGCCAGGTTGTAGGGACTCATGTTGTCCTGCCCGTAGCCCACCCGCTTGCCGAGCACGATGGCGCACATCAGCCCGGCCACGCCCGCGTTGATGTGGACGACGGTGCCGCCCGCGAAGTCCGCGGCCCCGTAGGAGTTGATCCAGCCGATGGGCGACCAGACCCAATGGGCGACGGTCGAATAGACCAACAGCGACCACAGCCCCATGAACACCATCATGGCGCTGAACTTCATGCGGTCCGCGAAGGCGCCGGCGATCAGCGCCGGGGTGATGATCGCGAACGTCATCTGGAACATCATGTAAACGGATTCGGGGATGGTGTTCGCGGTGCTGTTGTCCGTGCCCACGCCGAGCGTGAACGGCTTGTCGAAGCCGTTCTCGAAGCCCTTCAGCATTACCTTGGAGAGGTCGCCGAAGTAGGGCGTGCCGTTGGTGAAGGCGAGCGAGTAGCCCGCGACCATCCACAGCACCGTCACCAGCGCGCAGATGGCGAAGGACTGCATCAGGGTCGCCAGGATGTTCTTCTTGCGGACCATGCCGCCATAGAACAGCGCGAGGCCGGGTATGGTCATCATCAGCACGAGCGCCGTGCTGGTCAGCATCCAGGCGGTGTCGCCGGTGTCTATCTTGGCCTCGGCCGCGGGGGCCGCGGGGGCCGCCGGGGCGGCGTCGGCGGCCGGCGCGGCCGAGGGCGCGGCGGTGGACGAGCCGGTGGACGGCGTGGTGCCCTGGGCCATCGCCGGGCCGGACAGGAGCGGCACGGCCAGCAGCGGCGCAGCCAGCATGAGCACCGCCGCCAGCATCGGCAGCAGCGCGTATGGACGCTTCATGGGAACACTCCTCATGGTGCTTCGTTTTACAGGGCTTCGTTTCATAGGGCTTCGTTGTCCGCTTCGCCGGTGCGGATGCGCACGGCGCGCTCGATGTCCATGACGAAGATCTTGCCGTCGCCGATCTTGCCGGTGTGGGCGGCCTTCATGATGGCCTCCACGACCTGCTCGGCCAGGTCGTCCGGCACCGCGACCTCCACCTTCACCTTGGGCAGAAAGTTCACGTGGTACTCCGCGCCGCGGTAGATTTCCGTCTGGCCCTTCTGCCGCCCGAAGCCCTTGACCTCGGACACCGTCAGGCCCTGGACGCCCAGGGGAGTCAGCGCCTCCCGGACGTCGTCGAGCTTGAACGGTTTGATGACCGCCACGATCAGCCTCATCGCGCCTTCCTCTTTCCCTCTCCGTGCCTCGCGCCACATTCGGCAGGCAGCGTTCGGGTGGGGCCACTCAAGAACCGTGCCGCGGCATAGCGTAGGGTATTCTGGAAGCGGGGCGGCGGCGGTGCCTGCCGCATAAGCAACGGCTGCCCCCGGATGTGACTTTGATGCCACGAGTGTCTGCCTGATTTGTACGCACAGGAGTGAAGACCGATGCCCGATTTCCAGGGAACCCTTGCCGGCCCGGCCCCGCACGACACGGCGGCGGTCCAGGAGGTGGATGTGTGCGTCGTCGGCGCCGGGCCGGTCGGCGCGACGCTGGCCTGCCGGCTGGCGGCGGGCGGCGTGCGCGTCGCGGTGGTGGACCGCGCGGCGCTGCCGCCGATGGAGCATCCGGACTTCGACGGCCGGGCCTATGCCATCGCCGCCGGGTCGCGCCGGCTGCTGCAGGAGGCCGAGGTATGGGACGGGCTGCCGCAGGCGCCGTCGCCGATCCTGGACATACGGGTGTCGGATGGACGGGTCGGGCAGCGGGCGTCCGGCCTGTTCCTGCATTTCGATCACCGTGAGGCCGGCGACCAGCCGTTCGGCTGGATGGTGGAGGCGCGGGCGCTGCGCGTGGCGCTGAACGCGCACATGCACAGCGCCGGCCTGTCCGTCCACGCCCCCGCGGAGGCCGCCGTGACCCGGCGCGGCGACGGCGCAGAGGTGCAGGTCAGCAACGGCGCCACGCTGCGCTGCCGCCTCGTCGTTGCCGCCGAGGGCCGCTTGTCGCCGTTGCGCCAGCAGGCCGGCATACCCGTGACGCGGGTGCCCTACGACCAGCGCGGCATCGTATCCGCCATCGCGCACGAGCGTCCGCACCATGGCGTGGCGCTGGAGCACTTCCTGCCTGCCGGCCCCTTCGCGCAACTGCCGATGGGGCCGACGGAGGGTGCGCCCCATGTGTCGGCCATCGTCTGGACCGAACGGACGGCGCAGGCGGACCGGGTGATCGCGCTCGACGACGCTGCGTTCGGCCGGGAGATCGCGCGGCGGCTGGGCGACCACCTGGGCGCCGTGCGGCCCATCGGGCGGCGCTGGATCTATCCGCTGTCGGCCATGCACGCCCAGCGTTACGCGGACACGCGGCTGGCGCTGGTGGGCGACGCGGCGCACGGCATCCATCCCATTGCCGGGCAGGGCTTGAACCTGGGGTTCCGGGACGTGATGGCGCTGTCCGGTTTGGTGATCGCCGCCGTGACGGCGGGGGAGGACCCGGGGGCGCCGGGGCTGCTGGCCCGCTACCAGCGACAGCGCCGCCCGGACAACCTGATGATGCTGGGCGCGACGGACGTGCTGGACCGGCTGTTCAGCACGGACAACCTGATCGTGCGGACGGTGCGGGATCTGGGGATCGCGGGGGTGAACCGGGTGCCGCCGCTGAAGCGGGCGTTCATGCGGGCAGCGATGGGAGGGTAGCGGCGGCGCGGTATGCCGGCACCAACCGCCGGGCCTGATCGCTTCTCCCTCTCCCTCCGGGAGAGGGTGGGGGTGAGGGAAGCAGCAAGCGCCGCCCCATCCCATCCAGGACTCGGCTTGCGAAGGGCAAGAGACGGTTCTTGCGGCCTCCCTCACCCCGACCCTCTCCCGGAGGGAGAGGGAGCAGAAGCAGGAGCAAGTTCCCCGCTCCCGCCCGATGGGTCCAGCGCGCGCACGGCGGCCTCGCACGCCGCGGCCACCGCCGCCGTCCCGTCCCGGTCCCGCCCGGCATCGGCAAACCCCAGCGGCGCCCCGATCACCAGCCGCAACGGCCCCGGCCGCGGCAGGCGCTGCCCGGCCGGCCAGGCCGCATGTGCGCCGGCCAGGAAGCACGGCACCACCGGGACCGCCGTGCCCGCCACCAGCGCCCCGACGCCGGAACGAAAGGCGGCCATCGCGCCGTCCCGCGTGCGGGTGCCCTCCGGGAACAGGATCAGCACCGCCCGGTCCTCGTGCAGCCGTTCGCGCAGGGCGTCCAGGTCCCGCGCCGTCGTCCGCCGCCGCCAGACCGGCAGGGCGTTGACGGCATAGGCCGCGAACGCCGCCACGGGCGTGCTGCTAAAGAACGTGTCCCCGGCCGCGAGCGCGAAGGCGTTGGCCGCCAGCCGCCGGGGCAGTGCGGCAGCCAAGGTCAGGGCGTCCAGGTGGCTGGAGTGGTTCGCCACCATCACGAAGGGCGCGGGCGGCAGCCGCTCCAGCCCTTCGACTCGCAGCCCGTGCGCCGTGTTCAGGTAGAAGCGAACGATGGCCCGCCATCCCGCGGCGACGGCCAGGCTGCCCAGGCCGCGTTCCCGCCCGTGGCTCCGCAGGCGTTCCGCGTGCGTCAGGCCGTGATCGCGCGCCGGGCGCATGTTCCAGTCCGTCATAGGCCGTCCCTCATGACGGGGCCATCATGGCCGGGCCGCTATCCCGTGATCAGCCGCGTCGGCTGGTCCATGCCGAGGCCGACGACATACTGCACGTAGTGGAACACCGCCGGCGCCACCAGCAGCAGCGAGTTGAAGCGGTCCAGCAGCCCGCCGTGCCCGGGGATGACGGTGCCCATGTCCTTGATCCCCAGGTCCCTCTTGATTGAGGACAGCATCAAGTCCCCAGCCTGCCCGGTCGCGCTGACGATCACCCCCAGTCCCACCAGCAGCGCGGGATGGTCCATCGGCGTGCCGCGGAAGATGAACCAGCCCACGCCCGCCACCAGCAGGGTCGTGCCGCACAGGGCGCCCAGCGCGCCGGATACGGTTTTGTTCGGGCTGGTGGCCAGCAGCAGCTTCGGCCCGCCCATCAGCTTGCCGGCCGTGAAGGCGAACACGTCGTTGATCGCCACCGCCGTCAGCAGCAGCAGCACCAACGGCTGGTAGTTGCGGTCGTTCGCCATGTAGCCCAGGTGCGCCAGCCCGGCGCCGAACAGGATGAACGCGAACACCGCCAGCCCCGTGCGCTGGATGTAGCCCGCCGGCCGGTCCAGCGGCAGCGACACCACCGCGAGCACCGCGACCGTCAGCGGGAACAGCGCCATGAAGAAGTTGTACCAGTGGTCCAGCGCCGCGAAGTTCACGAACAGGATGCCGACCGCCACGGCGCCTGCCATCACCGGCTCCCGAAACAGCCCGGTGGCGCGGTCGTATTCCCGCAGGCACAGCAGGCCCAGCAAGGTCACGGCGCCGATCACCCAGGGCCGGCCCAGCAGCACCGGCCCGAGCATCAGCGGCAGCAGCACCGCCCAGGACCCCAGCCGCAGCCACAGCTCCCGCCGCAGCGCCGGGCTGCCGCGTCCGGTAGCCGACAGCAATCCGATCACCCCGGCGGCCAGCAGCAGCACCGCGCCCGCGGCGATAACGATGCCAAGGGTGACGAAGCGGCCGTAAACCTGGCCCATCATCGCCGCAACGCGCCGGTTGCGGCCTCTGCAACCTCGAACTCCTCGGCCGGCGCTCGCCATGCCGGCGGGCCGGGCTGGGCGGCTGGCGGCAGGGCCTGCAAAGCCAGGCGCATGAAGGGCAACAGGTGCAGGCCGTCCTGTGCCGCCGCACCCCGAACCAAGCCGCTGTGCAGCCGCAGCATATCGAAGCCATGCGGTCCGGCCTCGGCGTAAACCTCCCCGGCTCCCGGGACGGCGACCAGGGCGGCAGTCAGGACGGCCCAAAGACCCCGGTGTCGTGCGGATGCTGTCATGCCCGGCAGGCTACACCAACCTGGCCTGGCGCGGCAGGATGGCTTCGACGGGCAGGGACGGGCAGATGGACGATGCAGGGCGCGACGACGGCGGCTTCACCGAGCGGGTGCAGGGACGGCTGGACCGGCTGGGCCTGACCCCGGAGGAGGCCGGGCGCGCGGCGGGCCTACCGGCGGACCTGGTGGGCAAGCTGCTGTCCGGCAGCGTCCCGCCGCCGCGGGGCGCGCGGCTGATCAAGCTGGCCGATGCGCTGGCGACCTCCGTGTCCTACCTCGTCGGCCTGGACCCGGACACGCCGGTGCCGGAGGAGTACTTGCAGGAGGAGCAGGGCAGCCTCGGCCTGCTGGCGGGGGACGAGGAGGCGTTGCTGCGGGCCTACCGCCGGCTGGATTTCTCCAGCAAGGCGGCGCTGCTGCAAGTCGTGCTCCGCATGTCGCCGGAGCCGGAGGCGCTGGAGCGCAAGGCGCGGCAGGCCGGGCGCTAGAGCCTGTCCGGCGCGTATAGACGTGCCGGACAGGCTCTAGAGCACGTTCGGTTCTGACGGAATCGGGATTCCGTTTGGGCGCGCAATGTGATTCAAGCTGCGGGCTGGGTTGGAGGCCAGCGTGCATGACCCGTCCGTATTCT
>JAABUM010002303.1_pt1 | contig 25937 bp, 19 predicted proteins | sample 5559161 | NCBI WGS metagenome assembly JAABUM01 (sample SAMN10711868, study PRJNA513369) | rock metagenome | isolation source: Antarctica rocks | place: Antarctica: Victoria Land, Siegfried Peak nord
TGGCCTCTCCGGCTACTGACTACTGTATACTTCGTTTAGTGATGGGCGGTGGCGCAATGGTAGCGCAACTGACTTTGGATCAGAAGGTTGCAGGTTCGAATCCTGCCCGCCCAGCCACTTTTTACGCTGGTAAATTGGCTGAATCTGTTTACAGATTGGGCTGAATTTGCTTACACGCGGGCTGAATTTGCTTACACGGCCCTCAGCAGAGGTCCTGCTCACATACGACGCGTTCCACAATAGGGGCCACCAAATGTTGCCCAGTATTACACTAATGATTATATAATTAGTCGTTTTCTCGCGCGGATGGCATGATCGTTTTAGGGATGTGTACGTCCTTCTTGTTTGTGGCCTCGTGCCCACCGGCCTGCTACGGCTCCTATAGAGCGGCCCCTCCTTTGGAAATTCGTTTCGGGCCGTCGCTGCCACCGTGCCAACTGTCACCGAGGGGGCATCCCGGCCTCGTGCTGACCGCCGACGACTGCGTGACGAGGTCGATATCGTGATGCGTGTCCGTGCAAGGCTTCCCTATGTGAGGCCGCTCACTCGACGCACCAAGAAAGGCGCCCGCTACGCACGGCCCGATGACATAGAGGCGCAGATAGCGAAAGCCGTCCTGCTCCCATCATCCACCCTCCTCCAACGTGCCCGCTCTGATGTGGCGCAACGGCCACAACTACGCGAAGAAACGATCGTCTATCTCATCCGTGAATACCACCGCACCCGCCAGCATCGGCCGATCCAACGCAGACTGCGGCGGCGGCAGCTAGTCGATGACCTCGCTGGGATCCTACGCGCTCGGTGCATGCGCGACGCTGGACACCTCGTTGAATCTGTCCCTCATACGTTCCGCGCCCATATGGTAGAGGATGCAATCGGCGATTTGTTCGTCGAGATCTTCGACGTGCGCACCGACCGAAGCGATATCCTCCAAGTTGCCTTCTGGCTCGGCTTCAAGAGTTTGCGCGTCGCCGCATATAGTCGACTCCTGGATCGACGTAAAGGTAGCCAGCACCATGTCTCCCTTGTGCCACCCGACGCACTGTCACCTAGTCGCGGGACCGACGCACCCCCGTCGTCACCCTGGGCCTCCCTACGGGACGACTCACCGGCCGCCGATGTCGAGCAACGCGTTTTGGATCGGTGGGTGCGTCGAGCCGTGGAGGGGGAGGGAACGCCTCAACGACTAACCTTCCTGATGCGCTACGATGATGGCATGTCTGTGCAACAGATCGCCGCCCGGTTGGGCGTATCGAAGTCCACCGTTTGCCAGCGCATCGTCGCGGCGGCGGAAGAGTTGCGCGTCGAGATAGACAGAGGGCAGCTCCGATGACTCAGCCGCATGACCCGCGCCCAACAGAGGATACGACAGTTGATGTCGTGTTCGCCTACCTGCACTCGGTACATGAGGTATCGGCGGCGACGCTCGAGGTGTGGGTGCAGCATTTTCCCGACTACGAGGATGCGCTGACAGACGCAACTATCTTCACCATAATCGACGGCCCCCAACGCACCCCATCGCAGCGCCCCCTCGCGCTGGGGCCGGTGAGGTATATGATCGTCGCGCCACACGCCGGACGGGGAGCGTCACGTGAGGCCGAGGTGCCCGATAGGTTAAGAGAGGCCCACTCCTGGGAGCCGCAAATGTGGCCTGTGCCTTCAGAATGGGCGAACGCCGCACACGCTGTCGCGGACCCAACGAACACAGATCCGGGAACGTGGGCGGAGGCTGTCGCCGAGGCGCCGGCCAGATTCGCCACCCTCTCGATGAATCAAGAATGGGCCATGGCATTCACGGCTTGGTTCATCGATCGAAACATTTCGTTTTCATCTACCCCGGCCAGTGCGCTTGATGTCATCATTGGGGTTGAGGAGAAAATAAGACATCGCCGTCTGCATCTCTACGTGCTCAAAAATGGTGGTACGCCGATCAAGCAAACAAGTATCCGTCCAGGTTTGGGAAAGCCACGGTACTTCACCCCTCGCATCCAGCTCTTATTCGTCGATGTTGTTCGCACGCCCATCGCTACTCGACCGGCGAGCAAGGGGGATACGCCCCGCATCCAGCGCTTATTCGTCGATGTTGTTCGCAACGACCAGACCCTGACGGATGAGCAGCGAGGGCTGCTCCTCGCCCTGGTAGCGGCGCATGAACTTCAAAATGCGCTTCCCCGTGCACGTTTTGGGGGGAAAGCCGGCCACCTGGGTTGACATGCGGCACCAAACAACATCCTATTACTATAGCGATATTTTTGCCTGCGCTAGACCCATAACTTTGCCCGGAGTGACGCGGGTGCGTGGTTGGCGGCGAATGGTTAGGGCAAACGGTTAGCGCACCTGTGCGACGACAATAAGCTACTGCTGACGTCGGCCCGGGCAACAACCGTTCTATGGCTGCCGCACGTGCCGTCGGGCACTGCGAGGATGGCATCGGCCATGGTGACGATGCCATCCTCCCGGCATGTCCGTCGAGGAAACCGGCATGACTCCCGCATCTGCCGGTGCCCTTGCCCGCGCGCCTGTGACCCCGTGCGGCGCACCTAGCCGGTGAGGGGCGTCACACGCAGCGCGCGTAGCGTCAGCACCTCGCCCCGCCGCTCCACGACCCCTCTCACCCTGATCAGCGTTTCATCGCGAGCGGCGACGCGGTCTCGGTCGTAGACCGCCGGTGGGATGGCCACGTTGACTAATCCCGTCTCGTCCGACAGCGCGATGAAGGTCATCCCGCGCACGGTGGGCGGCCGCTGCCGGGACACAACCTGGCCGGCGATCTCCACGACGCCCCCGTGTCGCACCCCGACGAGGCCGTCGGTCCGCGTCAGCGACGGGGGGAGGTCGCGGCGCAGGTGCGCCAAGACGTGGCCGCCGACGCTGAGCCCGAGCGCGGCATAGTCCAGCGCAGCCTCGTCGCGCGGCGAGGCGGGCGGCAGGTGCGCGGGCGGGTCGGCGAGCGCGTCCAGGCCGGGCAGCCCGCCGCGTCGCGCCGACCACGCCGCGACGGGGGCCTGCCACAAGGCCTCCCGCCGGCCGGCGGCGTATCCCCGCAGGGCACCGCTGCGCGCGAGGGCGCGCATCTCCCCCTCGTCCAAGTCCGCGCGGGCGCATAGCTCCTCGAAGGTCGCCGGGAACGGCCGATGGCGCAGCGCCTCGGTCAGGCGCGCACAAGCGTCCGCTCCCAGCCCCTTGATCAAGCGGAGGCCGAGCCGCACCGCGCCATCCTCAATGAGACAGTCGCTGTGACTATAGCGCACGTCCACCGGGAGGACCCGCACGCCGTGCCGTTGGGCGTCGTGCACGAGGGTGTCCGTCGGGTAGAACCCCATGGGCTGTCTGTCGAGCAGACTGGCGAGGAAGATGGCCGGGCGGAAAACCTTGAGCCAGCAACTCAGATAGGCGAGGTACGCGAAGGCATGGGCATGGCTACCAGCAAATCTCAACAATAACGGACCGTGCGTTGCACATCGGAGGCCCAGGCCAGATCGATCCCTTCGTCGAATCGGACATCGAACGGTGGGCCTGCGATCCCGCGGGGCCGCATGTCGCTTGCCCCGACGCGCTGCTGGCGCGCTTCCCCCATCTGACACCTATTGTCCTGCCCGTGACCCACCGCCTCGTCGCTGATACGGTTCAACTCATCAAACCGGCGTTTTACCCGTCTCTCTCCTTCACGGCGATGACGCCGTCGGGAGGTCGCACCCTAGGTGTGCAGGTCTCCGGCATGCACCCACTCGACGCAGCGATTGACCGTGCCGTGCGGGGCATGAGCGTCGTGGGAATCGAAGCTCCGGCGCGGATCACGGGGGAGGTGGACGATCACCTCGCACGCCAGATGGTTACCTTGATCGAACGGCTCCTTATTCGAGGGGCATTCGTACAGGACAGAACGATGGCCACACCACTAACGCCCGATATGATCGGCATCGTTAGCGCTCACCGCTCACAGGTTACGCGCATCCGTTCCTATCTTCCGCCTGCACTATCGGGTGTGCGTGTCGAAACAGCGAACCGGTTTCAGGGATTGGAGCGTCCTGTCATGCTCGTGCATCATCCCTTGTCGGGGCGGGCTGACGCCGATACTTTTCACCTCGAAACCGGACGTCTGTGTGTCTCGCTGTCACGCCACAACACCTGTTGCTTCATTTTCGAACGAGCGGGCATTGAGGATATGTTGAATCGCTATGCGCCCAGTGGTGACCGACTCTTGGGTCTAGACGCGAATCCCGAGTACATAGGGTGGCGTGCGCACATGACCGTCATGCGCGGCTTACAGCAACAAAGCCGCATCGTGAACATACCCTAAAAAGGAGAGATGGGCAGGCTACAGATCATCAGGGTAGCGGAATCTGCAATACGTGGCGTGATGCAGGTCTCCGATGCGGTTGATTGGTAGCAGGGTAGCGTAGCAAGACATTCGGGTAGACGCTTCCTGCCACTCAGCAGCGATTAGGGAGCGTTCCCGTTCATCCTCGTCACGAGCCAGGACCTGCGCAGCATCCGGGAGAAAATGCGCACGGGGCGCTTCATGCTGCTGTCGACCGATCTCAACCTGCTCGATATGCTGTTGGCCCAATCCGGCGCTTGGGTATGGCAAGGCGCGGTCGGATGTGGTCCTCGTGGCGAAGGGGACGAGCCCGCGCTATTCAGGAACGCACAGTGGGCGCGACTCTGTCACCTCGACCCGTGCCGAGGATCCGTTCCGCGCCTTCGGCCAAAGCCCGGACTGTCGCCTTATCCTCGAATAGAATAGCGGCTGGCGCGGGAAGGGCAGTCGCCAAATTCATGACAAAGGGATTGAATGGCGCCAGCAGGACCCGGCTGTCGTCGCAGATGATCACGGTTGGCCCGGCGTAAGGGATGTCCTCGATGCGAACACTCGGGGGCACATTATCTCCGGCGGCCAACTTATCCGGATCCCATCGGGATTGCTCCCGGATACGCCGCTTCAGTTGCAGCGATTGCGCCTCTAGACGATCCTGATCGCCGCCACGCTTCCGTCCGACATCATAGCCGATGACCAGCCGATCGAGTCTCCGAGCCGTATTGCCCAATTCTTTGTACGTAGCGTCGCCCAGTGCCGACTGGCTTATCCATGGCGCGATCATAAGCAGATCGCGCTTGGCTGCGGCGATCATTTCACGGATCTGAGTAGCGTATGTACCTGACTCAACGAGCCGCACCGGGCCATTGATCGCTCGCCGCAGCGTCTCGAGCGCGCGATCCCTCTCGCCGCGCAGGGCGCGTAGTTCATCGCCCGCCATGGTGATCTCCGCGTCCACTTGTCCTTGTTCTCCCTGGCTCTCCGTCGTGCCCCTGAACGCTCGCCTTACGACGAGAGAACGCTCACGAACGGCAATGGCTCGGTTGCGCTCGATGATATCCGCGACGAGCCCTGCCGCCATCTCGGGCAGCAGCGCGCGGACATCCCCCGTATCGCGGTCGAACAGGCATGCGTCGTCCGGCACGACACGCGCATCCTCGCGGTGCATGGCCGTGAGCGCGCTCGAGACATCCGCCAGGTAGTGGGTCCGCTAGAAGACCGCCACCGCCTCGCCTCCGTCAGTAGCCCGTAGGAGGAATACATCCACTCCTGGCAGATACTCCGGGTATACGTCCCTCACCTCGTCATCGGGGAGGTCGATGATGTCCCGCCTGCGCCTATCTTCCTCACCCCGTGCCGTGCGCGCCATGTCGACCGTGAGCAACGCGGCGGTGGGAGCGAAGACCTTCCGTGGGAGCATGGCATCCCCTTCGTATTCGGATGGGAGCGTGGTGACGGCATGGCGGTCGACGGGGTCCAGCCTCGCGGTCACGGGGTTGAACTGAAACGCGTAATCCCGACGCGCGGTGACGAACAAGGCCCCCTTGGATGCCAGCAATTCTTCGCCGGCGGGCCGCAGCACGAGCTTGGCGGGTCCGCCGTCGGCGGCCGGTCTCTCCTCTATCAGGTCTCCGTGCAGCAATTGTCCTGCCGCGTCGGAGAGGATGAATTGATCCAGGCCCAGGACATCGGCGAGCGCGTCCGTCGTGTGGTGCCCGATCCGGATGGCGCGCAGGACGAATAGCGGGATGAGCGGCAGGGACTGGCGCTCGAGTACTTGAGCGGTAACCTGCAGCCGGTGTAGCGGCAGCGTGGCCCTGAAGTAGCCGACGATGTCGTGGTCGGGGAACCGCCTGTGAACGGCGGGCAACATCTCACTCAGCATCGATCATCTCACCGATCGTTTGTTTGTTGTAGATGATGGCGCAATCATCGGGATTGCGCCGCATATGGGCGAAGACTTTCCTGAATGGATTCGCCACCTCCCCAGTGTCGGCGTCCTCGAGCCTCTCGCCATCGCCCACGGCAATCACGAGCTGCCGCGCGCGCGAGAGGGTGACGTTGAGCCGTCTGCGGTCGCGCACGATGCCCATCCTGCCCCTCGGATTGGAGCGGACCGCGGAGTAGACGAGAATGTCGCAATTCTTGCCCTGGAAGGAGTCCACCGTGGCGATGTTCACATTGATGCTGCGCCATCGCCCCTTGTCCTTCGGCATGAGCGCCTCCGTCAATCGCCCGACTTGGCCGCTATACGCGGTGATGACGACGACGTGCCGCCGCTCGCCCATGTCGTGGTAACTCCTCTCGATCCTCGCCATTAGGCGGGCGACTATGTCCACCTCGGTCGGGTTAGCGGTACTGCGGCCGGCCTCGACCTCGCCGCGGTTGTCGAATTCGCCCGTCGACAGCCAGACGACCGGGCGTGGGATCCACGCGAGGCCGTGCTTGTGGGTTGTCGTTCGCTCCGCGTGGCGAAGGATGCCACCGTAGAAGACCTGGCTGACCAGTTCGCCGATGGCGGGATGCATGCGATGCTGCAAGGTCAGGGTGTGGAGCGCATGGCCCCGGGCCTTCTTCGCCGCCTCCACAAGCCTCTCGAATTGGCTCTTCCTGAGAAGTTCCGGATCGATCCCCATCTCCCGGGCGAGTCGCTGGACGAGTTCATCGTCCACGTATGGCGGTAGTTGAACCTCATCGCCCACGAGGATGGACCGCCGGGCCCGCACCATGGGCACCGAGATCTCCGGCGGCGTCGCCCGGCCGGCCTCGTCGACGATCAGCAGGTCGAAACGCTGGTCCGCGAGGTCGCGCCCGCCGACGAACAGGCATGTCGCGGCCACGACGTTGGCCCGCTTGACCAATGGGGCCTCGAAGTCCGCAGGGTCCTCGGTCCGGCCGAAGAGAGCGCGCCACTCCAGGATCAGCGCGCGCGTATCCGACAACGTCTTGTCCGGGGCATACCGGTCGGACAGGCCTTTGACGAGCGGCACGAGTCGATCGTATTCGGCGAGGGGGTCGTCGTGCGCCGTCCCGTGCTCCTCGGCCGGCAGCAGGTCCCTGACGCCCGCAAGGGCATCGGCCAGGGTACGCCGATGCTCATCGATCACCCCCTGTCGGCCCGCCCGATCGTTGGCGTCGGGTGTCGAGTCGTCCGGAACGTCCGTCCCGGCATCCTCATCGTCCTCATCGTCCTCGTCGTCCTCATCGTCCTCGTCGTCCTCGTCGTCAAGCCGGTCCGCCAAGCCTTGCTCCAACTCGCGCACCATCGTCGCCTGCGCGCCCACCTGGGCCATGCCGCTTATCAAGGCGTCGAATGCCTCGGGCGTTGCTAACGGCAGGGCGGCATCTCTCCCTTGGCGGATCGCCCGCTCTTGCTCATCCAGGCTCGCCAATGTAGCGCCGGTTTTGGCCAAAACCTCGTCGCGCCACACCTCGAGTCCCCGCGCGACGCTGTGGGCCTCGCCGGCCTCCCCTATCTTCTCTTGGCGACCGAGACGCACGCTGCGGATGTCGACATCGATCCCGAGCCGATGCTTGTCCAAACCCTCGAGCACGTTGTCGACGGCCGTGTTCGACTGCGACGACACGAGGATGCGCGCGCCCGGGTTCCGCCTGAGTTCTTGCAAGATGATCTCGACGATGACCGTCGTCTTGCCGGTGCCGGGCGGCCCCTGCAGCAAGAAGAGGTGCTCGGCCGCCAGGGCGCGCAGGACGGCCTTCCGCTGGTCGTCGGCGAGGTCGTGCTGCACCCAGTCTACCTCGATGGACCCCTCGTCGGATTCCACCAACCGGATGTCCATCAGCATGTCCAGGAGGTGGCGATTCTCCGCGAGTCCGGCCTGGAGCATGGTCAGGGCACGCTTCTGTCGCCGGATGGCTTGCTCCTGCTGCCGCTGGGAGAGGCACAGATGTCCGTTTCGGAAGGCGCGCGTCCTCGCGCGCCCGCGATCGTCGGGACCTACAGAGCCCGTGCGGACGACGATCGTCCGGTCTGTCATGGAGGCCAGGGTGCCGACATCCTCCTCCTTCTCGCCGCCGAACTCCGCGGCGGCGAGCGCGTCGCCCTCTTGCCACCCGAGGTTATCGGGTCGCACCTCCTTGAGCACGAAGGTCAGGCGATCGCCTTTCTCGCGCGTGTCGACGTAGCGCAGGCTCGGTGAGGTATCGATCAATCGCTGCTGCAGGTTGAGCGCCGTTGTCCAATCCGCGAGGTACGCGCGGCGACGATCGCGCCGCGCCGCTTCGGCTCGCTCACGGCTCGCGTGGTCCGCGAGTTGGTCGAGCAGCGCGTGCTGGCCACCCTGGTACACCCTGCGCTCTTCGGCGCCGTACGCGCCAGTCGTCAAGCGCACGTCCCAGACGGCACGCACGGAGGTCGCTCCCCGGCGCTGATTGTCCAGGCTGCGGGGCGAGGGGCGATCGACCGTCGTGATGACGATCGCTGGGCCGTCACTCTCGGGCCGGCATGTGAGGCGCCAGTCGTCGATCAGGAGATGGATGTCGCCGGCCGACGTTAACGTGGCCGCGACCTCCGGGTGCGTACGGCTCCCCAGACGGTCGAGCAGCCACATCTCGACACCGCGCAAGGTGGCCGCCGCGATATCGCCCCGATCATCCAAGGCGTACAAATCCCGCATCGCGCGATCTGTCACCTGCAACAGGATGGTCGGCAGTCCCCCATAGTCGGTGATGGCCGCCATCGCTCGGCCAGCCTCGACGGCCGAGCGATAGCGATCGCCCGGTTCCGGGGCCAGCAATGTCCTGATGACTGCCTTGAGCGACGCCGGGATGATTGCCGCATCCACGTCGCCGAGCGAGAAGCCTTCGGGCGGAGGCTCGCGGCCCGTGACGAGATGGAGGAAGGTCGCCCCGACTGAGTAAAGATCGCTCTTCTCGGAGCCCCTATCGTCGCCCCTGAGTTGTTCGGGGGCCGCATACCCCCTCGAATAGAAGCCGGATACCGTCTCACCGACCGAGAGCTTATCTTTAATCCAACTGCTACTGAAGTCGGTGAGCACCGGGCTGTCGTCCTCCTTGAGCAGGACGTTCGTCGGCTTGATGTCCCGATGGATGACACCGGTGCTGTGGGCGTAGGCGAGGGCGTCGCACAATGATCGCATAATGGAGATGCGGGCCGTCCTCCGCTCGTCGCTTTCTTCCGCTCGGTGCCGTTCGATGTAGTCCAACAGCGTACGTGGTAAATAGTCCAGGGCGACATAATAACTCTCGTGCTGATCGTCCCAGTCGTGGTCATGCACGCCGATGATGTTGGGGTGAGTCAGCGTGTCGAGGGAGCCGATCTCGCGCTTGAAGAAACTCTCCTTGACGCCGCTGGGGTGGTTGGTGTCGAAGAGTTTGATCGCTACCCGGCGACCGTCATGGCGTTGATCGCGCGCCTCGAAAATGGTGCTCTGGGTGCCTTCCCCTATCCTGTTGACGAGGACAAATCGCCGTGCGACCGGCGTACCCCACGCGTTATCCTCAGTTTGCTCACGCACGACCCTACGACTCATAATGCTCACCCGTTATTTGCGCCTTTACAGGGACAGATACTTATCGCTTGCACGTTGGCGCCCCACCATATGCTGCCGTACCGTGCGGCAGCGGCGGACGCGAGGGACTGATGGAAACGTTGGCCGAAACGTAGCGCTTAGGTGACCGTTTCTGGCCTTGAAGCAGCCTCTGCCGCGTCTGTCGCGTCCTTAACCCTTTCGTGCGCCCATGCGAGAGTGCGGGCGATTCCTGACGACGCGTGAGCATTTTCTAATCGGCAAGCATTTTAGCACACCCGTTCGCATCGTGGGCGCTACTTACCCACGCTGCCCCACGTTTGCGTAGGCGTGTCAAGTGGGGTTGGACACAGGGGAGCGTCGAGCGCGCTCCCCTGCGCGCTGACGGGCGACGGCCTCGTTCGTATTTCCACCGTCGGTTCCGCCGGCTAGGTCTCGAGCGCTCTCGCCCACGTCCCCGCCGCCCCCCTCCTCTTCTTCGTCCTCGCGCGGCGCGCTCTCCATGATACGTGCCCGGGCGATCTCGTCGGTAATCCCATAGAGGTCGAGGACCATCTCGTCGATCAACGCGTCTAGCTCGGCCGCTCGCTCGGCTAGGCCCAGGGTCTCCCGCCGGCGGTCCGCCTCCGCAGCGAAGAAGGCCGCGTAGCCCCGCTCGTCCTCCCACACGACGGCCTCTGTCTTGATGTCGTCCCAGGTTTTCCCCCGCCAGCGCGGCGCGCGCAGATAGCCCTGGAGATAGCGCCGCACCCCATCGTCCGGCACATCGAGCCAGAGCTTGTTGTGTCTCAGGACCAGGCTGGTTGGGTAGCGCGCCGGGACGAAGACGTTGGCGCTGACCGTCGCGGCGCGATCCGCGCCGTCGGGGATAGAAATCTGTCCGGTTGTCCAAGCGTCATACAGGGAGAAGGCGCCGAGATCCGGGCGCGTGGCCTGAACCTCGGCCTGCAACGCGTCGTAGGGAATGTCTATGAGAGTGCTCCCGTCGGGCCGCGCGCGGATGGTGTAGCCACGCGCGCGCCATAAATTCAGGGCGGCGTGCGCGGCGAGCAGGTCATCGACAACGCCGACGAATTGGCGCTGCGTCGCCTCGTCGGCCGGGTGGATCGGGATTTGTCGGAAGTACGCGGGGGTGATGTGGAGATTGTCGGACCGACGCGCGAACCAATAGTTGAGGAGCCGCGAGTTGAACAGCGCGAGGACATACTTGAGGTCATAGCCGACGCCCCCAGTCGGATCGGCCCCCGTCAGGTCGGTTCGGATACCGTCCCTGACGATGATGTTGTTCAGGTTGTTGCGGTTGTAGAACCCGTCGCCGTCGAACGTCGCCACGAGCCGCCGTTTGAGTCGGCGATTGCGCATGTCCTGCACGAGCAACTTCGGTCGCGCGAAGAACTTCTCCTCGCGCGGGCGCGCCAGCCATGGGCCGTACTTGATGTACGGCTGCCGCTCGCCCCAGCGCAGTTCGTAGTGCCCCACGAAAGCGGTCGCGTCGAGCAGTGGTTTCCAGGCGGGCTCGCCGGGCGGCACCTCCCGGCGGGACCGGATGTACGGGTCCGCCGGTCCTTCCCGCACCCCCTCGTACGGCTTGATACCATGTGCGCTGAGCGTGACGTCGTCGAGCGTCAGGATGGTCCCCGCCCCGCGGCCTGTCGATCGCACCCGGCACGCCTCCTCGATGCGCTCGAGCAGTGTGTCGTGACGGATGGCGATCCGGTGTTGCGGGTCGCGCAGCCACTGGCTTTGGGGCTGCGTGAGCGTCTCTCGCCACGCGCGCGCGGTCAGCCTCCCCAGTTCGTCGTCCGGCGCCATCAGGTGCACGCGCACCTCGTGGGCCACCCTCCGCTCGGCGTCGGCGTCCGCGGCCAGGAAGAGGAGCACGCAGTCGACGTTGGCCTCCGGCCAGATGCCGCTCGGCAAGTCGACGATCTCTTCGATGCGGCCGGCGTCGAGGAGCATGCCCCGCAGGGCGCGCGTGTTCGCGCCCATGAGGTAGGTGTTCGGCGTGATGAAGCCGAGCTTGCCGGCCGGCCCCAGCAGGGAGACGCCCAGCCCCAGGAAGAACGTGTACGTGTCGGGCGACCCGAAGAAGATATCCGGCCATTCGGCGCGCAGGGTCGCTTTGTACGAGTCGCTGAGCGTCGCCCCGTACGGCGGGTTCGCGACGACGAAGGCGAACCCGTTCGCGTGGGGCGTCCCGGGCTCGCGCCGCTTGATGCGGTCGGCCTCGTCGCGCTCGGCGGCCAGCGCGGTGTCGTAGGCGACCTGATAGAACCGCATGCCGCGCGGGCGGGCGAGCGCGTCCACGTTGTAGACGTGGAACCGCCGCAGGCGCGGCTGGCGCCCGGTGTCGAGCGCCATCTTGACCAGGTCGAGCATCTGGATGAGCAGGTTGACCTCGGTCAGGTAGCAGGCGAACGGGTTGAGGTCGAAACCATAGAGCGCGTCCTGCGCGCGCTCGAGCACCGTGATCGGATCGAGGTTACCATGTCCGACCTCCCTGTACGCCGTCACGAGCCGCTTGGCCGCCGTCACGAGCAGCGACCCGCTCCCGCATGCGGGGTCGATCAGCCGCTTATTGGGCCCGATGATGGCGCGGCCCCCGGTGTAGCCCACCCCGTCCAGGATGTATTCCACGATCGGCCGCGGGGTGTAGTATTGGCCTTTCTCCCTCCGTTGCTTGCGCCCGAGGTAGGTGCTGTAGATGGTGCCGACGATGTCCGAGTCGACGCCCGCGAAGTCGAAGCGGTTGAGCCTGTGCAGCGCCCGGATCAGGTGCTCGCGGTCGAGCGTATACCAGTTGAAGAGGTCCCGGCCCGTGAAGAAGTGCGCGTAGATGTTCTGCGCGTTCTCGTAGGCCATGGAGAGGAGCCGATCGTAGGGGTTGCCGTTGGCGAACGGCAGGTATCGCTCGATCGTCTCCTGCCAGTAGATGATGCCCCCGTCCGACACGAAGCGGTTCTGGTTCGGGAAGACGCCCTTGTCCTCGCAGACGCGCAGCAGAAGCAGCCGGATGAAGACGACATAGGCCGCCTGCAGCGCGAACTCGGCCCGGCGTTGGTCCTCCGTGAGGCCGCCCAGCATCGTCTCCTGCACGAGGGCGGCCCACGTCGCGTAGTCGTCGCGGGCGTCGTAGGCGTCCTTGTATTCAAGTCGGAGCATCGCCGCCCGCTGATGCCACCCGAACGTCGTCGCGGCGTAGGACTGCACGGCGGCGCGCAGGTTCGGCGGCAGCTCATCGACGGCCGACCACGGCCGCGCCAGGCGCGGTTGGTCGGCGTATTTCCGCGCGCGGGCGGCGTTGACGACATCCAGGATCGCGGCGTACAGGCCGTCGGGGCCATGGTAGGCGCGCGGGTCCTGCTCGGCCGTGAGCAAGGCCGTGGCCACGCGGTCCTGCTCGCCCTGCCCGACCCCGAGCGACACGGCGATGGAGGAGAGCGCGGAGAGGGCATCTCCCCGCAAAGCGCCGATGCGCGCGCGGGCCCGCTCGGGCGCGTCGTCGGACAGCCTCTCCACCCTGTCGGCATAGGCGTCGTAGCGCGCCAGGCTGGCGTCGAGCATGCGACGGGCGTCGCGCTGCAGGTCGCCGACGAGCGCCTGCACCGACTCGGCCAGCAAGGTCTCGTTCTCCCTGTGCTCGTCGCCCCCGACGGGGAGCGCCTGGTGCCGCCAGACCTCGAGCGGCGCCGCGATGTCGCGCTCGAGGCGCCGGGGATCCGTGAAGGCCCCCTTCCCGCATTGGTCGAACAGGTCGTGCAGGGCCGTCTCCACCTGCGCGGGCAACACGGGCGGTGCGGAAGCCGTCCACGCGCGGACCGCGGCGGGCAGGTCAAGGTCGATGACCCGGCGCGGCGCGGCGGGGTCATCGAACGTCCAGAGCGTGAATTGCCGCCCGTTCGTCAGCCAGCCGAGGCGGACGCCGGAGCGTCGCACGTAGCCGGCGAGCTGCGACAAATCGCTCCCCGGGTCCGCGTGGTCGAAGGAGAGGGGGTGCGCCGTGTTCTTGTCTTCGACGATGAAGCAGGTCCCGTAGCCCTCGTCGCGGGGCGCGAAGTCGGGGCGGCTGTCCTCCCGCTGCTGGTTGTAGACGCGCTCGGCCGGCGCAAATCCGAGTAACCCCAGCAGAGGGCCGATGACCGCCGTGTCCACGATCGATGCCTCGTCGCCAGAGCGGCGCGCGTCGGGCCGATCGAGATAACCCAGGTAGTCGTTGCCGCGGAAACTCCGCTGGGTGAACAGGGCGAAAAAGTCGACCAGGAACGCACCGAAAGCCGCATCCGTGCCCTCCTCAACCACCAATCCATCCCCTCTCCACCATCGACGCACGCGCCTGCCGAGCGTCTGCCCATGACGCTACACACGCTATGATAACACGTCGCCCGTCCGTGATGGCCGCGGAGGGACTGCCGTCGTCCCTGCCCGGCATACGACGGCGGTACCCGCGGGCGATTGGTGGGGTCTATCGCCGGTTGCGTGTCGTGGCGATAGACAGGACACGTCCCCCTCCCGATAGCGGCCCATGACAACCTGAACAGGAAGTGTGCGACGGTCGCGTGGGCGCGCATCGCTCCGGCCCCTATGCGGGACGGGCTCGGGGTACGGCGCGTAAGGGGGGTAAGCCAGCGCCAGCGGAGGACGTGTCAATGATGGGCCGCCACATCGTCGCGATCGGCGACATCGTCGGTCACGGCACAGGTCGAGCGTGCGCCGACATCCGACGGGCACGGCGGGCACGTCTTACTGGTAGATCGGGATGCCCTCAAGATGGAAGAACAGGACCCCAAGCCCGACGTAGACGCCGAGGATGGCCATCAACACGAACATAAACGTGCGTTTCGCCGTTTTGTGGCGGCGATAGTGCCCGTAGACCCCTAGTATCGCGCCGAGCCCACCGCCAAAGGCCGCCAACGCGAGCAGGCGTCGTTCTGGCACCCGTGTCCACCCATGCTCCGCGCGATGCTTGTCCCATCGATAGATGCTCCATGTGAGGAGGGTGATGGCGCAGATCCACAGAACGAGGAGGCACCAGAGGACGACCGTGAGCCGCTCGTTGGCCGGCGCGGGTAGAAGCGAGGTGTGGGGCTCGAGGCGTTGCGCAAACGTCGCGATAGCGGCGTCATCCGCCGCCGAGGGCGCGACTTGTACAAGCATGCCGCACGTAGCGATCGCGCCGATCCAGAGGACGCCCGCGATGGGGGCCAGGATCAAGAGGCGCGTGCGCGCGACGATCGCCACGACCACCATGATCGGGATCACGATCTTCGGCAACGCGGCGGCATAGAGGATGAGAAACGCGCCCGTGGGGATGAAACTACCCGCCCGAATGATGCGACTGCCGATGCCCGTGCCAGCGCCAACACCCGTACTCCCCAGCGGACCCGAAGCCGTGCCCGCCCCGTACCTGTAATCGACCATGTGCCACCTCCCGTCGTGTCCGCACCAGCGGACACGGATCCCCCCTGGGAGGACGTCTCCCATCCTCCCGCTGTGCGCCGCGTGATGCGCGTCGTACGATCACGCAGCGCCCCCGTCGCGCACCGAGACCTACCGGCGATCCGCGCGGTAGCCCCGGGTGGGCGAGCGGTCATGTCGTTCTAAAGAATAGGCAACCCTATGGCGTGCGCGGGGTGACCGATGATATGGCATTATCGTCGCCGATAAGAAGTCATGGGCCGTGCACAGCCTCGCCATCCGACGCAGCACGGTCGTCGAGGGCGGGCTGGGAACGTGTCCCGGCCATATCCGGGGCATGTCCACTGTCCGCTATCCCGTGTCGCACATGTCTCACATGAGGGACCGCACCTCCAGCGTTATCGCTCGATGTAACTAGTATTATACAGGTAACTCCTAGTAGACAGTCAAGCCATCATCATCCATCACAATCGAGACGTGATAGATGAGAAGGCGGTGGCGCGGGCGTTCGGACGACGTATCCGCGAGTTGCGCGAGATGCGGGGCTGGTCGCAGAGCCGGATGGGGGCCGAGGTCGGGTTGCAGCGGACCTACATCAATTCCGTGGAGAACGGCGGCCGCAACGTGACGCTCGCGACTATCGGACGCATCGCGGACGCCTTCGGGTTATCAATAGAGTCCCTCTTCGCCGGCGTGTCCGCGGACACCGCTGAGGATGGCAACACGGGTCCGCCCGAGCCACAAGAGCAGTGACGCCCGCCTGTCGACAGCCCGACTACGCGCGTCTCACACGTGACCGGGCGACATCCGCCGAATCCCGAGCGAATCGGGGAGACGATTCGCCCTCGGTGCGCCGCGCAAGCGGAGGGATCATCGGCAGACCCCGCGCCCGCGACGGCATAACCGGCTAGAAGACGGGCGGTAATCGGGCCGCGCGCTCCTCGTCCTCATGCTTGCGCTGTTGCCTGAGGCGTCGCATGCGCGCGCGCGCGGCGCGGCGATCCGCGTCGGCATCCTCGGCATCGCGGATGGCCTTGCACGCGCCGCAGTAGCGAGGCGTCGGACCGGGATAGCGATCCGTCGTCTCCGGCATCCCGCATCGCACGCACGTATACGAGACCGGGCGCGCCGTCAGTGTGCGGGAGGTGACGCCGTGCGCTATCGTCTTGTGGCCTTGTGCCCCCGCCTCACCTTCCATCGCTCCTCCCCGCGTCTCTGGCGGGCGCCGCCCACCCGCGCGATGTTCGGACGTACTTAGGTCTTTACAGCCGGGTGACGGCAGGAGTATCGTAGATGTTAGAACTGATGTTCTATGGCTTATCCACAGCGGGAGGCCATGGAGGGCATATGAGGGTGAAGGGCGAGACATGGGGCCATGATGATAACACCGGGGCCAAAGGATATGAGGCCGTAGAAGGCCGGGGGCGTGTTTGCGACACGCCCCCCAACCTCGCGACGGGAGGCCGTCACCTCCCGCACACACCGACCGAACCCGCTACAGACCCGGCCGGCACCATAAGTGTACCCTCACGCCCCCGCCCGAGGCGGGGGCTGCGGCCGGGCATAGGAGACGTGTACCTATGCCACGAGATCACAGACAACGCGGCGACATGCCGTTCCCCGTCGTCGTCAAGCTGAGCCCCACGTCCGTCGACATCGCCGCCACGTGTTTGTTGCGGTACGAGCACCTCCACATCAGGCGCGATCTCGCGTCGCCCCCCTCGCCCGCAGCCCAGCGGGGGATGGCCGTCCACCGCGTGTTGGCCAGCTACAACTGGCACGCCATGAAGGATAACGCCCTCCCCGACCCGGAGAGGTTCATCGATTCCCTCTGGTCGGGCGGCCCCGCGACCACCCCCGACGCCGAGAAGTCCCGCGATTTCATGGCAGCCTGCGTGCGGGGCTATGCCCACTACCTCCATTTTTGGCGGCTGCGGGTGTTGCATGCGGAGGAGCTGGTGCCGCTGCCCGCGCGACCGCTCGCCAGCAATAACGACATCGCGGTCGCCATCAGCGGTAAACCGGACGTGATCCTCGAGGCCGAGGAGACGACGAGCCTCGCCGAGGCGGGCACTCTGCTGACCTGGGACATCAAGACGTCGCACAGCCTGCCGCTCGCCCCCGACCTGCGCGCGAGAGCGTCGACGCTGCTCTACCGGATGTTGACAGCCTACCAGCACCCCGACGCGCGGCGAATCCTCGTCGGCCAGATGCTGCCGCAGACGGGCGACGATGTCCGGGTCGAGTTGACGGGGGCTGAGATGGAGACGCAGCAGGTCCGCATCCGCGAGCTTGTCGAGCGCATCGCGGCCCGGACATTTTCGCCGACCAAGAACGAGGGGTGCTGGATTTGCCCGGTGTACCAGGCCGGCCTGTGCCCGGCCCACGAGCAACAGGGATTCGGCGATGAGTTCTGATGCCGTCGACGCGGACAGTCGAGCGATCGAGGGCGTGCTGCTGGCGTATCTCGCGGCCCGTGACAAAAATGCGGCGCATGCGTTGCCCTACTACGTCGGGCGCTATCCCCACTACGCACACGAACTGCTGCTGCTCACGTTCGCTCTCATCGCGGACGCCGATGATGTCCCGCGTCGGCCGGCCATCCCTCCCGAGATGCGCGAGCGTCTGTTGGCGATCGCCAGAGCGACGTTGTTGGCCGACACCACGATCGACGCTCGTTGCTATCCGGCCGGGTGTGGTTTTGGCCCCGTCGAAAACATTGATGTGTAGGAGGGGCGTCGCCCGGTATCGCGGAGCATCCCGCGATACCGGGCGACGCCCCTCCCGCGAGCGATGTGCCATAGCGAGGGCGACGCGCTAACGTCGCCATGACCTGCCCGTCCGGCTTTCGCGGGTGGAGGGCCAAGCCTCCTGTTGTCGCAATGAATGCATTAACAGCTCGACGGAGAAAAATCGATGGGTAAAGGCGCGGCCACCGGACACGGAGACGACATCGATGGCATCAATCCATTCGCGATCGCGACTAAATCCATATCGGGTTGGTACGGCTCAGACAAGACCGGCCAACCGAAACGGACCAAGATCCCGTACGCCTCCCTAGAAGAACTCAAGTTAGGGTTGTACATCGAGTATCACCCGCGGGTGGTACGCGTCCAACGGGGGGATCTGAAGCGTCGCATGATCGAACTGTGGCAAATAGCCGCCCCGAAGGGGTCGCCGTACGCGATCAAGTACGTATGGGAGGGGAAATCGCACGATTACCTCCCCGATTACGTCGGCGACTTCGACGGGGGCGGGCTGTTGGTCGCGGAGGCGGGGCTACAAGAAGAAAAATCCAAAGGGGTCGCGCTCGCCAAGGCGGATGCGGCGCGCGAATTGGCGCGAATTAAGAAAGGGAGGTCTTGGATCGGAACCGAGAAGAACCTATCCGGCCAGCGATTCCACAACCTCGTCCACTTGCACGCGCGGCGGGAGCCCTTCTCGGTGTACGAGGAGATAGCCGCCAAAATCCGAGGTATCTGGCTAGCCGGGGACCTCGCCACGGTCGACGAGATCGTGCAGCGTTTCGGTCGCGATTGGTCCGATGAGGAGGTTGAGGCCGCCGCGTGGAAACTCGCGGGCGATCAGGCGGCGGCGGGACATCTCCTGGTCGACCTGGACGGTGTCGTGCTCTCCCGGTCGACCCCGCTCGCGCTCTCGCCCGCGGAATGCGATGCGATCGACCCGCCTCCACTCCCCGATACGCTCGAGGTATCCGATCCCGCGGCGAAAAGGGACCTCACCCCCCCGGATGCCGACCAACCCCTGATCGTCACGCACCTGCCCGGCCCGGCCGTTGACGCCGACCACATCACAGACGACAAAAGGCGACAACAGTTCCGCACTAATCTGGCGGCCGTCCTCGCCGTGCTAGAGGGTAAGAGCGTGCGCGCGACCGCCGCCGAGAGCGGGATGAATTGGGTCAATCTGGCGCGCATCGTCCGGCGCACCGGTCAGATCGGCGAGATCGCGTGCGTCCCGTACGGGCACTATGAGCGGCCGCCCGCTTTGCACCCGGAGCTCGCCACGGTCATCAAGCAGTTGTATCGCCATAAGTCCCGACAGTCGATAACCGCCATCCGCGAGGATGCCGCCTTGCGCCGCAGGGCCACGGAACTCACCAAGCAAGAAGGCCGTCTCATCCAACTGCCGTCGTACGACCAGGTGCGTGATTGTATCGGGGCGATCAAAGCGCGCAGCGATGTGCGCGACGATCGCAGCGGCAATCCCCATCCGCCGCGGCAGCCCCGCGCCACGCACTCCTACGTCCTCTCGATCCGTGCGGCGGGCGACGTCGTCCAAGTGGATGAACACGACTTAGACGTCAATGTTGTGACCTATGATCCCGCAACGAAAACGCGCATCGTCATCAAGCGCAAGGTTCACGGGGCCGTGCTGATTTGCGTCAAGACCGGCGCAATCCTGAGTTTCGTGCTTAGCCTCGAGAAACTGCAGGAGAAGGATTACATGATCCTCCTCAAGCGGGCGATGGAACCCAAGGCGCGCCTGACCGCACTTTGGGGATGTCGCAACCCCTGGGATTGTACGGCCAAACCGTCCATCATCCTGCACGATGGCGGACCTATCTTCTGGTCACATCGCGCCGTCGACGCCGTGGTCGAGGGGTTCGGGATTGTCACTCAGAAGGCGCCCCCCCACGCCCCCCAGGTGAAGGGGACGGTCGAGGCGTTTTTCAAGTGGGTTGTGGAGAAGTTCACCCATCGCCTGCCGGGGACGACCGGTTCCCATGCATATCAGAATAGGGCGTATGACAACGTGGCGGATGCCAAGGAGGCCGGCATCACGTTCGAGGATCTGGAATCTCTTTTCGCCCAGGCCGTCGTCGACGACTACCTCCAGGACTGGGACGAGTTGCGCGGCCAGACGCGCGTAAATCTGTGGGCGTACTCGGTCAAAGAGTTTGGCGTGCCACGCTGGCTAGGATCGCCCGACGCGCTCAAGTTCCTCCTCATGAAGGCCGAGAACCACAAGAAACACGCGGGCGGCGCGTACAAAATCCACCCCAATAAGGGCGTCAATCTCTTCGGCCGTTGGTATGTCAGCCCGGGCTTGTTCGACCGCATCCAGGGGTTGATGGTCAATCTCCTCTTCAACGATCAGGATATGCGGACGGTGCATGTCGTGTACGAGGGCAAGATCATCGGGGAGGCGTACTGCCCTACCATCATCGGGCGCGTCAGCAAAGCCGCACTCAATGCGCAAAAAAGATTCAATGCCGAAAACAAGAAGGCCGCGCGCGAGAATAGTCGGGAGGCTCGCACCGATGTGCAGGAGCAGGCGCGCCAGCGTCCGAAGGACCGCGAACGCGACGCGGTCGAGCGCGAGCGGCAACGGCAGCGCGACAGGCAGTCCGAGGAAATGCAGCCCACCTACACGCTGGCGTTCAACAAGGGGGTGGAAGCCGGGCGGGAGGCCCAGGAGGCAGAGGATCGTGCCGCGGCGGCGGCGATAGCGGCCTCGGGGTCACAAACGCGCGCCGGCCTCGCGCGCCCGGTGAGGGATGTTAGCGTGTCCGTGCAGCGACCGATCCTCATCCACAACGGTGGGGGCCACGAGAAAGGTGGTAGCGATGCTTGAGAGTATTATCGGCCAGGAGCTGGCGCGGCCTCGTTTCACAAAGATTGACGACTTGATCGAGAATGGGTTCACGCGGCGCTGCTTGGGCACGATCATCGATTCGTGGCAAGAGAGGGAGTCGCGCGTCATCGCCGCGGTGCCGTTCAGCGGCAAGTCCCGCCTGCTGAAGCACCTCATCGTCAACAGCAGGGCATACAAAGACGACAGCATCGAAGAGACGCGCATGCCGCTTATCGGTGTCGTTGCCCCGAAGTCGCGCACCGAAGCGGCGCTCGGCAACAAAATCGCGTCGGAGTTGGGCGCGCTGGTGAACATGACCTGGGCCCAGCGCAGGGAATGGCTATTCCACGCGTTGATTGTTGTCCAGAGTGAGATGCTCGTCGTCGACGACGCCCAGGACCTCTCGCTCGAGCAGTTGCGCTATCTCAAAGAGATATACGACACGCTCATGCTCAAAGGTCATCGCATCGCCATCTGCTACCTCAGCGCCAGCGACGGTCGGGCAATACCACTGCAGGAAACACTCGAGAACAGCACGCTGGTCCTCCAACGCCAGTTCGAGCGCCGCCTCGACATCGACCATCGCTATTGCCAAATCGACAACAATAACGAGGGGGAGGTGACGGAGATCCTCGACGCGTATCAGCGCGCGTATCGCCCGCAGTTCCCAAACCTCACGTTGGTCCCGTACGCCCCATCGATCTACCGCTATCTCGTCGACCCGCGTGTCGACATCGAGGGGACCAAACGTGTGACGATGGGCAACATCGAAGCGTTCGTTATCGCCTGTCTCAAGCGCGCCTTCGCCCAATCTCTCCCCGACGTGACCGAGGATATCATCTTCGACGTGGCGGGGGTGATGGCGCTGCGACGGAACGAACTCATACATATTGCCGCCGCTGGCACGGGAGATGGAGAGGCGTCAGGGGGCGCCGAGATGAGGAAAGGGGCGTGATGCGGATGATAACCATCGACGACCCGCGGTGGCACGACACATTCCCGCACACCGTCCGTTTAAGGGCCGAGGATGACGAGTGGCTGCCGGGAGTCATGCTGCGCTGCGATGACGCGAACTCATGGCCCGTCGGCACGACCGGATACTACGTGGCCAAGGGGCGCCCCGCGAGCACCGGCCACCTGAACAACGCCGGGGCATACATCGTCGCCACCGGAGTCTCGCTCGGTCGTCTGGCGCGGTCCACCGCGGTAGATCGGGAACAACTCGAGCGCACCACCTTCCTGCCCGAGCTGCGGCGTCTCTATGGTATGGCGCGGCCGACGGCCAGCCTCTTGGGGACAATACCACCATTCCGGGTCTGCCCCTTGTGCGTCGGTGAAGGCAAAATGCTGGGCCGTCAATTGGCCCTGCCCAACGTTGGCATGTGCCCTCGCCCCGGTCACAACATCCTGCTCGTCGACACATGCCGTTGCGGTGCGTCTCTGGAGCCCTATCGCAAAGGGACAGCCCCGTTTACCTGCGGGGACTGTGGCCTTGAGTGGGCGCGGTTGCCGGCTGTGGTGGCGAAGGACGACATAGCGACGGCCACCAAGCGCGTCATTGCGCTCTATGACACTTTCTTCACGCGGGGGACGAGACGGTCCGTAGAGGCCGCCTTACGCCATATCAAGGGCCGCGCGACTCCTGCACGGGAGGTGATATGACCGCTGGCGTCGGCCTCGATCAACGACCGGATAGGCCGTCACCCCTCATCCGATACAGCGCCGACCGCCACTCGCTCGCGGCACTGGTGGCCAGCCTGGCCGCGGCGGACGTCGTACCCGACGACGCCGTGAGGTTGCCCGAGGCGACCCACCGTCCGGCATGCCCGAATCGGACATGCCCCCTTCACAGGAGGGAGGCTGCCGAGAACATCCGCAAGTGCGGCGCCTATGGTGGCCACGCGGGATACTACTGCGCACTGTGCGGCGTTATCTTCACGGAAAATCGCATCCTACTGGCATTCGATAGTGACTGTAGCGCCGACGGATACCCGCATGCCCGCGCGGTCGACCGGGCGCGCGAGCGTCTCGCGGGATGGCGACGCGACCTTACCGCCGTCTGCAAACACATGCGCGATGCCGACGAACCGATCACCACGGCCGTCGCGTTCGAACGCGCGGGGATCCCCCGAACGGCGAACTTGCGCGCGGCACGGTTAGGATTGGTCGTCATCATCGATGATTACGCTGCAGCGCAAGCCGAGAGGAGGGAACATGGCAAGGATGCCATGCGGATGCACCGGCGCCGGGAACAAGCAACGGGAGATGGACGCGCCCCGTGGCTACCCGCGGCACGAGATCGGCGCCAAGTACTCGTTGTGGGGCGAGCGCCAATGATGACCCCTACCGACATGACGGATGGCGAGTGGATAAGCGTCGCACCTCGCGTCGCCCCTCCCAACAACCAGAATGCATGGAGCCGACAGCACGATAGGCGCGTCATAGTCGACGCCATCCTGTACCGGCTTCACACGCGATGCGCATGGATGGACCTGCCCGCGCGATATCCGCCGTCGCGCACGGTATCCCACTATCATCGGGCGTGGGAACGGTCGGGGGTCTGGGATGTGATGCGCGCCACACTGGTGGATCGCGGCTACCTCGCGCGGCTCGGGGTGCGCGAGTGGAGGGGCGAATGCAGGTCGTAGGACGGTATCCGAGCGTGCTCTTCTTCGGACGCACGTCGCGAGAGTAACACGGTAGCGGTGTGATGCGCCTCAACGGGCACGTCATGGGCTAACGGCAAGACCGCTAGTTGGCGCAGGGACGTGGGCGTGCAGGTATGCCGGTGGGGTCGTGAAACGCCCCCCGCGCGGCGACAATTGTCGCCGCGCGGGGGGCGTCCGTTTTGCTGATTCCGTTGAGGACGCGATGGGAGGTCAAGGAATGATCGGGGTCGACGATCCTCGTTGGTGCGCACTGTTCCCGCACATCGTCCGGCCGCGCGTAGAGGACGATGAGTGCTTGCTCGGACTGGTGCTGCGGTGCGATGACGCGAATAGCTGGCCCGGCGGCACGACCGTGTACTATTGTCGGCGGGAAATTGCGAAGAACGGTGGGAGGTTGGATATGGCGGGCGCGTACATCGTCGCCACATGCATCGGCTTGAAACGTCTAGCGCAAGGACTCGGCGTCGACGTGGACGATATCGAGAAGACAACATTCCTGCCGGAGTTGCGTCGCTTGTATCCGGACAGGAGACCAGATACCGCCCTGCTCATGCCCACGCCCCCATTCCGGGTCTGCCCGCGCTGCATAAGGGAAGACAAGCTGCTAACTCGATCTCTGCTCCTCCCATATATCGGGTTGTGCCCGCGGCATGATGGTGAAGCGTTCGTCTACACCTGTCGTTGCGGAGCGCCACTCGAACCCTTTCGACGGCTTTCCGTCCCATTCGCGTGCCCGCGTTGCGGGTGCGCCTGGGCCGACCTCACGGGCGGGGCGGCGGGGGCGGATCGCCGCGCCGCCAATCGGCGCGTGGTGGACATGTATGGCACGATGTTGTCTACGTACGATGCGGCCAGGCTCGCAAATGCGATGACACACATACGCCATGCTTTGAAAACGCATCGTATTGCGAGAACGATAAACCCAGATGCCGCCGATGGGCGTTTGCTCCCCACGTTTCGACTTGACAGCTCCTATGCAGGACGCGGCGGCGTACGCATTCTCCCAATTGTCGTTGCCAGCGCCAGTGCGCTAGCACTGACTGCGGACGACCTGCAGAAACCTACCGACCAGTACGGCACGCCCACAACAGTTTGCCTAAATCGAGCGTGCCCCCTGTTCGGCAAGCGGGGGATGGGAAACATACTGTGTGCACCGCGGGTATCCCAAGTATCGCTATTGCAAGGAGTGCGGCTCGTGTTTCACCGGAAGCCGCATTCAACTATCGTTCGAGTCTACCGGCGGTGCCGATGAAGGGATGGACACCACAGGAGCAGCGGAAGCACAGAAGCGTTTGAGGATTTGGAAAGATGCGGCGGTCGCCGCGTGTGAGAGCATGATCGCGGCCGATGAAACGATCACGGCAACTACCGTTTTGAAGCGCGCTGGCATCTCCACGGGGAGGCATTTGGGGGCGACTCGCCTAGGATTGCTTGGGGTCATCCGGACCTATGTCGACAGGCAGGACGAACTAAGGTCAACGACGGCACCCGGGACCTGGTGCGATGATAGAGGATGTGTACGGCAAGTGGAGGTCGTCCCCGGATCCAGCAAGCCAACAATAGCCGAAAGGCAAAAGGGGTCGGTCCTGCCGAGCGAGAACCTGAGCGAATGCCCCCCTTGCCACGAGACCGTTAGCCAGACGAAGGAAGGCCGCTCCCCAGGCGGCAACCAAAGATACCGCCGCGGGCAGCTCGGATACCCGCGGCAAACACGAGCCGAGGCTGTGCGACGATACCGCGCATGCGGCAGTAAGAGTCACGTCGCGCGCCAGTTCGGCGTCGCCCCTAACACAGTGGCCCGTTGGGTCGCGGCGCACACGAACGCGTTGCCCAACCGGCCGTCGCAGCCTGACGGCCGGGTTACTACCGCCGAGTCCGACTCTCCCCACGCCGATGTCAAGCACGAACAAGGTGAGCACGGCTAACTCTTGTGCCAAGGACGGAATTTTGCACGCATGCCGCATCGGTTCGTCTATCGATGCAGATAGGGTTTCATGGTATGTGCCGGCTTAGGTGTCTCCTCCCCTCGAGATGTCCGAGCCCCATGTCTTCTGATTGATAGGGGTGTCGACGACTCAAAGCGCCTCACGCGTCCGCTTCAATCCGGCACGCATGTCCAGGACGTCGGCACCTCAAAGCTTAAAGCCGTCGGGGTGGTCACCGGCGCGATTATCCGGTACCATGGGTTGTGTATCAGTGGAAATTCGTAAGCACATTCAGCCCAGAAACAGTTGGGCTGAATGTGCTTACACCCGGGCGTTCGCCTAGAAAATACGTGCGCACATTCAGCCAATTTACCAACGCCTGGAGAGCCGTCCGAAAGGGTGGCTCTCGTCGTTCCCAAGGCCAGAGGCGCACACGAGGCGTACAAGAGAATTTAGCCCCCGTACCGTGGACACCGCCAGCCGGCTCTTGCTATACTGGCGG
>JAABUM010002304.1_pt1 | contig 25931 bp, 19 predicted proteins | sample 5559161 | NCBI WGS metagenome assembly JAABUM01 (sample SAMN10711868, study PRJNA513369) | rock metagenome | isolation source: Antarctica rocks | place: Antarctica: Victoria Land, Siegfried Peak nord
CAACGCGCTCTTCCCCTCCTGGCTCTCTTTGGCATAGTCAGGCGACGTGTCCAGGTCGGTGATGCCCGCGTCGATGGCGTGGTGCAGGCAGCGCACGGCCTCGGCGCGCGGCATGGTCTTCTCCTTGTCCAGGGGGGCCGTGCCGTAGCCGATTAGGAGGACACTGATCCCCGTCGCGCCCAGATGGCGGGTAGCCGTAAGGTGTGGCATCGCTAGTAGCCCATCCCGTTCATCCGCAACCCTTGCGCGAAACGTACAACGGTCCTCCTCCTGGGGCAGCGTAGGGCCAACTATCAGTGGGATGCCCTACTAGACCTCCTCCAGTCGGTAGTGACAAGCAAGGTGGAACCCAGTGCGCGCGATGATGCCTGTGCGGCAGGAACTGTGCCAGGAGCAGCTAGAAGCGCGGTCAGACCTTCAGGACACCGTGTTCGCCGCTGCACGCCACGTGGGGACGAACGGCGCGGTCACTCTGCCTTGGAGCGTGTAGGCGGAACCAGGGTCAGAACGTCGCAGGTTTTCTGGACGTCGGGTGGGGATGCGCTATGTGGTGAGCGGAGCGTGGATTGACACCTGGCGCGTCCCTCGTAAAGAGCTGCACACGCATGAGCGGTTATCCACCGACGTGGTTGATAGCCCCGTTGTCACCCTTGGCACAGCCTCTGTATACTGCGCATCAGGCGTGGCGTTCCTCCTGATCGCAGTCACCCCGTACGGGAGCAGCCAGCCAAGCTGCCCCCGTGCAGAAGGCCCGCATTGGCGTGGCGAGCGGTCTGGTAGGGCACATGGATCCTGCACGGGAGGGCTCACCTGAACTTACCAAGGAAGGGATCTTTGCGGTATGGAACAGCAGTCTTGGGCAGCCCCAGGTGGCGCTGGCGCACCCCACGCCGGCAGGAAGAATCACCCCCCACGCTGGCTGCGTGGCCGAGCCCAGCGCTGTTGCGCGCGTGCCGGGGTCATGCTGGGCCTCACCACAGGCGCCCTTCTGGCGCCTGTGCTCGCCCCGCATGCGGACGCCAGCGCGCAGACGTATCGCGTCCGGCCAGGGGACACACTCTGGGGCATCGCGCTCTCCTTCGGCACCACCGTGGACGCGCTCCAACGGGCCAACGCCCTGTCCAACCCGGACCGCCTGACCATCGGACAGACCGTGCTCGTCGCCGCACCGCAGGGCGCAGGTCCTTCCCGTTCTGGCGCAGGGGCCAGCTACGTGGTGCAGTGGGGCGACACGCTGTGGGGTATCGCTCTGCGCCTGGGTGTGACGCCAGCCACACTGGCCGCCTCCATGGGCCTGCCCAATCCAGATCATCTGATCGCCGGGCAGACCCTGGTTCTGGGAGGCGTAGTGGTGGAGGCGGGCACGGGTACCACAGGCGCCTCGTCAGGTGTGGGGGGAGGGAGCGCTGGCCTGCTCTCGGCGCTCTCCACGTACCGGGTGCGCCGCGGTGACACCCTCTCCGGGCTAGCGCAGCAGCTGGGCGTCACCCCTGCCACGCTAGCGGCCGCCAACGGCATCACCGATGTGAACCACTTGGTGGTGGGGCAAACACTCACCGTTGGCGGTCCAGCCGTCCCGCTGCCTGGGACAACCCCATCCCTGACCACGCCAGCTGCGGCACCCACGCCGGGCGCCGCGGGCGTCTACGTGGTGCAGGCGGGCGACACTCTCTCGGCCATCGCGCTGCGGCAGGGCGTGCCTGTCGCCACCTTAGCCGGTACCAACAACATCACCAACGCGCGCCTGTTGCGCCCAGGGCAGGTGGTGCGCCTCACGGCTGCCGCGCCGCCCGCCGCGGAGACGGCCACGACGCGCACGCCTCCGCAGGGGGAGGTCTGGGTAAGCAAGGCGACGGTGCAGCGTCTGCTGGAGACGCAGGCTGCCGCGTCTGGGGTGGATGCTCCGCTGGTGAAGGCGCTGGCCTGGCAGGAGAGTGGATGGCAGATGGTCACCGCCAGCGATGGTGGCATGGGGGTGATGCAGTTGATGCCCGACACGGTGGCCTGGCTCACCCAGTCTGTGCTGCGGACGGCTATCAACCCTTTCAACCCCACCGACAACATCCGCGCCGGCGTGGCCCTCTTGCGCTACCACCTGCGGACGTTCGCTGGTGACACCCGCCTGGCGCTGGCCGCCTATCACCAAGGACAAGCCAGCGTCCAGGCCAGGGGGTTGTTGCCCGAGACCGAGCACTATGTGGCCAACATCCTGTCCTTGCGCGGACGCTTCACCCCCTAGAGCGCCAATCACGGAGGGGGAGACGACCGCACGGCCAGCATCTTCCTCTCTGGACGGGGCTGTCTTCTCCCCTGATACACAGAGGTATACGGGCAGGGTGAGGCAGGGCGTGATCGGCGCTCTAGGGAGGGGACAGTGTTTATTGGAGGCGCACCGAACTGCCGGGGCACGGAAGGCTGCGGCAGCGCGACGCCCATGGACCTGCTCACATGACAGGATGTTGCTGACCAAATTATCATCTTTATATCCATTGATGAAGAACGCCATCAAGTTTATATCCATTGATGAAGAACGCCATCAAGTCGACGGAATCTTGGCTGTCTTCACGCCTCAATACCATTGATTATCATAGATGAAGATAATCGCCCATGACGATGACGTCTCAAGTCACCCTCGTGACCCCGCGACATGGGAACATCTACTTTGAAGATGATTTCGCCAGCAACATCCGGTCATATGAGCAAGTCCAGGACGGAGACCGTCGAGACAGGCCGCCCAGGTGAGCAGGGGCCGCTCGACAGGGACATCATGCTGACGGGGAGCTGAGCCCTGAAGAGCAACAGCACACCTGTGCCGTGGCACATGCTCCAGGCACGGCGGAGGACAGAGGCGCGTCCCGATCAGACGTGCTGGCGCAGACCCGACTCCTGACCCGGATCTGAGAGGTTGTGGGCGGTGACTGTCTCGCCTAGGTCAAGCGCCTTCAGCCTGGGGTTTTCCTGGGTTAGATCGTCTTGAGGCTGATAGCCGACCAGAGCACGGGCATCGGAGATATCCAGACGTTTAAAGCGGTTGTCGCTCAGGCCGTGCAGGATGGCGAAGCGCAGGTTCTCCACGTCGATACAGCGTTCGATCAGGTGGTGCAGGTCACGGTGTGAGACAAAGGCATCCAGCATACTGATGCTGCGCTCGTCGCGTGCCGCCTCCAGGAGCTGGAAGGCGCCGATACGCAGGGCGATCACCGATAGACCCTCTTGCTCGGCCATATAGCGGCCCATGGCCTCGCCAAAGCACTTGCTGACGCCATAGAGGTCACCGGGGTTGACCGGTTCGCTGGTCTTGACTTGCACGTCGGCGGGATAGCCGGAGACAGCATGGATGGAAGACGCATAGATTACCCGCCGGCAGCCGCCAGCCTTGGCCGCCACAAAGGTGTTATACGTGCCTACGATATTGGTGGGCAGCAAGCTATCCCAGGTGGCGCTGGGGCTGGGGTCGGCGGCCAGGTGGATCACGGTGTCCATGCCGCTGCACGCCGCCTTCACTCCCTGCAGATCAGAGAGATCACTCGTGACCACCTCACCGAAGTCGCGCAGTGCCGTGCCCTCCTCGGCACGCTGGACCATCAGCCGGAGGCTGTATTTGGTCCCGGCATGCCGCGCAAAATAGGAGCCGATGCGGCCCGCAGCGCCGGTGACCAGAACACGGCGGCCGCTGCCCTCGTTTGTTTTGGCCAGGGCACTGGCGCCCGTGGCAGTAAACGACTGGGTCATGGATCCCCTTTCTCTTTGTTGCTCCCTCGTACCGTGTGTGGCCTGATCATCGCATTCCTGGGGCAGGTTCCGTTAGGATGGCGAGAGACATCCTGCTACCAAGCTACCGCATGGACTCCTTTCCCCACCCCACCGGTCGCACCTACAGCCAAGCGCAGGAGAGGCGCGCAAGAAATATGCCTGGCACTCGACGCAGCCCTCCTCAGGGCAGGACTGGCAGCTCTTCCATCAGGGCGAGGGCTAGGCTGTACTGTCGCGCCAGGGTGAGGTGGGCCGGGGTGCGCCGGCCGAGCTTGGGGTGCGGGCTGTGCATCCAGTGCCCCAACTCCTGGGCCGTGCGGAAGCGCCGCCGCGCCTCCCGCTGCCAGCGTTCGCTGAGCTCCCCACGCATCGTCATCAGGTCTACTTCCTCGTGCGGTCGTGCGCCCGTTGTGAAGAGCCACTCCACAGGGATCAGGCTCTCGGACGGATAGCGCGTCGGAGCGGTATCGCCGCTAGGATCGCCAGATTCATGCCGCCGTACGCGCTCTGCCCTTGCGTCATCACGTGCCCTGTGCCCCTGGTGCTGGCCGCTGTGGTCATCCGAGCCGGTGCAGAGCCGCCGTGTCGCTCCTGGTGATGCGTCGCAGAGGCACGGGTTAGCTGCAGCACGAGAGGAGGACAGCGGTCACGGAGGACCCCCTCTGGTGACGGGGAGCGATGTCGAGGGAGGGAGCAGTGATAGCACACAGGACTCTCCCTGAGAACGGAGACTCTCTTATCATGCGCTGCGAAGCGTGACTACTGTGGCGTTGTGGCCGCAGAGGGCGATCACCGCGCGCCTGCGGGCGGGAAAAGGGCTGGCTCTCTGGTCGACCACCGCTGCTGCGGGAGCGCCCTGACCGATCAGGGTGGGTACCCCAGTGGTTCTGTGCGCTTAGTTTCCCACCGCTACCGCTCCATCACTCTGCGATTGGCAGCTGGGATGTAGGCTCCCTGACCGTACAGCTGGGGTGGCTGGAGCTTCATGCTGACGCGGGCGCAGAAAACGGCGTAGGATTTTCAGCTCCCAGAGCGGTATACAGGTACCAGACCCATCGGGGAACGAGAAGGAGATCTTCGTGGTGGCCGTGAGCGCATCAGACGAGGAGACAGCGGCATACGAGCGCGCCATGGTCCTGCGCTACTGCACGCGTGTTAGCGGCGACCGCGGCACGGCAGAGGACCTGACACAACAGGCACTGCTCGAAGCCTGGCAGAAATCTGCTCATCCGCACAGTGCGACAGTGCGGGAGGCATGGCTGCGGGGGGTGGCGAGAAACGTCTGCTTGCGTTGGGCGCGGGGGCGTGGCAGCACCGCAGCGCGGCTGGTGAGGCTGGCAGAGCCATGGGGCGAGGTGGACGGGCGGCTGGCCGGCGACATCAACCTGGAGGCAGAGTTCGAGCGGGCTGACCTGGCCCGGCTGCTGGAGCGCGCCATGGCCCTCGTGCCGCCCGAGACGCGCGAGGTCCTCGTCCAGAAATACATTGAGGAGATCCCCCAAGCAGAGGTGGCAGCGCGCCTGGGCCTGAGCGAAGGAGCCGTCGAAGCGCGCCTGGCACGCGGGAAGAGGGCGCTGCGGCGGCTCTTCACCACGACCTTGGCCGCCGACGCACGGTCCTACGGGCTGATCTCGCCTGACGATGTCGGATGGCGGGAGACGCGCATCTGGTGCCCGGACTGTGGCCAGCGCCGGCTGGTGGGCCGCTTCACCGATGGCCACGACCTGCAGCTCGACTGTCCCGACTGCCTCGGTCAGGGTCGCGTGATCCAGGTGCGGGGATGGATCCTTGACCTGCTCGGCACAGGCAGCACGTCAACCCACCTCCTGGAGGGCGTCACCGCGTTCAAGCCCGCGCTCAACCGCATCACGGCGCGGCTGTCTGAGGTCTACCAGCAGGGAATTGCTGGGCGCGCGGCCCGCTGCCCCTGGTGCGGACACCAGGCGCCGCTGCGGATCAGCCCGACGATCCTGGGCGGGAACCGTGATGTGGGGACAGACTGCTCCCAATGTGGACGGGCGCACGGGCTCGGCACGGTGAGCGCCATCGCCTCGCTGACGCCGCGGAGTCAGGCTTTTCAGCGGCAGCACGGGCGGATACGCACTCTGCCCCTTGTGGAGGTGGAGGCGGGCGGCGTTCCGGCACTGGTCACGCGCTTCGAGAGCGTGACCGCGCAGGCCGTGCTGGAGGTGATCGTCGCCCGGGACACCCTTGAGGTGATCAGCGTGCCGCGGCAGGCCGCCGCGCGGTAGCCGCGGCAGACGCATCCGCGACGGCCTCCCCACGGGTCCGTTCCGGCCGCCTCCCAGATCTGTCCGCGATCCGCGGCTCACTGCCGGGGCGGCGAGTGGCTACATCCTGGGCCACGAGAGAAGGGGAGAGTATGGCCACGCCAGCGCGATCTCCCGCACACGGGTCCCTCTACCTCCGCGTGCTCCGCAACCGCACCGTGCTGGTGTTGTGGAGCGGCCAGAGTATCTCCACGCTTGGCGACACCTTCTTCAACCTGGCCATCATGTGGATCGTCTATACGCAGAGCGGCTCAGCCCTCCAGACCTCCCTGATCCAGGTGGTCTGGCAGCTGGATCGCATCATCATCGGCCCAGTCGCCGGCCTGCTGGCTGACCGCGCGGATCGTAAGCGCATCGTGGTCGTGGCTAACCTGCTGGCCGCGGGCGTCGTGGGCGCTCTGGCCACCCTCATGGCCGAGCGTGGCCAGGCCCCTTCAGCGGCGATCTTCCTGGCCGTCTTCCTGCTCAATAGCCTCAACACCGTCGCTGGTCCGGCACGCGCCGCGCTCCTGCCCGAGATCGTGGAGCGCGATCTGTTGGCGACCGCCTCGGGCCTGTTCTCCACCGTGGGAAGCATCGCGTCGTTGTGCGGCAGCGCCCTGGCCGGGATCGTCGTGGCCGCAGTAGGAGCCGCCTGGGCCGTGGCAGGCGATGCTGCCTCGTTCTTGATTGCTGCCCTGGTCGTCGCGCTGGCGCCGCTGCCCGCACGGCGCCATCAGCCTGCCCCGACCTCTGACCAAACCCGTTCGTCCTTCCTGTGGGAGATCCGTGATGGCTGGCGGGTGATCATGGAGCAGCCCGTCCTGCGGGCGCTGGTCTGGCTGAGCATGCTCATCAACATGGCCGCGTTCCTGGGCCCGCTGTACCCGGCCCTGGTCAGCCAGCGGCTCCACGGCGGCGCCGTGGCTCTGGGCGTGATCGAGGCGGCGGGTGTTGTCGGCGGCATCATCGGCGGCGCCGTGGCCGGTCCTCTGGAGCGCCGTGTGGGCGCTGGTCCTCTCCTGATCAGCGGGTGGGGCATGGCCGGGGGCTGTACGGTGGGGATGGCCGCCTCGTCCTGGCTGCCCCTGACGGCCGCGCTGGAAGCCGCGGTCGTCTTCGGCCTCACGGCCGGCAGCGTGGCCATGGGCGCCGTGACGCAGATGCTGGTCCCTGAGCGCTATCGTGGCCGGGTGTGGGGGCTCAGCGGATCGGTCGCCGTCGTGTCCATCCCGCTCAGTTCCCTCCTCGGCGGCTGGCTCACGGACAGCGTGGGGGTGGCGCCGCTGTTTGCCACTGGGGGCATCGTGATGATGGGCGTCGCCGCCCTGGCCCAGTCGAACCACCACGTCCGCACAGCACGTGTCTAGCCAGGAACGCCAGCCGCGGACGTGACGCGCCAGGACCTTTTCCCGCCTCGCAAGGGGGCGCGGTGATCGTGCCCTGCCGACAGGGAGCGAAGCCCCCTCGGCTCAGTGGTCACCTCTTGTCATGACTGATGGCCTGCTCCCTCACTGGCCAGGGTACGCAGGCGGTAGGAGGTACGTCATCCACGTTGGCCCAAGATGCCTAGACTAAAGCGCAGGAAGACCTCTTGATGCTCAATGGCCAGGTCGACCTGGGTGAAGGCGCCCAGGTGGCCCGCGTCGAACCACTGCACGGTGATCTGCTTGCCCAGCGCGCGCATCCGCGCCTCGTAGAGTTCCATCTGATGGGCGGGACACCGGGAGTCATTGCGGCCCTGGATAACCACGACGGGGGCCTGGACCTGGGCAGCGTAGGTGATCGGCGAGCTGGCAACATACTGCTCGGGTTTCTCCTGAGGTGTGCCTCCCATCAGAGCAGCGACGCCCGCCTTGTGTGCGTCGGACGCCTCCGCGTACTGCGCGGCCCGATCGGCGACGGCGATGCCGGCCATGCCGCCTGCCCAGAGGGCGGGATGTGTGCCCAGACCCTGCAGGACCAGATAGCCACCGTAGGACCAGCCGGTGAGGAAGACCGCATCGGCGCGGGCCAGGCCCTGCTCAACCAGCCAGTTCCGTCCCGCGGCCAGATCCTCCACCTCCCAATGCCCCAGGTCGCCCCAGATCTTCTGCGCGAAGGCGCGGCCGAACGTGGTGGAGCCCCGATAGTTGACGGACAGGAAGGCAAAGCCGTGGTCCAGCCAGGCCTGGCTCTGCGGCAGGAAGAAGTCGGTGGCCACGGCCATGGGGCCGCCGTGCATGTCGATGATCGCGGGGAAGGGACCTGCACCCTCCGGCAGGGCGAGCCATGCCTGGATCTCCTGGCCATCGGTCGAGGGATAGGTCACCGACCGCCAGGGATGGCCGGGCAACGCCTCCCCCGCGGCAAGGACAGTGCGGGTCCGCGCCCCTGTCTGGGCATCAAGGGCGATGATCTGCTGGGGGTGTGTCGAGTCATGCCAGGGCACAATGATCTCACCGGATGGGGCGAAGGAGCCGGGTACTATCCCGCCCAAGGTGCCAGCGGGGTGGTGCAGGCGCGTCACTGTGTTGCCGGGCAGAGCGTACAGATAGAGGTGGTGCACGGCGTGGCGGACTCCGCACAGGAGCACGTGGCGACTATCAGCTGACCAGTCCCAGGCGACGACCTCGCCCACGAGGGTATCGAGCGCCAGATCACTGCGCTCGCCTGTGCGCACGCGCCAGGTTGCCGGCCGTTTGTCTCCCGTGCGATCAGACGAGATCAGCAGGCGATCATCGCCTGCCAGCGGCGCAAAGAGGTGGGCCTCCACACTGCTGCCGGGGCCATCCCATAGCTCGCCGAGGGAGGCGCCCGTCCGGGTATCGAGTGCGACCAGGGTGAACTGGAACGTGCCAGAGCGTGCGGTGGAGGTGATCACGGCCAGGGTCGCGTCGTAGGAGAGCGCTGGCCCATAGATGGCCACGGGACTATGGTAGAGACATCGGGGCGCGCCGACACCTCCCTCCTCCTCCAGATCGAGGCAATACAGGCGATAGCCATCGGCAGCGGCGGTGATCAGCCCGGCGAGCGTCCCCGATCTGCTCAGGGCAAAGCCGATGGAGGAATAGGGCGGAAGATCAGGTGTCAGGTCCTCGACAATGCCCCCCTCCCAGGACACACGTACATGGTGCCCGATTTCAGAGCCGGCGCGGTCTCCCGCATAGTAGACATAGCGGCCATCGGAGGAGAGCAGACCGAACAGGACGCCCTCAGGCCGGGCGGTCAGTGCCCTGAGGCTGCCAGTCGGCACATCCCAGGCACAGAGCTGGGTTACGCCCGAGAAGTTGCTGGCGGCCAGCCCCCGAGCAGGGGCGTCCTTGGCGATCATCGCCCACACGACTACGGGCGTGCGGAACCGCTGCTTCCAGGCCGCGCTCTCCTGACTCTTCCCCTGTGTCCGCACTGCGTGCCTCCTTCTCTGCCTATCGTCCCGCACCACCACACGCGTGGGGGCGGTCTCTCGCTGTCTCCTGTCACGCGTCACCAGCGCCGCGCCCCTGGTCTCCAGTATGGCAGTCGCCCGCCCTCCTCGGGCTGACAAAGAGCGGCCATTCCCCTGACAATGCATCTGACGATGCCCTGACGATAGGCGGTCCCAGGATGTCGCCCCACTGCTGAGAGTGGAAGATGGCCGGGCCGCGCGCTATGATGGGAGCGTGCTCCTGCACAGAAAAGGGGAAGCGTCCTTCCCCCGCGTGAGGTGAGGGGGGATAGGGTGCGTGCCGATGTCGGCCTGCCGCTGTTCGGTGACCTGCTCAGGCGCTGTCGCCGGGCTGCTGGCCTCTCCCAGGCCGCGCTTGCGGCACGCGCCCACCTGAGCGCCGATGCCATCAGCGCGCTGGAGCAGGGCCGGCGGCACACGCCCCACAAAGAGACCCTCCAACTCCTGATGCTGGCCCTCACGCTGTCTCCGGCAGAGCGCGTCCTCTTCGAGCGTGCGGCGGCCCAGCAAAGGGAAAGTCGTCCACGGGCGCTGCAGGGCGTGGATGTGTGTCCGCGCTCCCCCGTGGCTCCGATGATTGGCCGTGCTGTCGAGCGTGCCCTGCTCCAGCGCACCCTGGCCCCTGGGGGCGACACAACACCCCCAGCCGTGTTCCTGGCTGGTGAGCCTGGCATTGGTCTATCGCGGTTGCTCCAGCATCTCGCGCTCGATGCGCGGGCGTCTGGTTGGACAGTCCTGGAGGGGCGCTGCGCGGAGCACGATGACCAGGACCCATATGCGCCACTGACGGGAGTGCTCGGCCACGCTATCGCGGGCATGAGCGCGCTAGGCGACCCGCTCATCCTGCGCGAGCGCCTCCAGGGGTGCGCATGGCTGGTGCGGCTGCTGCCAGAACTGGGCGATTGGCCGCTCCCTCCCTTGCCCACGGACGCACCTCTGCCGGCGCAGGAACGCCGGCTCATTGGTTCCGCAATCCTCCGTTTTCTGGCTAACGTCGCCGGTGCGGCGGGCACACTGCTCGTCTTGGATGACCTGGAGCGGATGCCGGCCGAGGCCCTGACGGTACTGGCCCTACTGGTGCGCTCCTGCGCGCACAGCCGCCTGCGCGTGGTGGGAGCGTACCAGTCCACCGCGATTGGTCCGACCCATCAGTTCTCCCTCCTGCTTGGCCAGCTCACAGGGGAAAGGCTGGCCACCCGCTGCCTCCTCGGCCCCTTACGTCATGAGGAGGCGGAGACTCTACTGGATGCCCTCTGGGCGCCATACGCGGGGCCAGAGTCGTTCGGGAAGGACGCCGTGGCCTGGCAGCGTGCGGACGTCCTCCGCTGGGCCGACGGCGTGCCCGCCTTCCTAGTGAGCTTCGCGGATGCAGTAAGGGCAGGGGAGGAGCCACAAGGAACCGATGTTGTGCCCTGGGACCTGGCACAGGCCGTGCGGGGGCGGGTGGCGACCTTGCCCGCCCACTCTGACGACCTCCTGTCCCTGGCAGTCGTCGCTGGCTGCCTGGCATCCCTGCCTCTGCTGACAGCGCTCGCGACGTGCCCTGAGGATGTCGTCGTGCGGACCCTGGACGCGATCTGTCACGCCGGCCTGCTGCGCGAGGTCAAAGGCGAAGGACCGGGTATCACCTACCACGTCACGCATGAGGTCTTCCGGGTCGTCATCCTTGCTGGTCTCAGCGCGGCGCGCCGCGTGACCCTTCATCGTGCCGTGGCCCGCGCGTTGGAGGAGGTAATGGCCAGCGCTATCCTGAGGGACGTTCCGGCGGCGGAGATCGCGCGCCACCATATCCAGGCGGGTGACCAGGTCAAAGCGCTGCCCTGGTTGGAGCGGGCCGGCGACCGCGCGGCTGCGGCCTTCGACCACAACGCTGCTGTCGACTATTACAGCGACGCGCGGGAGCGGGCCGTAGCATGCGGAGAGGAGAGCATCCTCCTGTCCCGTCTGGACGAGAAGATCGGCGACATACACGCGACGCAAGGCCAGCACGCTCAAGCCCACGACCACTTCGTCCAGGCGCGCATACGGGCGACCGCTGGCCTCCGCCGTGTGGAGTTGCGCCGCAAGGAGGGCACGACCTGGACAGCACGCTGGGAAGTCTCCCGTGCCCTGGCCGCCTTCGACCGCGCCGCTGCACACAGGGAGGACGCCGCGGCGCCTCTACCGCGCACGGTGCGCCTGGCCCTCCTGCTCAGCCGCGCTGAGGCCTACGCACGCCAATGGAACCCTGCGGCGATGGAAGCGACTGTTGCTGAGGCGGGTGCGCTCTTGACGGCCGCAACACCCCACGACCTGCCACAATATGACACGCCTCCAGGCACGCAGGAGATCCTACAGGAAGACGAGAGACACGGCGCAATCAGCGATGCGGAGGCGCTGCTCCACCATGCTGTCGCCGCCACGGCCCAGGTGGCGGCAGATGACGGCCCTTTGGCCGCGGCGCGCTGGCAAGCTCTTGGCCATGTCGCCCTCTTCCACGGGGACGTACCCCGGGCCGAGGAATGCTACCGGCGGAGCATGGCCGTGCTGATACGGCCTGGACAGCAGGGGCACCTGGCCGCGGTATGGAGTGATCTCGGCTGTCTCCTCCTCGCAGAGGAGGACGCCGTAGGCGCCGAAGCATGTTTCCAGCAGAGTCTCGCAGCGTATGAGGCGAGCCTCAATCCCTCTGGGGCCGCAGACATGTGGCACCGGATGGGGAGCACAGCCCTTGTGCGCGGCGATTTGGCCGCCGCCGCATCGTGCTACCAGCGCAGCCTCTCTCTAATGGAAAGCTTGCGGGAACCAGCGGGCATTGCCTGGGCCTGGAGCGGCCTGGCCCAGGTGGCGTGTCAGCAGGCAGAGCGGTCGAGCGGGGCCAGCAGGTATTGTGGTGGGCCCCGCCTGACCGCTGGTATCGTGCTCGCCAGACAGGCCCCGCCACGTGTGCAGACGCCCATGCATGTGTGCCAGCAACAGCTCGTGCGTGCAGCCTGGATGATCGGGCATGCGCGTGCCCTCACAACCTGGTGTGGGCTTCCCCGCCTCGACATCCACGTAGCCCTTCCCCTGGCCGCTCTGCACCTGCATCGTGGGGGGCTCGTGCAGGCAGTGGTGGCCGACCTGCGGTGGCTCGCCGAAGAGAGGATCCTCCAGCAAGGAGGTGAGCATGTGGCGGACATCCAGACCTATCTGCGCCTCACTCTCTCCATCATGACGAGGAGCATGCGTGAGCCCAGCGGCGCTGCGGAGGCCCCCACAGCGCCGACCATCAGGGTAGGGACCGGGACAGGCCTTGCTGCAGGCAAGGAGCTACAGACGGCGCTGCTGGATGTCTATGCCTACCTTGTTGACCATGGGGCAATCCTGGAGCATGGACGAAGCGAGCAACTTGCGGCCGCCTGGGGCCTGCCGTGATCTCCTCGGTGCTGGGTCAGGTCGAACCAGTGTGCAACGCACGTGTGCCGCTCCTCTGGGAAAGTGCCCCCACGGAGCGCCTTCCCAGTTGCCTGGTCCGCGTCGCCCACCACGTATGTGCGCTTAGGGCGTGGGCCAGCTCTGATCACCGTGCAGGTGCGGGCGGGAGAAAAGGCTGCCGGTCCCCAGCGGCGACCAGCTATGCCAGCACACGCCGCCGCCGGCTGATCGATCGCCGTCACCAAGGATGGGCATGGTGGCACGAGGCAAGGATCGCGCCTCTCCGAAGACCGAGAGCACCAAACGCGCAGGGGCAGCCCTCGGAGGCAGGAGCTATCACCAGGGCGGTGACGCCACACAGGCGCGTTCAAGCCAGCCAGAAAAGCATGGCCGGGGAGACGATGGGCGCCCTGCCCCTGACTCGTTTGTACTCTCCATGTGGGTCACCGCCTGCCAGATGTACTGTGACGCGCACCCCCTCGCTTTGTAGGTTAAGTGGCGCAGACGCCATCAGTGGTCGCACGACCCCCTTGACAAATCGCCCCCGCACAGCATACAACATAGGACATTAGTTCTATTAATATGCGGTGAAGGTGCAGATGGGCAATAGACGTGAGCTGTCGCGCGTTGTCGCACGCCGGGCCTCCCTGGAGAATGCCGTTGCCGCTCTCCGGCAGCGCTACGGGGACCGGATCATCCGCATGGCCGCCGATGCGCCAGCTCTAGTCGGCGTGTCGGGGTCCGGCGCGCTGTCCACCGGTTCGCTGAGCCTGGATCTGCTGACCGGGGGGCTGCCACGCGGCCAGATCAGCGAGATCGCTGGCCCCGATGGCGCGGGCAAGGGGACGCTAGCCTACGCGGCGCTGGCCGCCTGCCAACGCGCCGGGGGGCTGGCGCTGCTGGTGGACGCCGACAACGCCGCCGATCCTGATGCGCTACGGGCGGCCGGCGTGGACCTCACCTGCCTGCTGCTGGCCTATCCGGGTTAGCGCGCATAAGCGTTGGGAAAAGTTGTATGTCCCCTCGCCGCACAACGCAGTCGTGCGGGGGGCTGTGGGATCAGCGGGACACACCTCTTCTTCTCTCAGGAGCGACGACTTGGCGGCGCTGCGGCCCTTGCTGGTCCCCGGCACGGCACTGCGGCGACGGGGCACGGTAGGGGCTGCACCGGTAGGTCTTACCCGTGCTCACTCGTTGACCCGGAGCTTATGCGCGCTAACCATTAAAGCGGCCCTCACGGCCCATCTGCCCACGGGGTTCTGGGGGCAACGACGCCGCTCTGCCCCTGCGCCAGAGGCCACCCCCGCTCAGCCACCGTCCCCACCCCTTCAGAAGGTCGCCTGAGTTACCGGAAACTAAAGATTATAGCCACGCTTCGTTAAGACTATGTTAAGAATACCCCAATCGGGGAAAGCACGCCGGCCTCAAAAACGCGCGAGGAGGGTAGCCAGACGCGCTGGCTCCCCTCCTCCCCTGGGCTGGGTCACACGGTTGTTTAGCGCTTGGGAATGGTCACCTTCATCTCATTGATCGGGATGAAGCCCAGCTTTGCCTCGGCCACGTTCTTCTGCACGTCGGGGCTGCTGACATAGTCAATAAAGGCCTGGGCCAGCGTGTTGGGCTTGCCCTTGGTGTACATATGCTCGTAGGCCACGATCTCATACTTGCCCGTCACGATGTTTGCCTTAGTGGGGGCCACGCCGTTGTACGAGACGATGCTCAGCTTGCCCTTGTACTGCGCGGACTGGGCGCTGCCCAGGGCGGCATAGCCGACAGCCCCCTTGTACTGGGCCACTGTCGTCAGCACCAGATTGGTGGAGTCTTTCTGCAGCGCCGTGGTGCCCTTCTCATTGCCACCCTTCAGCACGATCTTATCGAACGTCTTGCGCGTGCCCGAGGAGAGGGGACGCACGATAGTCACGACCTTCAGGTCAGGCCCGCCGATCTGCTTCCAGTTTTCGACCCGATCCTTGGAGGTGTAGGAGGCCGAATAGATATTCTGAAGCTGCTTCTGAGTCAGGTTGGTCAGGTTGACGCTCTTGTTCAGGGTCAGCACAAAGGCGACCACGGCCACCTGATGATCCACCAGATCAGGCTGCTTGGCCGGGTCGGCGTAGATGTCTGAGTCGCCGATGTCAATGGTGCCACTCTGCGCCTGAGCGAGACCGGTGCCGCTACCACCGCCAGCCACCTGCACGGTCACGCCAGAGTTCTTGGCCATAAAGTCCTGCGCTGCCTGGTTAACCAGGGGCAACAACGCGGTCGAACCAGCCACATTGATTGTGCCTGATAGGGCGCGACCAGGGGCCGCGTTGGCGATGTTCCCGCCAACCGCCGAGGCCATCAGGCCCGCGATAACCGTCGCCGCCAAACCGATACGCTTGATCACTGCTTGTGTGTCTCCTTAACCAGCTGATGAACCCGGCGCCCTGTCGGCGTCGGTCATGGCGCGTCTCTGTCGTCCCCAGCATCAAAGCGGCTGGCGCTACCTGCGCGCCCAGCGCTGCCCCGATCTCTGGAAACCTGCCATGCATCCTCAGCGTAACAATGACGCATTAAAGCCGGGTTAAGAAGATGTTAAGAATAGATTAAGACAGAGGCGTGCCCTGCTTCCACGGGCGCGCCGCCGGATGATTGTGTGTTGTCTGATCTGCCACGACGCCATGTTTCTCTGGTCGGGGCCCTGTGCTGGCCGCTTGGCTCATCCGGGCTGTTTCGCAGGCGCTGATCAGGCGACGCGGCGATACGCATGGTGCAGGCCACCTAGCACCGGCACGGCGACGACCCGCCCGGTTGGCGCATAGGTGGCCGGCGCTGTCTCGCTTGGCACAGGACGCCGCTGGGCGATCCCCTGGTGCGGGCGCTCCCCGTTGAAGTAGGCCACGTACGCCCGCAAGGCGCGCCGCAGTTGGGCCTCACTCAGGATAAGCAGATGGTCAAGACACTCGCGCCGGACACTCCCCAGGAACCGTTCGCAGATCGCGTTCATCAAGGGTGCCCGATAGGCTGTGCGGATGACCGTGATGCCGCTGTCATCGGCGACGCGCGCGAAATCGGGGCCGAACTTGCTGTCATTGTCACGGATGAGGTAGGTCGGGTGCTCGCCGAAGGGCGTGGCCTCCCGCAGTTGTTGGGCCACCCAGGCATCGGTGGGGTGGCGGGTGACGGCCACATGCACCACCACGGCTACCTGACCGGCCCGCATCGCGCCAACAGCGCTGGAGGGCGCGAGGGGTTTTAACACGGCTATAACACCTTCTTAATGCTGCCTTAAAGAAGGTAGCCTAGAGTGATAGGGGCGCGTCCAGCGCGGCGACAAAGCTTTGTCGCCGCGCTGGACGCGCCATGACATGGATGGATGGTCACGCGGGACTCTCCACACGGACCGCACAGGCAGGAAGGATGCAGGATGATGAGGAGCAGGGATATCGGGCGACGGTGGGGGATGGCGGCGACGCTGCTGGCACTGGTGGCGACGGGCGCGGCCGGACACGTGGGAGCGGTAGCGTCCGGGGGTGGAGCACTGGCCATGGGTGCGGCCATGGCCACGCCGATCAAGCACCTCGTGGTGATCTTTCAGGAAAATGTGTCGTTCGACCACTATTTCGGCACGTATCCTCATGCGCTCAATCCGGCGGGAGAGCCGGCGTTTGTGGCGCTGCCCGCCACGCCCAGCGTGGACGGGCTGACCGGCGCCCTGCTGACGGCCAACCCTAACCAGGCCAATCCCCAGCGGCTGTCCCGCAAGGACGGGATCACGTGTGACCAGAACCACGAGTACGATGCGGAGCAGTTGGCCTGGAACGGCGGCCTGATGGACCGCTTCGTACAGGAGACCAGCGGCAGCGCCACCGGTGGCGTGACCGGGGCCGACTGCAAGACGCCGCTGCCCGGCCATACCGGTGACCAGGGGACCAACAAGCTGGTGATGGACTACTACGACGGCAACACGGTGACAGCCCTGTGGAACTATGCCCAGCACTTCACGCTGCTGGACAACTCTTTTGGCACGACGTTCGGCCCTTCCACGCCGGGCGCGCTCAACCTGATCGCCGGCGATACCTCTGGGGCCACGACGCCGGTCGGCTCGACGGCCATCGTGACCACCACCGCCGAGCAGACGGCGGCGATGTCCGCCACCACAGGCACGGCCACACTGCCGTACGTGGACGTGCGCGATGGCACGGTGATCGGCGATCCCGACGGGGCCTATGACGACTGCGCCTCAAAGGACGTGGTCAGCATGGGCAGCAAGAACATCGGCGACCTGCTCAACGCCAGGCACATCACCTGGGGCTTCTTTGAAGGCGGCTTCCGGCCCAGCGCGACCACAGGCGGCAAAGCTGTCTGCGGCAGCAAGCACACCAATATCGGCGGCGCCCAGGTAACCGACTACTCGGCACACCACCAGCCGTTCCAGTACTATGCCTCGACGGCCAACCCGCACCACCTGGCGCCTTCGTCGGTGGCAGCCATCGGCCATACCGACCGGGCCAACCACCAGTATGACCTGAGCGACTTCCAGGCGGCGCTTGCCGCGGGCAACCTGCCGGCGCTGACCTACCTCAAGGCGGCCAAGTATCAGGACGGCCACCCCGGCTACTCCGACCCGCTGGACGAGCAGCAGTTTCTGGTCTCCACCATCAATAGCATCGAGCGGTCGTCCTTCTGGGCCTCCACGGCGATCGTGATCGCCTACGATGACTCCGACGGCTGGTACGACCATGTGCCCGGTCCCGTGGTCAACCAGTCCTCGGGGCTGCCGCTGGACCGCTGTGGCACCACCAGGGCAGGGCAGCCGAACAATCGCTGCGGCTACGGCCCGCGCCTGCCCATGCTGATCATCAGCCCCTTCGCACGGGCCAACCACGTAGACCATCAGCTGACCGACCAGAGCTCGATCCTGCGCTTTATCGAGGACAATTGGAGGCTGGGCCGCATCGGCGGCACCTCTTTTGACCGCCTGGCCGGCAGCCTCACCGATGCCTTCGCCTGGAGCAGCCCGGCCAACCCGCGCCTGATGCTCGACCCCGTCACCGGCCAGCCCACCCGCTAACCCAGCGGGCACGGCGCCTTCCCGGGTGAGCCTCCGCGGCACCAGATCGTGCCGCGGAGGCTCACCCCGACGTAGCACTGCACACAGGTGGAGGCCATCATGAGGCCGGGGAGGCGGAACAGGCATGGCATGGCGCGCGACGGATCTACGGGATGACGGCATGCCGGCGCACGCCCATGTCGGGTTGCGGGCGCGCCGGCGCGGCGTGTCCGGCAGAGTGCGCGAGGCGTTGCTGGCCTATCTCTACCTCGTGCCCGCCTTCGCCGTGATGCTCGTCTTCTCGCTGGGCCCGTTCCTGTATGTTTTCTATGCCAGCGTGCAGCACGCGCCGGGCGCGCCCAACCAGTCTTTTGTGGGGCTGGACAACTACTGGTATCTGCTCGACCCCGCGCAGCAGTCAGGCTTCCTGCACGCGCTGGCCACCACCGTGTACTACGTCGTCGGGGTGGTGCCGGCGAGTGCGGCCCTCTCCTTGCTCTGCGCCCTCCTGCTGTACCCCAAGGTGCGGGGCTGGGCCATCTTTCGGCTGCTCTTCTTCGTGCCCTACGTCACCCCGGCCCTCTCCACGTCCATCATCTGGCTGTGGATCTTCAACCCGCAGGTCGGATTGCTCAACTACGTACTGAAGCTGATGCACCTGCCGGCGGTGGGTTGGGTGGACGACCCAAACTGGGCGATGCCCTCCGTGATCCTGTATTCGTTGTGGCAGTCCGCCGGCTTCAACACCGTGATCTTTCTGGCCGGTCTGACGACCATTCCAAAGGAACTGCAGGAGGCCGCCCGCGTCGATGGGGCGGGCACGTGGTCCGTCGCCCGCTACATCATGGCGCCGCTCCTAACGCCCACGATCTTCTTCGTGCTGATTGTGGCGGTGATCGAGGCGCTCAAGGTCTTCACGCCCATCTATGCCCTCACTGGGGGTGGCCCAGCCGGGGCGACAACCACGGCGGCCTTCTTCCTCTACCAGGATGCCTTTAGCTATTTCCATCTCGACCTGGCCACCGCCGTGGCCGTCATCCTGTTCGTCGTGATCATGGCCTGCACCCTGCTCCAGGGGTGGATGGCCCGACGCTGGGTGTTCTACGGATGATCAGGAGAGCACTCTGGCCGCGGACCACGCTCTACGCGGCGCTCACGCTGCTGGCCGTGCTCTTTGCCTTCCCGTTCTACTGGATGGGGGTGACCTCCATCGAGCCGATCGGTCGCCTGAGCGACGTGCCTCCCAACATGCTGCCCCTGTGGGACTGGAGCAACTACGCCGCGGCCTGGAACGCGGCGCCGTGGCCCCGCTACTTCCTGAACACCGTTCTCGTCGCCGGCGCGGCCACCACGCTGGCCCTGTTGACCTCGCTGCCTGCCGCTTACGCCTTCGCCATGCTGCGCTTCCCGGGTAAAGGCCTGTTGTTCGTGGCGGTGCTGATGGTGCTGGTCATCCCCGATAACGTGATCCTGGTCCCCCAGTACCTCATCCTGGGCAACCTGAACTGGCTGAATACCTACCAGGCACAGATCGTCCCTTTCGGCGCCAGCGCTTTCGGCATTTTCCTGCTGCGCCAGTTTTTCCTGGGCCTGCCCCCCGACCTGTGGGATGCCGCGCAGCTCGACGGGTGCTCGCGGACCGCCTATCTGCTGCGTGTCGCCGGGCCACTGGCACGCCCCGCGGTGGCCGCCGTGGGCCTGTATACCTTCCTGGGTATGTGGAACCAGTTCCTGTTCCCGCTGGTCGTGGCCGGCCTCAACCCCGATGTGCAGCCGCTGCAAGTGGGGCTGGCCACCTTTCTGGGGATACACAGCGTGCAATGGTCGCAGCTTGCCGCTGCCTCCGTCTTCACGACCTTGCCTTTGCTTCTGGTCTTCCTGCTGGCACAGAAGAACATCATCGAGGGCGTTGCCGCTGCCGGCAGCGGCGCCCTGAAGGGGTAGGAACACCCGGGGAGACATCAGGAGACTTGAGGGTGAAGGGGGTGATCACTGGCGCGGAGTGAGAGAAGATGAACCCACGACCCCACGCCCGATGTGGCGGGGGGCACAGCCGGCGCGACCGAGGCGCCCGGCGTCATTATGGTGCAAAGACACGGGAGGAGAGACGATTTATGAGCCCAACGATGCGGCGTACAGGGATCGTGGTCGCGGCGGTGCTGCTCCTGGCAGGCGGTGCTGGCCTGCCGGCGGCGCGTGCGGCACGCGCCCACGCGGGACCGCTTGTCGTGGAATACTGGGAGAACCTCTGCTGGGAGCCGGCGAAGACGAACCTCCAGACCATGGTCACGGCGTTCAACACGAGTCATCCGGGCATCCACCTCAAGCCGGTCTGCTTTTCAAACGCCAATGTGCTCCAGCCAAAGCTGCTCCTGGCTATCCAGCAGCACCGCCCGCCTGCCCTCTCGCAGACCGATGCCTTCGCCGTGGCCACCTATGCCGACCAGGGCACGGTGCAGGACCTGACGCCCTATATCCAGGGTCCCAACGGGCTGAGCAAGGCGCAGATCGCCGACTACTTCGCCCCGCAGTGGCAGAACGGCATGTACAAGGGCAGGATGTACTCGCTGCCGTTCAACGATACCTCGGTCACCGTGCTGTGGTACAACCCCAGGATCCTCGCCGCGGCGCATATCACCAGCCTACCCCGCACGTGGACCGAGTTTGCCGCTGAGTGCGCCAGGGTGACCAGCGGCGGCAACTGGTGCATGGACACCACCGACAATGAGGAGACCCTGTGGGAGCCGATGGTGCGTCAGTGGGGCGGTCAGCTGGTCAACAGCACCGGCAAAAAGACCGCCTTCCGCTCGCCGGCCGGCGTCGGTGCCCTGCAATACTGGGTTGACCTGGTCAAGAAGGGCTACGTCCACCATACGAATAGCTCGACCAGCCAGTGGCAGACGGACTTCGCCAGCGGCCACGTGGCCTTCGAGGTGTATAGCAGCGAGGGCGCTGCGGGCATGCAGGCGATGATCGGGAACAAGTTCACCATGGGCGCGGGGCAGATCCCCGCCGGGCCGGTCAGCAACGTGGCCGGCAACGCCGGGGACAACATCTTTATGTTCAAAGATTCCCCTGCGGCAGTCAAACAGGCCGCGTGGTCGTACATGAAATGGGCCACGCAGCCCGCGTGGACGGCCTGGTGGGCCCAGAAGCTCGACGCCACCCCGGTGCGCAAGAGCGCTGTGCCGCTGATGCGGGCCTACCTCAAGACACATCCGCTGGCGGCGGTACCGCTACAGGAGCTGGACCGCGCCTATTTCTCGCCGACGGTGAGCGGCTGGGCGCAGGCCCAGGCGGACATCGACACGGAGATGAGCATGGCGATGCTGGGCCAAGAGAGCGCTGCCCAGGCCATCGCCAACGCGGCCGCCAAAGTAGATCATGACCTGGCCAACGCCGGTTGACCAACACTGTGTCGGGAGATGCCCAAGACGTTGTGAAGACGATAAAGAAGGAGATGTTATGACGATCCGTCGGGTGCGCCTGTTTGCCGTGTTGCTGGCCGGTTTGCTCTGCCTGACTGCCCGGCCCGCGGCAGCGGGTACACACGCTGTCGGGCCGGCGCCGGCTCGCCACGTCCTGTTGCTCAGCGTGGACGGGCTGCATGCCCTTGACTTGGTCCGCTACGCCCGACTGAACCCATCCAGCGCGATGGCTCGCCTGGCCGGCATGGGCGTCGTGTACACCAACGCTTCCACCGCCCGGCCCAGCGACTCGTTCCCCGGCCTGCTCTCCATGGTCACCGGCGGGTCGCCCCAATCCACCGGCGTCTGGTACGATGACTCCTATGACCGGGCGCTCTCCGCGCCCGGCTCCGCGTGCAAGACGAAGGGCGCCGAGATCGTCTACGATGAGTCTATCGACAAGAACTCCGACGCGCTGGACGCTGGCGGCGGGATCGACCCGGCCAAGTTGCCGCTCGACCCGGTCAAGGGCTGCACCCCGGTGTATCCGCACAGCTTCCTGCGCGTCAACACCATCTTCGAGGTGGCCAGGGCGGCAGGCCGGCGCACGGCCTGGTCCGACAAGCACCCTGCCTATGAGCTGCTCAATGGCCCCTCCGGTCATGGCGTAGACGACCTCTATACGCCCGAAATCGCCGCGGGTGGCGCCACCGACAGCGTGACCACGACTGAGGCGTACGATGACCTCAAGGTGGCCGCCATCCTGCACCAGATCGACGGCAAGGATCACACAGGGGCGGGCAGCCCCGGTACGCCGGCGATCTTCGGCATGAACTTTCAGGCTGTTAGCGTGGGCCAGAAAGTGCCGGGCGCTGGCTATAGCGATAGCCAGGGCACTCCCAGCGCCGGCCTGCACGACGCGCTGGCCCACACTGATGCCTCCATCGGCAAGATAGTCGCTGAGTTGACCGCCAAGGGGTTGCTCTCCTCCACGGTGATCGTCCTTACCGCCAAGCACGGACAGGCGCCCAGCGACCCCACCAAGCGGCAGATCGTGGACAAGAAGATCGTGACCGGGCTGATCGACGGCGTGGCCAAGGGGTTGGTGGCCCAAGCCACCGCGGACGACGTGGCTCTGTTGTGGCTGACCGATCAGGGCAAAACGGCCGCCGCCGTCGCGGCCCTGCAGGCTAACCAGTCCAAGGCCGCCATCCAGGAGATACTAGCTGGCGACGCGCTGCGGCTGCGCTACGATGACCCGCGCCGTGACTCGCGCACCCCGGACATCATCGTCCTGCCCAACCTCGGCGTGATCTACACCAAGCCGTCCGCGACGAAGATCGCCGAGCACGGTGGGTTCAGCACGCAGGACACCAACGTGCCGATCCTGGTAGCCGCCCCCGGCATGGGGCCAGCGACCGTCTCGGCAGCCGTACAGACCACCCAGATCGCCCCAACGATCCTGCAGCTGCTTGGCCTCAACCCACGGGCCCTGCAGGCGGTCACCAGGGAACACACACCGCTTTTGCCCGGCCTGACCCGCGCCGGCACCCACTAGGGTCGCGGGCCTCCTCCTTGCGCCGCACCCACGTGGTAGAGCGCAACCGGCCGGTTGACCGCTGCGCTGACCTCCAGCAGGGCCGCGACCGCTCGTGACGCGGGGGGCGGTATCCTCTTTCCTCCCTACAGCCTGTGGAGAACTACGACAAAAGCAGACGTAGATTTAACCCAGGCTTAACTGGACCTTAACGGGCGACGGGTAAGCTCGCAGTAGAGCGTGAAAAAAGAATGAGGAAAGGAAGGCCGCGGGTAGGTAGGGGAACAGCAGGGGGGTGAGCCGATGCGGATTGCCATAGTGACGGAGACGTTTCTGCCGCGGGTGGACGGCATTGTGCGGATGTTGCTCGCATTCCTGGCCTATCTGGATGAGCACGATCACCAGGCACTCGTCTTTGCCCCAGGCAAAGGAGAATGCCTCTATCGGGGAGCCACCGTGGTGCGGGTGCGCGGCCTACCCTTTCCCCTCTATCCCGATCTCGTTGTCGCCCCTTACAGCACCCGCATGGCCCGCATGCTGCGCGAGTGGCGCCCTGATCTGATCCACCTGGCCGGACCATTTGTGCTGGGTGCTCACGGTCTGGCCATCGGGCGCTCCCTCGGCGTCCCAGTGGCCGCCCACTATCAGACGGACATCGCCCGCTATGCCGAGCACTTCGGATTGGGGGCCCTCGCCAGCCTGGCCTGGCGCCGCCTGCGGGATCTGCATAACGCTAGCGACGTCACATTTGCCCCGACGCCCGGCGTAGCCGGGGACCTGCAGGCACGGGGCATGGCGCGTGTCCATGTATGCGGGCGCGGCGTGGACACAGCACTGTTCAACCCGGCGCGGCGGGATCAGGTGCTACGCCAGCGGATCACCGGCGGCACAGACAGGCCTATCCTGCTGTACGTGGGGCGGATCTCGCCAGAAAAGAACCTGGGGGTGCTGGTCACGGTGGCTCGGTTGCTGCCTGACTATCCCCTGCTGATCGTGGGTGATGGGCCGGCACGGGGCCCGCTGGCAGCGGATCTGGCCGGCCTGAACGTGCATTTCACGGGCACGCTGAGCGGCACGGACCTGGCCACGGCCTACGCCTCCAGTGACGTCTTTCTGTTCCCGTCGACGACAGAGACGTTCGGGCAGGTGGTGCGTGAGGCGATGGCGTCTGGTTTGCCCGTGGCCGGCATGGCGGCGGGTGGCATTCGTGACGTGATCCACAATGGCACCACAGGTGTCCTCTGCTCTCCAGATGATCAGAGCACCTTCGTGGCCACAGCACGGTTTCTTGGCGAGAACAGTCAGGTGCGCCAGCGCCTGGGCCGGGCCGCACGCCAGGAGGCCGAGAAACATACCTGGACAGCAGTGTTCGATCACCTGATGGGTTGGTATGGCGGCCTGGTTAGCAGCAGGCAAGAGATGGGTGCGACCGCCCGTCATGGGTAGCCCGCTATCTGAAGAGAGGAGGTGAGCAAGAGATGAACCAGCCGATGGGCACAGCGGACCTCCATATGCACACCAGACATTCGGATGGTCAGCCGACCGTCCGCCAACTGCTGGACCACGTGGCCACACGGACAACACTGGATGTGATCGCCATCACCGATCATGACACGATAACAGGAGCTCTGGAAGCACAGGAGTTGCTGGGCCATCTGTCGTATCGGTTAGAGGTGATCGTCGGTGAGGAGGTCTCCACGCGCGACGGACATCTGGTCGGCCTCTTCCTGAAGGAGCGGATTGCGCCGGGCATGAGCGCAGGAGAGACGGTGGCAGAGATCCATACCCAGGGCGGGCTGGCCTTCGCGCCACACCCTTTCTTTCGCGCTCACCAGGCAGAGAACAGGCCAATCACAATGGTGGGCCTGGGCTTACTGGTGAGCGAGCTGGACCTTGATGCGCTCGAGACGATCAACAACACACCCTTCCTGGGGCTGGCCAACCGGCGTGCCCAGCGCTACAACAGCGCGGCAGCGCGCTGCCTGCCCGCGCTGGCTAACTCGGATGGACATATCCCTGCCGCGGTGGGTAAGGGGTATACGCTGTTCCCTGGCACAACGGCGACAGATCTCTACCGGGCCATTCAGACAGGCCAGACAGCCGCCCGCGCACGCACCTACAATCCGAGTGAGTTAGTGGCTTATCTCCACTTCTGGCTGGGCCACAGCAAAGGCCGGCTGCCCGGTTGGGCTCTCCTCAACCGCAGTCCGCTGACATCACAGCCCTCCTGTGCAGCACGGCCCCTCGGGCGCACTAGATCAGAAAACCAGATCAACGCGTGAGGGTCGGCTGGAGAGGTAGTGAGCGGTGACACCTATCATGGGGTGCGCCGTGGGATGACGGTCATGAGCGGGCAGGCACACCAGGCACGGCGGTGTCGTCGCACGCTTGGCGTCGTCAGGCCAGGAGAGAAGCGATGTTGGCGCGGGAGAAGCCGGGGCCAGTGGTCATGCCTTTGCCGCCGATACCGGTGACAACGTGGATGACGTCGTTGATGGTTGCGGTGTAGACGTGCCGCTCAGGGTGGGTGAGATAGTAGCCATTCCACAGCGCGGTGATGTCCCAGGAGGGCAGCGCGAGCATGCCCTGGGCGTAATGGAGGATAGCCGCGTTGATCAGCGGATTGGTGCGCTCCTCAAAGGCGGCGGCATTTGCAAGAGAGCTGTACTCGTGGGAATCGCCGATGATCACCGACCCGTCGGGGGCCTGCTTGAAGAGCAGGTGAATACCGTAGGCATGGATCTGCGGGTCGCTCGCTTGGTCCTGTAACAGATTATACGAGGGGCAGGAGGCGAAGACAGGATAGCGACGGATGGACAGGCCGGATAGGATGGAGTGGGGCAAGCGGAATCCGGGTAGAGGTGCTGTCTGCATCATCTGCAGCTTGCAGAGCTGTAGCCCGCTCTCACGCAGGAGGTGGGGGAAAAGTATGCGGTACTTAGCGCCGCTGCAGATGATTACACGATCGGCCACAAAGACGGCCTGGTGTTACGCAAGCTGCATTCAAGTGCAAAGTAAGGGCCTCGTTGTACCACGATCAGGGCTGTGATCAACGCGTCACAGCCCCAAGAGTGCCGGCTTTGCCCAGTGTCGGCCCTTCTCGGTC
>JAABUM010002305.1_pt1 | contig 25929 bp, 44 predicted proteins | sample 5559161 | NCBI WGS metagenome assembly JAABUM01 (sample SAMN10711868, study PRJNA513369) | rock metagenome | isolation source: Antarctica rocks | place: Antarctica: Victoria Land, Siegfried Peak nord
ACACTGCCACTGCTGCCATGCGTGCGCGGCCAGCGCACACAGATGCCCATGAGCGCGGCTGCGAAGTGGCGGCCTGGACATGGGTGCAGCGTCGCTGCAGATGAGCGAGGGCATCGTCAGGAGCCAAGGACAGCGCGTATCAAGTCAACGCCGGTGTAGTCCCAGCCGATTTGCTCCGTTTTGACGTGTTTTTGCACACAAAATCGGTAAACGGGGCGCCTAAAATCTCAGAGCACAGACCGAATTCTCGTGCTTGGTGCCACCCAAAGACCCGCCGCTGCCAGTTGCCGAATTTGCACTTGAAGCGTCAAGGCGTCAAGGCGCTGCTGGACTGATGACTACACACACTGCCACTGCTGCCATATGGCATCTGCGATGTGGCGGCCTGGACATGGGTGCAGCGTCGCTGCAGATGAGCGAGGGCATCGTCAGGAGCCAAGGACAGCGCGTATCGGCGCGAATTCAGCTGCAAGTCTGTGTCACATTGCATCGGCGGAAGTTGGCGGCATGCGGCTGTAGTTGGCGGACAGTGTTTCGCTGTTTGTTCGGTATGAGAGTTGACAAAGGGTGTTCGCTGCTGCCCTATGCTTGTTTGTTATGCTGAGCTCCGATTGCCACGCTTCAAGTGCAAATCCGGCAACTGGCAGCGGCGGGTCTTTGGGTGGCACCAAGCATGGGAATCCGGTCTGCGCTCTGAGATTTTAGCTAACCGGGCGCCCCCGTTCACCGATTTTGTGTGCAAAGCAGGACTACTGCTGTAGACCTGCACTCCTGTCAGAAGTCTACAGACGTGTTGCAACAGTTCCTTGCAGTGTTCCAGTAAGCAGTCCAGTACGTTTCCCAGCGTGTGTTGAACCCACGCGCGATTCAATTTCCATTCGAGCTCGATTCGGCTTCGCAATTCTGCTCCAAGTCGATTCAAGTGAATCTGGATAGTCACCTGCAACCAGAGAACCACCACGTTGCAGACAGGGTAGCTGTGCTGAGCTTCAGAGCCCATGATGCCCTCGGCGCCGTGAATCTGGAGCGCCTTCGGGCGAATTTGAGCGGGGCGTGCGATCATGCGGCGAAGGGTCGGCATACAGGGACTACAGCGCGGCGCCCAGACGCGGGTATGTGCATGTTTCAGTGCCAAATCAGGCGTGCATGTTGCATCAGGCCCGCGATCCCCGCCGCAATCCCAAAGGTATGCAGTGCACATACACTTCGAACACGCGACACCTTCGCATTGCAGGATCAGTACAAGAGCCTCGGCGAGCATGTGCAAGCCGTCAAGGTGGAGCACATGAAGTCGCAGCTGGCGACATTCAAGTCCAGCCTCGAGCAGTTTGCCATCAAGCACAGGTAGGATGTATGCCATACTGTAAGCACAGGTAGGATGTATGCCATACTGTAAACGCCAGTCAGTCCGTAACTGGCGTCTACCGTGTGTCAAGAAATGGTACAGCTATTGGTCCGACGCCGCCGCAGGCAGGAGATCCGGCAGAGCCCAGTGTTCCGCGCACAGTTCCACCGGATGTGCGCCAACATCGGCGTTGACCCGCTGGTGTCCAACCAGGGCATGTGGGCGCAGCTCCTGGGCTTTGGCGACTTCTACTCCGAGCTGGGCGTCCAAGTTATTGAGGCCTGCCTTTCTACCAGGCAAGCAGCAAAGCAAAGACGATTCATTCAAGCGTAAGGGTCGAGGTCTTGACGTTCGACGACTCCTACTCCGAATAGGCGTCCAAGTCATCGAGATCTGCCTTGCCATACGGCAAATGGATGCCAAACCATATCAAAATACGATGTTCAGTCCCGCTCCAAGCCTAGATGTGATGGTCCTTCGGCTGGGGTCTGATGGGGAAACACTGTAGACCCTGCACGGCATCCGTTCTCAGTTCTGCTTGATGAGACACCAAAATCCCAAAACGGCTTATTAGCTGACTGTAAGCGCTGTTAACCGGACAGGGAATGCTAAGCGGGCTGCTGGACCTGCGCACGATGCTCGGCGCTGGACTCTCGGCATCTTGAACGGCGTCCATGTGATGTACATTATAGTTCACTTGCAGGGAGAACAACGGCGGGCTGCTGGACCTGCGCACGCTGCATCGCCCCTGGGCTGACTGACGATGATAATTTCGTACACTCACATGTAAAATATAAAATCTTACACCTAGCTTCACATGCAGGGAGCACAACGGCGGGCTGCTGGACCTGCGCACGCTGCACCGGCTGGTGGAGCGGCGGCGGGGCTCCGCCGCCGACCCCATCTCCTTGGACGACATCCTGCAGGCTATCAAGAAGCTCGAGGTACGAGGATTTCCTTTTCGAGATTTTCATTAATTCTGACATCCTGCAGGCCACCAAGAAGCTCCAGGTGCGGCCGACAATCGCAAGGTGTAGTCCGCATTTAACGTACCCCGTGGCCCAGAACGCGCATGACCAGGAGGATATCCCCAGAAAAGGTTCATACGCGATGGTCTTGCGGGGGGCGTGGCGGAGTGGTGTGTGACTCAAGGAGCAGCTCCAGCGGCTGCGTGTTTCGTTCTGCAGGTGCTGGGTGGCGGTTTCCGGGCAGTGGAGGTAGGCGGCCAGACGTTCGTGCAGTCGGTGCCGAAGGAGTTGGACCGCGACGCCAACATCGTCATCCAGGCGGCGCAGGGGAGCAAAGAAGGGGTGAAGTGATTCAACAAGCTGTATAAAATGCAGGCAATGTTGCACCAACGTCGTCATCCAGGTGGCGCATGTGACTGCTTCCCACCCCTGCCAACCCTCGCAGTGAGTCCCGCCAGCATTTACCACCTCATTCGTCATGCCACTAGCCACCTCGCGACCACAGTTCAGCACGGGATTCTGCTCCAGCTCCCTTGCCTCCTGCAACGCGCAAGCGCCCTGGCACTCCTCCCCTGACCCACCGGCCTTCTTCAAAGTCTCCACCTGCCAACACAGAGTGCCTGTGCTGCCGCAGGAGCGGGGCCACGCCTCTGAGGGCGACCTTCAGGCGCAGCTGCAGTGGCCGTCCACCCGTGTGGACGCTGCGCTGCAGAAGCTATTGTCCCAGGCAAGTGTCGGACGATTTCAGACAATGTAATCTGAAATATGTACCCTGAAATTGCTGCCGCCCACCCGCATGGACGCCGCACAGCAGAAGCTGCTGTCTCAGGTGAGGCGTCTGACCTGCACCCCATGACAGCAGTTATGCCGCCGAGTGGTTTCGTGATGCTGGCATTCATGCCCCGTGCTCTGACAGCGAGCTTACTGTGTGCTGCAATTCCAGAAGGCAGCCACCGAGTGCTCCTGCATCTTTTAGTGATTGCGCTCCTCACAGCACACGGTCAGCTCTAATGTTCGACCCCTCAGACCATTTGCTGCGCACTCGCACCCTATCAAACATCTCTGTGCTGTTGCAGGGTCTGGCCATGGTGGACGACCCGCCAGCGGGGGCGCGGTTGTACTGGTTCCCCTGCCTCGACCAGCCGCTGGCGCCGTCGGGAGCGCTGGCCAAGTGAAGTGCCGCCGGGGGCGTTGGCCAAGTGAAGCGTCGCCGGGGGCGCTGGCCAAGTGAGGGACGCCCTGCGCTGCATTCTGAGGGCACTGGCCTGTGATGCGGGCTCGAAGCGGGCCGGCTCGCAGGGCTCACAGGCGCAATGCAGAAGGCGTCTTTTGCGCCAATGAGTGTTGATACAACTGGGCGGCACTGGGATTGCGCTGCGCTTTGGAGCCTGATCACAGGCACTGCGTTCTGATGAGCTGACGATTGTTTGGTGTCTAGTGTGCTCGCCTGGCATTGGCATCTTGTTGGTGTTTTGGGGATTTGCTGAATCAGTACCTATATAGAAGGGCGGTGTAACCCTGAGGAAAGAATGGTCAGAGCTGCCACAGCTAACACTGTTGGACAGCAGCAAAGTGAGGGAAAGCTGGAAAGAGGTACCTGCTATACCTACTGTGCGCGCTTTCATCAATCTTCGCGCTCCAGGATGAAAGCAGAATACATCTTCAGCTTGAGACTTGACAGGCACAGCAGAAGCCAGCCCTGATTCGATGTTCCATTTCCTACTTCAGTCTGGCAGCATGGTGCTTTAAACTGGAGACTGTGACGCCTCCTACAGAGGCGTCATTGCTTGCCGCTTGCGGAAGCAGCAGGTATCACAATTAAAGTCATGGAAAGTTCTCATGGCCGACCGAACGATATACACTGGTCACGGCCGCTGCACTTTGGTGGGCACCCCGTAGCACACGGGCGCGGCGCCAATCAGGTGCCGCAGGCGGCACACACCCCGCGCCGCCGCCACGCTGGCGGCGATGCACAGCTCGCCGCCGCCACCGTACGAACTCCCCGCCGCGCCGGCGGCTGCCCGAGACGCTTCCGCCGCTGTCGCTGTGCCCCTGGCGCCGCTACGACGACTAGGTGGCGCCTCCCGCCGCAGCGGGCCATCCTCCGACTGCACAACAACAAACGGTTTCAATCACGGATGTCTCGTGCACATCAACTGCTGCGAGAACGCAGACGCTGTGGCCAATTCTGCCACCGATTGAGCAGCTCACGCGGTGAGCAAGTGCGCCTATCAAAAGGTGTTTTTGATCGGTCAAGATGACTACCTGCTCGTCGCCGAGCCACTGGTCCAGCACGCCGCGCGCGAAGCGGTCGATGTCCACGTCTGTCACGTCCCACAGGTTGGCTACCGCTGTCGGGCAGCCTGCGGGGACACGAGGGCATTCCTGATGAATTACACAAGTTCTTGCGGGCCACATAAATCGCGCAACAACGATGCCAGAAGCCCAACAACGGCGCGGCAGGATGAGAGACAAGTCCATGACACGCTCAGCGCATTGCAGCAGGTTGTCAAACACTTCCGGCTATGTTCTAATGATACAATCTATTTCCGAGGCCTTGTTGTGCGCGCACCGGCCAGCAGGTAGGCGAGCACGGTGCCGGAGGGGTCATAGGCGCCATGGGCGCGCAGCCGGCCGCTGGAGCAGCCCATGAGCAGCGCGCCGGCGCACCGCGGCAGCCGCGCCAGCGCCCGCCGCGGCAGGTACTGCTCCCCGCCGCCGTGCCCCAGGTACACAAACACCTGGCGAAATTAAAAAGACGCATCTGAATGAGCATCTCCTTCAAGCCGCTTGCAGGCTGCTTCACGCACACCTGGCAGACAAAACTCATTCATCTCAAACCTCTCCCTCTGTTCGCGTCTCTCGGTTGAGGGCGTGCATGGCACTTGATGAATGGCGACTGCCACGCAACCCCGCAGGAAAAGCATAAACACAGGCCCACGTTACCTGGTGCTCTTGCAGTGCCGCAGCCAGGTCTGCGGCCTCTGGCGCGCTGCCCGAGGTGCCCTGCAGCGACAGCTGGCATGTTAACATCAGCCAGCTGTCCGCGCATCTGGTGCAGCGCCGGACCTACTCGTCGAACGAGGCCATGCTCCCACAGTCACGAAGCAAACATCACCTGCGAGCTAAGCTGAGCTTAGCTTAGCTTAGCTGCGAGCTAAGCTGACAGCCCACCAGAGCCACGGAGATTGGGTCATGCTCAGATGTGGAGTCGCGATGGCAAGCATTACGCACAGCGCGCACCTCCCAGCCGGCCTGCGAGGAGAAGCGCTCCTCAAATGCGGCCTGCGTCGCCGCCAGGTCGCCGCTGGGGTTGAGCATGTAGAAGGTGGACGCTAGGTCGAGTGCTGCGCCGCCACCGCCGCCGCCGCCGCCAATGCCGATTCCGCCGCCCTCGGCCTGCCGCCGGCGCTCCGCCACCGCGCAGGCGGCAGCCAGCGACGGCATGCGGTAGATCCTGCAGTCCAAAAAAGTCGCAGCCCTCGGTCCCAATCCAGTGTGGCCTCTATCTCTTTGCCGCAACTTGATCAGTGGGTAGACTTTGCAGTTGAAAGGGCAGGCCAGAATCACAAATCGCATGCTTGGCTGATGGGCCGTCGCAATGGTCCTGGCCCGCTGCGTCTTTGACAATGATGTACCTGAGGTGCCGCAGGCTGGGGCAGCTCTCCAGGGGCAGTGGCAGCAGCGCCCCGGCCAGCACCAGCAGCGTCGGCCGCCGCTCGATGCGCGGCAGCCCGGAGCTCTCGCCGCCGCCGTCGCCAGCTTCCCGCTTGCCGCGCTGCTTCCCGTGGCCCGGCGCCGCGGCCGCCGCCCTCGAGGTCCGCGCCGTGGTCGGCGCCGCCTGCTTCGTCGCCGCTGCCGCTTTCGTCTTTGCTGGCTTAACGCCAGAGGGCAGCACGGCCAGCAGCGGCGTCGCCCGCGACTCCATCTGCTCAGAGTCTTCCGACTCCTCCTCCTCCGCCGCGATGCGCCGAAGCCGCAGCGCGGGCGCGGCCGTCATGGGCGCGCCTGCCATGCCTGCCAACCTGCACAGCGGAGGGAACCAACCAGTTTTCCGAGGAGAACACGAGCAGCTACCCTTTCGGGATCGAACATCCTCGTTGTGTGCGTGCAGGAAGCCAATGTGTGGTCACGCCCATGCCAGCAGCTGGCATGGTGCTGAACTTCAGTTCTTCTTTCTCTTCAAGAAAGCTTTTCGAGAACCCACCTTGAGCGGCGGGCGGGGGCAGCAGTGGCGGGCGTTGCCAGCTGCGGGCGTGCATTCGCCTTGGCCGCTGCCGGCGCGGCGGCCGGCGCAGGCGTGGCAGGCGGCTCCTCTGCAACAGGGACCAACAGGCATATCAGTGCCCCAGCACACCCGAGGGCTCGAGACTGGAGATGTTTGGACCGGTGTTTGCTACATCCCAGGGTCCTGCAGCTCCTGCAACATCTAGCGGGCACGACAGCCATGGTCCACAGAATCTGAGGCGCCCACAGCCGCTGCCTTGTAAGAATAATACTAAATAGATTTCCGCTGCCTTGTAAGAATAATACTAAATAGATTTCCCCAGTCTGACGCACCTGCGTTGGAGATGTCGGCCAGCGTCTGCGACGCCGCCGCACCCCGCCACGGGCGGCCGCGCGCGCTGGACCGCGGAGCCGCGGCCTGCGCTGGGCTCTGCTGCTCCGGCTGCGCGTCGGCGTCGGCGGCGCGGCGCGGCGGCCGCCGGCGCTGCGATTGCCGCGTCGCCGGCGCGTCCGCGGCGCTGCGCGCCATTTCCACTGTGCCTGTTGCGAGGTGACACAAAATGTGAGGACTACAGGTCGAGCATGCAGCACGGCGCGGCATGCGCGTGACAGAGCGTCATTTCAGCAGCCCATTATGAACGTTGGTCTGGCGAACACAGTCGCAAAAGACTCCCGCAGAGCTTCGCAAGACTGTCCACAAGTCAAGCACTGGCTCAGCTGCAGTCATGGGGATTCACATCCTAAGGAATATAAACCCTGAGCACGCACCCAGGATCCAGGAGGGCGGCCTCCTCGGCGTCCATGCGCTCGTGAAGGTGAAGCCTAATTAACTCTAAGCGCCTCAATAAGACCAACCCTAAGAGCGCACCCAGGAAGGCGGCCTCCTCGGCCTCCATGCGCTCGCGGAAGGTGAGGCTGCAGCTGCCGGGCCGCCCCAGCGTCAGTGCTGCCAGCCCCGCCGCCAGCGCCTCCGCCTGCGCCGCCGTGTGCGACCCCACCACGTCCGTGCACCGCCGCCTGCATGAACAAGGCGTTGTTGAATTCAGTGAGCAGGGCCAAGCTCGAATAGCTCGTTAAGTTTTGGTGCAGGGGTTGCTGGTAAGATTATATTGAGTTTTATGAAATCTTCAGGTCGCAAATCTCAGGTGTGGCAACAGGACCCGTGCAGAGTTTCAAGCAAAAGAGAAGCCGCATCAGACGCACCAGAGGTCTGCCGCGAGGCCGGCCGCGCCGCCGGCGTCGCGCCCGGCGAGCCGCAGCGCCTGCACCAGCACCGCCTCGGCGTCCTTGACGGGCAGCTCGCCGGCCGCCAGTGCCAGGACGAGGCACAGCTCCGCTGCGGCCGGCCGCAGCAGCTGCGCAGCCGGCGACCGGCTGCGTCCGCCGTCGCCGCAGGTGGTGGTGCTGCTGCTGCTGCTGCCGGAAGTCACATGCGCCGCTGGCGGCAGCTGTGCGACTTGCTGCACGAGCCAGGCGCCGGCGTGGGCGAGCGATGCGGCGAGGCCGGCGTCAGTGGGCTGGCCAAACAGCAGGCACCTGCGGGAAATATGTATCCGCTGTCGACCATGTGAGTCGATATTTGGTTCATTGCCCATCCTCATAACAGAGGGCTCGGGCGGTCATTGCAGTGATGGACGCGTGCGGTCTTTGCACCAACAAGCGTGTACAATGCACAGTGTACATCAGCGCAACCAGCTGGGGCCTGTCATGCGATTGCGTACCGCCAGGGCCCCAGCCAGGAGGCGTCGAGGCGGGCGAGCAACGCCGCCAGGCGACCGTCGAGCGCGATGCGGGTGTCCCACCAGCCGCACTTTGCCGCCGGCGTCTCCAGCGCCAGCCCCGGCCTGAGGCTCGCGTCGCTGGCCGCCAGGATGTCCGCCAGCACCGCCGCCACATCCTGCGCCAGACAGATGTCGTCGCAATCGGTTTTGTGCCAGATCCAGTTGACAATGGGGTTGTTTCAGGCCTTCAGGGCATGAGGCCCGCGTCGCCGGCCGCAGTATAAACGCCAGTGCCGCCGCCACATCCTGCGCTCAGCGAATGCCATCCACAAAGGGATGACGTTACCTAGCACAGAATTCGTCCGTACTCTATACAAGTTGTACATGCAGTTTCCCTTTCCCACTGTGTCAGCAAAACGGGTACAATGTATCGAAGGGCTTCTGAACAAATTAGGAAGGCGGTCTGACCTGCTGTTCATCGGCCGCAGCCGCCAGCTGCCGCAGCGGCACCGCGACCAGCAGCGGTGGCCTGCCCGCAACATAGCGGCTGATGACGAGGCGGCTCGGCGCGGCGGCGGAAGCAGCCGCGTTTGGGTGCGCGACGGCGGCGGGCTCCAGGCTCAGGCTGCAGTGGACCGAGTCTGCGCCGCCGAGGGACGCCGCAGCCCGCTCCAGCGCGTGCTGTGCCTCGGCCTGCAGCCGCGGGCATATCAAGGGACTTGATTTGCAGTGTCGTCTGATGCAACGGAGCCCAGCTGCTCCAGGCGAGCCTACATACTCGCCATGCTCGCTGTGTGTCGTGACAGACATGCCGCAGCATGCAGCAGGGGCGCCATGGGCGCACTGTCATGATACAGGGTGCCTGACGGGCACTTCCACTTTTGCAGCTCATCGGGCACACTCACCTCCAGGGCTGCCGGCTTGGCGCCTAAGCTGCGAACGTCCACCAGCTGCAGCGCGCCCTGGATGGCTGCCAGCGACTTCGTTGCCTGCACGCCCAGAGACTGTCAGTGAGCAAGATCACCTTACACTGCCCCTGCCCACACCTGCTCGGCACCAGATCCGGCAACACAATCCAGCCTCCTCGAATATGCACTCGTGCGCGCCGCTGTCTCCCCGACATTCCACACTGCATGCCTGCCAGTCCACAGCCATCCCTCGAGCGACGCTGCCGAGGGAAGATACAAACCTCTGGCTCGGCGGCGCCGGCCGGCATCCGCCGACGCAGCGAGCGGCGCTTGGAGTCCAGCACTGTCGCGTATTGATGCTGCAGCGCCGTGCCCAGGGCGTCGTGGGAATACAGCAGCGCCGCGTGCGGCAGGCCTGCGGCGGCCGCCGCGCCCGCGACGAGGCCGGCCGCCTTCCTGCACGGACAAAATGTCATCTGCCGTCAACCCTGCTGCTTTTCATTACATACTATGGAGGCTGCTGCAGCGCGGCGCCCAGGGCATCGTGGGTGGCCAGCAGCAACGCGTGCGGCAGGCCCGCGGTGGCCGCCGCGCCCGCGAAGAGGGCCGTGGCCTTTTTTGCGGACAAAGATGTCATTGATTACTGACAATGGCATGCTTGAGTCAAGAACGGCAGGAACGAGATGTGCACGGCCTGCCTGCTCAAAGCCGAGCATCGACGGCTGTCAGCCTTATTTGCCAAAGGCTTGAAACAGGTTTGGCGGAGCTGACAGGGCCCTTCCGCCTTTGAACTATGGGTAGTTTTCTTTTGCAGTAGAATTGTGGCCTGGTGCACAGCGGAGACACTGGGCTGAACAGTAAGCAGACTCTGTTCAGGCGCGGGTCAGCTATGGGGCACCTGCGGAGCAGCGGCACATGGCGGCACTGCGCGTGCGCCGCCAGGAGGCTGTCCAGGCCGACGGCAGGTGCTGGCGCCTTGCGGCCGCTGCCTGCGCTGCCGGCCTGCTTCCTGCTGCCGTGTTTCCGTGATGCCTCCTTGGGACACGACTCTGCACAGGGATTCCCTGCAGCATACACCACAGCATTTCAAAGGCTCTGCTGAGACAGCAGCTTGTGGAAACTGTTTGCTCACGCGGTCCTGCCAGGACTGGGAGCTGCATACTTGGACAGTGCGTCCTCGACAGTGCATCCTCAGTTGATCGCCCAAGTATCAACCATGACAACTGCCGCCCAGATGAGAGTCAAAGGCGCACAGCAAGTGGAACAGTTTCCCACCTGAGACGCCAAGGAAGACGACACCCTGATCGTCCTGCGAACCGCAGGCTGGGAGCGGCGCTATCGAAGCGCTAAAGATCGCCGCGGCTGCCGCCTGCACCGGGTGTTGGATCGGCATCGACCCCATGGCGTCATGTAGACCTGCCAATGCTTCAGCCGCGGCATCGGCGTCGCCCTGTGCCACACATAACGACCTGTTCAGCAAGTGATTCTGCTTTGCAAGAGAAAGCTCTCCATACGGCCAATCAATATCAGGTGCTCATCATCACATTGATGATCATGGGAGGCCAGCGTCTGATGTGACCATTGAGTAGGACAAATACACGCCGCTGAATGACACTGATCAGGACAAATGAATGCAGCTGAACAACATCGATCAGGAAAGACATATGCCGTTGAGTTGTTAGCGTCACCAGGAAAACTCACCAGTAGGTGGTGGCACTTAGCCTGCTGCAGCCGCAGCCGCAGCGCAACGTCTGCCGCCGCCCACGGCGCGAAGCGTGCAGCGCCGCCACCGCAGCACGCATCGCCGCCGCTGCCACCGTCGCCGCCGCTGCTGCATGCCTCCAGCGCCGCCAGGCCAGCGCCACACCGCGCCAGAGCACCGGCGGCATCGCCCCGCCAGCGGCGGCAGCAGGCGTCTGCCAACGCCAGCCGTGCGCGGATGGCCGCCGCGGCCAGATCACAGCTGCTCTCCAGGCCTGCACGGACCGTTTTGCCTTGGTTGTGGCAGACACGAATAAAACGGGCTCTCACACAGCAGGGCATGCATGTCGTTGATGATTGTTCTTGCAGCAGGTAGGTACACACCATGACACTGCAAGTAAGCAAGAAAGAAAAACTTGCTGCATGCCAGAGAGAAGCAGCAGCGGGACAATCCGCACCGTCTGCGGCGTCCGTCGCCTGCTGCAGCGCGTTTGCAGCAGCCTCGGACTCGCCACGGCGGCCGTGCACCTCAGCGGCCAGCGCCTGGCAGAGCGCAGCTATGGCCGCCGACCCAATAGTGTCAGCCTGCAGGAAAACAGACCCGAAATTCAGCTTCTCCATCCACCCACCTGATAGGCCTCCGCAGCAGTTCACCCCTGCACCTGTCCCTCTTTCATTCCAGGGACACAGGCTGGTCTGCGTACAGGACACAGCGCATCTGTATCCCCAAACCCAAACAGGCGCACCAGGGTGTGCGCCTCCTGGAACGACCACAGCGCCTCCTCCGGCGAGGAGGACATCTCCATCAGCCGCCCCGTCTGCAGCAACGACGCCAGCCGCAGCTCTGCAGACGCGAATGAAATTTGAGGCAGCGTTTTGTCGGAAAAGTGACGGGTCGCTGCTGCAGGAGAGTCTCGCGAGATACATAGTGCATGTTGAGGTACAAAACGCAAGGAAAAGTAGTTTGACGCATGGTTCAGCAGACGAGTGACATAGGCTGGCACACCTTGCAGCCGCCAGAAAGTCACGCCCTGCAGCCGATGCGCATCTTCGGTCGGCGGCCCCGCCGCCCCAACCGCCTCCAGGCTGGCATGCAAGCCGGCCACCAGCCGCAGTGCCTCATGTGCGTCGTGCTGTGCCGCCACGATGTCGCCTGCAGGTTGCACATTCGCGCGTGAACAGGGGAGGCTGGGGAGGGAAGTAGGAATGAACGCGACGTCTGTCGACAGTGCGGTGCAGGCCGATGGCAGCTGCAATGCTCTGCAGTCTGCTGTGTTTTTCGACACGCAGAGGTGTGGCACCCAGCTGCACACCATAGCAAGCACAAGGTTTAGGACTCAGGTGTTCAGCTGACACTCGCCTGCTTGCAGCGCGGCCTCAGCTGCGCCCTGATGGAGGATTATGCGCTGCAGCGTCGGCTGCCGGCCGCTGCTGTCACTGCCTGCTGCCGCTGCCGGCCCTTCATCTACTGCGCCGCCGCTGGCAGCACTGCTTGGCGGGCTGGTCACCAGACACAGAGCGCAGGAGGGCGATGTGACAGCGCTGCTGCAGTCATCGCCATCCCAATCGGGCCGCTGCTGCTGCAGCTCCGAGGCCACCGCCCGCAGTCGCCTCTCGATGTCTGCCAGCCCTGTGCAACACAGCAGCTAAACGCTTTCATCAGGATCAGCAGACATTGTCGCCCTGCAGATGCCTGGCGTGGACCCGCCAGGAGCTTCAGCTCGAGGTGCTGACGCATTTCTGCTTGCATTTCAATCCTGATACTGACAATTTTTTCACCCTAGATTCGGACTCGCACAGGTTGTTCCGTCGCACCTTGCAGCCCGGATAGCGCTGCGAGGTCGGCGGCTTCTGCCCCGCACGGGCCGGCGTGCGACCATGACAGCCTGCACCGCCCGCCAGCGTCACCCTCCCCGCCGTTGCCGCCGCGGCCGGGCTCGGCCGCCGCCAGGCACGCCTCCCAGGCCGCCGCTGCCTGCTGCGAGTGCGCGTGCGCCTGCCGCCAGTGGCGCGGCTCGCACGGCGCGTCGTGATGCGCCGCCAGCACGGCCGCCGCCTCCTGGAGCGCCAGCATGCAGTGCGCAGCTGCCTGCGCGCCCGCTGCAGAGTCGCCCGCCTGTTTGCCAGACAGCAAGGGTTTATGTTCAAGGGTTCAGGGTGCACATGGGCACGTTAATGCCTGCCTCCCTGTGAAAAGGGTTGAGGCAGTGAGGGGCCGTGTGCTTCAGGACTTTAATAAAGATACTAGCGGAAGAGCGGACCCCAGCTGTACAGGATCTTGCACTTCCAGTAGGCCCGCGCTGTACACAATGCCAACCGATGCAAATAATCTCACCCCTCATGGCTGAAAGCAGCTCGTGCTCCAGGATTACCCGCACCTCTGCTGCCACGTCCAGTGCGGCGCGCAGAAGGGCCGGCGGGTCCTGTTCCCCAGCTGACGTAGCGCCAGACTGCACGGCCCCCGAGCGCTGCAGCAGGCGCGCCTGCAGCACCAGCAGGCGGGAGCGGCCGCCGGCGCTGGCGTGCTGCTGCAGGGCCTCCATGCGGTCGCCCAGCTCCCTGCAAAGCTTACATGATGGCCAGTCACTATTCGACATCACCCCAAAAGGTCTCTTCCAACTGATCTTGTGGTGCGGCACCAGCAGGCGGGCGCGGCCGCCGGCGGTGGCGCGCTGCTGCAGGGCCTCCATTCAGTCGCCCAGCTCCCTGCATACCACATGCTGGCCGGTCATTTTCGAGAATGGCAGGTCGCCCTTAGACAAAAGGTCCCTGTCCTGTCCCGACTTGTCTCGTGCTTGGGGGGACTTGCGCCACACGGAATGACACAGGCCGCGGCATCCAACTTGCATGTTCTATTGGCTCTGCTTCATGTGCGAGGCTTCAGTGCGTCTTCGCATCCTGGGCGCAGCTTGTTCCACATTCTACATGAGAATTAAGTCTGCTGCAAATTAACCTCCAGTGACGTCACACCTTTGAACTACGTCGTCGCGGCATGCGCTGGCGATGTCGCAGAGCACCGCAGCCTCCTCCTCCAGCAACGCAGCTGCCGCCGCAGCCAGCATTCCCTCCGCATCCTCCAGCATCGCCACCAGAGTCGGGACGTCCCTGCACGTGGAATTGCATCAGGTCAAGTGTATTTGCCTTCATGCAGACCTGTCAATCCATGTGGTGGACACGACGTGTGTGCTGCATGGACAACCCTGTCGATGTCGTTCAACGACCAGAATGTTTGAAGAGCAGGAGGATGGTCCTTTTGCCGTACAAGTCATTGCAGCTGAAGCATCCACAGCTCACCCAGGGGCTGCAGGCTGCTGCGGGGGAGCGTGCGCCCGCCTGCCGCCCCGCGCCTTCGGCGCAGCGGCGGCAGGCGCCGCCTCTGCTGCTGCCAGGGCGGCCAGACGCGCAACCACAAATGTGCGCAGCAGCGGCAGCAGCAGCGAAGGATCGGCGGCAGACGCTGGCGCGAGCGCCTGTCGTGCATGCAATCGATTTCGTCATGCGGTCCATGTTCATCACTGCAGCTGTGCCGTGCCTCATGCGTAATCTGAAGGCTGCACCTGTATTGCTGGTGCCTGCCACCGCAGCAGCATGTATACTCGAAAGAGGCCGCTGCGACAAGGAAGGCAGTCATGGAGCACAGGCTGTGCTCACCACGACGGCGCAGCCCACCGCACACGCCGCCTCGATTGCCCGGCCGCACTGCTGCTGGCACCGTGCAAGACTGGCAAGCCTCTTGTTGACCCCTGCCACCCCCTGCGACATGCCAGACACACACTTAAAGCCGATGCGCAACTCCGATCTGCAGCAACCAGGTCCTTGTCTGCTCTGGCATATGCCCAGCTCTCGCCTCCGAACTGCATGCTCAGCGTCTAGCCAAGAGTCTGATTCTGTCACGAGACATGGCTGAAAAATTCCTCACCTGTGAGTCCAGCTCGCCGGCTGCGGCACCTGTGGCAGCCAGCGCGGCGTTGGCTGCGACGGCGAGCGGCCCGGCACCCGCGGCGGGGCGGCCGCCCTCCACCAGCCCAATGCCCAGGTTGTACATGCTGGCCGACAGCCACAGCAGCTCCTGCTGGTTCAGCGGCGACGGTCCGCCGCCGCTGCAGGAGCACAGTGACTCGAGATCAGCGGCATGAGACTGCGACTGACATATGGGGTGGCTCTGGCAAAGTCGAGACCATTGTGACCTTGTCCCATGGGTGACGTTTGGAAGCTGGTGCCGCCAGAGAGCTGAGATTTCACATGCACAGAGCATCATGGTGATGTTATCAAAGCCCTGAAGCCCCTTGAAAACTCTCGAGGTCCCACCTGTGGCCTGCCATTCAATCGAAGAACATGATGCAAATTTGAGGCAAACTGCAGCGCAACTGAAGCTTCGAGCGCACCTGCGGCTCAGCACGTCAGGTAACAGGCAGGTGAAGTCCTCTGTGCGGCAGACGGACTCCTCAGCAGCGCCGCTGTCGGGGAAGCGTGAGCGTAGGCTGGCTACCGCGCACAGTGCACGGCCGACCAGTTGCCCATATCGCTGTCCGACGTCGGAGGCACCTGCGCACCACACTTCACGGCAGAGTCCTCAGCAAGGTATGACGCACCGCAAATCGAGAACACTGCGAAGTGGATCCTTCCCGCACGGCTTACAGCAGCGAGAGCAAGTGGCGGGGCGCCAGAGGCACAAACCAGATTTGCTCTGCAGTCAAAGCAATTCTCCGGCAGCATGGTTGCAAGAGTGTGTGTCAGCACCTGACTCCAGTCGCATTGCTGCCGCCAGCAGGCAGCCGGCAGTCTGCAGCGCCGCCGACGCGGCGCCGGCGGCTTCCGGCGGCAGCGCGGCAGCCATGGCGCCCTCCGGCAGCGCCTTGCGCAGAGCGCCCACCGCCCGCAGCGTCACTGTGAGGCACGCCAGCTGCTGCGGCTGCGGCTGGGCGCCTGGCGCCGCTGCGCCAGCTGGGCTTTCCGCAAGACGGCGCACGCTGGCGGCCGCTTCAGACAGCCGCTGCGCCCAGTCACCTGCTGCGGCAGACGACGAGGTTTGTTGGCTGTGTGACGCAGGTGGCTGCCGCTGCACGGCCGCATGAGCACCGCAAGTGGGTTGTGCACTTGACCAGAAGCCTGCACATTGTGTCAGCTGGGGCCTTACCTGTCGCAGATCCACCGCTGCTGGGGTACGAAACCGCCGCCGCAAGGATGCCAGCACCGCCTGCCACCCTGCGAAGGCCACCAAGCAAAGGCGGCTCACCGCAGTCTGCTTGACAGACTGACTCGAATGCCGACCTGCAAGGCTTTCGCTGCTGCAGCCTGTCACTGACAGAGCACCACAACTGCACGCTAGGGCAACCCAAGGCTGAGCCCAGCACCTGTCGCCGGTGCAGCTGTGAAACAGCGACGTCATGTCCATTGCTTCCGAACTGCTGCAGGGCCGTCCGGCCAGCTGTTCCAACAGCCGCAGCAGCTGGTCATCCGCCAATGCCTTGCCTGCATGCAGCACAGCATTGTTATGATGGGTGCTGCAGACTGTCTCGCAGTGAGGTGCTGTTTCAAGTATGTCTGACACTGTGCATCCCCTGATGGTGCTTGTTCCCAGTCCCACCCCATCACGGCAAGATGGCTCGTCAAGGCCATTGTCGGGACGTGCTGTCTGGGTGGCGCACCATGCTGCTCCAGGACACCGATGCCCCGCGTCGCCAGCTGCACGGCGTCATGCGTCGACAGCAGGCCCGCCAGCTTCCTCAGCACCTACGGGGCAGCGGCAATGATATCACGTCGTGCATCCCACTTTGCAAAGCGCAGTAGGGCGTGTTTTGGGCAGCTCAGCTGTGTGCCTTCGTGGCCGTGGCACTGCTTTGTGTGAGCAGATCCCGTGAACAGTGTGCACTAAAACATGCAGAGTCTGCAAGTGTCGCCTGCCAACACCACAGCTCACCGCTGCTGCTCTGTCTGCCGGCTGCACTGTCGCACTGAACCGCACGGTGAGCTCAGCACACTCGCGCATCCGCTCGCTGGCCGCGGTGCCGCTTTCCGCCAGCTGCCCAGTCGCCTGCACAACCAGGGAGCAACCTTTGTGTAATGGAGTGGGTCGGGCTGGTATGATGGTGCCATTCCTGCATCATGCCATCGTAACTCGCTCTGCGCCACGATATATTCAAGCAGGTTCAGCACGGCAGGGAATCTCACCTTGATCAGCGAGTGGCAGATGGCATCGCCGTACTGCTGCTCGTCAGCATCGCTCAGCAGCCTGCGGCACACACAGACGCCTATTCAGTCACGTGTCCCTGGGCATGCAGAAGGCTGCCCTGCAGAGCACCAAGCAAAACGCCCCCTCTTCAGACCGGCGCATTTTTAATTTTTCGAACTCTCATGCAGCATCAAGATCCAAAAGCATTGCCCACCTGAGCCACGCCAGCAGCGCCATCAGCGGCTGCAATAGGGCACCGAGCGTCACCGACAGCTGCGGCGCCGGCAGTGACTCCACCGCGCTCATGAGCAGGCTCAAAACGGCGCCCACCACCACCTTTGCCCACCGCTGCGACTCTGCGTCCTGGGGTGGCTCAGCGAGCTGCGGGTGCGCGCCGTTCATGCCGGATTGCGGCGCTGCCTTCCGCCGGGGTGTCGTCCCACAGAGAAGATCGTACAGCTGCCACCCGGAATCAAGTGCTGCAGCATAGTCCTTCTTGGCGACCAGCGCGCGGACAGATACGTACAGTGCTGTCACATCGTTCAGGCTGGCACTGGACTTGGCCAGCCGGACAGGAGCCCCCATTGTGAAAATAACGCTTTACGTTCTATCTATAGCATGTCGTCAACGCTGGCATCTTGATACTGGCATGCTGCATCAGGTCGGGAACAGTCTTTCGGAATTTCAAGCCACCAAATCGAGCAATGCGCTGCCAGTGCAAGGAGCTTGTGGCAGCTTCCGTACGACCAGCCGAAATCAATGATATTGCGCAGCTACCGGGGCGGTGGCTGATACAGTCTTGTGCACTGAACCAAAGCTGTCGCGAGCTGCTCGTCGTTGCTTCCTTGCTCGAAAGAGGAAGCACGACGCAGAGGAAGCAGATCGCACTTCATACTGAGCTTGGGCTGCCCAGTTGCCGCCTGCACTCGCATGAGAGCGTTAGGATTAGTGAGATAGACCTTGCTGAGGGATGTCCGCTGCGGTCACGGCATGAGCGCAGCTCTGGAGCAAATCCTGAACAGGAAGGACCAATTTGAGCAGGAGCTGGGCCGCATCGAGGACAAGGTGAGTGCATGCATGTCCACTATGCGTGCTGATATATGGGAACGACGTGCACATGGGCATACCCCTTGCCATTGACGGAATTTTCTGACTGGTTGTGCGCTGCGACGCAGCTCTACGATCTCGAGACCACGTACCTGGGCGCAGAATACTGCCAGTGTGGCACAGTCCTGAAGGTAGGAGAGATGCCGTCACATAATCTTCAGTGATGCGGGCTGCGACATGGCAGCTTGCGCCGGGCGCCTGCGAGATGCTCATGACAAAGCTGTGCCACTGCGTCACAGGGTTTCGAGGGTTTCCTGTCGTCAAAGGACGCGCTGCGCAAGCGCGCGCGTGCCTTTAAGCCGGAGGACCGCTCGTTCAGCCTTTCCTCCGTCACCTCCCCTGCGGTGCGCGCCGCGGCGTGCTTGTTCGTTCACAGAGCATGATGGGATTTCAACACCCTTGGCATCATGCGTTTCACACTACTTCCAACATCTTATTGCCCATACACTTGGAGCGCGTCTGGCCCTGTTGCCGTTTTTTCTCGCCTCACTCCTCTCTCGCCTCATTCCTTTAGCTGTGTTTTTATTGCCGCAAGCCGGTTACACACAGAGCTATTCTGCATTTGAAATTGATCTGAGACCGGCAGGCATCCATCATATGCAGACTTCGGAGCTGGAGGCGGCGCTGCAGGACCCGGTGAACGACGTGCTGGCCGGCCAGTTTGGGCGCGGCAAGGGCAAGGGCAAGGGGTTCGGCAAGGGCGGCATGCCGGGCAAGGGGGCGCTGCCTGGCAAGGGCAGCCGGCGGTGAGAGCGCATTGCCGGCCCTGGGCAGCCGGCCCTGGGCAGCCGGCTGTGGCAGCTGAGGGCAAGCCCAGCAAGGCACTCTGCCCGGCAAGGGCAGCCGGCGGTGACAGCAGCCCATTGCTCCCTTCAGCAGCAAGGTCCAGGGCTTTGATGAGGATGGCATGACCGGCAAGGGGGCGCTGCCCGGCAGGGGCAGCCGGTGGTGTTAGGAGTCAGCGTGGCGAGCGTACATGGCTCAGACTGTGGCGCATCCTGCCAAGGGGCGCTGCCCGGCAAGGGCAGCCGGCAGTGACGGCAGCCTGGGGGCATGCCGGCACAGGCGCCGCGCCTGGCAAAAGTAGTGGGCGGAGGCGGCAAGGTCAGCTGGCGGCGAGGGCATCCTTGGGCATGCCCGGCAAGGGGTCGCTGTCCGGCAAGGGTGGCCGGCGGCAAAGGGGTGGTGTGAAGGGCTGTAAGCTAGCCAGGCCAGCTTGAGGCCAGCTTGAGGCAGGGAATGGACTGGATGATTCGGGTCGAGTAGAACTCGTTCCAAAACGTGGCATCTTGTGGTGCACGCACAGCAATGTACAGTAGTCAAGCCTTCAAGTTTGGTGGTTACTTTGAGGCGTTGTGACGTGGCTTGAAGTGAAACGGAGGAGGCAGACTGGCGGTCCAATGATCCAATGACATCATCCAATAGACGGTCCAATGATCCAATGACATCAGCGGACACAAAAGAAATGGGCATAGGCTTGAATTGGCAACACACTTGCCCGAGACACTCTGCTAAAGCACCGATAATGGAGCAACAAATCAGAGGGTGTGCCCTAAGCGACTAGTTGTACATGCAACGTCACAAGCCATTGCCCTGCAACGTTGTTAACACCGAGATCTGAAACCTGCCTACTTTTTTCCAGACTTCTTGCGCCGCGCTGCCTTGCTCCTGATCGCAGCCGGGCCAGTAGCAGCCTCTTCCTGCAGCGCAGCGTCTGCTTTCATTATTTCTGCGCTTCCTTGACGATCCTTGTGACAATCCACTTGAGCACAACCACAGAATGCCGTGGGACAGGCAACAAGCATGACACATCCATCAGCTTTCGGCCCGCCAACATACGAATCAGCAGCGCAGGTGGCGTCACCTGCAGCAGGGCCTGCATTGCCGCTTCGGCAGCGGCTGCGCGGTTCTTTACAGCCTCCCCGCCCGACATGACATCCGAGACGCCGGCCAGCAACTCCCTGACGCCCGCGCTGCTGACGCGTTCCTGCAGCTGCCGGGAAGTCGTGTCCCACAGACTCTCGCGGGCCTGGCCGCCCGTTGTGGCGAGCCCCGCGCAGCACTGCGGATGGCTCTGCGCAGGAAAAACTTCGTTTGAATGCAGCCTGGCACCCGTCAAGAAATTGTGACGGGCACGCATGGTCAGGCGGTGTGAAGCTGAGTTGTCAAAACACCCCATGGAGCACCGCAATGACAATTGTTGAATTGCATGAGCACCTTAATCAGGGTCACGCGCGCTGGCGCTGCCTCGTCTACTAGCTCCATGAGTGCCGCTAATATTTTTGGAAAAGGTGACGCAAGACCAGTCTCAAGGATGAGTGGTTGAGAGCAAAAGTGTTTGGACTGGAAGTCGTTCTCTCACCTGAGCCAGGGTGACCAGCGCTGGCGCCGCCTCCTGCAACAACTCCATCAGTGCCGCCCGGTCGCCGCCCTTCCGCGCCGAGGCACCCAGCGCCATAATGATCGCAGGCGCGCCGCCGGCCTCTGCCACGGCCTGGGCGCAGCCGCCCGCCACCGCCGCGCACAGGATGCTGCCGCCCGTGGCCGCCATGCGGATCTTGCCAGCCCTGCTTGCGGCGGCCGCCGCCGACACTGAATTGCTGGGAGCGTCGGCCGTGGCTGCTTCCACCATGACGCGAGCGGCGGCGGCCATGCCCGCCACGAGCTCATCATCGAGGTGGTTTACCCCCTGCTCCGTTTCCACGAGCCCCGCCACGGCCGCCAGCGCATTGCAGGCTGCACGCATGCCGATGGGCAGCTGCGCATCTGACGTTTCAAGGTCCGCCCAGCGCAGTGCAGCTGCCAGCGCTGCCGGCACCCCGGACTGCGCGAGCGCCTGCATCGCCGCCAGGACGTTGGTGTCCGGATCGGCCGCCGCGGCCCCAATAAACTGTAGCACGGCGGCTGCCAGTCCAGCCGCTGCCGAGTCCGCCACGCTCTGCAGGTAGTGCTGCAGCAGGTGCGGCGGCTGGCCGTCGCACAGCAGCTCGCCAGGCGCTGCCAGGTGCACCGGCAGCTGCAGCGATCGCCCAAGGTCCCGTTGGGCGGCGCCGCTGTGCCGCAGCAGCTGTATGAAAAGCTGCATCCGCTGCGCAAACGGCTGCGGCACCAGGGGTGGCGGCGGCGGGACTGCTGCCGCGTCCGCTGTCGCCGCCGCTGCCGCCACCGCCGCCGTCGCCGGCTGCTGCGCCGCCGGAGCCGTGGCGGCTGAGCCGCCGATGCCGCCAGCCCCCGCCAGCCGCTGCGCGTGGGTGAGGGCCGCCAGCATGGCCGCCAGCACGGCGAGGTGCGCCATGCGGCGGCCCGCTGCCTCGGGGCTGCTGACCTGCCGCATGCCCGCCAGGGCCGCCTCGGCCGCCGATGTGACGCCGTAGGCAAACGCTGCGATTCGGCTGGCTGTGGCGGCGGCGAGCGCAGTGGCCAGCGTGGGCTCTAGGCCCGGGGCGGCGTCGCCGCCGATGGCGCTTCCGTGCAGCAGCCTGTGCAACAGCGGTCCGTCCTCGAACCGCGCCAGTGCCCGCGTCAGCTGCAATAGCGCCCCGAGGACCGCTCCGGCCTCGCGCCGCCGCAGCTGCGGGCCGATCGTGAAGCCCGGCCTGCCGCCGGGGGCGGCATTTCGGGCGGCCAGCATCGCGGCGGCCTCTAGGCACAGTGGCACCGCGCGAGCCGTGTCGAGCGCCGCCGCCATCGACGCCGCCCCTGGATCTGCCACCATGTGCTGCAGGCAGTCGTGCTGGAGGTCCAGCAGGCCGATCGACAGGAGGTGCAGGCTGGCCGCCGGCGGGAGACCGCTGCCGCCGAGCGCCTGCCGCACATTATCAGCCAGCCGCTTGGCCGAGCCGGCGGCGGCCAGCGCTACCAGCTCAGCGGCGCCCGTTTTCAGCTGCATGAGCTGAAAGGAGTGCTGCCCGCCGCGCGCTGCCCAGCATCCCACGTCCCCCGTCAGCGGCAGGCAGGTGCGCAACACTGATTTGCGCTGCTCCAGCGGCTGCATGCATATAAGTCGCAGGCTGCTCCAGATGCGTGTGCGGGCGCACAGGATGAAACACTCTGCATGATGTGTTTCCGTGCTGCGCCAGAACCATTCAAACCACATGCTGATATCACAGCGTTGCGCTCTGGTGCTGAGTGGTAGCCAAGATCGTTGCAGGCAAGCAATCCTCCGAGACGGCCTTGGCAGTCAAACGCCAAGCAGAGCAGCAGACGCACGTGGCCGCGGGTGCCGCACATGAGTGCCGCCACGACAACGGCGACTGCGTCCTTCTCAGCGTCGTCGACCGCCTGCTTGAAACCCTTCCGCTGCAGCACCGCGCATATCGCCAGGCCGTGCTTCTGTGCCACTAGCTGCGTCGGCTGCATGCTGTCTTGGTCCTCAAGGATGTCAGCAATCTTTGCAAACGCCGCGGCTGCCAAGTCGAGCGGCGAGCTGGACAGCACCGGCTCCTCGGCAGCCAGCAGCTCCACCAGCACGTCCAGAAGCTGGCCCTCTTTTTCCCTGATGCAGGATGCAGTCACAGCGTGAGAGGGCTCTTTGCGGAAGCGCGCACTGCTGAGCCGCCATGCCAGCAAGCACCCCGAGCTGCCAGCACTGGCGACAGCGTGTTGTCGTGCAATTTGTGATGAGAAATGGATCGCGCTGTGAGCGTTTCCTCAAGTCAGGCAGAGCATTGCGCTCACCGGACTTGGAACTGCTCTTCCAGCACCAGCGGCAGCAGCAGTGACGGCTGCAGCGCAATTCCATCGACCACAATGGCACCAGTCAGCCGCTGGGCGACAGAGTGCTGAACGGACGGCTCCTCAAAGTCCATGTTGGCTTCTGCACGCACAAAGACATACGGTTGTTAGAGAGTCCTGTGTAGGATTTGTTTGGATGCATCAGCGCATGGCAAGCGATCAGCTCCGGCTCCGCGCACCGAGCATGCTGCTACACAGGCGCGTACTAGCCAGCGCGTTAGCGCCTGGACCGTATCAGCCAACAGCTTCGCTGAGTAATTGATGGATGGCTGTGGTGCTCGTTGCAATCTAGGCTGTGTGAAGTCCTGTTGATCATACAATGCGTGCGTGCAAAGGCTGGAATACGGATCCCGGGCTGCATAGGTGTGCGGGCACACTTTTGTATCCTGCTCGCCGGTGCATGGTCGTTCAGCCGCCCCAGAAACCCTGGCCGAGTTCTGTGTTGGACTTGGCGCAGCAGCCTCCACCTTTCACAGCACGAGACTGCATGCTTGCAGCGCGTGGCAACTGTGGTTCGAGTATCAGCCTTTGCAGGCGCGGCAATGGTGCCAACCCGCTATCATGCCGCCGACAGCACCAGGAGAAGACGCTGGGAGTTCAGCCACGACAGAAACAATCATCAGTATTGTTCACGGTGCGGTGCTTGCACCGTTTGCGGTCTGTTCTGTCGCTGCGCCGTCAGACACGGCGTCAGCGGCATCCCCGGCTTTTTCGGTGGCCTCGGCGTCCATGCGCTGAGCTTCCGACGCCGCTGCATCTGCCGCCGGCGCATCCGCCGGAGCCTCGCCCTCCTCCACTGAGCCCTCGCCGTCTGTGGCGTCGACGCCGTTGGCCACAGGGGCAGCTTCTGGAGCCGTTGCTGCTGGTGCAGCTGCGGCATCCGCGGAAGCGGCGTTGGCAGATGCCGCGGCAGTGTCCGGCGCCTCTGCGGCGTCTGCTGTCGCCTCGACCGCAGGGATGGCAGCGGCTTCTGTCTCCATTGCCGTGGCGGCGCCGCCCTTGTTGTCGCCGCTCTTTCCGTCAGTTGCTGCACCCTCTGGCGTCGCCTGTATCGACATCGCAGCTCGTCAGATTCTTCCCATCACTTCAGTTCAGTCCCATCACTGCATGACCGCTGATCGACAGTACATGTGTGCCTGTCGATGCCAAAGTCGTGCGGTCTGCAGCGCACCTGTGTTGCCGCGCCTGAAGTGGAGGCCTCTGGAGCAGCTTTTGCTGGCACCTGCACACAAGCACCAGCATGTTACATTGCATGTACGAAGGCCTGTGAGGCTTCTGCTGGTGCGGCCATTTGTGAGAGGACAACATGTGAGGTCAACATGGTACCTACAGCAGCACATGCCACGTACATGCAGCGCTGATAGGTATGCAAGCGACAGAGGGGTTTAACACAGCGCCAAAAAAAGGTGAACATGAAAGTCCAGGCTGCACCTCGTCTGGGAAGAAGCCCCGCGCGGCCTCCTCCAGGTCGTTGGCGAAAGCAGTGGCCGCAAAGATGGTCAGACTCTCGCGCGAGATCATGCGCAGCGCCTTCCACTGGTACACCTTGTCGTGCTTCCGCTGCAGGGCGCAGGGATCAGGGGGTCAAGGGCACCGCCGTACAACAGCCAAGACAATGAGCGGCCTGAGAGCGCCTGACCAGCTGACGTGCAGCCAGGCATGCGGCTGTAGGACAACACGCCATCGCCGCAGGGCAGCAAGTCCATCAAGCAGATGGCTATGCATGGCCGCCCACCGAACACGACGGCCACGCAAACCCAGGCAGATGAGAATGCAGTGTGCATGGTGGTTGGACGCACTTTGCACACTTGTGTTCGATGCAAGTTTCGGGCAGATCATCTGCTAAAAGACGGGTGGAGTGTGCATAGGATTTTCGGAACGCACCTTGTACTCGTCCTCGATGCAGTTTTCGGGGTCCATGTCCTCCACCACCGGGTCCAGAAACTCCCGCAGCGTCGGCAGGTGCTTCCGCTCCTCCACCTGCAGCGCATTTGTTTCGTGCTCGAGGGATTTGAGTTGCTTTCTTGTTTGAGTTTCCTGTCGGGTCGCTGACATGGAGCGTCCGGCACAGGCGTCAGCTGTGCAAGGCGCCGGATGCAGGAGGATGCGGTGATGCTGTCCACCGGGGCAACATGGGCGTCCGCGTGAACATCAGTAAAATTACGGCATTGTATCAGATAGCAAAAGGTGGGAAGGCTCGCCTTCAGGCCGTGCATGTTGTTGGGCGCCTGGTTCCACAGCCGGTCCAGTGCGGCGCTGCCCATGCGTATCCGCAGCGCCGCGCCGGGCGCCTCCGTCCGCGGCCGCTTCCGCGCTGTGGAAGTAAGGCAGGGTCAGCAAAGGCGGGGGATTGTCTGCGACCGCCTCCGCCAAGAGCACGCTCATTGGGCACGTCCAGGAGGTTGGGCAGTGGCTGAACATCTCAGCCGGCGGGGAAAATTCACGACATTACCGCAACCCATTTGCGCTGCGGGTGCAGGGGGAGGAGGCTGCACATCATTACGGCTGCATCATAGCTACATACCAGGGGGGGCTGTCGACATGCCATCGAGCATGCATCTCGTACCTGCTAGTGGCGCCGCTGGCGCGGGGGCCGCCGGCGGCACGTACGCCGGGCGCTCAAAGGGGAAGCAGGTCTCGTTTCTGGGCCCCTGCCCCTCCTTCTTCCATGCCGACCAGTGCATCTCGTCCTCCAGCACCTGGCACACGACCAGGCACTGATTACGCTGACTGTGTGGAAAATTTACTCTGTATGAGAGCACTGTATCTGCACAGCAGGTCTCGTTCTTGGGACCGCGCCCCTCCTTCTTCCATGTAGTGCGTCTCGTCGTCCAGCGCCTGGTGCATCATCCGGGCAGGTCCTATCAAACACCGCCCTTGGATCGGGAGGCACTCGGTCAGAGGAAGGCGATGACGCGTGCATGTAAAATGCATAATGCTGCACATGCCGCTTCTGAAATCTCAGGCCAGGTCTTGCAGGGAGGCGGGAGTGTTTGAGCTGACCATGCGGATGGCGGCAGCAAAGTCGGCGCCGTGCTCCGGCGTC
>JAABUM010002306.1_pt1 | contig 25925 bp, 23 predicted proteins | sample 5559161 | NCBI WGS metagenome assembly JAABUM01 (sample SAMN10711868, study PRJNA513369) | rock metagenome | isolation source: Antarctica rocks | place: Antarctica: Victoria Land, Siegfried Peak nord
GAAACCCCGACCGAGGTCTTGGAGGCGATGCATCACTGCATCCCGAGCGAGGCGTAGCCGTATTCGGCCAGCCTGGAGCGGTCGAAGAACGCCTGGACATCCGGCGCGGAAAACCCGAGCCACAGGTCGGCCTGCTCGGTGCGCATCCACTCGTAGCTGTGCTCGACCTCGTCGGTGACCGCGACGATCCCGCCCGGGCGCACGACACGGGTCATCTCGGTGAGCATGCCGGCCGGGTCTGGGGCGTGGTGCAGCACCATGTTCGCTACCGCCGCGTCGACGCTGTCATCGGCCAGCGGCAACGCGTCCAAGCCGCCCTCGACCAGCGCCACGTTCCCCAGCGACAGCGTGGCCGCGTTGCGGGCGGCAACGGCGAGCATCGCCGCAGAGGAGTCCACCCCGACGACGTGCCGGGCCCGCGGCGCCAGGCCGGCGGCGATGAACCCGGTGCCGGTCCCGACGTCGAGTACTCGGCTGTCCGGGCCGACCTCGGCGCGGTCAGCGAGCGCGTCGATCACACCTTCGTTGTAGAAGCTCGAGCGCATCTCATCCCAGTCGACCGAGACCCGCTCGAAGAACGCCTTCACCGCCGAGCTGTCCACCCCTCTGAGCCTGCCAGACCAGCCGCGGCCGCACCGGACGGGCAGCGGCGCGGAATCCGGCGGCCGCAGGCGCTCCAGGACCTTCTCCAGCTCCGGGCGGCGGTCCAGCTCCCCGGAGGCGTGGTCGACGAACACCGCATAGCACCCGGGGACTTCAGCTCGTCGGTCTGCAGGTCGGCATTCTGCTCCGCCGGCGACACCCGGGCGTAGCCCAGCAGCACTGACATCACAGCAACGTAGCGGAAAGATCCGACAGGACCGGTAGCGCCACGCTGATTGCGTGCACCGGTTGCGCTACACCCACAGCCCGTCCCAACCGGCGGTTCTGCTACAGCCCTACGCCTGGGTCAAAAACGGTCGTTTTCGGACGAACTGCCTCGGCGAACAACGATCAGCACGCTGAACCGTGAAGCTCAGGTAGCCGCGGTCGGGTCCCAGCAGCTTGGGCTCGACCCGAGAGGCGGTCTGGATGACGCTGTGGATCGCCGCCGCTGCCTTGGCGGTGCTGCTCCTAACCCTAACGGCGTGGGTTGTCTTGGGGCCGCCAGCCGCAGGTGCGGTCCTGCTGGCCGCCGCAGTCGGACCGGCGTAGTCACCTGCATCCCTCAAGGAGCTGGAAGGAGAGAGAAGAACCGAACGTGGGCGGGTCGCACCACCGCAAAGTGCCGCCGGTCGAGGGTGGCGACCTGGGTGATTCCCAAGCGTTCGGCCACGGCCACGACGGAGGCATCAGTTCCACCCAGCCCCAAGTCTGCATAACGCTCAGTCAGGTGAGCCATGCGCCGAAGGTCAGACAGCGTCAGATCGGCCAGGACAAGCTCGCCAGCGCCGACAGACCGAAGGAATCTCGTTTCTGCAGGGGCGCCGCGCTCTCTCTCTCTATAGGAGGTAACAGACTTCAGCGATCACAGTTGGAGTCACCAAGAGTTCCTCGGGCACCGTCTCCAGCAGGTCTACGGCTACCCGGTGGTTGTTGTCACGACCGTTCGCAACTGCCACCAGGATGTTGGTGTCGACCAGGATCACGTCCGGCCAAGACCTCGCAAGTATTCATCCGTGTTCTCCGACAAGTCGGGCTCGGCCTGGATTGAGGCCGTGAAGCTCAACCGACGGCGCCTCAAGGCGGGGTGCGCCCTAGTGGACGCCCATCAGGGGCGATCGAAACGTGCAGCCGCCTACCCGGAGCTACGCCGTGACGGCGTAGCTCGGCCAACAACTCCGAGTCGTCCTCCGGGACGGTGAAGTCCCACGCTCAGCGATGCTCATCAACCGAGGGCAACTGCGGAGGTACTCCCCATTCAGCTGCCCGAGCCACGCTGTCACTTCACCATGTTCGAGCACCTCGACGACGGCCTCTACCTAGTGTCCGGACTCCGACGGGCGCCAATGCTGCACCGACTGCGGCGTGTTCATGCGACGTGTCGCCGCCGGCGGACCCTGCCCGCACTGCGACCGACCCGTCGCGCCTGACCGACCTGCTCGACCCCACCGCCTGACCCGGCTACCGTCCGGCAGCAGGCGCACCTACCCGGCCCAGCACCACGACTTTCGAAGAGCAGAAACATCGAAGGTCGATGAGCGGCGACAGTTGCGTCGCCGATCGCGGTGGAGGGCCTCGACGCGCACGACGACCCGGGGCTCCTAGTCTCCGATGGCCCGAGGCGATGGCACAGGACCTCGTCGAGCGCCTGCTCGCCCCCCACCGTTCGGTGCCTACTCCGGTGCGCCCACGGTCCTGGGACCACGTTCTCCTTCCCGTGCTCGGTGAGAACGGCTCCTCCGAGGCAGCGGCGCGCCGGCCAGACCAACGACTTCTCAGCGCGTTCGACCCACTCAGGAGCCGTCTGCCCGCTCGAGGACGAACACTGGGATGCGTCGGTCGGTTGCAGTCTGGTAGTCGGTGTAGTCGGGCCATGCGGCTACCGCCCGCCGCCACCATAGGGCGCGTTCCTCCCAGCTAAGCTCACGAGCGATCATCTTGTACTTCTTGGTCCCGTCCTGCAGTTCGACGTGGGGATCAGCGACGATGTTGTAGTACCAGGCAGGATGCTGCGGGGCGCCCCCTTGGGAAGCCACGACCGCATAGCTGCCGGCGTGCTCGACGCGCATAAGCGGGGTCTTTCTAGCCTTGCCGCTTTTCGCCCCGCGAGTGGTCAGGATGACCACCGGTCGGCCGGCGGCGGTATTTCCCGCTGTGCCGCCCGAGGACTCATAGCGCTCGACTTGGTCGCGAACCCATCGCTCGGGGCTGGGCTCGTAGTCACCGCTATCGGGCGAAACGGTCACAGTCGGCTGGCCAGGTATTCGATTGTGCGGGCAGCGACGGACTCTATCCCCAGTGGGAGCAACTGGGCGGCGAAGTCCGTCGCGCCGGCGTTCCTCAGCCGGTCGAGGCCGGCATCAAGGGCGGCCTCGTCACCGCAAAGGGCAACATCGGCGGGACCCGCGGCACCCTCTCGGGCCAACATCGCCCGATAGGAGGGCAGCGTTGCGTAGACAGCGGCTTGGTCGGCCAGCCGATCCCGGACTTGCTCGGGGTCATGGGTGAGGGCGATCGGCAAGCCGACCACGACTCGCGGGGCCACTCGGCCGGCGGCTGCGGCCGCCGACTCTATGGTCGGCACGATGTGGTCGGCCAGCGTTCGGGGTCCGACCCAGGATGTGATGGTGCCCGCTGTGGCGGTCCCGGCCAATCGCAGCATGGCTGGCCCCATGGCGGCTAAAACGACAGGAACAGCGCCGACAGCGTTGCTCACGGAGAGTTCGACGCTCACGTTGTAGACCTCACCGCGAAACGACACTGGCGAGCCGCCCACCAGCGGGTTGATGACCTCGAGATATTCGCGAATGTGCCGTAGGGGCCGGTCGTAGGGCAGGCCGAGGGCGCCAGTCATCATTACTTGGTGGCTGATGCCCACGCCGAGCGTGAACCGCCCTCCGGCGGCCGCTTGTGCTGTGAGAGCCTGCTGGGCCAACGCGACGGGGTGGCGCGGCCAGGTGGGGACGACTGCGCTGCCGAGCTCGATAGTTGAGGTTTGCGCTCCGGCCACTGCTAGTGCGGTCACCGGGTCGAATCCTGGTCCGGTCGGCATCCAAACTGTCGGGAATCCTCGGGCCTCAAGCTCTTTGACGCGCTTGACCAGACCGCAGATGTCAGTCTCGGAGTGCTCGCCGAGCCCGACGGTGACGCCGATCCTCACGCTGGTTCCCCTTCGATCATGACGACTTCTCTTACGACGAAGATCGGCGACTGCTCCGCGTCGATGAAGTTGTGTTCGTCGGCGATGAGCGCCCGACCGGCCGCCCGTCCTTCCGGCGTCGACACGGTCGCCTCCATGGCGGCGATGTCGTCGAACCACAGTTCCACGACACCGTCGAACGCCGGCGGGGCGCTACGGGACTGGCGGAGCGTGTCGTTGACGCTGGCGTCGATGGTGTGGCACTGGACGTACCGCCCGCCGCCCAGCGCTCCAGCCAGGGATAGGGCCAGGACGCTGTGCTTCTCTCGCCAGTATTCTTGGAACTCCTGGCGGCTCAGGTCGGGCCTGCGCCGCAGGCAGTACATGAGCTTGATCATCCGGGGATTTCCGCCACGAGCGGCCTGAACCGCGGGAGGGTGATCTCCTCCGTAACTTCTTCGAAGACCACCTCCACTTCCATCCCGACTCGTATGTCGCTGGGAGCACACTCCACGATGTTGCTTACGAGGTGGGCTCCGCCGGCGTCCGCCAGTTCCACCACGATCACGCTGATCGGGTAGCCGTCGGCCGGCCACCGTGACATAGGAACCGCTCTCTGCTCGAACCCGGGGATGACCGTGAACGTGGAGACCACCCCCCTCCCGCTCACCGGCGCCCATTCGGAGTCGGTCGAGTGGCAGCTAGAACACATGAACTGGGGCGGAAAGCGCCACTTGCCGCATGTCCGGCAGCGCTGGATGAGCAGCTGACCTTGCTTACATCCGTCGTAAAAGTCTCTGGAGCCAGAGCTGTAAAAGCGTGGGAGGGGTCGTGGGTACGTTTTTGTCATCTGGCCTCCGAGATCATCGTCCGAGAATCATGGCGCTGGTAGGGGTTGGAACCGAGCTGGTGACTAGACACAGCTCGGCGCCCTCCACCTGCGAGGCCGCGGTGCCCCTGATCTGCTTTACCGCCTCGATCACGTGGTTGAAGCCGTGCACCGGCGCCTCGGCCAACATGCCGCCGCTGGTCGTGATGGGCAGCTCACCGCCGAGCTCCAACCGTCCGCCCTCGACGAAGCTGCCGCCCTCGCCCTTCTCGCAGAAGCCGTAATCCTCGAGCTGAAGGAGCACGTTCACCGTCGAGCAGTCGTAGATCTCTGCGACGTCGATGTCCCGGGGTGTGACACCGGCCATCTCGAACAGACGAGGTGCCACGTATTTTGCTGGCGAGACCGTGGGGTCGGACTTGAAGAGGTGCATCTCCCAGGTTAGAGACGGCTCGGGGCCGAGTCCGGAGGCGGCCCCGAGGATGCTCACCGGGTCTCCGCGGAGGTCCCGAGCCCGCTCACCGCTTGTCACCAACACCGCACAGGCACCCTCGCAAGTGCTGAGGGTGACGTCATCGACGGTGAGGCGCCCCGAGACGATCGCTGAGCGCCGATGGTCATCGAGGGTCAGCGGGGTGTCCTTAAGGATGGCGTTGGGGTTCCGGTTGGCTCCGTGGCGTATCGCCACTGCGATCGCCCCCAGCTGCTCGGTGGTTGTGCCGTACCGGGCTCGGTGGGCCTCGTAAGTCAGGGCGTAAGTGTCCATCTGGGAAAGCCAACCGTAAGGGCGCATGAAGTCGGCCGTGCCAGCGTCCATGGCCCAGATGGTCGACGCGTTGCGCTTCGCGAACTCGATCATGTCGTAAAGGGTGAACGCCCTGTACACAACGACATGGCGAGCCAAGCCGGTCGCCACCGCCGCAGCGGCCACGCCAACAGCCGCGCACGCCGAGCCCCCGTAGAAGGGAATCTCGACCGAGAATGCCAGGTCCTGGATTCCTAAGTTAGCCACCAGGATCTGGTCGTTCCCCGAGCCATCGATCGAGTATCTCACGATCCCGTCGATGTCTTTTGCGTTCAATCCGGCGTCATCCGCGCAACGAAGGATCGATTCGAGGGCCAAGTCGAGGCCGCCGCGGTTAGGGTCGGCCGAGAACGCGGTCTGTCCGATGCCGGCGATGGATGCTGCCCTGCGCACGCTCGTCACCGCCCGCCGTTCCCCGCTTGCCCACCGTCAGAGGGGGCCTCTGGGCCGGGGCGACACCCGACGAGGACCTTCTGGACGTAGCGGGCGCAGACCTCTTGTTTTTGATTGTAGATTTCGCAGGAGTAGGTGATGACGCCACGTCCTTTGCTTTTCGGCTCCATGGCGGTGACTGTCCCCTCCCAATGGAGTGTGTCGTTGATTCTCGTCGGAGCTGTGACCTGGATCATTTCCATGCCCAAGAATGCGACGAAGCTTCGAGGCACGAAGACGTGCGGCCCCATCCACATGGATAGTGATCCGCCCAACGTGAGGGTGAGCATCCCGTGGGCGATCCTCTCGCCAAAGACGCTGGCCTTTGCGTATTCCTGGTCGACGTGGATTGGGTGCCAGTCGCCTGTCATCATGGCGAAGTTGATTATGTCCGTCTCGGTGATGGTCCGGGACGGGCTCACCATCATCTCTCCGACGGCGTAGTCTTCGAAATACTCCCTGCCCAAGGCCCCTCTCCCTTCCTATTCGGAGTAACTCAGTACGACTTCGGCAGGCCGAGCCGCTCGCCGATAAGGTTCTTCGCCGCGTTGTTGGTGACTGGGGCGAAGGTGTAGCGAGCGTCCCGCAGGTAGTAGCTCATGCTGAAATCTAGGGTGCACTGGTAGCCCCCTAGCATGTCCATGCACTCGTTTACGATCCAAATGACCGCCTCTGAGGCAAAGAGCTTCGCCGCAGACGACTCCTTTTCTGCCGGTCGCCCGTTCGCCTGCAGCCAAGCCGCGTAGTACACGAGGTGCCTAGCGGCCTCGAGCTTCGTCCAGCACTCGGCGACCTTGTGCTGCACCGCTTGGAACTGCCCGATTGGGCGACCGAACGCCCGCCTCTGCATCACGTACTCGAGTGCCTCGTCCAGCGCCGCTTGAGCGATTCCGAGGCACATCGTGGCTGACCCGATGCGCTCGTCGTTAAGGATGCCGAAAAGAGGGTACAGGCCTTTGTTGAGTTGGCCTAGGATGTTGGTGGGGGGAACGCGCACGTCGTTAAACGTCACGTAGTTGGCTCCGGTGCTACGTGCGCAGAACAACGGTATCGGCTCGATCGTGAGCCCTGGAGTGGACGTCGGCACCAAGAACATCGTGACGCCGTAGCTTCTACGTTCTTGGAAGCCGTCGGTCCGAGCAACGGCGATCAGCCAGTCAGCGACGTGGGCGCCCGTCGTGAAGATTTTCGAGCCGTTGATCACGTAGTTACTGTCGCCGTCTTGCTCGGCGTGAGTCTTCATAGCTCCAAGAATGTCTGTGCCGCCATCGGGCTCGGTAAGCGACAAGGCAACAAAGCTCGTACCGGCGAGCAACCCAGGCAGGATCAGGTTGCGCTGCTCGTCGGTGCCATGTTCGGCCAGCGTTCTTGCCCCGAAGCACATGGTGAGGAAGTAGGCAGTCGCCGGTCCTCCCATGTTCCGCGCCACCTCCTCGAGGCACAGGGTGGAGTCCATCGTGGTCCCTCCCGAGCCTCCGTACTCCTCGGGCACCACGACACCGATGAAGCCCTGGTCGCCCAATCGCTTGAGCACCTCGGTCGGCCACACGGCGTCGTCTTCGAGCCGACGGCAGTACGCCTTATCGAACTCTTTAGCAAAGATGTTTCCCAAGACCTGGACCATCAGTTTCTGGGTCTCGCTCGGCTCGAAGTCCATCACGGGTGCGCTCGTTTCGTCGACGTTGGCGGGTGGATCAACACGCGTAGAGGGCGTCGTAGGCAGATCGGACGAACGGGACTCCACGCGAGTCGCCGACTGTGACTCCCGGACCCATCTTGTTCATCACATAGGAGATCGTTGCCCTGCGCTCGAGGTCGACGACGACGAGCGAGCCGCCCCAGCCTCCCCAGTAGCAGACGCGACCAGGCGGAACGAACGGCACGGTCGCCGGATCGGCAAGCGCGTACCCGATCCCAAAGCAGACCGGGGAGCCGATCACCATATCCACGCCGCGCGCCTGCTTGGCGAAGATGAGGTCGATCGTCTCCGGTGAGAGGAGCCGCACCCCGTCCAGCGTCCCTCCGCACGCCACGACAGACTGAATCCGGGCGACGGATCGGGCGTTGCCGTGTCCGTTGGCGGCCCCTATCTCGGCGCGCCGCCATGCCGGCGTTGACGCGACGGCCGCGTCGATGAGCGGACCGTTCAGTGTCTTGAACGCGATGCTGCCGGGGTCGATCGCTGCAAGCAGGTCCTCCGGGGGCGGTGGCGGGGGTAAGACGTCGGCGACCCGGGCGTCATCGGCGGGGTCCAACCCGATATGGAAATCGGCTCCCAGCGGGCCCGCCACCTCGTCGGCGAAGAAGCTGCCGAGCGACCGACCGGTGATTCGGCGGATGACCTCGCCCACCAGGTGTCCCTGGGTGAGGGCGTGATAGCCCGACGCCGTCCCCGGCTCCCACCACGGCGCCTGGGCGGCCAGCATGGCCGTCGACCGCTCCCAGTCGTAGATGTCCTCCAGCCCGACCGGTTGCGCCCAACCGGACAGCCCCGAGGTGTGAGACAGGAGGTGGCGGACCTCCACGCTGCCCTTGCCGCTGGCGGCGAACTCAGGCCAGTAGTGCGCAACGGGAGCAAAAGGATCCAGTTCGCGCCGCTCGACGAGGACCAGGGCGGCGAGCGATGTCATGGTCTTGGTCGTCGACCAAACGTTCGTGAGCGTGTCGCTCGCCCAGGGGGTGGTTCGCTCGGCGTCCGCCCAGCCGCCCCAGAGGTCGACGACCGACGAGCCGTCGACGGTGAGGGCCACGGACGCCCCCAGGTCGTTGCCGGACTCCAGGCTGGCGGCCAGCAGACCCCGCAGGTTCGCGAAGCGCGCCTCGCACGTCCCCTTCACCTCGACCATCTGAGTAACCGCCCTGGCTAGCGCCCGTGAAGCTTCGATGGTGGGCATCGTACACATTCGCGGAGCCCGGTCAAGGCGGCTGGTTAGTAGGAAAATGCGTACCGCAGGGGCTGAGAGCTGCTGCGAGAGGCGAAGCAGTGCGGACCCGAGGCGGTAATTGCTTGACAGGACTGCTCGGCGCCCGTACGTTCCCCCCGCTGGCAGTCGACTACGGGGGAAGAAGCATGAAGCTAAACCGGCCGTTTGCCGCAGGTCTGGCACTGACGTTGGCGGTATCGGCCTGCGGGGCCACCAAGACGGGCACCGCGACCAGCAAGCCGCATGGCGGTGGGGCGGGTGCTGCGTCGGGGCCGGTGGTGAAGGTCGTCGACATCCTCGACGAAAGCCGGGCGGAGAACATTCTCCTGCCGCAAGCGCACGACGGCGTCAACGCCCGGGTGGATCGGATCAATGCCGACGGGGGCCTTGGACAGGCGCACGCGAGGGTGGAGCTGGAGTTCTGCATCACTGACCTCGATCCCAACAAGACGCTCGCCTGCGCCCGCAACGCCATCGCTGACAAGTCGGTCATCGCTGTCGCCGGGTCCTTCTCCACCGCAGGGGAAACCGCGCAGCTCTTCGCTACTGCGGGACTCCCAAACGTCCCGGCCGCCGGCTTCCTGCCCGACACCTTCACCGCAAGCAGCACGTTCAATGTCAACTCGGGGGTTCTGTTCCTGGCCGGGGTCGGGTCGCTGGCGTGCATGGAGGGACACTCGAACCTGAAGGAGCTCCGCAACGGGGCGGCCGCCTCGGCTCAGGCCAGCGCGCTGGTGAGCGGGGCTCTCAAGTCGTATGGCTGCTCAGGGCTGAAGCAGTCGATCGACGTGCCCCTCACAGCGACAGATGTCTCGTCGCAAGTCACAGCCGCCGTCTCCGGATCCGACGGCGTCACGCTCGACCTCGTGCCGTCGCTGAACCAGCAGGTCTTCCGAGCACGCCAGCAACTCGGCATCAAGGTGCCATTCTTCGGGACCACCGCCTCGTTCACGAGCCAGACGCTGGGAAGCCTCGGAAGCGCGGCCAATGGCGCTCAGGTTGTCGGGTGGTATCCGACCAGTGATGTTTCATCGCCCGGTAACACGGCGTTCCTGGATGATCTCAAGGCCATCGACAAGTCCAGCAGCGCCAGTGACATCGCCAGGGCCTCATGGGTGGCGATGGACCTCACCACCGCGGCCGCTAAGAACCTCAAGACGCCGACTCGGTCGGCGCTGCTCGACGCCCTCCGCGGCGTGTCGAGTTATGACGCCGGTGGGATGCTGCCAAACCTGGACTTCTCCAAGCCGGGCCCTGATGCGAGCTTCCCCCGCATCGTCGACCTGACGGTGGCGCCGGCGTTGGTTCAAAACGGGCAACTCTTAGCCAATCCCGCCCATCGGGGTTTTCTTCCGATCTTCAAGGGCTGAACAGGAACGAAGGTCGCCTCCCGTGTGGACCGTCCTGCAGTTCGCGCTCCTCGGTTTAGGTGCCGGCGGCGCCTATGCCATCGCGGGTGTCGGGCTCACCCAGGTGTATCGCGGGTCGGGCGTGCTTAACCTCGCCCACGGCGCCACTGCATTGCTATCGGCGACCCTCTTCGTGTGGGCGTATCAGCGGTGGGGGCTGCCGTTCCCGGTCGCCGCAGCGCTCGCCGTGGTCGCTGCAGGGCTCGTCGGGGGCTTGGTGCAGGTGGTCGTGCTCTACCCGCTGCGCAACGCCGCCGTCCTCATCAGGATGATCGCCACCCTTGGGGTGTTCGCCATCTTGCAGGAGGCCGTACCCCTCATCTTCGGGAAGAACGTCCAGGACACAGCGGTGGCGACGTTCTATCCCTCTGGAGCCGTCGATTTGGGGCATTCCGTGTCCCTTTCGTATGACCGCCTGATCGTCGTCAGTGTCACCGTGGTGCTTGGCTTGATCCTCCGTATGGTCATGGACCGGTCCTGGTTCGGTCTGGCCACCACCGCAGCTGCAGAGAACCCACTTATCGCCTCCACAATGAAGGTTGACCCCTGGAAGGTGGCAGCGACCAACTGGGCCCTCGGCTCGGCGCTGGCCGGCGTAGCCGGAGTCCTGCTGGTCCCCATCATCGGCACGCTCGACCCCACGCCGCTCCTGTTGCTCATCGTGCCCGCCCTGGCTGCCGCCATGGTCGGGCGGTTCACCTCTTATTCACTGACCATCCTGGGCGGACTGGCTGTGGGGGTCGGGCAGAGCCTCTTGACCCGATACCAAGGCACCCTCTTCCCGCGGGGTCTGGCCACTGGCTGGCCCGACGCCCTGCCCCTGCTCGTGATCGTTGTCATCCTCGTCCTCGGAGGGACGCCGTTTCCCAAGCGCGGGGAGATAGCAGCACGGCTCCCGCGTGTCGGACGCTCCTCGGCGGGCTCTCCCGTCCGCGTTATCGCCACCGCCGCCGTCGGAGCCGCGGTCCTGGCCAGCTCACCCGGTTTCGCGGCGACCGTCACCTCGGTTGCGGCGTTGGCCATCGTCGGCCTGTCCCTTGTTGTCATCACCGGCCTGGCGGGTCAGACGTCCTTCGGCCAGCTGTCGATCGCCGGGGTCGCCGCTCTCGTTGCCGCCCGCCTCAGCGACGGGCTAGGATGGGCGTTTCCGCTTGTCGTCGTGATCGGCGTGCTGTCCGGCGCCACGGTCTCAGTCGTCTTTGCTCTTCCGGCCATGCGGACTCGTGGACCTACGCTGGCCATAGCCACCCTCGGCGTCGGCTTCGCCATTCAGCAGGTCGCCCTCCAGAACATCTCGGTCACCGATCAGGGCTACGGCGGCACGCCGATCCGACCTCCTTCCCTTTTCGGTCTGGCCGTCAGCGGAGTGGCGCACCCGCAGCGGTACGCGGCGATGGCAGTCGTCGTCTTCGGGCTAGCGGGGACAGCCGTGTTCAACCTGCGATCCAGCCCCACCGGACGGCGCTTGTTGGCAGTGCGCAGCAGTGAGCGCGCCGCGTCGGCCTCCGGCATCTCCTTGACCGGCGCCAAGACGGCAGCATTCGTCGTCGCCGGCGGCCTGGCCGGGCTCGGCGGCGTCCTGATCGGCTTCCGGTTCAGCCAGGTGACCTACAACCAATACGGCCTCCTTCCCTCACTCGATCTCGTCATCTTCACTCTGATCGGGGGCGTCGGTTTCGTGGGAGGGCCGCTGATCGGTGCCGCCCTTTCCCCGGACGGGCTCGTCACCTACCTTTTTAGCGGGTCCACAACCGTGGAGAACTGGCTTATCGGCCTGTCCGGCGTGACCCTCATCGTGACCCTCATCCAATACCCGGACGGGCTCGCTGCCCTACGCGGACGGCTCGCAGCGCGGCAAACCCGGCGATCAGCGCGCCCCGTCCCGGTCTTGAGAGGTCCGGTCGATGTCCGCCAGCGCGTCGCCCTCGACGTCAGAGGCCTCACCGTTTGCTACGGCCCGGTGACTGCGCTCGACGGGCTGGATCTGCGCATCGAGCCCGGCAGGGTCGTCGGGCTCATCGGGCCCAACGGTGCTGGGAAGACCAGCGCCATCGACGCCATCTCGGGGTTCGCCAAAGTTACCTCTGGTCGCGTGCTGCTCGGCAGCAGTGATCTGACGCGTGCCCGGCCAGACCGTCGGGCTGCGTCGGGCATGGGACGTTCGTTCCAGACCGTCGAGCCATTCGAGGATCTGACGGTCGCCGAGAACCTCGGCGTCGCCACGCAGCCGGTCCGCTGGTGGCACTGGCTTGCCGACCTCGTCCGCCGCCGGCCGGTCGCCCTTCACGAATCGCTCCTTGAACAAGCCGGCGAATTGGGGCTCACGGAACTCGGTGCCGAGCCCCGTCACCTGTCGCAGGGGCATCGCCGCCTGCTCGGGGTGATGCGGGCCATCGCCACCGACCCTGGGGTGCTACTCCTCGACGAGCCAGCGGCCGGCTTGGACCGTGCCGAGACCGAGCACCTAGGCAACATCCTCGTACGTCTTGCCCGGGAAAAGGACCTAGGGATGCTGCTCGTCGAGCACGACCTCAGCTTGATCACCCGCGTCTGCGACTACGTGGTCGCGCTCGACTTCGGGAAGACCATCTTCGCGGGCTCGCCCCAGGCGGCCATGCACGACCGGCGGGTAATGGCAGCCTACCTCGGCGAGCCCGACGAAACGGCGACAGGGGGCGGCGAGGCGGGAATCTTCGAGGATGTACGCCCCTCATGAGCGCGCTCGTCGCTTGCGGACTGCGCGCTGGCTACGGCGGCGCAGAGGTACTCCACAGCATCGACCTCCACGTCGACGACGGCGAGGTGATCGTCATCCTCGGAGCGAATGGGGCCGGCAAGACGACCACCCTTCTCGCACTCGCTGGGGTCATCCCCTCATCGGGCTCTGTCGAAATGCTGGGCCGGGTCGCCCACGGGCCGTTGCACAAAAGGGCCGCGGCTGGACTCGCATTCCTCCCTGAAGACCGAGGCATCGTGCGAGGTCTGACTGTGGAAAACAATCTCCGCCTGGCCGGAGTAACCCCAGCCGACGCCTACTCCCTTAGTCCGGAATTGCGCAGCCTATGTCGCAGGAAGGGCGCAGCGCTCTCAGGTGGGGAGCAGCAGATGCTCGCGCTCACCAGTGCCCTCGTAAGAGCTCCCAAACTCCTGATGGGCGACGAGCTGTCCTTCGGCCTGGCACCGATAATCGTCTCCCGGATGCTGGGCCTCATCCGAGCCGTGGCCGACACGGGCACTGCCGTTGTGCTCGTGGAGCAGTACGCCAAGCAGGCACTGGCGGTCGCCGATCGGGCCTACGTGTTGCGACGGGGACAGGTCGAACTGGAAGGCCGTGCCCAGGACCTGCTCGGTGATATCGCCTCGATCGAGGGCATATACCAAGGCGCCACGACGAACATCAACGGGGCACGCAAGGCGAGAACGAACAAGTGAGAGGTGGATGCTGTGACCAAGCGGCGCTCGAGGCCTACCGACGCCAAAACGCGGATGCAACATGCGGCGCCTGTCTGACACGGCTGTCGAGGTCGACGACATCGACCGGCAATTGATGGAGTTGGTGGCCGTCAACCCACGTCGGAGCAACGTGTCGCTCGGGGCCGCCATCGGCGTGACCGACGAGACAGTGGCGAGCCGCCTCAACGCCCTCATGGCCGGCGGAGTCCTGGCAATGACAGCCTTGGTCGACTGGGAAGCCGCTGGCTACGGGGTGCACGCCCTCGCCCGCCTGCAGGTGGCCGACCGGCCGCCCGCCGAGGTTGCCAAGCGCCTAGTCGGATTGGACGGCGTGCACATCGTGACCACCACGAGTGGGTGCTGCGACCTGGTCGTCGGGCTGCTCGCAACCGATACTCGCGCCCTCCGGGACATCGTCACCGCCCCCTTCCGCGCTCTCGACGACATCGTCGGCTGGTCCGTCGAGATCGTCACCGAAACCCTCCGATTCGCCACCCGGGCCACGACCCTCGCCATCGCGCCCTGGTCGGCGGCCGATCTCCCCGACCCTGTCGTCCCCCTCGATGACCTCGACATCCGCCTCATTGACCTCCTCGTCGAGCACGCACACGAGTCGAACCGCTGGCTGTCCCGGCGTCTTGGAGTCAGCGACGGAACCGTCAAGGCACACATCCAACGGCTGGAAGACGCGGGGCTGCTGCGGGTCGCCGCAGTGACTGACCTCGTCCGGACTGGAGAGGTCGGATCGGTGGCCTTCGTGTTCATCACTCTGAGAGACGCCACCGACGACGCGACCGTCGAAATGCTCGCCAAGCACCCGCACCTCGGCACGATCGAACGTTGTGTCGGCCACGCGGACCTCGTCGCCATGGCCGTCGCCCGTAACGAGAACGACCTGCAATCCTACCTAAGCGAGGAGCTGCGCAGTCTGCCCGGAGTTCACCGGATCGAAGTCGCCTCCGTCCTCGAGGCGCAGGCTCACCGGGCTCATCTTGTCCGCATGCTGTGACGGCCGAGTCGGTCCATGCGGACTCAGACCGTCAGCCGACATCATCACGGAGGCAAGATGCTGATAGGCGTTGTTTTTCCCACGTTCGAGATCGGAAATGACCCCGAGCTGATACGTAGCTTCGGCCAAGCCGCGGAAAGTCTGGGTTACTCGCACATAGTGGTCTACGACCATGTGCTCGGCGCCCACCCCGACCGCGCCGAGTGGGCTGCCCGGCGCGGCGACCCGCCGTTCCCTCCCCACACCCACCTGCACCCCTTCCACGAAGCCATTGTCGTCATGGCCTACCTGGCCGGAGCCACCACCCGCATCGGGCTGATGACGGGCGTCTTGGTCCTCCCACAGCGCCAAACCGCACTGGTGGCGAAACAGGCCGCTGAACTGGCGGTGCTGCGGCCAAGGGGCCTCCGACTCGGCATCGGCACCGGTTGGAACTCGGTGGAGTACGAGGCCCTCGGCGCAGACTTCGAGTCCCGGGGGAAGGTGATCGACGAGCAGGTCGCGCTCATGCGCGCCCTGTGGGCAGCAGACCTCGTCGAGTTCCAGGGAAAGCACCACCGGGTGTCCAACGCCGGCATCAACCCCCGCCCGAGCGAGCCGATACCGATCTGGTTCGGCGGCAGCAGCGATATCGCGATCAAACGGTGCGCACGCAGCGGAGACGGCTGGATCCCGCTCCTCGGGCCCGGTGCGACCCTGCGCCAGCTTCGAGACCGCCTGTACCGCCGCGCCGATGCCGAAGAGCGGGACCCCGGCACGATTGGCATTGAACTGTTCGTTAACTTCATGCCGGGCAGCCACTACGCGCCACACAAATCTCCCGACCACAATGTGCTGCTAGCATCCGACTCGGTGCGTTGGAACTCGAAACTGGACGACATCGAGGATTTCGGCGGGGTCACGCATGCCAGCCTCATGACTATGGACTACGGCCTTCCCCGGCCTCGAGACCATGTGGAGGCTATTCGACTATATGCGAACGCAGTTGATGTAGCTGGACGCAACGACCTTGATGCATGACCGGCGACTGGCCCACGGATCGAATCGATACTCGTCTCAAAGCGAGCAGCAGCTGGATCGCTCGCGGCACGCACACCTGCGAAGGCGGCAATCCCGGTCCCGCGAGTGCCCACCCTGCATACGCAGAAGTTGAATAGGCCCCAGAAGGAATCCGCACAAACGACAGGGTGCATATGCAAGCGTCGGCCGGGATCGGCGACCATTGAGGCTCTACGCGCCGGGGGCGGGTGGCGTACTCGGAGTCGCGCGACGGGTGCATTGTGCCAGGGGAGTTCGCAGGTGAGCAGTAATGGCAGCCGGTAGTTGTCGAAGGTCCGGACCCGTGCTCTATCCAGCGTGTCGTTTTATCAACAAGGTGACCGCTTCGGTAGGGCCGTTGGACACCCTGCCGGTGCGTGGTAGTCCTTGAGCCGCGCCCGCTTCGTCCCGCTCTGCCCGCGGGTCGAAAGGCTACGGGCGGGAAGGGGCGTGCATCCGTAGCCGTAGGAAGCACGGTGACAGACCCTCCGCATGGGTCGCGCCCCACGTCACGTACGGATCGTCAGGTGCGGCAACCCGCCCGAGTCTCGGGCACGAATGCACGCGCAAGCCCTGCAGCCGCCGGATGTCGAGCGGGGAGCGGCGTGCACCTGCCCGGACTGACAGCCCGATGCCAGGCTGCTGCCAGGTCGGCCCGCCACTGTTGACCGGCAGAGGGCACCGCCCGCGGCGCCATGGTAGCGGCATCGGGGGAGCTGGCCGTCGAGGACCTCGAGGTCGACGCGAGGGCCGCGACACCCAGGCCACCCGCGAGCAGACCCGCGGCGACCAGCCCGACCGCGCCGCCCCTGGTGATGCGCCGAGCCGCCTTCGAGTGCTCGGCGGGTACGGCGCCGTGCGGCTGCGGACCGTCGAGGTCCGGGGCCCCGAAGGCCACCGTCTCGTGCACGCCGCCCGTCGAGGAGGCCTGCGGGTCAGTTGCCCACACAGGGCGATCGTCATCCGACCGGTTCTTAGTCATCGCGTCTCGTCCTTCGCTTCGTCGCGCGCGTACGTCCCGTGGCACGGGCGGAGCGCAGGGGAACGGGCCGCTCGGTGCTCAGGATGACGCGGGCAGCGGGCTCGGCTCAGGGGGACTGGGCGCGGGCGGATCGGGCGCGGGCGGCCGGGTCGCCGCGACGGCGACGCAGCACGTCAAAGGCACCCTCACCGCGGTCTCCGGCACCAGCATCACGGTCAGGACGGCGGCGGGCGCCAGTAGCACCTACCCCGTCACGAGCCAGACCGAGGTGCTGAAGGACGGCACCCGCTCGACCGTCACCGGGGACACCGTGTCGGTCCATGTCGGGGGTCGAGGATGATCCGCGCAGCCATTAGCGCTAGCGAAGATCGATCTGGTGTCGGTTTGAGCTGGGTCGGGCGCCTGGTTACCGGCTGGGGTGGCTGGTAGGGCTACGGTGCGCGAGCATGCCGCTGGACTTTCTGACCGGTGCGCAGGTCGCTGGGTACGGACGTTTTGAGGGCGTGCCCTCGCGGGCTGATTTGGAGCGGTTCTTCGTCCTCGATGAGGTCGACAGGAAGCTGGTCGAGGATCGGCGGGGTGAGCACAACCGGCTCGGGTTGATGCTGCAGGCGACGACGGTGCGCTATGTCGGCCGGTTCTTGGAGGACCCGCTGGATGTGCCGTGGCCGGTGGTGGAGTACGTGGCCAGCCAGCTCGACATCGCCGACGCCTCGTGCGTGAAGCGCTACACCGACCGGCCGATGACGGCCTATGAGCATGCCTGGCAGATTCGTGACGCCTACGGGCTGCGGCTGCTCGAGGATGCCGAGGTGACCGCGGGGTTGCGGCAGTTCTTGGATGGCCAGGCGTGGACACACGCCGAGGGGCCGGGGGCGTTGTTCGACCACGGGGTGGGGTGGTTGCGGCGCCGGCGAGTTCTGCTGCCGGGGATCACGGTGCTGGTCCGGTTGGTCGTCGCCGTCCGGGAGGCCGCGGCGGCCCGGATGCACACCACCCTCGCGGCAGCGGCTACCGCGGTGGACCCGATGCTGGCGGGACGGCTGCGGGCTTCGTTGACCGTGCCCCAGGGGTCACGGTTTTCTGAGATGGAGTCCTGGCGTCGGGGGCCGACTCGGGTGTCGGGTACGGGCCTGGTCAGGGCACTGGACCGGGCTGCGGATCTGGAAGGCTTGCGGGTGCGGGCGGCGGATTGTTCGTCGGTGCCGGCGAACCGGGTCGCGGCCCTGGCCCGGTACGGGTTGGCGAGCAAGGCTCCGACGCTGCAGGCGCTGGCCGAACCGCGTCGCACCGCGACCCTGCTTGCGATGACCCGGCATCTGGACGCGGTCGCGATCGATGACGCACTGGACTTGTTCGCGCTGTTGATGGCCACCCGGCTGATCAATCCGGCCCGCAGCGCCTCGGCCGCCGAACGGTTGGCGTCGTTGCCGCGGCTGGAGAGGGCGTCGCGGCTGCTGGCCGTGGCCCACCGTGAGCTGTCCAAGACCTTGGACGCCGCCTGCCAGGCCGGGACCGGGTTGGATGCCACCGCGATCTGGGCGGTACTCGAGCAGGTCGGGTCGCGTGAGCAACTCGTGGGCGCGGCTGAAGTCATCGAGGAGCTGGTACCCGCCGGCGACGGCTCGGCGGAGTCGGCGATGCGGGTTGTGCTGGCTGAGCGCTACCGCACGGTGCGCCCGTTCCTGGCCATGCTGGGCGGGTCCGGTTCGCTGGCCGCCGCAGCCGGCGGGGCGAAGGTCCTGGCCGCGGTGCAGGCGTTGCCGGACCTGGCGGCGCGGAAGGTGAAGGCCAAGCCGCTGGGGCGCGGCGAGATCGACGCCGACCTGGTGCCCCCGATGTGGCAGCGGGCGGTGTACACCAACCCGGGGTTGGCCGACGGCGCGGTGGACCGGGACGCCTACGTGGTGTGCGTGCTCGAGCAGCTGCACAGGGCACTGCGGGTGCGTGACGTCTTCGCGGTGCCCTCCCACCGGTGGGGTGACCCCCGTGCCCAGCTGCTGGACGGCCCTGCGTGGGACGCGGTTCGCCCGCAGATCCTCGACGGGCTGGGGTTGACCAGCTCGGTGCATGAGCACCTGAGTGGGCTGGTCAGCGTGCTGGACGCGGCCTGGCGGCAGCTGGCCGACCGCCTCACCGAGGCCGGCGACACCGCCACCGTGCGCATCGTGGCGGGCACCGGCGACCGGATGCGCCTGGCGGTGGAGCACCTGGGCGCCCTGGACGTCCCGGAGGGCCTGAGGGAGTTGCGCGAGCTGACCGCGGCCATGCTGCCGCGCATCGACCTGCCCGAGCTGCTGCTGGAAGTTCACTCCTGGACCGGGTTCTTGGGCGCCTACGTCCACGCCTCCGGCGAGCAGACCCGGATGGGTGAGCTGCCGGTGTCGGTGGCTGCGCTGCTCATCGCCGAGGCATGCAACGTCGGACTGGTCCCGGTCACCGACCCCAACATCGAAGCCCTGACCCGGGGGCGGCGCTCGCACGTCGACCAGAACTATCTGCGGGCCGAGACCCACGCGGGCGCGAACGCCCAGCTGATCGCCGCCCAGGCGAAGGTGCCGCTCGCCCGGCTGTGGGGCGGTGGGCTGCTGGCCTCGGTCGACGGGCTGCGGTTCGTGGTCCCGGTCCGCACCCTGGGCGCCGGTCCCTCCCCGAAGTACTTCGGCTACAAGCGCGGCTTGACCTGGCTCAACGCCGTCAACGACCAGGTGTCGGGGATCGGCGCGCAGATCGTGCCCGGCACCCCCCGCGACAGCCTGTACATCCTTGATGTGCTGCTCAACCTCGATGGCGGGCCCAAACCAGACCTCGTCGCGACCGACGAGGCCTCTTACTCCGACATGGTGTTCGGGGTCTTCGCGCTGCTGGGCTACCGGTTCTCCCCACGGATCGCCGATATCGGCGACACCCGCTACTGGCGGGCCGGCTGGCCAGGCGAGGCCCAGGCCGACTACGGGGCGCTGAACGCGATCGCCCGCAACACGGTCAACCTCGCCAAGATCACCGCCGGGTGGCCGGACATGCTGCGGGTGGCCGGGTCGCTGATCACCCACCAGGTCCGCGCCTACGACGTGCTGCGGATGCTCGGCCGGGACGGACGCCCCACCCCGTTGGGGCAGGCCTTCGCCGAGTACGGGCGGATCGCCAAGACCCAGCACCTGCTGGCCATGGTCGACCCCCTCGATGACACCCACCGCCGGGCGGTCAACACCCAGACCACCGTGCAGGAGTCGCGGCACCGCCTGGCCCGCAAGATCTGCCACGGCAAACGCGGCCTGATCTACCAGAGATACCGCGAGGGCCAGGAAAACCAGCTGGGGGCGCTGGGCATTGTGCTCAACGCGGTCACCCTGTGGAACACCCGCTACCTCGACGCCGCCGTCGGGCAGCTGCGCACCCAAGGCCACCCGGTGTCCGAGCAGGACGCCGCCCGCCTGTCCCCGCTCGGGCACGCCCACGTAAACGAGCTGGGCCGCTACGCCTTCCCAGCGCTGACCCCCGACGCCGACCTGCGCCCGCTCCGTGATCCGCAGACCGCCGACGACGAGCCGCCGGCATGACCTGAAGCGCCGTGGGCGAGGTCTATCGCAAACGACCGTCTGCGGGGGACCCCACGCCGCTCTCCCGCCGAGAGCGTTCCCGCAGGTCAAGACTCCCCCGGAACCCGCCACATATTCAAGCTCACAGAACAGCGCTGCTAGTACGAGTTTCGATAGAGTGCCTGGCCGTGGGCGACAGAATCGGGTATGCGCGGGTGTCCACCGCCGACCAAGACCCCCAACTGCAGCTCGACGCCCTGAGCGCCGCGGAGTGCCTGAAGGTCTACACCGACACCGCCACCGGCACCAAAGCCGACCGCCCGCAGTGGAACGCCTGCCTGGCCGACCTGCGCCGCGGCGACACCTTGATCTTCTGGAAGATTGACCGGCTCGGGCGCAACCTGCGCGACCTCGTCGACATCGTCACCACCCTGCAGACCCGCGGCGTGGGGGTGCGGTCGCTGACCAACGGGATCGTGGACACCACCACCGCCCACGGCAGCTTCGTCTTCAGCATCTTCGCCCTCATGGCCGAGTACGAAGCCGCCCTCATCAAAGAACGCACCCAGGCCGGCCTCATCGCCGCCCGCGCCCGCGGCCGCACCGGCGGCCGCAAACCCAAGATGACCCCAGCCCTGATCAACAAGGCCCAACGCATGTACGACGCCCGCCAGTTCACCATGGCCGAGATCGCCCAGTCCTGCGACGTCACCCCCATGACGATCTACCGCAACATCACCACCGGCGAGACCACCGCGAACTGAACCCCCACACAGGGCCGCCAGGCAGGACCAGTCGTCCCAGATCGATCTTCGCTAGCGCTAACGGCTGCGCGGATCATCCTCGACCCCCATGTCCTCACGTCCGGGTCGTCACGCGTGGTGGAGCGCATCTTCGCCGGGCAACTGCCCGCGTTCGGCGACGGTGACGGCGGAACGCCTCCTGGCGTCGGGTCGGATGGCACACCGCCCGCCGGCAGCATCCCTGGCGGCGGGGTGTCCGGTGGGGGCATTCCCGGCGGGAACCGGCACCCTGGGCGGCACGACGGGCGGCACCGGCACCACGACGACCTGAGCCAGGCGCCGGTCAGGCCACCCGGCGCCGCCGCAGGAACGGGTCGGCGAGCGCGGGCGGCACGTACCCCTCGTCCGCGCTCGCCAGCGTCACGCCTGGCGGGACGATCTCGTCGATGCGGTCCAGCACGTCGGTCGAGAGGACGACCTCGGCCGCGCCCAGCTGCGACTCCAGGTGCTCCATCGTGCGCGGGCCGATGATCGGCGAAGTCACCGCGGGGTGCTGCAACACGAAGGAGAGGGCCAAGTGGATCAGCGACATGCCGGACTGCTCGGCCAGCCCCGCCAGCGCGTCGGCGGCGTCGAGCTTGGCCTGGTTGGCCGGGTTCGACAGGTCGTAGAGGGCCGGCATCAGCCGGGCGCGGCGCGAGGTCGGGACCTCGCCCTCCTTGCGGTACTGGCCGGTCAGCCACCCGCCAGCGAGCGGGCTCCACGGCAGCACGCCCATCCCGTACTGCTCAGCCACGGGCAGCACGTCGGCCTCCGCGCGGCGGGCCAGCAGCGAGTACGGCGGCTGCTCGGTGACGAACCGGCCGAGCGCCCGCTGCTGCGCCGTCCACTGCGCCTCGACCATCTGGTACGCCGGAAAGGTCGATGACCCGAACGCGCGGATCTTGCCTTGCCGTTGCAACTCGGTGAGCGCCGAGAGCGTCTCCTCGACGTCGGTGTCGCGCTCGGGGCGGTGCACCTGGTAGAGGTCAATCCAGTCGGTGCCGAGCCGCCGCAGGCTGTTCTCGACCTCCTGAACAATCCAGCGACGCGAGTTCCCCCGCTTGTTGGGATTCCCGCCGGGCCGTCCCATCGGCACGTCCATCGGACCGTGGAACTTGGTGGCGAGGATGACGTCGTCGCGCCGGCTCGCCGCGAGCGCCTTGCCGACGATGACCTCTGATTCGCCCTGCGAGTAGACGTCGCGGTGTCGATGAAGTTGATGCCGGCGTCGAGCGCCCGGTGGATGATGCTGACCGAGACGTCGTGGTCGCGCTCCCCCCAGGCCCCGAACATCAGTGCCCCTAGGCATAGGGGGCTGACCTGCATGCCGGTATGGCCAAGGCTTCGGTAGTCCATCTGCTGACCATAAGGGTCAGGTTGTGCCAGAGAGGTAGCACCAGGGCGTGCAGTGGTGCGAGGACTTGCGCGGCAGCACTACCGCGGGAGCGAGACGCGGCGCCGTCCCCGGTACGCTAACCATCGGCGGGCGCCGACGGCGACTGTTGAGAACGGGCCTGAGTTCAGCCTGTAGGAGTCTCTCGAGACCCCCTCCTGTGATCACGTCGGACAGCTTCGCGATGGCGTCAGAGTCCGCCGGTCGCAACTTGAGTAACAAGTCCGGCCAACGCACGACGACGATCCGGTCCCAAGCCTCGGGCGGGACGGTCGTCGCGAGGTGGTGGCTCTCGCCCACAGCGAGGTCTCGGAGCCGGCGCCGGGCATCAGCGCTATGTCCTACGTACAGCAGGCCCGCGCCGTCGGACAGCACCCCGTACAGGACCGGACCGTCGGCTGGTCGCCTGTCTGCACCGGGCTGCGTCAATAGGCGCCCAACCTCCGCGGCATAGCGGTAGCGCCGATCCCGCAGGTCCCTGAGTTGGTCTGCTCCACTGATCAGAGCCCGAGTTGCCTGCTGCCAGTGGATATATGCGGCCAGACCTCCGGTAATCAATGGAGAGCCGAAAGGACGCCGACGATTGGCTTGTCGCTGACGAGCCACGAGTGGCAGGCGCTCGTGTCGAGGGAGTAGGCGACGTCGACCACTCCCGCCGGCAGACCGTGAGGTAAACTCGCGCCCACCAGTCGCGGGAAGCCAGGCCCCACCCGGTACAGCTCCTGTTGTGCGATCCGGAGCGGCTCGATATATCTACCCGCGTCGGCCTGCGTCACCCCGACGACTCGGAGCCTGTCGTCGAGCAGCGCGGTACCGGTTGCACCTGCGGCGGCTGCGGCCACCCTGCTGCGACGCAGGAGGGTGTCCAGGTCGTTGCTGCCGAGCGGGTCGGGAACGCTCTGAGCGACAGCAGGTACAGCTGGCCGGCGCCGGGCTCGTCGAGCTGGTCGAGTCTCGCGACGCGGTGGACCACCGGACCGAGGGCGGCTTCGCTGGCCTGCTGACGGACATCGCCCGACGCACAGGAGTGTCCGGCTACCCCGGCGACGGCTCCCAGTGTTGGCCAGCCGTGCACGCCCTTGACGCAGCAGTCCTGTTCCGGCTGGCCCTTGAGCAGGCGCCGGCCGGAACGTCCTGGCACGCCGTGGCCGAGGAGGGCGACGCGGTGCGGGACATCGCCGCCGTCATCGGCCGCCGCCTGGGGCTGCCCGTCCAGGCGGTGCCTGATGACACCTACGGCCCCTTCGGCCCGATCTTCGCGACCGACCAGCCCTCCTCTAGCATCCACACCCGCCAAACGCTCGGCTGGACCCCACAGCATCCAGGCCTGTTGCAGGACCTGGAGAACCTTCAGCCCCTGAAAGCCAGCTAGGCCTCCCGCAGCAGCGAGGTGCGCGCTGCGGGTCACCAGGCTTGAGCACACACCATCCGCTGGGCTCGGTGGGTTTGGGGGTGTACCCCAGCCTGACGTCAGGAACGGCCAGCGAACAGCGTCAGGTTAGGGCCCAGAAGGTGCTTGCTGGACAACCTCTACCCAAGAGTCTCAGGGTCCAGCCTGACACCTCCGGCGTCCTGGTCCCTCAGCGCGCCAGGGAGCCTGCGGACCCGGCCGGCGCCGCAGCGCAACTCCACCATCAACGCGCCCGCGCAGCCGAGACCTGACCCGCCCCCGAGGCACCCTTGCGCACGATCCTGCGCTGTTGCTACTCATGCTCCTCATCGGCGAGGAGGGCGTCATCGTCTAGTCCTGATCTGCGCCCGCCCACTTCAGCCAGCCAGTATGCCCGTCCGACAACTTGTCGGGCGAGGTCCGGCCCAAGAACCGGGCACCTCCATGCCGTCTAGGTGAGAGGCCGTTCCCCCAAGCATCATGGGGATACGAGCCGCACCTTGGGGGGTTAGGGGCAATCCTCTAGGTGACAGAGCGGGTGTCTCAACAGCCGAGTTGCATCCGTGCGCAAGAGGGCGGAAGATAGGCGTGCTGGGGGCGCTAAGCCCTCGGAAGTGAAGCCGGGACCTCCCGCGGATGGCGCGGGCGCCCGGCTTTCGCGCGTTCAGCATCGGCGCGCGTCAGGGTGGCGGTCCTGGCAGCCGGTGGACGTAGACCGTTTCTCCCAGCGTCCGTAGGTAGGTCAAGTCACCCGTTCCTACCGCAGTGGCCACCGCCCCGGCAACGGCGTCCGGCGCCCAGAGCAGCGGCTCTTGGCGCGGACGGCCAAACTCGTACTGCAGAGCTGCCGGCACCCGATCTATCCGTTGCTCGCCCAGCAGGAAGCGCCTGTCATCGGCGTCGCGGTTGTTCCGGCTCTCGAGCTGAAGGCGGTGGACGCCTCGCTCGTGCAACTCCCAGGCGATTGCCGTCAGGCACAACCGCCTCGCACGTTCCTGGCGTTGGGGGTCAAGCGGCGATGCGACGGCCACGACATGACGGACGTTGTGGGCCACCAGCAGGTCGCACATCGCCAGCCTCTTCGCTTGCCGTTCCTCGTGCCAATGGAAGCGGGCGCTCGGACGTGGCACCAGACCTCGGAGCGCCTCGCGGAGCCCGACGGCCTGGTCGTCACCGACGACGGTGGCGGCCAGGACGTAGAAGCCAGGAACCCCTTCGCGGATGCTTTCGTCAAGGACCGCATGTGCCTCGATGGGCATGGACTGGGTCATGAGCTGGTCCTAAGCCCACCAGTCGGCAGCGCCCGCGACTGCGTGACCAGTGACGACGGACAACGCTGGTCTTCGACCTGCACCCACGCTCCGATACTGACCGGGACAGGGAAACAAACCCAGCATCCCAGCAGTCCTAACCTATCGCCCCTACGATGAGCCGCTATTGGCGTCGAGCCGAGATCGAACGCCGGTCCCCACCGGAACCAGGAACTACTCGCTGGGCAGTCTTACCTGAGGCCGGAGCGGGATGCCGGAACAGCGGGAACAGCGCCGTACGGGTCTAGCCTGTGGCGCGGTCGACTACGCCCCCGTGAGCCGGCTTCCTTGGCGGCGCACGCCTTCCCACCAAGTCCGCCAGTGCGAGTCGACCAGCTGAGATTGGCCGCCGGCCGGAAACCCCGGGGCGCGCACGGCCGACCCGCAGTGCCAATGATCGACCGTAGGGCTCCCTTCGCTCCGCAGATGCGGTATCTGCTGCACCGGGGTCCGTGCCGCGGGAGGCTAGTGCTTGTGGGACGCAGCGGCTCACGGCGTCCTGTGCCTTACCTGCGTCGATATCCGCTGACGCGGAGCCGACGTCCAGCCGGGCGACTACGGCTGCGGCTGCTAGGGCATTACTGCTACCCACTCCCCTGCCGGTCGCAGAGGCAGCCGGACAGGACCGGCGCATCGCTGGTGGCGCGGCGGCCAGCGCGAGTACGACCTAAGGTCTCGGCATCTGGAACGTGGCGTTTTCGGTGCGCACCACAACTCATCCCGGCTGATTCTGCGTTGAGCAACAAGCCGGCGAGCACGCGTTGGGCCCAGGGCCGTCAGGTGTCCAAGAACTCTCGTCGTCTCGTTGTCTCGTCGTCTCGTCGTCTCGTCGTCTCGTCGTCTCGT
>JAABUM010002307.1_pt1 | contig 25922 bp, 22 predicted proteins | sample 5559161 | NCBI WGS metagenome assembly JAABUM01 (sample SAMN10711868, study PRJNA513369) | rock metagenome | isolation source: Antarctica rocks | place: Antarctica: Victoria Land, Siegfried Peak nord
GAGAAATGTAATCACTTCACACAAGCTCCAGGCTCGCGGCGACCGACCTTCTCGGTCGAATCGAGGCATCATGCCTCTATGCTCCACGCTAAGCCCGGCGCTTGGGTATGGGAAGTACAATAACGCCTTTAATTTGTCTTTCGGATCGGTCCGATACCGTGAATGTTCGCGCTTGGGTAGCGGGAGCTAGAGAAATGGCCGATTTGTCCTTGATGACGTCCACGCAGGTTTCGATGACGTCCACGCAGGTTTCCGATGCAGTGCAGGAACTTGATAAACTTGCGAACACCCTCGGTATGCCCGTTGCGGAACGCCGCAGCATTCTGGGCCTCAGTGGCGGCGCATACCGTTCGTGGTATGACGGCGACGTCGATCTAGCGATGGTGGCCACGCCGGAGTTGGTGCGGCGCCTGAACTATACGTTGCCGCTGATGCGCCGCATGGCGGCGAACATGCCGATGGTGCCCGCGGGCCGTGGCCAAAGCCGACCGCGTCCAGCGGTAAACTAGCCGGCTTCCTGCTTACGCAGCCGTAAGTACAATCCGGCCAGTCACCTTGCCATCCTTCAACCTGTGCAGGGCGATGTTCGCCTCCGCTTGCGGCATGCGTGTGATTGGCAACGGCGTTATGCCGCCATTCTGCGCCAGTGCCACCAGTTCGCGCAGTTCCTTGGGGTTGCCGACGTAGCTGCCCTGGACCGTCAAGGCGCGCATCGGCATCATTGGCAACGGCAGCGTCATCTCGCCGCCGAACAGGCCGACCTGCACCAGCTTGCCGCCCTTGCGCAGCGCTGCAAAAGCAAAGGCGGCGGTCGCCGTCCCGTTCACCAGATCGATCACCGCTTGCACCGGTCCGCCGCAGGCCTCCAGGATGCGCTTGGTCGTGCCTGGCGAGCTCGCGTCCACCACCGCGGTTGCCCCAGCGTCCGTCGCCGACTTCAGCTTCTCCGCGCTCAGGTCCACCACGACGATCGCTTTATGTCCCAGCGTCTTCAACACCTCGATCGCGTTCAGGCCCAGCCCACCGGCGCCGACGACAACGATGGGGTCCATCGGCTGCATCGGCAGCACCTTGCGTATGGCGGAATAGACGGTGACGCCGGAACACGCGTAGGTCGCGGCAATGGCCGGGTCCAGCGTGCCGAGGTCGACCAGATGGCGCGGATGCGGTGCGACGACATGCGTGCCGTAGCCGCCGTTTTGATAGACACCCAGGCTGCGGTTGGCGACGACGCACATGTTGTCCTCTTCCGCCAGGCAGCGTTCGCACTTGCCGCAGCCCAACCAAGGAAACACGATCCGCACGTCCCCGACCGCTACGCCTGAGGCGTCCGGGCCGAGTTTGACCACCCGGCCAATGATTTCGTGTCCCATCGCCAGCGGCAGCACCACGCCGCGATCCTTCAGCGACATCTGCTTGCCGCTGCCCATGTCGTAGTAGCCGTCCCAGATATGCAGGTCGGAGTGGCACACCCCGCAATGCGTCACCTCCAGCAGAACCTCGGTACCGGTCGGCTCCGGCGTCGGCAGCTCGATTTCCTTAAGGTCCGCCCCATTCTCGACCACCGCCCATGCGCGCATCGTCCGTCTCCCCGTTTCTATAGGCCTATCGGACCCCCGCGTCGCGCCTGGGTCAAGCCATGCTACGTTTAGTCGTCAGGGCATCCGGGTTCATCATGCGAGTTGGAGCTTGGTCCAGGAACGCCAGGATATTCTGCACGCTTTCGCCGTAGAACTGCGCGAAAGTGTCCTGGGTGCCATAGCCGAGATGCGGCGTCAGCACGGTGTTCGGCGCGGTGCGCAACGGGTGCTGCGGCGGTAGCGGCTCCACGGCATACACGTCGAGCGCCGCGTGAATCCGGCCGGCGTGCAGCGCCTGCAGCAGCGCCGCCTCGTCGACCAGCGGGCCGCGCGAGGTGTTGACCAGGATCGCGCCGGGCCGCATAGCCGCGAGGTCGGCCGGGCCGATCATGCCGCGCGACCGGGCGGACAGGATCACGTGCAGGCTGACGACGTCGGATTGCGCCAGCAGCTCCGCTTTGGTGACCCGTTGCGCGCCGCTGGCCCGCGCCGCGTCCTCGGTGAGGTTTGGGCTCCAGGCGAGCAGCCGCATCCCCAGCGCCCGGCCATAGCCGCCGACCCGCGCGCCGATCTTGCCCAGGCCGATAATCCCCAAGGTGCGCCCGTCCAGCACCGGGCCGACGCCGACGCCCTCTTGGAACCGCCCGGCCCGGATCGCCGCGTCGCCTGCGGGGATAAACCGCGCGGCGGCCAGGATCAGACCCAAGGTGAGCTCCGCCGTGCCGATCGAGGAGCGTTCGCCGCCGGTGTTGCAAACCAGCACGCCAGCCGCGGTGCAGGCGTCCAGGGCGAGGGTCTGCGCCCGTCCGCCCGTGAGCGCGATCATCCGCAACCTGGGAAGCCGGGCGATCAGGCTGGCGCTCAATACTGTGCGTTCCCGCATTGGAATCAGGATATCGAAATCCGCCAGGGCCACTGCCGCCGCGTCCTCGTCGGCGAACGGCTCGGAGAACACCACGACCTCGGCCCGAGCCTCGACCGCCGACCAATCGGCGGCGCCGCGGGCGACACCCTGCCAATCGTCCATCACTGCGATGCGCATTGTCATCCACCTCGTTCGATCGGCTCAGCGGCGTCGTGGGTCCAGGGCGTCCCGCAATCCATCACCCACCAAGTTGAAGGCCAGCACGGCCAGGAAAATCGCCGCCCCTGGGAACACGGCGAGCCAGGGCGCCTGGGTCAGGAAGCGCTGCGCCGAGTTCAGCATGCTGCCCCAGCTCGGCGCCGGCGGCTGCTGGCCAAGGCCCAGGAAGGACAGGCTGGCCTCGGCGATGATGGCGAGCGCTATGGCCAGCGTCGCCTGCACCAGCACCGGCGGCACGATATTCGGCGCGACATGGCGCAGCGCCACGCGCCAGGGCGGATTGCCAATGGCGCGGGCGGCCTCGACGTAGTCGTTGGTCATGGCGTCCATCGTGGCGCCGCGGGCGACGCGAGCGAACACCGGCGCTGCGGTGACGCCGATTGCGATCATCGCGTTGCTGAGCGCCGGGCCGAGGAAGGCCGCCAGCGCTATGGCGAGGATCAAGAACGGGCAGGCCAGCATCGCGTCCACCACCCGGCCGATCACCGCGTCGACCCGGCCGCCGGCGAACCCGGCGAGCAGGCCCACCGGGACCCCGATGCCGGCCGCGATCAGCACCGACACGACACCGGCCAGCAGCGAGGCGCGGGCGCCGAACACGACGCGGGACAGCACGTCGCGCCCGTTCTCGTCCGTGCCCATCCAGTGCTGCATCGACGGCGCCTTGCGGATGGCGGTCCAGCTTGTGGCGACGGGGTCGAACGGCGCGATGAGCGGCGCTGCGACCGCCACGGCCACGAACAAGGCGATGACGAAGAAGCCCAGCACCGCGGCCGGGCGTCCGCGGAACCGGCGCAATGCGAGGACGGCCGGGCTCATGCGCCGCGCAGCCGTGGGTTAATCACGACATACAGCACGTCTGCCAGCAGATTCAGCAGGATATAAAGGCCGGCGGTGACGAGCACGACCCCCTGCACGACGGGGTAGTCGCGGTTGAACACGGCGTCCACGACCAGCTTGCCGAAGCCGGGGATGCTGAACACCTGCTCGGTCAGCACCGCACCCGACAGCAGGGTGCCGAGCTCGAGCGCGCCGAGAGTGACGACCGGCACCAAGGCGTTCCGGAATGCATGGCGCAGCACGACGGTCGTCTCGTTCAGGCCCTTTGCCCGTGCGGTGCGCACGAAGTCCTGGTCGAGCGCGGTCAGCATGGCGCTGCGGGTATGGCGCATCAGGATGGCGGCGATGGCGTTGCCCAGCACGAAGGCAGGCATGATCGTGGTGGCGAGTGACTGCCGCCAGTCCTCGGTCAGCGGCACATAGCCCGACGGCGGCAGCCAGCCTAGCTTTACGGAAATAAGTAGAATCAACATGATCCCCAGCCAGAAATTCGGCGTGGATAGTCCGGCCAGGCCGATCAGGTTCGCGACGTAGTCCCAGCCGGTGTTGCGCTTCACCGCCGACAGGATGCCCGCCGGCACGCCGACGCAGAGCGCGATCAGGAACGCCATCGCCCCGAGCTGCAGGGTCACCGGCAGCTTGGTCAGCACGAGACTCGCGACCGGCTGACGGATGCGCCAGCTAAAGCCCAGGTCACCCTGCAGCACGTTGCCGATCCAGTGCAGGTACTGGACCGGCAGCGAGCGGTCGAGCCATAGCTCGCTGCGGATCTGTGCGAGCACGGCCGGGTCACCGCGCTCCTCGCCAGCGAGCACGACGGCCGGGTCGCCGGGCATGAGCTGCTGCAGCGCGAACACCAGGATGCTGACCAGCAGGATGGTCGGCAGGACCTGCAGCAACCGGCTGCCGAGATGGCTGCGCATCGCTACTTGGCCAGGCTCAGGCCCTGCAGCCGGATCAGGCCGTCGGGCACTGGACGGAACCCGGTCACGCGCGCCGACATGCCGACGACGTTCTTCGGATTCCAAAGATAGATGATCGGCAGGTCTTGGCGGGTTTGCTCCAGGATCTTGTCATACAGCGCGCGCCGCCCGGCTACGTCCTGGACCGTGCGCGTCTGGTCCAGCAATGCGTCCACCTTTGGATTGGAATATTTGCTGTCGTTTAGGGCGCCGTCGCTGTGCGTGAAGCTGAACAGGTTGCCGTCCGGATCGACCCGTCCGGACCACATGGTCGAGAACGCTTCGAACTCGCCTCGATTGGCTGCGGCCAGCGCCGACGCATATTCTGATGCAGTGATCCGCACGTCGAACCCGGCCTCGGCGGCCATCGCCTGCACGATCTCGCCGACCTGCCGCTGGTCCGGGTTGTTCGGCACGGTGAGCGCGATCGGCACCGGCAACGTGACCCCAGCCTGCTTCAACAGCGCTTTCGCCCGCGCCACATCGCGGCCCGGCGGCTGCATCGCCTTATTGTAATAGGGGCTGCTGGGTGAGAGGGCCTGCGCCATTGGGCTGTAGATGTCGTTATAAACGACCTGCGTCATCGTCACCCGGTCCAGCGACAGCTCGAAAGCTTGGCGCACCCGGGCGTCGCTGCCGAGCGGCGTCTTGGCACGCGGCCCATTGGCCAAGTTGATGGTGATGCCCGAGTATCCCAGGTTGTCCGACGTCACGAGCCGCAGCTTCGAGTTGGCGCGGACCGCCTCCGCGTCGGTCGGCAGGATCTGCTCGGACAGCTCGATGCTGCCGGCCTGCAGGTTGGCCACACGGATCGAGCTGTCGGGAATCGGCTGATACACCACCCGGTCCAGCTTGATCGAGGCCGCGTCCCAGTATCCGGGGAAGCGTTCCAGCACGATGCGGTCCTGCGGCACCCGCTCCACGAGGCGGAACGGCCCGGCGCAGACCGGCTTTAGGCCAAAGTCCTTGCCTGCCGCCTCCGCCGCCTTGGGCGACACGACCATGCCGGCCCGGTCGGTCAGTTGCGAGACGAACGGCGACGACGCGGTTTTCAGCACGATCCTAACCGTCAGCGGGTCCACAACCTCGACCCGGTCCATCACATTAAGCTCGCTGCGGCGGAAGCTGCCGGCCATGGTGAGATGGCGGTCCAGCGAGTATTTCACCGCCGCGGCGTCGAGCTTCTCGCCATCATGGAACACGACGCCGGGCCGCAGCTTGATAACCAGGTTCGTCGGGTCGGTCCATTCGTAGGACAGCGCCAGTTGCGGCACGATCTCGAGCTTTTCGTTGATGTCGAACAGCTTGTCGCACAGCCCGGCGAACACGATGCGGCCGACGTAGGTCCGGGCGAGGGTCGGGTCCAGGATGTCCGGGTCCTCGCGCAGCGCGACGCGCAGTGTTTGCGCTTGGACGGCGCCGGACAGGATGGTTAGCCCAAAAGCGGCCACAAAAATTGTTCTAAGCATCGGCGAGCTCCCTGATCCCGTCTAGCAATGCCGGGCGTCGCAGGCGGTGGCAAGCCGCCCCTGGCAAGGGTCGGCGCACCGCGCTACACCGGGCGTCTTAGCAGACTGTGCAAACCATGCGCCAATACCGGATCGCCTCCATTCCTGCCGACGGCATCGGGCCGGAGGTCGTCGCCGCCGGGCTGGAGGCGCTGGACGCCGTAGCCAGCCGGGATGGCGGCTTCGAGCTGCAAGTCGATCACCTCGACTGGGGCTCCGACCGTTATCGCCGCGCCGGCGCATTGATGCCGGCCGACGGATTGGACCAGCTCCGCAGCGCCGACGCGATCCTGTTCGGCGCGGTCGGCGCGCCTGACATCCCGGACCATGTGACGCTTTGGGGCTTGCGCCTGCCGATCTGCCAAGGCTTCGACCAATACGCCAACGTCCGGCCCACGCGCATCCTGCCCGGCGTCAGCAGCCCGTTGCGCGGCGTCGGACCAGGCGACCTCGATTGGCTGATCGTTCGCGAGAACAGCGAGGGCGAGTACGCCGGTCATGGCGGACGCGCCCATCGCGGCCACCCGGAGGAGGTCGCGACCGAGACCGCCATCTTCACCCGCCGCGGCGTCGAACGGATCATGCGCTACGCCTTTGGCGCCGCACAAAGGCGTCCGCGCAAGCTGCTGACGGTGGTAACGAAGTCGAACGCCCAGCGGCACGGCATGGTATTCTGGGACGAGATCGCGGCGCTGGTGGCGGCTGACTACCCGGACGTGACCTGGGACAAGGAGCTGGTGGACGCCATGACGACTCGCATGGTGCGTAGGCCCGGCAGCATCGACACGGTCGTGGCGACCAACCTGCACGCCGATATCCTGTCCGACTTGGCGGCGGCGCTGGCCGGGTCGCTCGGCATCGCGCCGACCGGGAACGTGGACCCGGAGCGCCGCTATCCCAGCATGTTCGAGCCGATCCACGGCAGCGCGTTCGACATCACCGGCAAGGGGATCGCCAATCCCGTCGCCACGTTCTGGACAGCGTCGATGATGCTGGAGCATCTGGGTGAGGCGTCGGCTGCCGCCCTGCTGATGCGCGCGGTGGAGCAGGTCTGCGCCGTGGGAATCATGACGCCCGACCTGGGCGGCAAGGCCACCACGGCCGAGGTGACGCGCGCCGTGTGCGAGGCGATCCGCGGAGCGAACGTTTAGCGCCAGCTCAATAACGCCCGCTCCAGCCGGCCCAGCACCCAGGCCACCAGCAGCCCGAGCAGCGACAGCACCACGATCCCTGCCAGCAGATTGTCCGTGTCATACAGGTTGCCGGCCTGCAGCACGAAGGCGCCGATGCCGCGGTCCGCCCCGATCATCTCAGCAGCGACGAGCAGGATGATGGCAATGCTCGTGGTGACGCGGAAGCCACTGAGGATAGCCGGCAGCGCGCCGGGCAGCACGATCTTGCGCAGGATGGCGGCGTTCGACAGCCCGAAAGCCTGGCCCATCCGCACGAGGCTGCGGCTGACGGCATCGACGCCAGCGGCGGTGTTGATGACGGTCGGGAAGAACACGCCGAAGGCCAGGGTCGCGACTTTCGAGCCCTCGCCGATGCCGAACCAGATGATGAACAGCGGCACCAGCGCGATCTTGGGGATGGGGAACAGCGCCGACACGACCGCCATGCCGGGGCTGCGCAGCCAGGTCGACAGACCCACCGCGAAGCCGAGCGCAATGCCGCAAACGGTTCCCAGCGTCCAGCCGATTGCCAGTCGCTGCAGCGAGGCGCCCAGATGCAGCCAAAGCTGGCCGCTGATAGCGAGTTGGTACAGCGCCTTCGCGATGTTGATGGGCGGCGGCAGGAACAGCGTCGGGATCACCCCGGCGCTGGCGCCAGCCTGCCAGAGCGCCACGATGCTCAGCAGGGTGGCCGCTGCCGCACCGGGCACGGAACGCGGGGCGAACCCGCGAGCACGGAACGGCACGGGCCCGGAAAGGCCAGGCTTAACAAGCCTATGCACCAACGCGCTCGCGCTCGGCCGCCGCCGCGTCGTCGCGGATCATGGCCCATAGCTCCTGCTCGACGGCGGCGAGGCCAGGGTCGGCCGTGCTGCGCCCGCCAATCGGCCGGTCGATTTCCAAAATGGCGCGCACCCGGCCCGGCCGACGCGACAGCACGGCAATGCGATGGCCCAGCCGCACGGCCTCGTTCAGATTATGCGTCACATACAGCGTCGTGGTGCCCGCACGCTCGATGAGCCCGGCAAACTCGTCCAGCAGCAGCGCCCGGGTCTGCGCGTCGAGCGCCGACAGTGGCTCGTCCATGAGCAGGCACGCGGGCCGCACCGCCAGCGCCCGGGCGATGCCGACGCGCTGCCGCATGCCGCCCGAAAGCTGCCGCGGCCAAGCCTGGGCAAAGCCTTCGAGGCCAGTCAACGCCAGCACCTCCGCCACACGCACCTCCCGGTCGCGCCGGGGCAGCCGCCCCTCCAGCACCAGCGACACGTTTCCGGCCACGCTGCGCCAAGGCAGCAAAGCAAAGTCCTGGAACACGGGGGTCAGCGGGTTCAGGCAGTCCTCGGCCACGTGCCCGTCCATCCGCACCGTGCCGGCGGTGGGCGCGATCAGGCCGCCGATGATGCCGAGCAGTGTGCTTTTCCCGCAGCCCGACGGCCCGATCAGCACCAAAACCCGACCGGCCTCGGCCACGAGATCAATGCCCTCCAGCACCGGCAGCGCGTCATAGCGGTGACTGACGCCGCTCATGGTCAGCCGGACGCTTGATTCATTCATTATGGCGGCAGGACGCCGATGAACCGGGTATCGATCACGTCGGCAGGATCGATGTGCGTCTTGATCAGGCCCTGCTCCGTGAACCAGCGGAGCTGTGCCGCCACGTCCTGCACATCGAGCCGCGCGCCCTCGTCGTAGTAGCCGACGCCCTCGCTGATCTTGCGGGGTCCGTCGGGATCGCCGGTGTAGACGTATTTCTGCAGCAGCGGGATCAGCACGTCGCTCTTTGCGTCGCGGACCGGCTTGCCCCCGCCATCCAGACGCAGGAACGCATCCCGGTAGTCGGCCACGCCATGCTGATAGGCGCGGGCGAAGCGGTGCAGCGCGTCGGGCCGGTCGGCCAGCATCCGGCTCGGCGCGAACACGGCGGTGATCTGGTAGGGCACCACGTCGCCGGCCCAGCCGATGATGCACGCCTCCCCCGACGCCTGCAGCGGGTTCGCCATCGAGGCGATCGCCATCGTCGCGTCCACCTGTCCGGTGCGCACGGCCGCCACCATGTTGCCGATCTGCTGCAGCGGCCGCAGTGTCAGGCTCTTCAGGTCGAACCCCTCGTGCTCGGCGATGCGCCCGATCATGTAGTGGAACGACGAGCCGAACTGCGTGATGCCGAAGCTATGCCCGCCCAACTGCGCCAGCGACGTCAGCCCGGCGTCATAGGCCTTCTTCGACACCAGGATCGCCGTCCCCTCATAGCCGCGCTGCTCGTGCAACGCGCCGCCGATCACCTTCAGCGTGCCGCGCCCGGCCAGGCTGAAGAACCCGCCGGTCAGCGCGGTGATGCCCACGTCGATATCGCCCGACACCGCGGCGGCGGCGATCGGCTGGGCCGCCTCGAAAAACCGAAAGCTGGCGTCCAGGCCCTCATCGCGGAAATAGCCGCGCTCCATGGCGATATACAGCGGCGCCGGGGATAGCGTATGCAGCAGGCCGATCCGCAGCGCCTCCGCCGCCCGCGCCGGCGATACTGTGAGCAGCACGGCCGCGGTGAGGCTGAGCAGGGCTGATGCACGCATCCCGGTTCCTCTATGATCGTGACATGATCATTGGTATGATCTCTGGGCATCCCTTGCCATACCCGGGCCGGGTTGCACAGGACGGGGTCGCCGCCCATACCCTGGACATGGCCCCTCCGTTGCTGCTGCTGCAAAACATTCGCCTGGCGCTTGGCACCGCGCCGTTGCTGGATGGCGCCGAACTGGGCGTGGGCACGGGCGAGCGCATCTGCCTGGTCGGCCGCAACGGGTCCGGCAAGTCCACCCTGCTGAAGGTCGCGGCCGGGCTGCTGCAGCCGGATGGCGGCACGCGGTTCCTGCAGCCCGGCACCACCGTGCGCTATCTGCCGCAGGAGCCTGACCTCGCAGGCTTCGCCACCACGCTCGACTACGTGGAGGCCGGCATGGGACCGGGCGACGACCATCACCGCGCCCGCACCCTGCTGGACCAGCTCGGTATGACCGGCGAGGAGGAACCCACACACCTCTCGGGCGGCGAGAAGCGGCGCTGCGCCTTGGCCCGCACCCTGGCGCCCTCCCCCGACCTGCTGCTGCTCGACGAGCCCACCAACCATTTGGACCTGCCGGCGATCGAGTGGCTGGAGCAGGAGCTAGCCAGCCTGCGCGCCGGGCTGGTGCTGATCAGCCATGACCGGCGCATGCTGGAGAAGCTTTCCCGCAGCATAGTCTGGCTCGATGGCGGCATCACCCGGCGCATCGACCGCGGCTTTGCCCATTTCGAAGCCTGGCGCGACGAGGTCGAAGAACAGGCGGAGCGCGACCAGCACAAGCTGGGCCGGCAGATCGCCCGTGAGGAGGACTGGCTGCGCTACGGCGTCACGGCCCGGCGCAAGCGCAACGTGCGCCGGCTGGGCGAGCTGGGCGCGCTGCGGCAGAAACGGCGGGAGCTGGGCGGCGGCGACAACACGCTGCGCATGGTGGCGACCGAGGCCGACCTGTCGGGCAAGCTGGTTTCCGTCGCCGAGCACGTCAGCAAGGCGTTCGATGGCACGCCGGTGGTGCGCGACCTAACTCTGCGGGTGCTGCGCGGCGACCGGCTGGGCATCGTCGGCCCCAACGGCTCCGGCAAGACGACGTTGCTGAAACTGCTGACCGGCGTGGAGCAGCCGGATGGCGGCGAGGTCAAGCTGGGGACCAACCTTGCCGAGGTGACCCTCGATCAGCAACGCGCCAGCCTCGATCCGAACGCGACGCTTTCGGACACGCTGACGGCCGGCGGCGGCGACACCGTGGTGGTGGCTGGGGAGCGCCGGCACGTGATCGGCTACATGAAGGATTTCCTGTTCAAGCCGGAGCAGGCCCGCACCCCGGTCGGCGTGCTGTCGGGCGGTGAGCGCGGGAGGCTGATGCTGGCCTGCGCCATGGCCCGGCCCTCCAACCTGCTGGTGTTGGACGAGCCGACCAACGACTTGGATTTGGAGACGCTCGACCTGCTGCAGGAGATGCTGTCGGAGTATCCCGGGACCGTCCTGCTGGTGAGCCACGACCGTGATTTCCTGGATCGCGTGGTGACGAGCACGCTTGCGGCCGAGGGCGCCGGGCGCTGGATCGAGTATGCCGGCGGCTATAGCGACATGCTGGTCCAGCGCGGCGAGCCGGAGGCGGCAGCGCCGGAGCGCGCGCGGAGCAGCGGCCCAAAGTCGCTGTCCCGCGCGCCCAGCAGCCGCAAGATGACCTTTAGGGACAAGCACGCGCTGGAAACGCTGCCTATGCAGATCGCGGCGACGGAGACGGAGATCACGCGCCTGCAAAAACGCCTAGCCGACCCGGACCTTTACCGCCGCGACCCGGCCGCGTTCCGCAGCGCTACCGAAGCATTGGCGCGCGCGCAGGCCAACCTTGCGGAAAGTGAAGAGCGCTGGCTCGCTTTGGAGTTGTTGCGAGAGGAGCTGGGGGCGTAGGATCACCGCATGATCCGCGCTATCCTACTGGTTTCCTTGTTGATCCTGTCCGGTTGCGGACTGGCAGCGGCGCCCTGCCGCGTGACCTCGGCGGCGCTGAAGATCGTGCCGATCGTGGGTCATGTCGCGGCTGCGCCGACAGATGCCTGCGCGGACATCATCGACTAAAACGCTCACGGACGGCTCTTTCCCCCTTGTAATCGCATTCGACGTGCCCTGCTGAGCGCGTGCGCCGTCCCGGTTGCGACCCTGCGCCGCACGCACCAGCAAGGTGCGCGGTGCAGGAACACGCCGACGATCAGGCCGAGGATGGCGCCGTCCTCGGCGTCAACCGCCAGCACGGCCGGCAGATGCTGCCTGCCGCTGCCGTCCGAGCGCGCCACCGTCGTATCCTGGATCGCCAGCACCCGCCGCCCCGCACAGCGGTCGGCGGACCCGCACGCCACAGCCGGCGCTTCTCACCAACCGGCTATACAAGAAGCTCCCTTTTTCCAGGCGGCGGTCACCAAACCGCCCCAGCCCAATCTCCGCCATCCCTCATCGCTCCCCCGCCTCAGGCGAGCGGATCAGACCCAAACCCTGAATGCAACCGCAGATGTGTGAATGCCGTAGCCCGTAGTGAGAGGAAGCAGGACGCGCCCTATTTGATCGCCCTGGGGGTCAGGTCAGTCCCTTGCCTTCGCGCCATCGACCAACGACTGATAGACCAGGCTCCGGAACGCTAACCGGTAATACAGCCGCTGCCCCGGCGCCTGGATCAGCATGATCGGCACCAGCTTTTCCTCCGGATCGATCCAGAACGCGGTGCCGGCCGCTCCGCCCCAGTTATACTCGCCGACACTGCCGGGATACGCGGACATACCAGGCTGGGTCCGCACCGCCACCGTCAGCCCGAAGCCATAGCCCGGGCCCGGCGCAAAGTTCGGACCCTGCGACAGCGCCGGGCCAAGGTGGTCGGACGCCATAAGCTCGACCGTCTTGCGCGACAGCAGCCGCACCCCGTTCCCCTCGCCGCCGTTCGCGAGCATCAACGCGAACCGCATGTAGTCCGGTGCCGTCGACAGCAGCCCTTCGCCGCCGCCGAGGAAGCTGCGCGGCTGGGTCACGTCGGTAAGCTGTGCGGTTTCCTTGGTGTCGGGATCGGGCCCCGGCTGCGCCATGCGGTCGAGCTTGTCCTTCGGCACGTTGAAGAAGGTGTCGGTCATGCCGAGCGGCTTGAAGATGCGCTCATCCATGAACACGTCGCCGCGCTGGCCGGATACCACCTCCACCAGCGCCAGCAGCACGTCGATCGACCGGCCGTATTCCCAGCTGGTTCCCGGCTGGAACATCAGCGGCAGCTTGCCGATCTCCTCCACCACCTGCTGATCGGTAAGCCGGGCGGATAGCGGCTTCTCGCCCGCCGCGCCCAGCTGGATGCCGATCCCCGCCTTCGTCATCGCCTGCTCGGCCGCCGAGCTGCCGGCGCCGTAGGTGATGCCCGAAGTATGGCGCATCAGGTCCTGGATGGTGATCTCGCGGTTGGCCGGGACCGTGGACGCGACCCGCCTGCCCTGCCCGTCGACCCTCTCCGTCATCACCTTGGGACTTTTCAGCGCCGGAAGATATTTCGACACCGGGTCGCCCAGCCGGAGCTTGCCCTCCTCCATCAGCATCAGCACGGCCACGCCGGTGACCGGCTTGGTCATCGAGTACATCCGGAAGATGCTGTCTTTCTGCATGGGCGCGCCGGTTGCCGGGTCGCGCACGCCGAAGGCCTCGTTATAGACCACCTTGCCATTGCGGGCGATCATGACGACGACGCCGGGCAGGCGCTTGGCATCGGTGTCGGCCTTGAACAGGGTGGTGATCCGGTCGAGCCGGCCGACGCCCACGTCGGCCGGCGCTGCGGTGGGCAGGTCGGCAGCGAACCCGGCGGTGGCCAGCAGCAGCCAGCCGCATGTGGCAAGCAGAACTCGTCTCAAGGTCGTTTCCCCTTTTCATAGTTTTCGCTGCCGGCTTTGGCCAGCGGTTGATCCGGCGCTCGTTCGGCTGCGCCTTGGACATCACCATGCAGCGACGGTGCGCTGCCGAGAAGGAGCGCTTCCCACCTTTATGGCGACGCGCGCAGCTTGGGGCTTTGCCGCGGATCGTCATAGCCCCAATGCGGTCGGGCGGTCGCAAATAACGGCTGGCCCCGGGGTGGCCTGCGCCTATATGGAATTGCTGAATGGGGCCAAAGGCCATTGGCGCTGTTCGGCTCGCCTTCGAAATACAAACGGGCTAAAACCACCTGGCACGTTTATCGGCATGATGGAGAACACATGATGTCCGTAGGTCCCCAGCGGAAGTTGGACCGTCGAATGCCTCGATCCGTAGGGCGCCATGTTCGCCCTGGTCGGGGCGCATCAATGAAAGGCTGAGATGCAGACCAAGTTCGTCGAGGCCAACGGGCAGCGGTTCGAGGTGCTCGAGGAGGGCAGCGGCGACCGGCTGGCGCTCTGCCTGCACGGCTTCCCGGAGCACGCCGTCTCATGGCGGCACCAGATGCCGGTGCTGGCTGACATGGGCTACCGCGTTTGGGCGGTGAACCAGCGCGGCTACGGGCGCACCACCCGGCCCACGCGGGTCGCGGACTACGCCCTCCCGGAGCTGCTGGACGACGTCGCGGCGCTGATCGACGCCTCGGGCGCGAGCAGCGTCGTGCTGATTGGGCATGATTGGGGGGCGATGGTTGCCTGGTGCTTTGCGGCCGGGCAGCTCCGCCCGCTGGAGCGGCTGGTGATCATGAACGTGCCGCATCCGCTGTGCTTCCGCGCGGCGCTGAAACATTGGCGGCAGGCGCGCAAATCCTGGTATATGGCGTTCTTTCAGCTGCCGGGACTGCCCGAGCGTATGCTCATGGCGAACGGGGGCGCTGCGGTCCGGCGGATGTTCAGCCGGGTGGCGCTGCCGCCTGACGTGCTCGCGGTCTATACCGGGCAGATCACCGAGCCCGGCGCCGCTACGGCGATGCTGAACTGGTATCGGGCCATGCGGCTGCGCAGCCCGCGTATGCCGAACCTGGCGCGGGTGATCGAGGTACCGACCCTGGTGGTATGGGGCGAGCAGGACGTGGCGCTGGACCTGATCTGCCTGGACGGCACCGAGCGCTACGTTCGGCACCTGACGCTGAGGCGGCTGCCCGGCGTGTCCCACTGGGTGCAGCAGGACGCGCCTGAAGTGGTGAATGGGCTGCTGCGGGAGTTCTTGGGCTAACCCTCGATGGGGCGGGCATCGTCCTGCCGATCCGTTGCACATCGTTATCGGGTGAGGCCGCTGGATGGAGAAGGTGGTAAGGGTTGGCGGAATGCAGCAATGGATCGACCGATGCAGGACACTCTCTGATACATCTTTGGCTGGCCCGGCATATAACCGACTTGGCGGATCTGGCGGTTGTGCTGCCAATCTGGCTGGTGCTGACGGCCGGGCTCGCATTGGCCGGTTGGCGCCGGGCGGCGGCGGCGTGGCTGGCCGTGATCGCGGCCGCGCTAGGCCTCACGCTGCTGATCAAGCTGGTGCTGCTCGCGACCGATGTGTTGGCGTGGGCGGACATCCGCAGTCCGAGCGGCCATACGGTGTCTGCCGCCCTGCTTGGGGGTGGGCTTTTTGGCCTGGCCACTGCCGCCCGGACACGCCCGTTGTGGCAAGGCCTCGGCGCCGCCCTGCTGGCAGGATTGATCGTCGGCATATCGCGCGTGATGCTCGACAACCATACGGTTGGCGAGGTCGCTCTGGCTTTGCCGATCGGATTGCTCGGCGCGGCCGCGCTGCTCAAGCTGCAGGGGCGGCCGCCGCCGGGCCTTCGTTTGAGTCCGATCTTGCTGACAGCATTGCTTGCGACAGCCGCATTATACGGCGGACATTCAAGGGCCGAGTACATCATCGCACGGCTCGCCGGGGCAGTGCCGCCGTGATGGAGGCAGTGATCAACCCATGCTCGGTTGGCTCGCAGCCTATCAGGTCCGAATATGGCGAGAATAATCGGCTTGGCCGGCGCATGATGCGGCATGCATTGGGACCGCAAAGCCTGTTACCGGGCGCTCCTTACCCGTGATGCCCGGTTCGACGGACGGTTCTTCACCGCCGTCCGGACCACCGGCATCTACTGCCGCCCGATCTGCCCGGCACGCCATCCCAATCTGTGCAATGTCGTCTTCATGCCGAGCGCAGCCGCCGCAGAGGCCGCCGGGTTCCGGCCGTGCCTCCGCTGCCGGCCGGAAACATCGCCGGACATCGCCGCCTGGCACGGCACGTCGAGCACCGTCGCCCGTGCCCTGGCGCTGATCGCCGCCGGCGCCCTGAACGGCGGCGATGTGGACGGCTTGGCCAGCAGGCTGGGCATGGGCGAACGGCAACTTCGCCGGCTGTTCCAGAAGCACCTTGGCGCCTCGCCAAACTCCGTCGCCCAGACCAGGCGGTCGCTGTTCGCCAAGCAGCTGATCACCGACACGCAGCTCAGCATGACCGACGTGGCGCTCGCCGCCGGCTTTGGCAGCGTCCGCCGGTTCAACGACACGTTCCAGAAGCTCTATGGCCGGGTGCCGCGAACCCTGCGGCGCAGCGAGGCCGCCTTGCCTGCAGGCGCCTCCGCCGTAACTCTCACCCTTCCATACAAACCGCCGTATGACTGGTCCGCCATGATCGGGTTCCTGTCGGCGCGGGCGATCCCCGGCGTCGAGCACGTCCGGCCTGGCCTTTATGCGCGGACCATCTGCATCGGCGAGGCGCACGGGACGATCGAGGTCCGACCGGCCAAGCCGCGGCAGGGGCGCCATGCCCTGCTCGCGACGATCCGCTTTCCCGCAATCACCGCCCTGCCGGCGGTCGTCGACCGTATCCGGCGCATCTTCGACCTCGGCGCGGACCCGATCATCATCGAGGAGCAGCTGTCCCGGGACCCTCGGCTTGCGCCGCTTGTCGCAGCGCGGCCGGGCCTTCGGGTTCCCGGCGCATGGGACGGGTTCGAACTGGCGGTGCGGGGCATCCTCGGCCAGCAGATTACGGTCAAGGCTGCAACCGGCCTGGCTGGCAAGCTCGCTGCCGCCTATGGCACTCCACTGCCGTCGAGCGACGGGTCCCTGAGTTTCATCTTTCCATTTCCCGGACAGCTTGCCGGGGCCGACCTGGCAACGACGCTCGGCATGCCGCGTGCACGGGCCGCCGCAATCTCGTCGATGGCTGCGGCCGTCCTCGCCGATCCGGGGTTGTTCGCGCCTGCCCAGGGACTCGAGCACGCCGTCACCCGCCTAAGGGCACTGCCCGGCATTGGCGAATGGACGGCGCAATACATCGCCATGCGGGCGCTGCGCGAGCCTGACGCTTTTCCGGCCGCAGACATCGGCCTGCTTCGGGCCGCGGCGACCGCCGCGGGCCGGCCAAACCCGGCGCAGTTGCTGCTGCGCGCCGAGGCATGGCGCCCGTGGCGGGCCTACGCCGCCCTGCACCTCTGGACCTCCGAAGCAGCGGCAACGGTCCTAATCCAGGAGAAATACCTTGAAGCTGCTGCTTAGCCGCGTCCCGTCGCCGCTTGGGACCGTGCTGCTCGTCTCGGACGGAGCAGCGTTGCGCGCGCTCGATTTCCACGACTACGAACCGCGCATGCACCAACTGCTGCGGCTGCATTACGGTCCGTATACACTGACCCCGGTTCTAGACGCCGGGGAGCTTGGCCGAAGTGTTCAGGCCTATTTCGAGGGTGACATGGCGGCGCTCGATCGCCTCCCGGTGCAGACTGGCGGCACCGAGTTCCAACGTTTGGTCTGGGCCGAACTGCGCCTGATCCCGCCAGGTGCGACCATCAGCTATGGCCGCTTGGCTGAGCGCATCGGCCGGGCTAAGGCGAGCCGCGCCGTAGGCCTGGCGAACGGCGCCAACCCGGTTTCGATCGTGGTGCCATGCCACCGGGTCATCGGCGCCGATGCCAAACTGACCGGCTACGGCGGCGGGCTGCATCGCAAGGAATGGCTGATCGCACACGAACGTCAGCACGCTCGCTTAGACAGTTAGATAGGCGTCAGCCGCAGCATGGTCCAAGACGCCGGCGGCAGCACCGCGGTGACAGTGCTGCCCGCGACCGAAACCTCGCTTAGCGCCACAGGCCTCACCCGGTCAGGCGCATCCTTCGTGTTGGCGGCATTGAGGTCTTGGTCATGCATCGTCAGGGCGTCGGCAACCCGCAGCCCACCAAGCCCGCGGACCTCGGCCGTCATCTGCATCGGCTGCTGCAGGTCGCGGTTCAGGGCGAACACCGAGAGGCCGCCATCGGCCGTGTGCACGGCGGCAAGCTTCAAATAGGGGACCGCCGGCAGCGGGATCGGCGGATCGTTGGGGCCGCGCGGGTCGTGGTAGGCGGTGCTGTAGGTCTCGCTTTCCACGATCCCGCGCAGGACGGCGCCGCGGCCATGGTTGCTGATATGCGCAAACGGCCAGAAGATCGTCTGCCGCCAGGCGCCGCCGCCCGTCTCGGTCATGATCGGCGCGATGGCGTTGACGAGCTGCGCCAATGAGGCCGCGCGCACCCGGTCGGCATGGTTCAGCAAGCTGATGCACGCGCCGCCGAACGCCAGCGCATCCTGCATGTCATAGACCTCCTCCAGGATCGGCGGCGCCACCGGCCAGCCCGGCCGCGTGCGGTTGGCTGTGCGGCGGCGGGTCCGATACCAGACGTTCCACTCGTCGAAGCTCAGCATGATGCGCTTGCGCGAACGCCGCCGGGCGGCGACCGCGTCGGCGATGGCGACGACCTCCTCGATGAAGTCGTCCATCAGGTCGGGGCTGGCCAGGAAGGCGGGCGTGTCGTCGGCGTAGTTGTTGAGGTAGGTGTGCAGCGAGATCCACTCGACCTGGTCGAACGTGTGCTGCAGCACGGTGTCCTCCCACGCGCCATACGTCGCCATGTTGCGGCTGGACGAGCCGCAGGCGGCGAGCTCGATGGACGGGTCCACCCAGCGCATCACCTTGGCCGCCTCGGTGGCGACGCGGCCGTACTCCTCGGCGGTCTTGGCGCAGGTCTGCCACGGCCCGTCCATCTCGTTGCCGAGGCACCAGAATTTCACCCCATGCGGCGCCGCCCAGCCGTGCTGCCGGCGCAGGTCCGAGAGCGTGGTGCCGCCGGGGTGGTTGCAGTATTCGATGAACTGCCCGGCCTCCTCCGGCCCGCGCGTGCCGAGGTTCACGGCGAGCATCGGCTCGACCCCGGCCATGCGGCACCAGTCGATGAACTCGTTGGTCCCGAAGGTGTTCGGCTCGGTGGACAGCCAGGCGTAGTCCAGCCGGCGCGGGCGCTGCTCCATTGGGCCGACGCCGTCTTCCCAGTTGTAGCCGGAAACGAAGTTGCCGCCGGGATAGCGCATGATCGTGGGCGCCAGCTCCCGCACCAGGGCCATCACGTCCTGGCGGAAGCCCTGCGCGTCGGCGGTGGGATGGCCGGGCTCGTAGATGCCGCCATAAACGCAGCGGCCCAGGTGCTCGATGAAGGCGCCGAACAGGCGCGGGTCGGTCGTGCCGATCTGGAAGTCGCGATCCAGCAGGACCCTCGCGCTCCGCATCGGCTCAGCGCCCGCGCAGGAGCTGCTCGCTGCGGTCCTGCGCCCCGGCCTCGGCCTGCTCGGCGGTCTTGCCGGTGTTGATCATGGCCGAAATCTCGTCGCCAATCACCGTCTGGAAGCCGAACTGCCGGCGCACCTCGTGCGGCGCGGCGCGGCCGAAGCTCGGGATGTCGACGACATACTGGCGCAGCGGCAGCTTGGCGTAGTCAGCCATCACCGACTGGCGCGCCGGCAGGTGCCCGCCGCCGCGCGCCCAATCGAAGTTGTGGTCCCACATGAATTTCAGGAACACGAGCGCCGCCTTGCGGGTCTTGGCGTCGGACCCGCCGCGCGGCAGCACCCAGCTATGGTTGTCTGTCCAGACGTGCTGCTCGCCGAACAAGGAGGGGAACACGCGCACGGTGTAGCCCTCCGCCAAGGGCGAGCCCGGCTTCTCCGACCCGGCCAGCAGGTCGTCGATGCGCCAGGTGCCGGTCATGTAAACCGCCCCGCCGCCGTTGAGAAACGAGCTCAGCGCGCCGCCGCTGTCCAGCCCGCGAGTGACGGCCCCGGCCTGCGCCAGCCGCTGCCACGCGCCGAACGCCGCGACGGAGGCCGGGCTGCGGAAGTCGGCCTTGTCGAACCCGCTGGGGAAGATCGTGCCGTTCTGGTCATAGAGCCAGCTATAGTAGCCCCGCGCCGCATTGGCCTGGTCGCCCGACCCGGTCGTGGCCATCACCATATACGGCTTGCCGGTCTTCTCCTGGACCTGCTTGGCCTGGGCCAGCATCTCGTCGACCGACTTCGGAATGACCGGCTGGCCCTGTGCGTCCACCAGCCCGGCCTGCTTGTAGTAGTTGACGTTGATGTGCCAGAGCCAGGAATGCGTGTCCCACGGCATGGCATAGACCTTGTCGTCCATCGTCACCCCGGCGCGGGCATTGGGGGTGAACTCCGCCGGGTCGATCCCTGCCTCCTTCAGCTCGTCGCCGATCGGCGTGACGACGCGCGCACGCACGAAGTCGCCGATCTGCGAGCTGTGCATCACCGCGATGGTCGGCACGTCGCGGGCGGCGAACCGGGCGGTAAGCTGTTGGTAATACGGCCCCCACTCGGTGATCTGCGGCTTGACGACGATGTCCGCGTGCGTCGAGTTGAACAGGTTCACGAGCGTCGTAATGACGCCGCACTCGCCACGCGCCTTCGCGACGTCGGTGGACGTGCCGTAGTCGCTCTCGCAGGCGCCGAAGAACCGCGCGAGGGTGATCTCGGTTTTGTCCTGCGCCTGCGCCGGCGATGTCAGCGCGACCGTGCCGAGCACCAAAGCGCCGAATGCCGTGTTGAGCCCCATTCGATCCATCATGGTCATCTCCCCCTTGCTTTGCCGTTCGTTATCTTGCGGCTGCACCGCCTGCGGCGGCATTCACGATATGGCGCTGAAAGAACAAATAAAGAATAAGCACCGGCAGCCCGGCGAACACCGCTTGCGCCATCAAGAAGCCGATCCCCTCCGTTTGCGCGAAGTTGGTCTGCATGGACGCCAGCCCGATGGTCAGGGTGTACATCTCGGGTTTCGTCGCGGAGACGAGCGGCCAGAAGTAGTCGTTCCAGGCATGCAGGAAGGTGTAGATGCCGAGTGTCGCCTGCGCTGGGACCGAGAGCGGCAGCATGATGCGCCAGAACACCTTGAAGCGGGACGCGCTGTCCAGCAGTGCTGCCTCCTCGATCTCGGGCGAGATGGCGCGGAAGTACTGCGCCATCAGCAGCACGCCGAACGGAAAGGCTAGGCGCGGCGCGATCAGGGCGGCGTAGGTGTTGTGCAGGCCCAGGTACGAGAAGATCGTATGCAGCGGCACGATGATCGCCTGTTCCGGCACCGCGAACGCCGCGAGCGTCAGCCCAAACAGCACCGGCTTGCCGGGGAAGCTGGTGCGGGCGAAGCCGTAGCCGGCCGCCGAGGCGATCACGAGCGTCAGCACCGTCTGCCCGACCGCGACGAGGGCGGAGTTCAGCATCCAGCCGAACACCAAGGAGGCGTTCAGGATATCGGTGTAGTTGCGCAGCGTGAACGGCGGCGACAGGACCTGCCCGGTGCTGCGCATCAGCGCCTCGTTCGGCTTGAACGACAGCGCCACCACCCAGACGATCGGCGCCACCCAGACCGCCGCGAGGCCGAGCACCGCCAGCAGCACGGCCATGTCGCCCAGCCCGCGTCCTTGGGCCGCCACCCGCATTCAGCGGCCCTCCGGCCGGCGGCCGAGCCACATCTGCGCAAAGGACGCCAGCATCATGAGCGCGAACAGCACCTGCGACGCCGCGGAGGCGAAGCCGAGCTGCCAGTCGCGGAAGCCGGCCTCGTAGATGAACTGCACGATCGGCTTGGACGCGTTGTCCGGGCCGCCGCCGGTGATCAGCAGGATCTGGCCGAACACCTGGAATTGCAGGATGACCTCGATCACCGCGACCAGCACGATCGTGCGGCGGAGCTGCGGCAGCGTGACGAACACCAGCGTGCGCCACCGGCTGGCGTTGTCCAGCGCGGCGGCCTCGTAGATTTCCGGCGGAATCTGCTGCAGCCCGGCCAGGAACAGCGTCATCGGCAGGCCGATGATCCACCATACCGTCACGACCGCGACGCCGGGCAGCGCCAAGCGCGGGTTGGCCACGATATCCGGCGCCGGCAGGCCGAACGGCGCCAGCAGGTCGGCCAGCAGCCCACGTTCGGGCAGATAGACCAGCCGCCAGATCAGCGTCACGACCGTCACCGACAGCACCGACGAACCGAAGAAGATCGACCGCAGCACCGTGCTGCTGCGATACCGGTTGTTCAGCGCTAAGGCCAGGAACAGGCCGAGTGCCACGAAGGTGGGGGTCACCAACAGCACAAACAGCATCGTGTTGCGCAGGGATTGCAGGAACACTCGGTCGGTCAGCAGGTTGGCGTAGTTGGCGAAGCCGACCGGGCCCTCCAGGCCGCTCAGCATGTCGTAGTCCTGGAAGCTGAGCCACACGCCCAGGCCGACCGGCACGACGATCAGCGCCAGCAGCAGCAGGATAAAGGGCAGCACGAACAGCAGGTTGACCAGGGACGAGCGTCCGACGCCGCCGGGCTGCGCGGCCGCGACCGGTGCGGGCAGCGGCTCCGCGAGCTCTGCCGTGCCGGCGGCATGGGCGCTCATGTCCGGGCCGGCTCGGCGGCGTGGTGGGCGCGGCCATCGGGATCGAACAGGTGGACGGCGGCCCCGTCGATCGACAGCGGCACCTGGTCGCCGACATTGACCGGGGCGTGGCCGGGTTCGTCATACACCAGGACGTTGCCGTCCGTGCCGCGCGCGTAGATCAGCGTGCGGTCGCCAAGCCGCTCCAGCACCTCGACCGTGGCGGGCGTGCCCTGGCCGGCATGGATGTGCTCCGCCCGAACGCCCAGCGTCAGCCCGTTGCCGCTGCCCAGCAGCCCGATCGGGATGCCGGTCGCCACCCGGATGCCGCCCGTCATGGCGACGGCCCGGCCGCTTTGCTCCTCGACGGCGTCGACCGGCAGGAAGTTCATGGTTGGGGTGCCGATGAATCCGGCGACGAAGCGCGTGCTCGGGCGGGCATAGATGTCCGACGGCGTCCCCACCTGCTCGATCCGCCCCGCATTCAGCACGACGATCCGCGTGGCCAGCGTCATCGCCTCCATCTGGTCGTGGGTCACGAACACCATGGTGGCCCGCATTGACTGATGCAGCCGGGCCAGCTCCACCCGGGTGCGGGAGCGCAGCGCGGCGTCGAGGTTGGACAGCGGCTCGTCGAACAGGAACGCCGTCGGCTGTTTCACGATGGCGCGGCCGATCGCCACGCGCTGGCGCTGCCCGCCCGAGAGCTGGGTGGGCCTGCGGTCGAGCAGGTGGCCGATCTCGAGCAGGTGGGCGGCGGCGTCCACCTTGGTCCGGATCACTGCCGTCGGCGTGCCGATGTTGCGCAGTCCGAACGCCATGTTCTGCCGGACGGTCATGTGGGGATAGAGCGCATAATGCTGGAACACCATCGCGACGCCGCGCTCGCCGGGCGGCAGACCGTCGATGCGGCGGGCGCCGAGATGGATCTCCCCGGCGCTGAGCGTCTCCAGCCCGGCGACCATGCGCAGCAGGGTGGACTTGCCGCAGCCGGATGGGCCGAGGAAGACGGCGAACTCGCCCTCATTGATCTCCAGCGACAGGTCCCGCATGACCTCGACCGGGCCGTATCGCTTGGCGACGCCGCGCAGGCTCAGTCCCCCCACTTCTCCGTCCTTTTTGGCCCCCTGGCCTTTTTGGAAGGGGCATTCGTATTATGGGCCGGAGGCTATTGGAGCCGCTCGGAGCGTGTCAAGCAGCGTGCCATGCCGGACGATGGCGTGGCCGCGTCCCGGCTGCTGGGCCGGGTAAAGGAGGAAAGCCCCATGCAGCAGCGTCCCATAGTTCAGCGTCTGCGCCGACCGGCCGCCGTGCCGCTCGTCACTATCGACCCCCATACCAGCGTCTGGTCCATGGCCGACCGGCTGACGGACGATTGGCCGCGGCACTGGACCGGGACGCGGATGGCGCTCTATGGCGTTGTGCGGGTGGACGGCGTCGCCTACCGGTTCATGGGCGGGCCGGAGTTCCTGGCCCAGGCCGCCGAGCAACTCTCGCTCGACGTCGCTGCTACGCGCACGCGCTACTGGTTCCGCTGCGGCCCGGTCGAGCTCGCGGTCGGGTTCACCACGCCGCTGCTGCCGGACGACCTCGACCTGCTGTCCCGCCCCGTCACCTACGTCACGCTGGCGGCACACGCGCTTGATGCGCGGGCGCATAATGTGACGGCCTACCTCGACATGAGCGGGGAATGGGCGGTGAACCTGCCGCATGAGCGGGTGTACTGGCAGCTGCAGCGCACCAGTGGCCTGCGCGTCGCGGCCTTCCGGTCGGAGCACCAGCGCGTGCTGACGCATTCGGGCGACCATCGCCGCATCGAGTGGGGCAGCGCCCTGTTCGCCGTGGCGGAGGGCGAGGGCGAGCTGGTGGTCGGCGACATCGACCACTGCCGCGACACCTTCGCCCGCGAGGGACGGCTGAGCACCGAGCAGCTCCGCGCCCCGCAGCCGCGCAAGGTGGACTACAACTCCGACCCGGTCGCCGCGGCGATGCTGCCGCTGCCGCTGGACGGCGGCGTCCGCACCATCCTGGTCGGTTATGACGACGAGTGGTCGATCGAGTATATGCGCCAGCGGCTCCGGCCCTGGTGGCGGCGCGACGCCGCGGCCGAGCCATACGCCATGCTCGCGCAGGCCATGCAGGACGCGCCGGAGGTGCAGGCCCGGTGCGAACGGTTCGACGACGACCTCGCCGCCCGTGCGGATGCGGTCGGCGGACCCGGATACGCTGACCTGCTGGCGCTGACCTGGCGGCAGGCGATCGCCGCCCATAAGCTCGCGGCCGGGCCGGACGGGCAGCCGCTGTTCTTCTCGAAAGAGAACTTCTCCAACGGCTGCATCGCGACCGTGGACGTCACCTATCCCTCGGCGCCGCTGTTCCTGCTGTATAGCGTGACGTTGCTGAAGGCCATGCTGGACCCGGTGATCGCCTATTGCGCGTCGCCCGACTGGCCGCATCCGTTCCCCGCGCACGACCTCGGCACCTACCCGATCGCCAATGGGCAAACCTATCGCGACTTCGAAGCGAAACGCGGGCCGAATGAGAACATCACCGAGACGCAGATGCCGGTGGAGGAGACCGGCAACATGCTGATCCTGATTGCGGCGGTCGCACGGGCAGAGGGGCATGCCCGCTATGCCGAGCCGCACTGGCCCCTGCTGCAGCAATGGGTGGACTACTTGGTGGCGGCCGGGCTGGACCCTGGCGAGCAGCTTTGCACCGACGACTTCTCCGGCGTGCTGGGCCGCAACGTGAACCTTTCGGCCAAAGCGATCATGGGCATCGGCGGGTTCGCCCAGATGGCGGCGGCGCTGGGGCATGCGGCGGAAGCGGACCGCTATCGGGGTGTCGCTGCGGAGTTCACCCGCACTTGGCTCACGCGCGCCCGGGATAGCGAGGGCACGCGGCTGGCGTTCGACCTGCCGGGAAGCTGGAGCCTGAAATACAACCTCGTATGGGACCGCCTGCTCGGCCTCGGCCTGTTCGATGAGGCGGAGCTGCGGCGGGAACAAGCTTTCTACCGCACCAAGGCAGAGGCGTATGGCGTACCGTTGGACGGCCGGGGCAGCCTGACCAAGCCCGAATGGATGCTATGGGCCGCCTGCTTGGCCGACGACCCGGCCCTGCTGCGGGACTGGACCGGCCGCATCCTGCGCTACACCAACGAGACGCCGAACCGCGTGCCGTTCTCCGACCTTTATTTCACCGAGAGCGGCCGAAAGATGGGATTTCAGGCCCGGTCGGTGGTCGGCGGCCTGTTCATCGCCCTGCTGGCCGATGCCTGGTGCGGCAAATGACTTCCATCAGGGCCGCATTGGGAACTCCTCCTGGGTGAACACCTGTTCAACTGCACTCCGTCCTGCGCGAACATCGCCTGCAGACGTTCCTGCAGCGAGGCGCTCGCCATGGAGTCGCTGTCGCCCGCGAGCAGGGCCGCTTCCCCGGCCTTGCTGGCCGTAATGGCGGCCGCCTGATCCCGAAGCTCCGGCAGCGCCGCCGCCAGCGCCTGCATCCGTCGCGCGAGCGCCGTTCGCTGCGCCAAGGCCTCGGCCCGCTCGCCGTGCCATTCGATCAGCGGCACGACGACGCCCAGCCCAAGCA